>ENA-OQCN01001485-OQCN01001485.1-human-gut-metagenome-genome-assembly--contig:-NODE-1485-length-11535-cov-2.409187_pt1 | contig 11535 bp, 11 predicted proteins | sample MGYA00242497_ERZ504576 | MGnify/ENA primary metagenome ERZ504576 (study PRJEB26092, sample SAMD00036296) | human gut metagenome | host: Homo sapiens | study: EMG produced TPA metagenomics assembly of...
TTACAGCTCTTAAGAGCGCAACAAGCTTCCGATTCAGATTCATACCCACTACACCTCTGGTGTTGCATCTATGACATATATGAAGGCAGTTGAGGCTGGCGCAGATGTTATTGATACAGCAATGAGCCCACTTGCTATGGGTACCAGCCAGCCGGCTACTGAGGTTATGGTAGAGACCTTCAAGGGAACTCCATACGATACAGGTCTTGATATGAAGCTTTTAGGAGAAATCGCTGACTACTTCCGCCCGATTCAGGAGGAAGCTCTTAAGTCTGGCCGCATCAACCCGAAGGTTATGGGCGTTAACATCAAGACTTTGATGTATCAGGTACCGGGCGGTATGCTTTCAAACCTGGTAAGCCAGTTAAAGGAAGCAGGTGCTGAGGATAAGTACTATCAGGTACTTGAGGAGGTTCCGAGAGTACGTAAGGACTTCGGAGAGCCGCCGCTTGTTACTCCGTCTTCTCAGATCGTTGGTACTCAGGCAGTTCTTAACGTTCTTCAGGGCGAGAGATACAAGATGATGACCAAGGAGTCCAAGAAGATCTTAAGAGGTGAGTTTGGACAGACTGTTAAGCCATTTAACAAGGAAGTTCAGAAGAAGGCAATCGGAGACGAGAAGCCGATCACTTGCCGTCCGGCAGATCTGATCAAGCCACAGTTAGACAACTTCCGCAAGGAGGCAGCTCAGTATATCCAGCAGGACGAGGATGTACTGACCTATGCACTGTTCCCACAGGTAGCAACCGACTTCTTCAAGTATCGTGAAGCACAGCAGACAAAGGTAGATCCAGCTGCTGCAGATACAAAGAATAAGGCATACCCGGTATGATACTAGGGTCAAAAGCTCCAAAGCAGCGGAGCAATTCGTAAGTATCATTTAAAAAAATAAAGAACAAGGGAACTCTTGGAAAACAAGGGTCCCTTTTTTGAAAAAAGGATTGTGTGAAAATTTTTTATGAGCAAAGTAATAGTAATAGGCGGCGGTGCCGCTGGAATGATGCTGCATTAAAGGCAGCCGAGAATGGTCATGATGTGACACTGCTTGAGAAAAATGAAAAGCTTGGCAAAAAGCTTTTTATCACAGGAAAGGGTCGATGCAACGTGACAAATGCCTCCGATATGGAGACAATCATGAGCCAGATCGTGACAAATCCACGTTTTCTTTACAGTGCGTTTTCTGACTGCAGCAACACAGATGTCATGGAACTTATTGAAAACGGCGGATGTCCGCTTAAGATAGAAAGAGGTCAGCGCGTATTCCCAGAGTCAGATAAGTCCTCTGATATCATAAGCTGCTTTTCACGCCTTTTAAAAAAGGCTGGCGTAGAAATTATATTAAATAAGGAAGTAACGCATATAATCACCGAAGAAGGACGTGCAGCAGGCGTGTCACTTTCCGATGGAAAAAAAATAAGCGCCGATGCCATAGTGCTTGCAACAGGCGGTCTTTCCTATGCGTCAACAGGCTCCACGGGAGACGGACACCGCATGGCAAGAGAGCTTGGTCATACAGTGACACCATGCTTTCCGGCATTAGTGCCAGTTAACACAAAAGAAGACTGGTGCCGCACACTGCAGGGACTGTCACTCAAAAACGTCACCTTCACTGTAAAAGACGGCAAAAAGAAGCTGTATGAGGATTTTGGAGAGATGCTGTTCACTCATTTTGGCATCAGCGGACCACTTGTATTAAGTGCAAGCAGTAAAATCGTCAAAAAGCTTGATAAAAATCCGCTTTCAGCTTTTATAGACTTAAAGCCGGCACTTACAGACGAGCAACTTGATGCAAGACTTTTGCGAGACTTCTCACAAGAAAAAAATAAGCAGTTTAAAAATGCATTAAATGGCTTATTCCCGGCAAGACTAGCAGAGCAGATCGTCATTTTGTCAGGCATAAATCCAGACAAGGAAGTAAACGCCATCACAAAAGAAGAGCGTGCCCATCTTGTTTCTTTAACCAAAAATCTCCCATTGACCATTCTTAGTGTCAGGAGTTATAATGAAGCCATTATCACGCAGGGCGGCATCAAAGTGCAGGAAGTACAGCCAAAGACCATGGAGTCAAAGCTTGTACAGGGACTGTATTTTGCAGGCGAATTACTAGACATTGATGCCCTCACAGGGGGCTACAACCTGCAGCTTGCATGGTCCACGGGAAGTCTGGTGGGGGATAGTATTGTATAAATACGTGAATAGCGTGACAAACACTTCACCGAAACGCCTCGCAGAAGAATCGTAAAAAGAAAAGGAGACAAACAAATGGGTTTTAACATCGCAATTGATGGTCCGGCAGGGGCCGGAAAAAGCACCATGCAAAGCTTGCAGCAAGCGAGCTTTCCTATATATACGTAGATACAGGCGCCATGTACCGCGCAATTGGTCTGTATGTATACCGTAAGAATGTGCCGGAAGAAGATAAAAAAGCTATTGGAGAGACTGCGAAAGAGACAGAAGTTTCCATTCGTTATATCGACGGTGAGCGCCATGTATATTTAAATGGTGAGGATGTAAGTGAAGAAATCAGAAAAGAGCATATTGGCCATATGGCATCTGTAGTTGGTGCAGTGCCGGCTGTAAGAGAGCATCTCTTATCACTTCAAAGACAGATTGCACAGGAAAATGATATCATCATGGATGGAAGAGACATTGGTACATGTATTCTTCCTAATGCAGATGTAAAGATCTTTCTGACAGCAAGTGCCGAGGAAAGGGCAAGAAGACGCTACTTAGAGCTGCAGTCAAAGGGCGATAATACGCCATATGACGTTGTGCTTGCCGATATTAAAGAGCGCGACTACCGTGACACGCACAGAGATATCGCACCGTTAAAGCAGGCTGATGATGCTGTATACCTAGATACGTCAAATATGACAATTGAAGAGGCAGCAGCAAAGGTAGTAGAGCTTGCAAAGGCGGCACGCTGATGGAAGTAATTCTTGCAAAAAGCGCGGGCTTTTGCTTTGGCGTGCGCCGCGCAGTAAATGAAGTTTATCGTTGTCTTGAGGAAGAAAAGGATACACCAATCTATACCTTTGGCCCAATCATCCACAACGATGAAGTGGTCAACGATTTAAAGAATAAAGGTGTGCAGGTAGTTGACACATTAGAGTCGCTTGCAGCACTTAAAAAGGGCATTGTCATAATCCGCTCCCATGGTGTTGGACGTGACACCGAAACAAAGATGCGTGAGCTTGGCATGCGTGTCATCGACATGACATGTCCGTTTGTAAAAAAGATTCACCGTCTTGTAGAAGAAAAGTCAAAAGAAGGCTACCAGATCGTCATAGCCGGAAATCCTGTGCATCCAGAGGTTGTAGGCATTGTAGGATGGAGCACAGACGGCGCATCAGTTGTAAAAGATGCGGAAGAAGCACAAAAGCTGGTATTAGACCCTAAAAAACCCGTTTTTGTGGCAGCACAAACGACATTTCACTACATTAAATTTCAAAATATAGTTGACCAATTAGAAAAAAAAGAGTACAATATAAATTGCGTTAACACTATCTGCAATGCAACCAGAAACCGGCAGGAGGAAGCAGCCAGTCTCGCAGCCTCAGTAGATGGAATGCTGGTCATAGGTGGGAGTCATAGCTCCAACACGCAGAAGCTGTTTGAAATATGCAAAAAAGAATGTAATAATACCCATTACATACAAACCGCTGAGGACCTAGACACCAATTGGTTTTTGACAGCAGACAGGGTGGGTGTTACAGGAGGGGCTTCAACCCCGAATATAATCATTGAGGAGGTTCTACACCATGTCAGACGAATTCGGACAATTATTAAGTGAGCAGAAAGAAGTTGCAATTAGCCAGGGCGCAGTTGTATCCGGTCAGGTTATTGCAGTAAAGGAAGACGAGATTGTCCTAAACATAGGATATAAAGCAGATGCTGTCATTAGCCGCAACGAATTTACCAACATCCCGAATGCAAATCTGTGCGACCTTGTAAAGGTTGGCGATGAGATCGAGGCTAAGGTTGTTAAGATGAACGACGGCGAGGGCCAGGTTCAGCTTTCTGTACGCAAGCTGCAGGCAGAGAGAGGAAGCAAGGTTCTTGAGGAAGCATTCGAGAACAAGACTGTATTAAAGGCAGTTGTTACTGAGATCTCCACTGGTGGATTAAGCGTAGTAGTTGATCAGACCAGAGTATTTATCCCGGCAAGCCTTGTATCCGATGTATACGAGAAGAATCTTGAGAAGTACAAGGGACAGGAAGTTGAGTTTATCGTTACTGAGTTCAACCCGAAGAAGCACAGAATTATCGGTAACTGCAAGGAGCTGATCATCGAGAAGAAGAAGAAGATGCAGGAAGAGCTCTTCGCAAAGCTTGAGGTTGGTCAGACCGTTGAGGGTACTGTAAAGAATGTTACAGATTTTGGTGCATTCGTAGATTTAGGCGGAGCAGATGGTCTGCTTCACATTTCTGAGATGAGCTGGGGCCGTATCGAGAATCCTAAGAAGGTATTCAAGAGTGGTGATAAGGTTAAGGTTCTTGTAAAGGCAATCGATGGAAATCGTATCGCACTAAGCATGAAGTTCCCGGAGGAGAATCCGTGGAAGGATGCAGAAGAAAAGTTTGCAGTAGGTACTGTTGTTACTGGTAAGGTAGCACGTATGACTGACTTCGGTGCATTCGTAGAGTTAGAGTCAGGTGTTGATGCACTGCTTCACGTTTCTCAGATCTCCAGAGAGCGCGTAGAGAAGCCACAGGATGTTCTGTCCATCGGTCAGGAAATCACCGCAAAGGTAGTAGACCTGAACGTAGATGCAAAGAAGATCAGCCTGAGCATGAAGGCTCTTGCAAATGATGAGGATCAGGAATAATCCGTAAGAAATACATCAAATAAAGTGAATTTAAAAAGACCGGGTAGAAAAAACTACCCGGTCTTTTTATTAAAGCAAGCGGTTCAAGAAAATAATTCCGGCGGTGCTTCCTGCGCTCCTCAGAAGGAACAGGTACAGCACATCTCAGTGCATCTTCGAGTACATTATGTGCATAGGCGAGAATAAAATCAGGATCAGCTATATATTCTGTAAAAAGCTGCTTGGAAGAATACTCCTCCTTATAAAGATCAAACATATCCTCATGCGAGAGCGGAAGAAAAGTACTGCTTTTCTTTGTGTAGCAGGTAGAAGCACTTGCCTGAACACGATGCTCCGGGTCTACATATTGGCCGACCTTCTTATGAACAGCGCGGTCCTCATCAGGAAGATAATAATAATCCTTATAATTATCAAAGAAATACTTTAATTCCCCGACAAAAGCACGAATCTCAATAATGATCTGGTTCGCACGGATCGATAAACGGCAAAGCGGCAGCTCACGCGTCACAGCTACCGGGACCTTAACAGAACAGTCTACCACAATAGTAAGAGAGGACGATGCAGTGCTTAACGAATAGCCGGCAAGTGTCCACTCACTGCGGAAGATATCAAGATAAGACAAAAGCGGCATAATCTGAGGAAGAGCCTTTAAATCATCCTCATTGTGAAGAAGAAGCACCTGATAAAGACGCTTATCACCAGTCTCAAGATAATCATGATAAACAGCGATCATCTCCTTGCCGGTAGCCTGATCTAGTCTTGAAATATTTAAATAGCTTTCAAGTGTTGCAAGTTTTAAGTTCTCAAGCTGCAGAAGTGTCTTTACAGGACGCAGGTGGTGGTACAGATCAAAGCTGCGAATATTGTCAAGCGCATCAGTATTAAGACCATAGGCAGCAGCACATTTCTTTAAGAATGGAATATCAAAGGTTTCACCATTAAAAGAAACAACAACTTGATAATTCTTTATAAAAGAAAAAAAGTCCTCAAGGATCTCCTGCTCAGAATTAAGCGAATCAGAAAACCACTGTCTGATATGCCACTCCATCTGCTGATGATAGACCGCACCAATCAGATAAATAGAAGAGGTAGCAGGTGTGAGTCCTGTCGTCTCAATATCAAGAAATACAAGATCCTTTAAGGGTGCAATCGCATGAGAATCATAAAATTGCGGGATCGAAAACGTTTTGCTTATAACAACCATTGAAATTCCCCCGTTATATAAAAATCACATTAAATACAAATCTTAAAAATTTCTTACATTATAGCATAATAGAGGAGAGAAGTCAAACCTATTCCTATTATGTGATTTGCAGTAAACAGTGATATATATATGAATTATGATTATAGATAATTACAACAAAAATAAAAAAATCACAAGAAGTATGAAAAAAAAACAAAATGGTACTTTACAAAGTGTTTGAAATGTGCTACTGTTTGGGTAAGCGAAAAAAGCATGTTCATCAGTTCAGCTGGAAACAGTGAAACTTGGAAGGAGTATGGAATATGCAGGGAGATGACAGCAAAGAGGGCAAAGACAGCAAACGTTTAAGTCGCGCGGAGCTTCTTGAAATGCTTATTGAGCAGTCAAAAGAAGTCGAGTCACTTAAAAAGAAGGTTGACGAGCTTCAGAAACAGCTTGATGATCGGACGATTCAGTTGCAGCAGACAGGTTCGATTGCAGAAGCAGCTCTCGCATTAAACGACATATTCAAAGCTGCAGACCAGGCAGCATCCCAATACATCGAAAGTATCAAGCGTATGGAGCACGAAAAGAATGTAGAGTTTCAGGCGCTTCGCCAGAAGACACTCGATGCATGTGCTGTGATGAGAGAAGATACACAGGAGTATTGCAGACGGCTTCGTTATGAGAGCGAGGCAAAAAGAGACGCTCTGTATGCTCAGTTAGAAAAAGAAGAGATCGAGAAAAACAATTCTAGTGAAGGCAGCGATCCAAGCACGTGGACGCGCTTGAGACATCTCCCAGTGTAGGTGGAGGTGTCTCATGAAAAAATAAAAACAACCACTTGAAGTGCCGCCGATAGAGGTTCTTGAAAAAGAGCTTCACAGAGAGCTTTACAAAAAGAGCTACAGGAGCACGCTTCGAAGCACGGTTTATACACTCATTACAGTGGCGGCAGTAGCAGTACTGGTGGCTACTTTAGTGTTGCCTGTTTTACAGATCTATGGTACGTCCATGACGTCGACCTTATCAGATGGAGACATAGTTGTCTCTGTTTCTGGTTCGGAATTTGAAGCGCAGGACATAATTGCATTTTACTACAATAATAAGATCTTAGTAAAACGTGTAATTGCAACAGCAGGACAGTGGGTAGATATCGACGAAGAGGGAAATGTTTCAGTTGACGGAACACCCCTCGATGAGCCATACGTATTTGAAAAGGCGCTTGGCGAATGCGACATAGACCTGCCATATCAAGTGCCTGAGGGAAGAGTATTTGTGATGGGTGATCATCGAAGCGTTTCAGTTGATAGCAGAAGCACATCTGTCGGATGTGTGGCACAGGAGCAAATTGTTGGAAAATTAGTATTTTGTGTCTGGCCATTTACAAACTTTGGTCAGATCAAGTAGGAGAAAGGGGGCGTCTGTTTTGGAAAATCCGTTAAGAAAACAGATTCGTTCAATCATGAAGAATCATAAGAAACGTCAAATGTGGTATCGAATAGTCACCACACTGGCGGTTGTTGTTGTGTTTGTAACGACATATATGCTGATTCTGCCGGCCATCACCATGGAAAACAAAGCAGAGTGCGGTATCACAGAGCACAAACACGACGCAAACTGTTACAGCTCGCATTATGAGAAGGAGAAAGAGCTTGTCTGTACGACAGATTCACTAGGTGTACATAAGCATACAGATGCCTGCTACGATGCAGAGCATAAGCTGATCTGTGGTTATGCAGACTTTGTGATTCATGAACATGACGCATCCTGCTACGACAAAGACGGCAATCTAGTATGCACCATTCCAGAGCATAAGCTGCATCAGCACACACCAGAGTGCTATCAGATGCAGAAGCAGTTAGTATGTACACAGGAAGAATCAGTTGGTCATACCTATACGCCTGAATGCTACACAAAACAGCAGGGCGCATTAATCTGCGGCAAAGAAGAGCATACACACGGCGAAGGCTGCTACGATGCAGAAGGCAATTTAATCTGCACACTAGAAGAGCATACGCACAGTGACGAATGCTACGAGTGGAATGACATACTGACATGTACGATTCCAGAAAGCGCAGGTCACACACACAGCGAAGCCTGCTATCAGAATGTGCAGGTACTAATCTGTGAAGAGCCAGCCGAGCTTCATACACACACAGCAGAGTGCTACAAAGACGGCGTACTCGCATGTGGAAAGCTAGAATTAAAAGAGCATAAGCATAGCGAAACATGTTTCACAGAAAAGCAGGTTCTCGTAGAGACATTAATCTGTGACAGAGTAGAGCATGTACATACAGACGAGTGCTACAAAAAGAGCACCGAAGAAACAGCGACCAGTGAAGCAGTAACCGCTGAAGAAGCTTCCAGTCAGGTTGAAGAGACTTCCACCGAAGAGGCTTCAACAGAGGAAAATAGTTCTGAAGAAGCAAGTATAGAGGAAACTTCAACAGAGGAAACTAGCAGCCAGATCGAAGAGGCTTCAAGTGAGGCAGACACCGATGCAGAAGAAACAAGCCTTGAGGCAGAAAGCGAAGAAGAAAGCTCAGAGGAAGAGAGTTCTGAAGAGGAGAGCTTCGAAGAGACTTCTACTGAGGAAACATCTGAAGAAGAGCTGACAAGCGAAGAAGCATCTACCGAGGAAACATCTGAAGAAGAGCTGACAAGCGAAGAAGCATCTATGAAGAAAACACTTCAGAGGCAGAAGAGGAGAGTAGTGAGCTTCCACAGCTTACAGGCATTTGGCCGCAGGATATGATAGCGGTAGCAAGTGCTTTGGTAGGAAGCGAGAATAAAGATCTTGTTGAATTTTGCTTAAACTATGTTGGTGTATATGGTGTATCATTTAACACTGATTTAGATGCTTGGATTGAAAGCCTGCAGGAAAACGATTTGTATGGTGCAGCAGATGAGTTTGATCCAAACCCAGGTGATGTAGCGTTCTTTGACAAAGATGGCGATGGCAATGCAGACTATGCTGGTGTAGTAGTAGATGCCACTTTCGATGAAGATGGAGTTGTTACAGAGTTCACTGTTGTTGAGACAATGATCAGGTGTAGTAGAGGAACATGTCTACAGTGCTGGTGAAGAAAGTCTGATGGGATGCTGTTTAATGCCATATATAGCTGATTCAAACGATGCGTTGGTAATTCCAGAAACTACTACGTATACAGACTTTAAAAATATGTTACATCAATGACTGGAACTGGAACAGAATATGACAAAACGACAGGAAATTACAAGAGTGAGTGAGAGTCAACTTTTCTATCCCAAGTGCGGATGTGAAGGATGCAAATTATTCTTATGAGCTTAAGTATCCAGAAGGAATCATAGTACCAGATAAACTGATTGGTCAAACATTCACTTTGAAAGATGAGGATAAGACAACTGCAGGAACATTTCATTTTGTGAAGAATGATGATGGAACCTACTCAGCAAGAATTAATTTTGATCAGGATTATGTAAATAATGCTGGTACTACAATTACAGGTCATCTTTGGTTTGAAGGTGAATTGAAAAAGACAACTGTAACAGATGAAGGCAAGATTGTAATTTCTGGTGAAGATAAGGTTAAACTTGAAATTCCACGGGAAGAAATAAAATATCCGGAAGATGAGAATAACAAGTATAATATTAATGTTATGAAGAAAGAAGCTTCCTATAATAAAGAAACTGGAAAATTGGAATATACCGTATATGTTTCTTCAATAAAAGGAACACCAGACGACATTGATTTTTCTGATACCATTACAGTTACAGGAATGGCGCTTGGAACACCTCAGATCACAGTTAACAAACAGACTATGAAAAAATATAGCTGGGAGCAAGAGGGAAACCCTTCTAAATCAGAGACGATAACAGTAGATTCTACATATGAATCGAATACAATTAAGATGAAGCTGCCTCAGCTTCCAAAAGGTAAGGAGGGGCAGGATCATAGTACATATGTAGAATATAAGCGTTATGAGATTAAATACTCATATGATGTTTCAAGCATGGATGTAGGCACTTTGACAGCAAATAATAAGGCTCATGTTGAGTCAAAGGATTCAAAGACTGGTGAGATAATCCGTGATGAGGATAAAAAGGATATAACCATTGAGAATAAGTATGAAATTGCTAAGAGAGGTGACTTTGATTCAGCGAATAACCGAATCAAATGGACGATTACTCTTAATTCGAAGAATGCGAACATTGCAGGTGGCAAGTTGACTGATGAGATGCTTAGTATGATCAAGAGCGGAACAGATGTAACAATAACACCTTCAGAGGGAGCAAAGATCGTAAGAGGAGCAGATGGTAAGATTACATCAATTGATTTCGAGCCTGTTAGCAATGAAAAGAATACAAACCAGTATACAATTATCTATTATACAGAAGCAGAGCAGACATGGAAAGATCAGACTGTAAGGAATACGGTAACATTTAAGCCAGATGGCGGTGACGATGTTAGTGGTACAGGTGATGTGTCAATAAAGGGCGGCGAAGTTAAGAAGACAGTGGATAGTGCAGTTGAAGCTCCAGATGGAAAAACCGCAGAGATAAAATGGACTGTATCACTGGTTATTCTGGATGGAAAGCTGCCAAAGACAACGATTGTTGATTCTATGTCAAGCTCACATAACTGGGTTTCTGGAAATGGTAAGGGAAATTATCTGACTGTAAAGCAGATTAAAGACTGGGGTGGTAAATACACTTGGAAGAGCCAAAATGATACCATTATTAAATACGGAGACTTTACAGGGTCGGATTTTGAACTGACATTTACAGATAGCGATGGTAAGACGTATCAGTATTCTGAAATTGCTAATATGGGTGATTCATCAGAGCTGAAATTTACTAGCTTCAAAGTAGAATTGAAAATGATATTTCATGTGTTGGAGCAAATAAATTGGTATTCAGCTATGCGACTACTGCTGATCTGACACAAGCGGTAACTGGCGATAAAAATAAGTATATCAATAAAATAGAGGTTGATGGAAAGAAGGATGAAGCTACTTACGATTACACATACAGTAAGGGTGAAATTGTTAAGACCGATGGCAATAATCAAACGAATCCTACTAGTACAACAACAGCTGGTGAATTAACTTGGAAAATCAAGGTAACAACAGATACGAAGGATCATCAAACATTAACAGTTACTGATAAGCTTCCAGATGGTGTAAAACTCACAGGATTTATCGTGCAGAAGAACAGTGGCAGTTATAATCGTTCAGAGTATACTGTTGAAGGTGTCATGTTTTCAAAACAAAGCGGAAACTTTGAAGATGAATTTTCAATAGAAGGAAGCAAGTATGAAAACAACATATTCACATTAGTGATAAAGAGACAAAGTGGAAAAACACTTCCTACAGCAATGGAGTTTGAGATCACTGTTAAATGTGAAGTGGATGGTGCCCAGAAAATGGTAGCTGGCAAAAAGTATATCTTTACCAATGAGGCAAGTGCAAAGTTAGATGATCTGGATATTGGATCTTCCAGTCAGACGCAGGAGTGGACGAAAAAGGATACTACGGTAGC
>ENA-OQCN01001486-OQCN01001486.1-human-gut-metagenome-genome-assembly--contig:-NODE-1486-length-11527-cov-3.560789_pt1 | contig 11527 bp, 16 predicted proteins | sample MGYA00242497_ERZ504576 | MGnify/ENA primary metagenome ERZ504576 (study PRJEB26092, sample SAMD00036296) | human gut metagenome | host: Homo sapiens | study: EMG produced TPA metagenomics assembly of...
CAGGAGTTTGAGACCCAGATGGACAAGATGGAGATCGTTCTCGGACCTTACAGCCTGAAGCAGATGAAGAAGAGCGGCCGCATCTCTGCCGCCGCCGCTGTCATGGGCGAGCTGATGGGCATCCGCCCCATCATCACCCTGATCGACGGAAAGACCAAAGTGGAGGCCAAGGTGCGCGGCGATGACAAGGTCGTGCCCGCCATGGTGGAGCTGGCCAAAAAGCGCAGCGAGGGTGTGGAGGACTTTGATTATATGATCGGCCACACCAACATCCCCCAGAAGGATGATCTGATCAAGGCCTGCCGCAAGGCGTTCGGCAAAGACCCGCTCATCACCTTCCCGCTGGGCGGCGTTGTTTCCGCCAACACCGGCCCCGATACCATTGCTCTGGTCTACGTTGGCCACGCACGCTGAGTTTTTTCTGAGAACTGCCCGCCGCGGCAGTTCTTTTTGTTTGCAGGCCGTTGCATTTTGCGGCAATTTATGCTATACTCCCTTTTGCTGTGCTTTTGCGCGGCAACCTGTAAGAGCAACTTAGGATTTTAGGCTCCCCGGCGTGTCTCGAACCATGCCGGGCCAAACCCATAGGCTGGCGGTCCCTGTGCGGTCAAAATTCATCCGCCGGAGTATTGTTATGAATCAGAATTTCACTGTCCGCAAACTGGCCCGCTGCGCTGTGGTCGCAGCTCTCTATGTGGTGCTCTGCATGGCGCTGCAGCCGTTCTCCTACGGTGCAGTGCAGGTGCGTGTTGCCGAGGCCCTCTGCCTGCTGCCCGTGTTCGGTGCCGAGTACATCGTGGGCGTGGTGCTGGGCTGCTTCCTGGCAAACCTGCTGGGCTCCACCATCGTGGATGTTATCTTTGGCACCCTGGCCACCCTGCTGGCCTGTGTTGTGACTTACAAACTGCGGAACGTCCGCTTCAAGGGTCTGGCCATCGTGCCTTCCCTGCCGCCCGTGCTCTTCAATGCGGTCATCATCGGCATTGAGATCGCCGTCATGTTCCCCGATCCTTCTTCCTCTGCCCCGCTGTGGCTGGCCTGCATCACCAACGGCATCTCCGTCGGCATCGGTGAGCTCATCAGCTGCACCGTGCTGGGCGTGCTGCTGGTGAAGATCGTGGAGACCAACACCTCCCTGCGCAAAGTGTTCCTGGAAGCCTGATCGAGCAGGCAGACAAGACAGATTCATAAGGCAAAGGCTTTTCCGTTGCTCGACCTTCTGCCCGTAACATAGAAAGACCTCCTCTGGCTGTTTCCAGAGGAGGTCTTTGTTTTTATCCGATCACTTGTGCTCCTGCAGCCAGCGCAGAGCCATATAGGCATAGGCCGCGCTGCCCTCAAAGAGGACACTGTCATCAAACTTCACCTTGGGTGATGCTGGCCGTAGGTGTAACCCTCGTTGGCGTTGCCCGCCGTCAGGAACATGCTCACGGTGGGCACCTCATGGCTGACGAACGCGAAATCCTCGCTGCCGCCGCCGGGCTTGCCGCCGGTCATCGGGGTCATATCCATTGCGCCCTTACCCAGCAGCTCACCCATATAGGTCAAGGCGTTGCCGGCAAGCTCCTTGTCCACCACCATGCAGGGGCAGTAATCACTGAAGGTGATCTCGGCGGTGCAGCGGTAAGCCGCAGCCACCCCCTGTACGATCTCGGTCATCCGCTTGTGCAGCAGCTCCGTCACCGCGCCTCGGGGTCGGTGGTGCGGATGGTACCCCACATCTCGGCGGAATCCGGGATGACATTGGAGGCCGCACCTGCCTGGAAGCGGCCGGTGGTGAACACGCCAAAGCTGTGGGCATCCAGCTCCCGGCTGTTGATCTCCTGCAGGGCAATGTGGATGTGCGCCGCCGCGTGATGGGTCGATGCACTTTTCCGGCATGGAACCGTGGCCGCCCTTGCCGTGGACGATGATGTGATACTGCTCACAGCTTGCCATGGTGATGCCGCCGCAGGCAGGCACCAGCACCACACCGGCGGGGATGGGCATTCCGCCCAGCACATGGAACATGACCGCCGCATCCACGCTGGGGTTTTCCAGCAGGCCGTTGGCGATCATATCGGGCGAGCCTGGAAGATCTCCTCGGCGGGCTGGAACTCCAGCTTGACGGTGCCCTCGATCTCGTCCTCGTGCTCCTTGAGCAACTGGGCAGCACCCAGCATCATTGCCGTGTGCATATCGTGGCCGCAGCCGTGCATCTTGCCCGGCACCTCGGAAGCGTAATCCACGCCGGATTCCTCCTGAATGGGCAGGGCATCCATATCGCCCCGCAGCAGGATGGTCTTGCCGGGCTTTTTGCCGCCTGCCAGCGCAATGACACCGGCCTTGCCGCAGTCCTTGGGCTCGTAGCCCATCTCGGTCAGGGCCTTTTTCACCAGTGCCTTGGTCTGGGTCAGATCAAAGCCCACCTCCGGGTGACGGTGCAGGGTGCGCCGCCACTCCACCAGCTGGGGTTCCAGCGCCTGGGCACGGCCCAGCAGTTCTTTTGCAGTCAACATTTCAGTCAGCTCCCATTCTGTTTGATTTTCAGCCTGCATGGACAGCCTGTTCAATGGAATTTTCCACCAGACTGTTCAGACTCATATTGTGGGCCATTGCAAAAATGACCGCCTGCTTGTGCAATTCCGGGGAAATGCGGACATTGAAGCTCCCCTTATAGGCACGTTCTGGTTCGGTGTGTTTTTCCTCGCACAATGCCAGATAATCATCCACTGCACCGTGGAAATCATTTACCAGCTCTGCAGCGGTGCTGCCCTCGTAAGAGATCAGAGCCCGGATCCCCATGACCTTGCCATAAAACAGGCCATCTTCCTCCGAGAACTCCACACTGCCAACATAGCCCTTGTACTCCATCGTGTTATTCACAGAAGTCCCTCCTGTTCCAGAATTTGAATCAATTGCTTGACCTGATATTCCAGCAGTTCTTTTCGGGGATGGGGTTTATGCATCAAGATCGGTGGATACTGTTCCGATACGAACACAATGCGGGAACCGCTGGTACGGCCCTTGTTGGAGCGCTCATACCCAAAATATCGCAGCAGGCTTTCGGCATCATCAAAGGTAAAAGTCTTTGGCTTGGCTTTCAGCCGCTCGATCAGCTTTTCTTTCTGCCCCATATCCTCATCCTACTTCCAGTATAGCACGTTTTTCTTTATTTGCAACTATTTTTAGTTGCTAGCTCAGTTTTCCCCGCTGGTACCTCCTTCGGGGTGATACTGGGCGCAGGTGCATTTTTTCCACTTAAGGCCGCTGCCGCAGGGGCAGGGGTCATTGCGGCCGATCTTGATGACCCGGACAGGCTGGCCCTTGGGGGCACCCTTGACACCGGGCGCGCCGTTGCCGGGCACAAAGCCCTCACCGGTGGGCTTGGCCACCTGCTCCCGTTTGGGGGCTGCACCGGCCTGCCGCACCTCGATGGTCAGCAGCATCTTGATGCTGGACTCCCGGATGGAATCCACCATCTGGTCGAACATATCAAAGCCCTCGATGCGGTACTCCACCACGGGATCCTTCTGGCCGTAGCCGCGCAGGGAAATGCCCTGACGCAGCTGGTCCATGTTGTCGATGTGATCCATCCACATCCGGTCCACGCACTTGAGCAGGCAGATGCGCTCCAGCTCACGCATGACCGGTGCGCCGTACCGCACTTCCTTGGCCTGCAGGATCTGCATTCCGCGGTCGTAGAGCAGATCGGCGATGCCTTCTGGGAGAGGCTGTCGTAATCGGCCACAGTGTAGTGGAAGTCGCATCGGTGGTCAGCCAGCCCTGATAGTGGCGGCGCAGGGCACCAAAGTCCCACTCGTCCTTCACATCTCCGGCCAGGAACTGCTTGCAGCTGGAATCAATGTTCTCCCGCAGCATGTTGTGCATCTCATTGCTGATATCCTCACCGTCCAGCACTTTGCGGCGCTGGCCATAGATGATCTCGCGCTGCTGGTTCATCACGTCGTCGTACTTCAGCACGTTCTTACGGATCTCAAAGTTCCGGCCTTCCAGCTTCTTCTGGGCGCTTTCCAACGTGCTGGTAATCATCCGGTTCTCAATGGGGGTATCCTCGTCCAGCTTGAGGGTATCCATCAGGCTGGAAACGCGGTCACCGCCGAACAGGCGCATCAGGTCATCTTCCAGGCTCAGGTAGAAACGGGAAGCGCCGGGGTCGCCCTGACGGCCTGCACGGCCGCGCAGCTGGTTATCGATGCGGCGGCTCTCGTGCCGCTCCGTACCGATGATGAACAGACCACCGGCCTTGCGCACTTCCTCTGCCTCGGCGCTGATGGCCGGCTTGTACTGGGCATACAGCTCCTCAAATCGTTTCCGCACCGCCAGGATCTTTTCATCGTTGGTGTCGCCGTGGCCGTCGGCTTCAGTCAGCAGGAGCTCCACCGCATTCGGGTCGGCATCCTGCGGCTTTTCGGGGTCGAGCAGGTTCTCACAGAAGTGCTCCCTGCGCATCTGGGCCTTGGCCATGAACTCGGCGTTGCCGCCCAGCATGATATCGGTACCACGGCCTGCCATGTTGGTGGCAATGGTGATGGCACCCTTTTTGCCGGCCTGCGCCACGATCTCGGCTTCACGCTCATGGTTCTTGGCGTTCAGGACATTGAAATCGCGGGTGTACTTCTGCAGCATTTTGGCCAGCGTCTCGCTCTTTTCCACGCTGACGGTACCCACCAGAACCGGCTGGCCGTTCTTGTGGCATTCCAGCACCTGCTCGATGACAGCCTTGTACTTGCCGTTGACGGTCTTGTAGACCGCGTCCGGGTAATCCTTGCGGATGTTGGGGCGGTTGGTGGGCACGGTAACGATGTTCAGGCCGTAGATCTCGGTGAACTCGGTGGCCTCCGTCTTGGCGGTACCGGTCATACCGGACAGCTTCTTGTACATGCGGAAGTAGTTCTGGAAGGTAATGGTCGCCAGCGTCTTGCTCTCGGCGGCGATCTTCACGCCCTCCTTGGCCTCAATGGCCTGATGCAGGCCCTCGTTGTAGCGGCGGCCGATCATCAGGCGGCCGGTGAACTCGTCCACAATGATGACCTCGCCGTTCTTCACGACATAGTCGATATCCTTCTGCATCACACCGTAAGCCTTGATGGCCTGATCGATGTGGTGGGCCAGGGTCATATTCTCCGCGGCAGCCAGGTTCTCGACCTTAAAGTATTCCTCGGCCTTCTGGATGCCCTTGGCGGTCAGGGTGCAGGTCTTGTGCTTTTCGTCCACGACATAATCGCCGTCGGTCTGCTCATCGGCCTCCACCTTATCTTCCAGCTCGACCACCACGCTCTTGTGCAGGGTGCGGACGAAGCGATCCACCTGGGTGTACAGGCTGGAGGAATCCTCGCCCTTGCCGGAGATGATCAGAGGGGTGCGGGCCTCATCGATCAGGATGGAGTCCACCTCATCGACGATGGCAAAGGCGTGGCCGCGCTGCACCATGTTGTCCTTATAGGTCACCATGTTGTCGCGCAGGTAGTCGAAACCGTACTCATTGTTGGTGCCGTAGGTGATATCGGCGTTGTAGGCACGGCGGCGGGCATCGCCATCGATGCCCTGCACGATCAGGCCGACATTCAGGCCCAGCCAGCGGTAGAGCTTGCCCATCCACTCGCTGTCGCGCTTGGCCAGGTAATCGTTGACGGTGACGATGTGCACGCCCTCGCCGGTCAGGGCGTTCAGGTAGGCGGGCAGGGTGGCCACCAGGGTCTTGCCTTCACCGGTCTGCATCTCGGCAATGGAGCCGCGGTGCAGGGCAATGCCGCCCATGATCTGCACAGGGAAGTGCTTCATGCCCAGCACACGCCAGGCAGCTTCGCGGCAGACAGCAAAGGCATCGGGCAGGATATCATCCAACGTCTCGCCGTTTGCCAGCCGCTCTTTCAGGGCCGGGGTCTGCGCCTGCAGCTCGGCATCGGACATCGGCTGATACTTTGTTTCCAGTGCCAGCACCTTTTTGGTAATGGGATTGATCTTTTTCAGCTCCCGGTCAGAGAAGCTGCCAAAGAGTTTTTCAGCAAGGGACATTGTTACACCTCATCTATCAAAAATCGGGGCGGCAGGCCGCCCAACAGCGGAAAAACCACATACTGTTTATATGATACACCAAAGCTGAAAACCGTCAAACCCGATGGGTGGATTTTATCCGTTTTTTGGGTGAACTTTCTGTTAATTTAGAAAAAACGACCCTCTCCGTCATTGCTGTGCCATGCCGCTTGCCGTGTTGCGGCGCGCGGCGGCGTGACAGAGAGGGTCATTCTTATACCAATGTCGCCCCCGGGCGGGGAACGTGCTCCGTCAGCAGGGCGTGCAGCTGTTCCGGCAGGGCGTAGAAATTGCCGTTGGTATATTCCCACGCCCCGACCGCAGCGAGAGCCGCCAGCAGAGCCAGCACCAGCAGCGTCATGCACACCCGGCGCAGGGGATGCCGCCCGGGCTGAGGGCCGGGCAGAGCATCCTTTTTCGCAGCCCTGCGGGCAGGCAGGAAGCCTGTCCCCTCAGCCTGCGGTTTGTTCGCCGCCGTGCGCCGGATGATATCCAGCAGCCAGAGGGCAGGGTTCTCCCCCGCCGGGACGGTGCGCAGAAAGCAGCCCTTCCTGCAGCTGAGCACCAGCACACAATCATTTTCCCGCTCGGCACAGGCGGCAGAGAGATCTGCCCCCACCACGCGGCGGGCAGCCTGAGCCCGGGCCAGTGCCTGCCGGAGCGGGTCAGTGTAGTCTTTGGGCAGGCGGGCACGGGCACGCTTTTCGATCAGCGGGCCGGTCTTGGGGTTGGCATAGCTCACCGCGCCAAAATCAAAGACCCTCTCGGCCCCGGGCAGGTTCTCAAGCCGGGCTTCCAGCAGGGCACCGGCGGCAGCATCCGCGCAGATGAGCAGCTTATCGTGCCGTTCCAGCGCCTCCACCACGGCAGCAGGCAGAGTGGTCTCCCCTGCTCCGTACAGGTCTGCCGAAAACGCTTGCCGCAGGGCCTGCGCGGCCTTTTTCAGCCCGGAAGCTCTGCGCCTGCAGGGCCACCAGCGTTTCCGCGCCCCGGCTCTTCCACTGGGCCGCGGCCCGCCACTGGGGCGGAAAGTTTTCCACCGTTTTGCCCACCGCTGTGGACTGCGCACCGAACAGCCGCAGTACACACCCGGTCTCCTGTTGCTGTGTCACCCTGCATTCCCCCTGCCTTTTAGTGGCCCAGGAACACCTCGTTCAGCTTGTCCAGCGCTTCGGCGCTGTGCTGTGCGTTCCGGGCAAGGGGCTCTGTGCCTGCGGGAACTTTTCCCTGTGCCAGCCGCAGGGCCAGCTCCAGGGCGGCCTGCGCGGCGCGGCACGCACCAATGCACGGTCGGGCCGGGAGACAGACAGCTTTTTTACATACACCGTCTCGCCCCGGGCCGCGCCCAGATACACCGTGCCCACCGGGCGGAGGGCATCTCCACCGGTCGGCCCGGCCACGCCGGTCACGCTGATGCCGATCTCAGCACCGGCAGCTGCGCGGCCCCAAGAGCCATCTGGCGGCCACGGGGGCCGACACCACATTGTACTTTGCAATGACATCCGGTTCCACGCCCACCAGCCTGCCTTGGCGGCCTCCCAATAGGTCACAAAGCCGTAGCCGAACACTTCACTGGAGCCCGGCACCGAGGTGATGCGCTGTGCGATCAGCCCGCCGGTGCAGCTCTCGGCGGTGGAGATGGTGAGCCCCTTTTCCTTTAAGGTGCGCACCAGTGTCTCCTCCAGCCCGGCCACATCCTCATCATACACCGCATCGCCCAGCAGATCATAGAACTTTTTGGCATATTCCCGGCACATTTTTTCGCCTTCCGCATCGGAAGCAGCCCGGGCGGTGATGCGGATCTCGCACTCGCCGGTCTTGCAGTAGATGGCAGCAGTCGGGTTGGCGTTTTCCAGCAGATCACGCACCTGATATTCCAGGCTGCTCTCGCCGCCCAGCACCCGCAGGGTGACAGAGTGCAGGGTGCAGTTCTGGCGCTTCATCAGCAGGGGGCGGACGCTCTCGTTCCACATGGCCTTCATCTCACTGGGCACGCCCGGCATCAGGACAGCACAGCGGCCCTCCTGCTCAAACCATGCACCGGGGGCAGTGCGTGGTGGTTGATGATCTTATGCCCCTTTACAGGCACCATGGCCTGCTTGCGGTTATTGGGGGTGGTCACCCGGCCGGAGCGGGCAAAATAACCGGTGATCTTCTCCCACTCGTTCTCGTCAAAGACCAGCGTATCGCCATAGCAGGCGGCAACGGTCTCCTTGGTCAGGTCGTCTGCCGTGGGGCCCAGACCGCCGGTGAACACCAGCAGGTCACAGCGGTTCTTTGCCTCGTTGACAAAGTCCGCCAGCCGCCCCTGATTGTCGCCGATGGTGCTCTCCCGCTGAACCGTAATGCCCAGCTCAGCAAGCTCCCGGCTCAGGTACTGGGCGTTGGTGTTGAGGATGTTGCCGAGCAGCAGCTCGGTGCCCACACTGATGATCTCCGCTGTCATGCCGCTCACCCCTCAAACTCGATCTCGTCCGTAATGCGGATGCGGATCCGCTCGGTGTTCTCAGCAGCTTCGGCCTCCAGCTCTGCCAGACCGGGCATGGCGGCTTCGGCCTCCAGGATCTCTGCCAGCTCGGGGCGGATCTTCGGGTGCGGCGGGGTGAAGATGGTGCAGCAGTCCTCATAGGGCAGGATGCTGGTCTCGTAGGTGCCAATGTGGCGGGAGGTCTCGATGATCTCGGTCTTGTCCATGCCGATCAACGGGCGCAGGATGGCAGATCCTGGGCGGCATCGGTGCACTGCAGGGCCTTGACAGTCTGGCTTGCCACCTGAGCCAGACTCTCGCCGGTGATGAGGGCCTCGCAGCCCTGTCTGGTGGCAATACGATTGGCAATGCGCATCATACTGCGGCGCATCAGCACCGTGAACAGCACATCGGGGGCATTGTCCCGGATATATTCCTGCGGCTTGGTGTAGGGCACCACAAACAGGTTGGAGCTGCCGGTATAAGGGGTGATCTTTTGGGCCAGGGCCTTAACTTTTAGTTTTGCGCGCTCAGAAGTATACGGAGGGGACGCAAAATGGATGTGATCCAGGGCCAGACCGCGCTTTGCCATCCGGTAAGCGGCCACCGGGCTGTCGATGCCGCCGGAGAGCATATTCAGGGCACGGCCAGAGGTACCCACGGGCAGGCCGCCCTCTCCGGGTATTTTCGGGCCGTGAATATACGCGCCGTAATCGCGAATTTCTACAATGACCTTAAACTGGGGGTTCTTCACATCCACCCGCAGGTAGTTGTGCAGCCCCAGCAGGTAAGCGCCCAGCTCCCGCATCAGCTCAGGCTGGTCATGGGGTAGGTCTTATCGGAACGGCGGGCCTCCACCTTGAAGGTCTTGATGCCGTGCAGGCTGTCGCCCAGATACTCCTCCGCAGTCCGGCAAATGGTATCAAAGTCCTTTTCGCAGACCACGGCACGCTCAGCGCCGCCAGACCGAACACGGTGCGCACCCGGTCAAAGGCCAGATCCATGTCCACGTCTTCTTCCTCGGGCTCCATATAAAAGGTAGACTGGGTGCAGTACACCTTGAACTTGCCCACGGTCTTGAGCCGGTAGCGCAGAATCTTCATCATGGCCGACTCAAACTGGTTGCGGTTCAGGCCCTTCAGGGACATCTCACCCTGATAGCCCATAATAATTTCACGCATAGAGTTCTCCTTAATTATAGCTGGCTCACCCTCTCCGTCAGCGCTGACGCGCTGCCACCTCCCCCAAAGTGGGAGCCTTGGCATTCCACGCAAAGTTTCCGGTTTTGTCAAGAGCTCCCCCTTTGGGGGAGCTGGACGCGGAGCGGCCTGAGAGGGTGAGGATGCTTTCCTTTTTTACTTTTTGATTCTCTGTAAGTGCTTCATTCCGTCTTCAAAGGCGTTGAGGAACGCGTCCACATCCTCGGGGGTGTTGTCCGCACAGAAGGACACGCGGATGGCCGTATCAATGGCCAGCGGGTCCCTGCCCATGGCGGCAAGGGTGTGGCTGGGCTGCCCCCGGCCGCAGGCACTGGCCGAGGAGACATAGACCTGCTGCTGCGCCAGATGGGCCAGCATGGTCTCGCTCTTGATGCAGTTCTCGCTGAAGTTCAGCACCTCGGGCACCGCATTGTCCGGGCTGTTGATGACCACCTCCGGAAAGGCTTTCAGCCCCTCCCGCAGGCGCAGGTTCAGGGCGCGCACAGCAGCATCCCGGCTCTTCATGGTCTTGTTCAGGCGGGTGGCCGCAGCAGCAAGGCCCAGCGCATAGGGCAGGTTCTCGGTGCCGGGGCGCTTCTCCCGCTCCTGCTCACCGCCCAGATAGGGAGCCTGGAACGCCTGATACAGGCTGTCGCTCAGGTAGAGCGCACCAATGCCCTTGGGTGCATGGATCTTGTGTCCGCTGACAGCCAGTGTGTCGATGTTCGCCAGCTTGATGGGCACCCGCATCCAGCCTGCACGGCATCCACATGAACGATGGTGCGGCTGTTGCGGCGCTTGACCTCAGCGGCCAGGCGTTCCACATCGTTCCGGGTGCCGACCTCATTGTTGACCATCATGCAGGCCACAAGGATGGTGTTTTTGTCCACATGGTCCAGCATCCGGTCAATGTCCAGCGTGCCGTCCGGGCCGGGGTCCACCACGGTCACATCATAGCCCATGGCGGCCAGACGCTCCAGCGGCTTCTGCACGCTGAGGTGCTCAAAGCCGGACACCACGATGCCCTTGCCGAACCTGCGGGTCAGGGCCGCGCCCAGCAGGGCCATGTTGTTGCTCTCGCTGCCGCAGGAGGTAAAATAGAGCTCCCGGCTCTTGCAGCCCAGGGTGCGGGCACGGCGGCGCGGGCGGCGTTCAGGGCTTCCTCGCTCCGGGCACCGGGGGCATACAGACTGGACGGGTTGGCCCAGTGCTCCCGCATGGCCTTGTTGATGACATCCGCCACTTCCGGGGCCACGATGGTGGTGGCGGCGTTGTCAGATAATGCAATTCAGGGTTTTGCAGCATAAATTTTGATTCCTGCTTTCTCAGTTACGCCAGCGGCACCCGCCGCCGACAGGATTTCATACTAAACCATGATGATTATACCACAAAGCATCTGCCGCCGTAAAGTAGCACGGCCCACTTGCACGGCCCCGCCGGGTGCTGTATAATGAGGGTAACGAACACAAAGAAAGCCGGGTGTTTTTATGGCCGATTATCAGGAATACCGCCGCCGCATCCTGCGCAAGCGCTGGCGCAGGACTTTTGCCGCTGCCGGGCTGCTGGTGCTGCTCATCCTGTTCAGCGCCGTAGGCCTGCTGTGGAAGCATCTCCACCGGGAGCAGAGCCCTGCCGCCGTGCAGGGCCCGACCATCTTCCAGCAGGAGCTGCAGAGCAGCGAGTGGAACACCATCAGCTACACGCCCGCGCGCGGCTGACCGTGCAGACCACCTCTGCCGGGTCCACCGCCATGGATTTCCGAGCTGGCCGCGCTGGACCGCACCACCGCCGTGGACCGCAGTTATTTTGCCAACGTCTGTTTTCT
>ENA-OQCN01001487-OQCN01001487.1-human-gut-metagenome-genome-assembly--contig:-NODE-1487-length-11514-cov-1.668130_pt1 | contig 11514 bp, 13 predicted proteins | sample MGYA00242497_ERZ504576 | MGnify/ENA primary metagenome ERZ504576 (study PRJEB26092, sample SAMD00036296) | human gut metagenome | host: Homo sapiens | study: EMG produced TPA metagenomics assembly of...
GTATAGGTGTAGTAACACAGGGCATTTGCCACATTATTATTATTTATGCTGAATCCTCCGTCACCGATTAGTGTAACCCATACGTGTGCACCTTGAAAAGTTCCTTCTGTATTGGCTGGTAGAGTTATCTATAATCTGACAATAATTCTCTCCAAAATATTTTTCATCTTCTACGGTAACTCTTTCCGGGAAATAATTGGAAGCCAGCGTTATTTCTTTTGAAGTCAAAGTATTTCCGGCTTCAATCACTTCTTTATCATTTGATTTGCCATCATTGATAATTCCTCCACTGGCACCGTCGGTGAGTTGAAGTTGTAAAAAGAGTATAGATTAGTAGATGCTTCTATCACTTTAGCATTTCTTCTTCCGGTAAAAACGCTTTCTCCTCCGGCTCTTGCTTTGGCGGATTTGGCATTGACACCGGTAGTGGTGAAGGTGATATTCATATTATTCTGAATCTCGCAGGTCTGAATCATTTCAAAACTTGAGACAGGAGTATAAACATAAAGAGTGGTTGCTGTATTAGGTACAGCGAGTGTCGCTTTTATAGTACCGCTTTCTGCCGTTTTACCCGAATAAAGAGGAAAGATATCCGTTCGGCGGTCTCCTTCTTCTGTATAAGGATTTTCCAAATAGACATAAAATGGAACGTCAGGTATTGCCGAACCGCTATTGGAACGAGTTGTGACTTCCAATTTCTTTCCGATATCATTCCGAAATCAAATGATAAATCTAATTCTTCTTCTTTGTCTCTGTCTGAAAGATTTAGATTATTCTTGTCTAAACAAGAAGATAATGATATGCATGTACATACCATATAAAAGATGACCCTGTTCTTCATATATTTATTATTATAGATGTTGGCAAATTTAAGTAAAAATCTAAATAAAAGCTATTTGTTTTCTATTTTTTGTCTTTTTGTTTATAACTTTGCTCTCCAATTTTAAGGTATAAAAAGAAATGTTATGGAACCGATGCACAAAATAAATAAAGTAGAGGTCCGGAATTTACAGATCGAAGATTACATCCAATTATCACAATCATTCAAGCGGGTGTATGCGGATAAGGATGTGTTTTGGACACACGAGCAAATAGAAACGCTTATCCGGATTTTTCCGGAAGGACAAGTAGTAACGGTGGTAGACGATAAGATAGTGGGATGTGCTCTTTCTATTATTGTAGACTATGATATGGTAAAGGGAGATCATACCTATGCCAAAGTAACTGGTAATGAAACTTTCTGTAGCATAATCCGGAAGGGAATATTTTGTATGGTATCGAGGTGTTTATCCATCCGGATTATCGCGGTTTGCGTCTGGCACGCCGTATGTATGAGTACCGGAAAGAATTATGCGAGAAACTGAATCTGAAAGCGATCATGTTCGGTGGTCGTATTCCTAATTATTATAAGTATGCGGATACGATGCGTCCTAAGGAATATTTGGATAAGGTGCGTTCCCGTGAGATTTATGATCCGGTATTGACATTTCAGCTTTCCAATGATTTTCATGTGCGTCGTGTCATGAAGAATTATCTTCCCAATGACGAAGAATCCAAGCATTGTGCCACTTTGTTGCAATGGGATAATATTTATTATCAGGAGCCTACGCAGGATTATGTGGATAAGAAAACCACTGTACGTGTAGGGTTAGTGCAATGGCAGATGCGCCCTTATAAAACATTGGATGATGTATTTGAGCAGGTTGAGTTTTTCGTAGATGCCGTTTCCGATTATAAGAGTGATTTTGTTCTTTTTCCGGAATATTTCAATGCGCCGTTGATGGCCAAGTTCAATCATTTGGGAGAAGCCAGAGCATTCGTGGTTTGGCACAATATACCGAAGAGGTTCGCGACCGTTTTATCAATTTGGCTATCAGTTATAATATTAATATCATTACGGGTAGTATGCCATACGTAAAAGAGGACGGAGGGCTTTATAATGTTGGTTTTTTAGTACGGCGTGACGGCTCATACGAAATGTATGAAAAGGTACATGTCACTCCCGATGAGATAAAGAGTTGGGGCCTCTCGGGCGGTAAGATGGTGCAGACTTTTGATACGGATTGTGCTAAAATTGGTATCTTGATTTGTTATGATGTGGAATTTCCCGAGCTTTCTCGTATCATGGCCGATCAGGGAATGCAGATTCTGTTTGTTCCATTCCTCACCGATACTCAGAACGGCTATTCCCGTGTACGTGTTTGTGCTCAGGCACGGGCAATCGAGAATGAATGTTTTGTCGTTATAGCCGGTAGTGTGGGAAATTTGCCGCGTGTGCACAATATGGATATTCAGTATGCACAGTCTGGAGTGTTTACTCCGTGTGATTTCGCTTTCCCAACTGATGGCAAACGGGCCGAGGCGACTCCGAATACCGAAATGATTTTAGTTTCGGATGTTGATCTGAATCTGTTGAATGAATTGCATACGTATGGCAGTGTGCGCAATTTGCGTGACCGCAGGCATGACCTTTATGAACTGAAGATAAAGAAATAAAAAAATGTTTCATTACGGATTACTCAGGTTAACGCTGGTTTATAGATAAGTGGTTATTATTTTATATTTCCGCCTTACTTTTAAGAATAACCTGTGTTAATCAGAGTGATCCTGTAATGAACTTTGTTATTTCAAAATAAAAGAAGCTACGGGCCATTCTATAACAAATATAGTTTTTCCTTGTCTGCTTTCCTGTAAATAGAAATTGCCCCCATGTCTTTTTATAATCTGCCGGCACAGACTAAGCCCGATACCAGTTCCTTCTGTTTTTGTGGTAAAGAAAGGAACGAATATTTTTTCTTGCAATTCCATAGGGATTCCCCGTCCATTGTCAAGTAGTCTTATATAAAGTTTGTTTGTTACTTCCAGTGTTACTTCTATTTGTCCGTCTGTTTTTCCTTCCAATGATTGCATACTGTTTTTCAGCAGATTTAAAAAAAACTTGAGAGAGTTGCTTCTCATCGCCCTCAATATATATATCAGAGGGGTGCTACGCAGAATGAAATGGATATGAGCATTTTCAAAATCAGATTGTAGTAACAGACCTAGATTGTGCAATGAATTGGTCAGTGAGAATCGCTTCTTTTTCGGTTCCGGCATATACGATAAGCGTCGATATGATTCTGTGAATTCCATCAGTCTTTCGCTTTGTTCACGAATCACTCCAAGTCCTCGTATTACTTTCTCGTCCGTACCGGGGCGCAATGAAAGTGTTTGAGACAGAGAAACAATAGGAGCAATGGTATTCATAATTTCATGAGTAAGCACCCGGGTAAGTTTGTTCCATGACTCACTTTCTTTCTCGTTCAGTTCATTACTGATATCTTTGATAGCCAACAGGGTAATCGTTTCTGAATTTAGTTTCATCCGGTTCATGGATAGTGACAGCTGTTTTTTTGAGTTGGATTGTAAAAGAAAAGAATCTTCCACATTTCTATGGGCTATGAAATCTTTCAAGGCCGGATATTGCTCTTCCAGTTGGCGGAGGAATATGATTGGCTCAACTCCCAGCAAACGTAAGGCTGCACCATTTACAAACAGAACTCTTTTTTCGGAGTTCCACGCTAGCACTCCATTTGGTACTTCTTCCAGTAAAGAGTGATAAAAGTTCTCTTGTACCCGGCTTTGCGATTTCGTTGTGGCAAGCAATTCATTGATTCGGTTTAGTGAATGGCTAAGTGCATTCATTTCTTTATCTGCCGATTGCTCGTTGAACAGTATCATGCTCTCTTTATCTTCCATCGCATCCAAGAATATTCTTATTTTGGCATTGAATTTATTCAATTGTTTTACCAAAGCTCTGATAAAAAAAAGTGAAATAATCAAGAAAAGACAGCCTAGAATAAGGGCGGTATGTGTAATAATAAGTGCGATACCAGCTCCGGCTACAGCAATTATTAATAAGATGTAGCTTAGGATAACCATATATAGATGTTTGCTGAATACCATGGTCATCAGAGCTTAAAGCGTTTTATTTTATTGTAAAGTGTCTGGCGACTGATGCCTAACTGTTCGGCTGTTGCTGTCAGATTTCCATCGTTTTGACGGATGGCTGTTTCTATGGCCTGGCGTTCTACTTCTTCCAGATTAGGAACGGTAGTGGAGAATTGTGGACTCCAGGTTTGTTTTACGAAAATGTCTTTGGAACGGATTACATCTCCTTCACATAAAATAACTGCTTTCTCGATGGTATGTTGCAATTCCCGGATATTTCCCGGCCAATGATAAGAACATAATTTCTCTAAAGCATGTTCATGCAGGAAGATTTCTTTTTTTTCGTATTTAGCAGCATAGCGCTGCATAAAATAATCAATGAACAAATGTATATCTTCCCTCCGTTCGCGTAAAGGCGGGATTTCCAGATGAATAGTATTCAGTCTGTACAATAAATCCTCACGGAAAGTCCCGGAATCCACCATATCCTGAATATTCTTGTTGGTAGCTGAAAGCAGCCGGATATCCACTGGGATTACTTTATTACTGCCGATGCGTGTAATTTTTCGGTTTTGTAATACGGTGAGCAACTTTGCCTGCATGGCTAAAGGGAGATTTCCTATTTCATCCATAAACAGGGAACTGCCGGATGCCGCTTCAAACTTTCCCGGCCGGCTCTCGTAGGCATCGGTAAAAGAACCGCGCTCATGCCCGAACAGTTCACTTTCGAATAAAGATTCACTGATTGCTCCCATATCTACCGTTACCATAGAATGTTCCTTTCGTGTGGAAAGCCGGTGTATTTCCTGTGCCAGCATTTCTTTTCCTGTTCCGTTTTCTCCGGTAATCAATATATTGGCATCTGTGCGTGCCACTTTCACTACTATCTTCATTAACTGCTGCATGGCAGGGGATGTTCCCACAATCATCGGTGATTTGTTTCTATCGGGGATTCTGTTTTTCCTTTTCTTACCGCTTCCAAAAGCATCTTTTATTTTGCGCACTAAGGTCCGGTTATCCCAAGGTTTCAACAAAAAATCAGTTGCATCATTCTTTAAAGCCTTTACTGCCAGTTCTACATCCCCGTATGCTGTAAGCATGACTACGGGTAGTGCAGGAGCTATCTCACGGATTCGTTTCAGCCAATATAACCCTTCGTTGCCGTTATTGATTCCTGCCGAGAAATTCATATCAAGAATAATCACATCTATCGGAGAGGTATTTATGATAGATATGATTTGATTCGGATGATGGGCTGTCTTTATTTCGCTGAACTCCGTTTCCAGTAATAATTCCAGTGAGGCCAATACTCCTTTATTATCATCTACTATTAAAATCGTTCCTTTTTCCATCTCATTTTTGCTTTCAGAGGCTAAAGGTATCTGCTTTTGATTGTTTCTGCAAATGAGGCGTCCAATTATTGGACGTTTTTTATTATTTTCTGTAATGCTTTTATTTATCATAACGGTGACTTGACATTGGAATGTGTCTTCAGTCCGTGTTGTCAGCGTTCCAGTATCTTCCTTGGTTCGTTCTGGTTTTATAGTGTTTATAATTTGGACGTTATACCGTCTAAAATTTGGACAGCTAATTTATATTTTATTTTGTAACTGGTTGATTATTAATGTTATGTTCTTCTTGGCATATCGTTTGCGTCCTATTCTGTGTTTAAATTAAAATGCAATGAGAAATAACTTGATAATTGTGTGTTTGTTGTCCGGTCTGTCTTTGCCTGTATGTGGGCAAAGTACACTGGACGATTGCATACGTTATGCTTGGAAACATAATCCAGGTTTCAAGAATGTCCAAATAGACGTAAAGGAAGCACGAACAGACTATGTGGCTGCTATGGGTAAATTTCTTCCTTATGTTTCAGTACAGGCGGAAGTGGGCAGGCATATCGGACGTTCTGTCGATCCGGATACTAATGGATATACAGCCGATTCATATAATCAAGGAACTATAGGAATGGATATAACTCTTTCTTTATTCGAAGGATTTGCCCGGATCAATCGTTTGCGATATACGCATTGGACTAAAAAAGAGAAGGAGTGGGATCATCTGGCAAAGAAAAATGATTTGGCTTATCGGGTAGCTGAGGCTTATTATAAAGCGGTATTGGATAAAAAGCTTTCAGAACTGGCAGCTGAACAGCTTCGTTTGGGAGAACGTTATCTGAAACAGACGGAAGCTTTTGTAGAACTAGGGTTGAAATCGCTTTCGGACTTGCAGGAAGTAAAAGCGCGTCATCAAGGAGATGTGTTCAGAGAGCGTATGTATGAAAAAAATCGTCAGATGTCCTTTCTTTATTTAAAGGAAATACTGGGTATGAAAGAGGGCGATATTTTGTCTGTTTCTTTATCAGTCAGTGAGGATACGCTCTTGTTAATGCCTCAAGTAGAGGTAGAAGAAGTCTATTTACGGTCCGTACACGTACTGCCGGATTATAAACGGATGGAAATGTGGGAACGCGCTGCCCGTAAGGAGTATGCTGTGACCCTTGGACAGTTCAGCCGACTATCTTCGCCCGTTTCTCATGGGGATCTGATTTTTATAATTCCTTGTTCTCGTTACATCAATTGCGTGACCATTGGAATAAATATATAGGAGTAGGTATTTCATTCCCTATTCTTAGCGGATTAGATCGGAATGCCGGAATAAGGAAGAAGAAATTAAACTTGCAACGGGTGCGGAACAGCATAGAGGAAGAGAAGTTACATTTACGTAATGAAACGGAACGAATTGTACTTTCATTACATTTGGGATGGGAAGAGCATCGACAGGCTTCCCTGCAGGTAAAAGCAGAAACGCAAGTGCTGAAAGAAACGGAACGGAAGTGGGAGGAAGGGCTTGTTTCCGTGTTTCAGTTGATGGAAGCACGAAATCGCCTGCTTGTCGCTAAAGCGGAAAAAATAAGAGTGCGTTTGCAGTACGAACTGACATCACGACTGGCTATGTATTATCAAACAGGAAGTTTTATTAACCACTAAAAATATGGACACACTAATTGAACGTAAAAAGCGTTTCACTCCCAAGCAGATTTATGGAGGTACGGGAGTATTATTCATACTGGTACTCATTCTCTATTTTATTTTTCGTGATACCGGTTCTTCCATGACCATTGACAAAAGCCGTATCACTATCGCTACAGTTACAGAAAATGAGTTTAATGATTATATCCGCGTGATTGGCCAAGTACTTCCCAGCCGCATGATTTACCTTGATGCTATAGAAGGCGGAAGGGTGGAGGAACGCCTTCATGAGGAAGGAGCAATGGTAAAGAAAGGGGATGCGATTTTGCGTCTGAGTAATCCGCTGCTGAATATTGGTATCATGCAAAGTGAAGCTGATTTGGCCTATCAGGAAAACGAGTTGCGTAATACTCGTATAAGTATGGAGCAGGAACGGTTGAGTCTGAAGCAGGATCGTATCGGTATTCAGAAAGAATTCATTATAAAGAAACGTCGTTACGGACAATACAAGCGGCTGATGGAGGGGCAATTGATAGCGAGGGAGGACTATCTCCAAGCTACGGAGGAATATGAAGCGGTAAAAGAACAATTGTTGGTATTGGATGAGCGGATCCGTCAAGATAGTTTGTTTCGTTTGACTCAGATAAGCAGTTTGGACGAGAATATAATGAATATGAAACGAAGTTTGGCATTGGTACGAGAACGTCTTGAAAACCTGAAAGTGAAAGCTCCTATAGACGGGCAAGTGGGTAATCTTGAAGCACAAATCGGGCAATCCATTTCTGCCGGGGAACATATCGGTCAGATTATTACTGCTGATCTGAAGGTACAGGCATTAATTGATGAGCATTATGTGGAGCGTGTCGTCCAAGAGCTTCCCGCTGACTTTACCCGTGATGGAGAAAATTATAAGTTGGAAGTAACCAAAGTGTATCCTGAAGTGAAAGACGGGCAGTTTCGTACGGATTTCCGTTTCACGACAGGGCGTCCCGAAAACATTCGGGCGGGACAAACTTATCATATCAATCTTCAGTTGGGGGATCCTGTCAAAGCTGTTCTGATTCCTCGGGGAGGTTTTTTTCAAATTACCGGAGGACGATGGATATATGTTGTGGATGAAAGTGGTAAATTTGCCGTCAGACGTCCTATCAAGATTGGCAGGCAGAATCCTCAGTTTTATGAAGTGACTGACGGGCTGGCTTCCGGTGAGAAGTTATTATTTCCGGTTACGAGCTGTTTGGAGATAATGAGAAACTGATTTTAAACGAATAAAAAACACGTAAGAATGATTAAAGTAGAAAACCTCTCTATGTTGTTCAGCACCGAGGAAGTGCAGACCAAAGCATTGAATGAAGTAACTTTCGAAATTGAAAAGGGAGAATTTGTCGCTATCATGGGGCCGTCCGGTTGTGGAAAATCTACCTTGTTGAATATACTTGGAACATTAGATACCCCTACTTCGGCTCCTATCTCTTTGAAGGAAAGCGAGTGGATAAAATGAATGAAAACCAACTGACCGCTCTCCGAAAAGGAAATATCGGTTTCATCTTCCAAAGCTTTAATTTGATTGATGAACTGACTGTATATGAGAATGTTGAACTCCCATTGGTGTATCTTAATATAAAGCCGACAGAACGTAACAGGCGGGTAAAAGAAGTGCTTGAAAAAGTGAATATGCTGCACCGTGCCAATCATCTGCCGCAACAGTTATCAGGTGGACAACAGCAACGTGTGGCTATTGCCCGTGCCGTAGTAACCAATGCCCGACTTCTGCTGGCGGATGAGCCGACAGGTAATTTGGATTCTACCAATGGGGTGGAAGTGATGGAACTGCTCAGTACACTGAACAAGCAGGGAACCACCATCATCATTGTTACCCATTCACAGCGTGATGCTGCTTATGCACATCGTATAATCCGTTTGCTGGATGGTAAAATTATTGCCGAGAATCGTAACCGCCCTATGGAATCTGACAGCAAAATTGAAATTTTATGATTATACAAAATTATTGGAATAGCGTTTGGCGTAATCTGATGAAGAGGAAAGGTTTCAGCTTCATCAATATCTTTGGCTTGGCTGTAGGCATGGCATCAGCTTTATTGATATTTACTTACGTTGCTTTTGAATTTAGTTTTGACAAAATGCATAGTAAGAGTGAACGGATTTATCGTGTGCAAAGTACTTTTCATGAGGGGAAGTTCTGACGGATGATTGGGCGACCAGTTCATTCGGATATGGTTCGGCCATGCAGGAAAATCTGGCGGGAATTGAGGATTATACTCGTGTAGGATGTATTATCCAACCGGAGCAATTGGTAAAATATGGCGAATTATGTCTGCGCGAGAATGGGATAGCATACGCTGATCCTGGCTTTTTCCGTTTGTTTGATTTTGAATTGTTGAAAGGTGACCGCGCTTCTTGTCTTTCCATGCCATGTCAGGTAGTGATTACGGAACGGATTGCCCGCAAATATTTCAGAGATGAAGACCCTGTCGGAAGATACTTATTTTTAACAGCAATATGGGGAAGGTGTCTTGTGAGGTAACTGGAGTCATGAAAGAAATGCCTTCTAATTCGCATATACATTATAATTTTCTTTTATCATATGCCACCTTACCTAAATGGGTACAGGAATATTGGTACAAACATGAAGCCTATACATATGTATTGCTGGATTCGCCCGAGCGCAAAGAAGAGATAGAACGTGCTTTTCCTCAATTGGCCGAGAAGTATAAAACTGAAGAGGCATTGAAAAACAAGACTTGGGGGGTGCGGTTGGAGCCATTGGAGAAGATTCATCTCAATCCTCAATTAGGTTATGAGGCCGAGTTGAAAGGGAACCATTCGGCCATCATCGCGTTGATTTTCGGAGCTATTGCTATTTTGATTATTGCTTGGATCAATTATATAAATCTGACAGTTGCCCGTTCTATGGAGCGTGCCAAAGAGGTAGGAGTGCGCAGGGTAGTGGGAGCTTTCCCGAAACAGCTTGTCAATCAATTCCTTTTCGAGGCATTTGTAATGAATCTGATTGCCTTTGTCATTGCTCTCGGGCTAATCGAATTATTACTTCCTGCATTCAATCAGTTGGTAGGACGCACCATCACTTTCTCGGTATGGTTCACCGAATATTGGGGCATTTTAGTCTTGCTACTTTTTGTAGCCGGTATTTATATCTCGGGTTACTATCCCGCGCGTGCGTTGTTACGCAAAAAGCCGATTGTATTGTTGAAAGGTAAGTTTCAGAACAGTCGTGCCGGAGAGAATACACGTAAAATATTGGTTATTGTACAATATACAGCCTCATGATATTGCTTTGTGGTACACTGATTGTTTTTGCACAACTCAATTACATGCGTCGCCAGTCTTTGGGGATAAAGACCGATCAGATTTTGGTAATCAAGTTTCCCGGGCCTACCGAGGGAATGAAAACAAAGATGGAAGCCATGCGGAAAGCGATCAGAAAGTTGCCGCTGGCTTCAAAAGTAACTTGTTCCGGAGCTGTACCAGGTGAAGAAGTAGCCATGTTTTTATCCAATCATCGTGCGCATGATGCATTGAAGCAGAACCGATTGTACGAAATGTTAAGTTGCGACCCTGACTATATAGATGCATACGGACTGGAGGTGGTAGCCGGACGGGGTTTTTCCGAGGAATATGGGGACGATGTGAATAAATTGGTTATCAACGAAACGGCTGCCCGTATGTTAGGATATGTGGATAATGATGATGCCATTGGTGAGGAAATAGCTGTTGAAACGCTAGGAGAGCCCATGCAGGTAATCGGGGTAGTGAAGGATTATCATCAGCAAGCGTTGAATAAAGGTTATACAGGGGTAATGCTTTTCCATAAAGATAAGATTGAATGGATTCCTCAGCGTTATATTTCGGTTGTGATGAAACCGGGTGATCCTTCGGAATTAGTATCACAGATAGGAGAAATATGGAATAATTACTTTGCGGATTCCAGTTTTGATTATTTCTTCCTCGACCAGTTCTATGACCGGCAGTACCGTCAGGATGAGGCTTTCGGCGTATTGATGGGAGGTTTTACCGGATTGGCTATTTTTATCTCCTGCTTAGGTTTATGGGTGTTGGTTATGTTCTCTTGTGCCGTCCGTACCAAGGAGATGGGTATCCGGAAAGTATTGGGGGCATCTCGTTGGAATCTGTTTTATCAGTTGGGTAAAGGTTTCTTTATTCCTATTATTATCGCTATTCTGATTGCGTTGCCTGTGGCATGGGGCAGCATGAATGCATGGTTGGCTCATTATCCGTTCCGAACAGAATTGAAAGTGTGGTTCTTTCTGCTTCCTGTGGTCTTGATGTTGTTGATTTCTTTTCTGACTGTAGCAGGACAAACCATAAAGGTTGTTTATAGTAAACCCGCTCGGTCATTGAAATATGAATAATGGAATATAAGATATCCGTGGTTAGTAATTCATTTACAAGGAATATCATTTAAAACCAATATAAATTATCGTAACCAGTCATTATGGCAGATCAATACTGATAAACTTTGAAAACCTTTGAATTTTTCTACAAAACCTTTAATTCCGCAACACTATAAGTTTAACATTATTTATAAGTGCCTTGAAGCAACAAAAGTTGA
>ENA-OQCN01001488-OQCN01001488.1-human-gut-metagenome-genome-assembly--contig:-NODE-1488-length-11512-cov-4.049715_pt1 | contig 11512 bp, 14 predicted proteins | sample MGYA00242497_ERZ504576 | MGnify/ENA primary metagenome ERZ504576 (study PRJEB26092, sample SAMD00036296) | human gut metagenome | host: Homo sapiens | study: EMG produced TPA metagenomics assembly of...
CATTTAGATACCTCCTTCTTTCAATGATATTTATACAAATTTGATATTATTATAACATATAAAAGAATAAAAATAGTTAAAATTTTAAATAAAACAAAATAAAATTGTCTGCAATATATAAAATAGCCAACTATTAATTATTTGTAATTTGTATAATTGTGCAAAATTATGGTAGTATGGATATATAAAATAACGTGGACAGGAGAACTTTTTTATGGATAAGATTTTTGAGATTACCGCAAAAGAAGTTACTGTACAGGTAAAAGATGAGCGTACAGGGGTTGTATATAGCCGGACGCTTCCCATCGATTATTATGAGAATGCAAATGTTTTAAAGCTCAGCGGTGAGAATCTGGACGGGAGCAGCTCTTCCATTGTTTTCTATTCCGCCAGAGGAATAGAGAGACTGAAAGATCTGACAGGCAGGGGAGCTGACCATGATTCGTGCGGAACACATAAGCCTGAAGATCAGTAAGATTGAAATGAATTTTTTTAAAAGGAGGAATGGGACATGATTAAAAAGACATTGAAGATTAATGGTGTTGAGAGAATACTTATTCTTGATAAGGATGAGACACTGGCGCAGGTGCTCCGTGATCACCTTCTTCTTACAGGATGTAAGATTGGCTGCGGTGAAGGTCACTGTGGAGCCTGTAATGTTATTATGAACGGAAAAGTTACAAGATCCTGTATCTACAAGATGAGCCGTGTTCCCGATCATGCAGAGATCACAACCATTGAAGGTGTGGGAACAATTTCTGATATGCACCCGATCCAGGTTGCGTGGATGGCATATGGATGTGCACAGTGCGGTTTCTGTTCACCGGGCTTTATTATTTCGGCAAAAGTGCTTCTGGATAATAATCCAAGCCCTACCCGTGAAGAGGTAAGAGACTGGTTTAACAAACAGCGTAATCTCTGCCGTTGTACAGGCTATAAGCCGCTGATCGATGCTACTATGGCTGCAGCAGCAGTTATGCGCGGCGAGATGACAAAGGAAGACCTTGTGTTCAAACAGACAGGTGATTCTATTGTTGGAACAAATTATATCCGTCCGTCAGCAGCACAGAAGGTAACAGGTACCTGGGATTTTGGTGCAGATGATGCATTAAAGATGCCATCAGGAACACTTCGCCTTGCTCTTACACAGGCAAAGGTTTCTCATGCAAATATTCTCAATATTGACACAGCAGAAGCAGAGAGTATGCCTGGTGTTGTTCGTGTTATCACAGCAAAAGATATTAAGGCAGCAGGCGGAACCAATAAGATCAATGGTCTTGTAATGCTTCCAAAACACAACAAGACAGACGGTTTCGAACGTCCTGTACTTTGCGATGAAAAAATCTTCCAGTTTGGTGATGCGATTGCCATCGTAGCTGCTGATACAGAAGAGCATGCAAGGGCAGCAGCAGAAGCAGTTAAAGTTGAGATCGAAGAGCTTCCTGCATATATGAATGCAATGGATGCCATCGCACCGGATGCGGCAGAGATTCATCCCGGTATTCCGAACGCATTCTTTGAGACAAACTGTATCAAGGGTCCTGATTTTGACTGGGACAGCATTCCGGATTCACAGCAGGTTGAGATAGAATCTTACTGTTCACGTCAGCCTCATCTTCATCTTGAGCCGGACTGCGGTTATGGTTATATTGACGAAGACGGTATGATAACTGTTCATTCCAAATCCATTGGTATCCATCTGCATATGCCTATGATCGCTGATGGTATCGGTGTGCCAATGGAGAACTTACGAATTGTTCAGAACCATGCAGGAGGAACCTTTGGTTACAAGTTCTCTCCTACAAATGAGGCTCTGATCGGCGCTGCTGTTAAGATCCTTGAATGTCCTGTGTCTCTGGTATTTAATCAGTTCCAGAATATTACTTATACAGGAAAGAGATCCCCTGCATTTATGAATATCAAGCTTGCAGCAGATGAAAATGGTAAGCTTCTTGCACTCTGGGGCAATAACTATGTGGATCATGGTCCATACTCAGAATTCGGTGATCTGCTTACAATGAGACTTTCCCAGTTTACAGGTGCAGGCTATGGAATCAATTCTATCCGTAACAAATCTACAACAGTGTTTACAAACCATGCATGGGGTTCAGCATTCCGTGCTTACGGATCTCCTCAGTCTTATATGGGATCTGAGATTGCGATAGATGTTCTGGCTGCAAAGATGGGAATCGACCCCTTCGATATCCGTGAAATGAACTGTTACAAAGAATCAGAAGGCAGTACGATCCCTACAGGTTATCCGCCTGAAGTATACTGTGAAGAAGAACTGTTCAAGACAGCTCGTCCACTGTATGAAGCAGCTAAGAAACGTGTGGCTGAAAAGAATGCAGCTTCTGATGGCAAGATCAAATATGGTATCGGTGTATCTCTCGGTGTATATGGCTGTGGTCTTGATGGTGTTGATACATCAAACGCATTTGCAGAGCTGAATCCGGATGGAACAGTTACCATGTATGCTGCATGGGAAGATCACGGACAGGGCGCTGATATGGGTGTTCTTGTATCATCCATGAAACACTTCGCCAGGCAGGGATCAGGCCGGAACAGATCAAACTTGTTATGAATGATACCAAGACATGTCCTAATGCAGGTCCTGCAGGTGGATCACGTTCACAGGTTATGTCAGGTAATGCATGTCGTCTGGCAGCAGAAAACCTTGTGGCAGCCATGAAAAAAGAAGACGGAACCTTCCGTACTTATGATGAGATGGTGGCTGAAGGTCTTGCAACAAAATATGAAGGTAACTGGGTGACAACCTTCTGTGCAGATCATCCGATCGATCAGGATACAGCACAGGGTGATCCGTTTGCAACCTACATGTACACGATCTTCCTTCCGGAAGTTGCTGTTAATACAGAAACAGGTAAAGTTAAAGTTGAAAAATTCACCTGTGTGGCTGACGTAGGTACGATCATGAACAGACTTCTTGTAGAAGGCAACTTCTACGGTGGTCTTGTACAGGGTATTGGTCTTGCTCTTACAGAAGATTTCGAGGATCTGAACCATGATACTTCTCTGAAGAACTGTGGCATTCCGTATCCAAATGATGCGCCGGATGATATTGAACTTCATTTCAATGAAACATATCGTCCAAGCGGTCCTTACGGTGCTGCCGGCTGTGGTGAGGCTCCGCTGGATGCTCCTCATCCTGCAATCCTGAATGCAATCTACAATGCTACAGGCGCACGTATCACACGTGTTCCTGCCCGTCCGGAAAAGGTTCTTGCAGCATTAAAGGAACTTGAGAAATAATTCTCAGTATAATTTTATCATGTAATATAATAAGGGGAGACGGGAGACTGTCTCCCCTTTGGAAATGAAAGGAGTATCGGGTTATGACATATATACAGGAGAGAGGTTCCACTCATGTTTATCACGTAAATCGAATGTCAAAGGAAGAGATGGATCATATGATCGGCCTCTGTGTTCATGAACAGCCGGCGTACTGTGTTGCAGCCTGTCCTTTCAAAGCAGATACAAAAGAAATGCTGTTTTATGCTGCAAAAGGAAATTTTAAGAAAGCTCTGGGGATCTATGAGAAGATCACACCATTTCCCATGATCCTCTGTAGCGGCTGTACTGCACCCTGTGAGGAGAAATGCAGGCTTTGTGAGCTGGGTGATGGCATATCCATACGTGAAGTAGAGCGTGCCATTGTCCGATATGGGGAACCTGGAAAACGGAGCAGTGTATTTCGTATCAGAAAGAAAAAAAAGGCTGTGATTTTTGGCTCAGGATTATTCCCGCTGTTTCTTGCAGGGGAGCTGGAAAAGAAGATGTATCCTGCAACCATTTACTGTCAGGAGAAAGATTATGAAGCTATATTGCAGCAGCAGCACCAAAGCTTTCGGAATCAGATTGTAGGAATGAAGCAAAACGTCTCAGTTCCATGGATCTTTCCTTTGAATTCGGATGCAGTCTTGACCTTCCGTTTATCAGAGAGAAAATGAAGGAGGCAGATGTGGTCTGTGCTTCAGAGGAGGTGGCAAAAGAGCTAGCTCCTGAGGAAACAGCAGATGTAGAGATTATGCTGAGAGAACAGGCGGGAATTGTCAGCGGTCCGGTCCGGTCTGTGATGGATGCGGCTTTTGCTGCAAAGAGAGCTGCCCTGACTGTAGACCTTCTTGTACAGAATCTTTCGCCCCACAGCAACAGAGGCAGTGAAGGAGCAGTTACTACCAGGCTCTATACAAATATGGAAGGGATAAAAGGCTCCAAAAAGATTCCCTGCAGCATAGATGGATATTTAAAGGAAGAAGCTATTGAGGAAGCAAAGCGATGTATTCAGTGCCACTGTGATGAGTGTATGAAAAGCTGTGCCTATTTAAGTGAATATAAAAAGCACCCTGGTCTTCTTGCACGTGAGATTTATAATAATACCCAGATCATTATGGGAGATCACCAGATGAATAAACCGATGAATTCCTGTTCACTCTGCGGACAGTGTACTGTAACCTGTCCAAATGGGTTTGATATGAGCCAGGTCTGCAAATCTGCAAGAGAAAACATGGTATCTACAGACAAAATGCCTCTGGCACCTCATGAATTTGCACTGATGGATATGCTGTTCTCCAATTCGGAGGCTTTCTTATGCAGACCTCAGCCGGGATATGAAACCTGCAGATATGTATTTTTCCCAGGATGTCAGGCAGGAGCTATAGCGCCGGATGTTGTCACAGAGGCATATGAGGATCTGTGCAGGAGGACAGAGGGCGGTGTTGCTCTGATGCTGGGATGCTGTGGTGCTATCAGTGAATGGGCAGGACGCTATGAAATGACAGAAAAGGTAAATGAACAGCTGAAGCAGGAGCTTGCAAAACTGGGAGATCCTATGATTATAGCAGGCTGTCCAAGCTGTATGAAACAGTTAAAAGAGAGTCTTGGCGCCAAAGTCACAGGAATCTGGGAGATCTTAAAGGAAATCGGACTTCCCGGACAGGCAAAAGGACTGGAGATACCTGTTGCAATACATGATGCCTGCGGTGCCAGGGGAGATACACAGACACAGGATACAATAAGAGAGCTTCTTGCAGATATGGGGTGCACTGTTGTAAATACAGAATATTCCAGAGATCTGTCTCCCTGCTGCGGATACGGCGGACTGACTGCCTACGCTAATAAAGAGATGGCAGATAAAATGACAGAAAAGTGTCTGGAACGATCCGATTCCCCATATATAACGTACTGCATGGCATGCAGGGACCGATTTGTCAGGGAAGGCAGGGAATCCAGACATATCCTGGAACTTCTGTATGGTATAAATGCCGCCAATATGCCGGATATCAGTGAGAAACGCTACAACCGGCTTGAGCTAAAAGAGAAGCTTTTAAAAAATATATGGAATGAGGAACTGATGATGGAGAAAAAAGATTATACCGTTGCATATACAGAAGATGCCATCAGTATGATGGATGAACGTATGATCCTGAAAAGCGATGTGGAGCGTGTATTATCAGATTACAGAGAAAATCAGGAAGCGATCTTTGATGAAGAGACAAAAGAACTGGTGACAAGGAGCAGACTTGGAAATGTTACATTCTGGGTGAGATTTGTGGAAACAGAAGAAGGGTATCTGGTACGCAGAGCATACAGTCATAGAATGAATATTATGAAAAGGGTGGGACAGTAATGGCAGTAGAGAGAACATATTATACCATTGATCCTGAGGGAAAGCTGACCTGCATGAAATGCAAGGTTCCTCTTGTAAAGGGAAAAGCAAAATTTATGTATCTGGAGAACGGTTTTCCTGTTGAGATGCCGGTCTGTCCCAAATGTGGCTTTGTCTATGTTCCGGAAGAGCTGGCTCTTGGAAAGGTTTTGGCAGTGGAACGTGCACTGGAGGATAAATAGATGAACAGACACCCCGGAGGGGAAGAGCAGACAATTCATCTTCTGAAAAGCATAGAATTGAAAAAAGGAATGAAAGCTCTGGATCTGGGAGCAGGAGAGGGAGAGACAGTGCAGATCATGAAAGCATTTGGTCTGAATGTGCAGGGTGTGGATCTTGCTCCGCGAAGCAGTGAGGTGAAGAGGGGAGATTTTCTGGACCTTCAGTATGTAGCAGACAGTATGGATCTCTGTATCAGCAGTGTGCATTTTTTGTCAGCAGAGATCAGAAAAAGGCAGTCTCTGAATGCTGGCGTGTACTGAAAAAGGGAGGATTTCTTTTACTGTCAGATCTGGATCCGGGCAATCTTTTGGAAATTGTGAAAGAAACAGGGTTTACGATTCTCTGTCAGGAGGATCAGACTGCTCTCTGGAGAGAATATTATCTGGAAGCAATCTGGAATGATTCATTCTGCTGCGAGGATCATAAGCTTCTGCAGAAAGAATACAAAGGCAGAAAAATAGGCTATACCATGGTGGTTGGCAGAAAGGAGTAATGTATGGATCTTTACGAAAGAATAATGGAATTAGGTAGCATGGGATATCATTGTTCACAGATCATTATGATCATGACTCTGGAAACCATAGGAGAGGAAAATCCACAGCTTGTAAAGGCAATGGGAGGCCTTGGCGGAGGAATCGGTTACTGTGGAGATACCTGCGGATGTCTGACAGGAAGTGCCTGTGCCATCGGATATTTTCTCGGAAATCTGGCTCCTGAGGAGAAGGAAGATGCACAGATGAAACCGGCTGTACAGGAATTATATCAGTGGTTCCGCCAGAAGACAGAGGAAGAATTCGGAGCTTTTTACTGTAAGGATATCACTCATCTGGACTGGGGTGTGATCATGGAGAAATGTCCTGGACTTATTGCAGATACTTATACAAAAGTTATGGAAATTCTGACAGAGCGGGAGGTACTGAAGCTTTGATCACCATCGGCAAAACAAAGAGTGTCTGTCCGGAATGTATGAAGGTAGTTCCTGCCATAAAAGGTATCGGTGAAGACGGGATCTATCTGGTAAAGGAATGTAATGCTCATGGAAAATTTCAGACCCTGATCTGGGAAGGAAATGCAGCAGATTATCTTTCCTGGGGAAGAGAAAATCTCTCAGCAGAAAACTCCTGTAAATCCGAAGGTTAAAGAAAAATCCTGTCCGGATAATTGCGGACTCTGTGAGGAACATGAAAGAAAAGGCTGCTGTATGATCCTGGAAGTTACAAAACGCTGTAATATGCATTGTCCTGTCTGCTTTGCTTCAGCAGGAGAAGACAGGGAAAAGGGAGATATTCCCATCTGTGAAATAGAAAAACAGTATGATTTTCTGATGGCTCACGGAGGTCCCTTTAATATACAGCTTTCAGGAGGAGAACCAACCATGAGGGACGATCTGCCTGAAATCATACATATGGGAAGAGAAAAAGGATTTACATTTTTTCAGTTAAATACCAATGGGATCCGGCTTGCCAGGGAGGAGGGGTATGCCGGAAAGCTGAAAAAAGCAGGACTGAATACAGTATTTCTTCAGTTTGACGGTGTGACAGATCAGGTTTATGAGACTTTACGTGGACAGGCTATGATGGAACTGAAGAAAAAGGCGGTCTTAAACTGCTCAGAAGCAGAGCTTGGTATTGCTCTTGTGCCGGTCATTGCGCCGGGAGTAAATGATATGCAGGTAGGGGATATCCTGAAATTTGGTCTGGATCATATGCCCTTTGTTCGTGGCGTACATTTTCAGCTATCAGTTATTTTGGCAGATGTTCCCAGAAGCGCCCCCAAAATCCCATCACCATACCAAAGATGCTGAGGCTTATTGAAGAACAGACAGAGGGACTGATGAAAATTGAGGATTTTGCAGGCGGCGGCGCAGAGAATCCCTACTGCTCCTTTCATGCAAGTTATCTGAGAAAAGGAGAGCAGGAACTGAAGCTTCTTGAAAAAAAATCAGGAAAAGGATGCTGCTGTACTACCAGTGATGATTCCAGGCAGTATGTGGAAAATCAGTGGAGCTACAGTACAAAAACCTATGATGAGGGAGAAATGACACAGACAGATGCGCTAGATGAGTTTCTGATCCGGATACATAATGAAACCTTTGCAGTATCAGGTATGATCTTTCAGGATGCCTGGAATCTGGATCTTGACCGTCTGAAACGCTGTTATATCTGTGAAGTGGATCCTGATCACGGAATGGTACCGTTCTGTGCATATAATCTGACTAATCTGAAAGGAACATATTTATACAGAAAGTGAAACGATCCAATATAGATGCAATGATCTGTAGGCAGGAAAAAATTACAGATATTACAAGGGAAACAATAAACAAAATACAGCTGGATAAACTGAATGCTGTTCTGAAAAGAGAAAAAGAAAGGCAGGGATTTATAGAGATCTGCCGGAAAGGCTGGAAAGCTTGATGATCTGAAAACCCTTCCCTTTACAACGGAATCCGACCTTGCTCAGAAAGGGGGCAGGATGTTACTGTGCTCTCAGGGAGAAATACAGAGGATCATTTCAGAACAGACAAGCGGAACAACAGGTGCAGGTAAACGTGTATTTTATACAGAAGGAGATTGTGAACATACCATAGAACTTTTTATGGCCGGACTTGGTGAGTTTATTTATCCGGGAAGCAGGACTATGGTTGCCATGCCGTTTTCAGGTCCTTCTGGACTGGGAGAACTGATCGCAGACGCAATCAGACGTATAGGAGCACATCCCCTTTTAACCGGGAACAATAAAACCTATGGTGAGTTAAAAACAATTCTGGAAGAGGAGCGGCCGGATACTTATGTAGGTATGCCGACAGCACTGCTTTCCATGCTCAGAATGTGTGGAAAAGGCAGTATAAAGAGAGCACTGATATCAGGGGATGCCTGTCCGGAAACAGTAATGAAAGCAATAGAAAAAATTTTGGGAACACCACTCTGGCCTCATTATGGTTCCAGAGAGATGGGACTTGGGGGTGCGATTTGCTGTCAGGCTCATGAGGCATGCACATGAGGGAGAATCATTGTATCACAGAGATCATAGATAAAGAGGGAAATGTTCTGCCTGACGGTCAATGGGGAGAACTGGTGATCACAACCATTGGGATGGAGGCACAGCCTCTGATCAGATACAGGACGGCGATCATACACGTATCATCCCCGGAAAATGTATCTGCGGAAGTGAGGTAAGGCGTCTGGATTTTGTAAGGCGCATCGACCAGTCCAAAAGTATGAGAGAAATGGATGAATTACTGTTTCAGTTTCCGGAACTGGTAGATTACTGTGTAAGGAGTGTTGGAGGGAAAAAAGAAATCACAGCACTTTTTATATCAGATAACGGAGAAGAACTGATCAGAAATGTCTGCACAGAGAAGAATATTATTTCTTTGGACTGCAGAAAAGCAGAATGGAGCGATAGGGCATTGTATCCTGCGAAACGTATTATTTTATAGAGAAACTATTAGAAAACAGAACGAAACCCATTGACTATCAGTCGGATTTCGTTCTGTTTTTTATTTTATGAATAGTTATTTGTTCACAGGATAATACGGACAGTCCTCTCTGATACATTCTTTATTATCTTCAAAATATTTACATAGTACAGAAGACAGCGGAATCTTTACAGAGCTGAACTGCCTGTAAAACCTGATCGCTCCTTCAATAGCAATTCTGCTGGTGCGTTTACAGCAGCGCGGACCACCAACATCAGCCAGTTTGGATAAAATAACAGAGACAAGCTTCTGAGGAAAGGGCCATGCATCCTTATGGAGGGGACCGGATCCGGTCATAACAGACATAAAGATTCCGGCACCTGCTGCTGCACCACACACTCCCCAGTAACCGCAGGTACCACCGGGAACCTGCCTCGCTCTTTTACAGATTTCAGATAATGCGGTATCGTAATTCATACGCTCTCCATTATTGCGAAGTGCAGTCAGAAGAACACTGGGAACAATGGCATGATGTTCAGGTCCATGCATGTGGACAGAAGGAAGGTCCATGATCTCTTCCAGAAGCAGCAGGGGATCCTTCTCTGTGCTGCTTCTGAGGGCTATGATCACCGGTATATAAGTACCATAGCTGTGACAGGCATCACAGACAAATGGCCATTTTCACAGACAGCATTTGTCAGCTGCTCTTTGTGGCAGATGCTGCAGGTTTTCACAGAACTTTCGACGCTGTATGTGACCGGTGCTCCACAGATCAGGCAGCCTGAAAAATGTTCTGTCTCTCCACAACAGCAGGAATTATTTGTATTATCCATAAAAATCAGCATTTCTCAGCAATATCATAGATAAGCCGTTCTGTATCTTCCCATCCGAGGCAAGGATCTGTGATGGAGCATCCAGGAGTCATGTGATCGCTGATATCCTGGCGGCCTTCGAGAAGGTAGCTTTCGATCATAACACCTTTAACCAGCTTTCTGAGGTCTGGATTATAGTTACGGCTGTGAAGTACTTCTGAAACAATACGGATCTGTTCCTTGTATTGCTTGTTGGAGTTTGAGTGGTTGGCATCTATGATGATGGCAGGGTTCTTAAGGTCTTTTTTTGGCATACAAAGCAGACAGATGTATCAGATCTTCATAGTGGTAATTAGGAATAGTCTGTCCGTACTGGTTTACACCACCTCTGAGAATAGTGTGTGCCAGATCATTTCCTGAAGTTTCCACATCATTTCCTCTGTAGATGAAGTGGTGTGGATGCTGTGCAGCAGTGACGGAATTCAGCATAACAGAGAGATCACCGCTGGTAGGATTCTTCATACCGACAGGAATATCCATACCGCTGGCAGTGAGACGATGCTGCTGGTTCTCCACAGAACGTGCACCTACAGCTTCATAGGAGAGAATATCATCCAGATAGCTGCGGTTTTCAGGATAAAGCATTTCATCTGCAGAAGAGAGTCCTGTCTCCTGCATAACTCTCATGTGCATCTTGCGGATAGCAATGATTCCGGCAAGAAGGTCAGGAGCCTTATCAGGATCTGGCTGATGAAGCATTCCTTTGTAACCGTCACCTGTGGTACGGGGCTTATTTGTATAAACTCGCGGGATGATCATCAGTTTGTCAGAGACTTTATCTGCCACTGTTTTCAGTTTGCGTACATATTCGCAGACTGTATCTTCGTTATCAGCGGAACAAGGTCCTACAAGGACGATAAATTTATCTGATTCACCGGTGAAGATACGGCGTATTTCTTCATCGCGCTGTTTTTTTACTTCTTTGAGTTCCTGGCTGAGAGGGTACTGAGATTTCAGAACCTCCGGTAAAGGGAGCTCGTGATTGATTTTCATAGACATGATCTGTTTCCTCCATATAAGTACATGCAGGTCTTTGATAATGCCGGAACTCAGGAATATTTTATACCTGACCGGACTGCCTGCACATTTTCCTTTACAAGTATAACATGGTGTTATCTAAAATTCCAGTACTTTAACACTTTAAACTGACATATTTTGAGAGAATGTAATCAGACCGTTTTTTATGCCTGTTTCTTAGCTTCACAAAAATGCTTTCAGATGTTACAATCAAATAAAAGATATGAGGAAAAAAATATCAAAAGAATACCAAAGAAAGCTGGGGTGAATGTTATGGAGGTCAAGAGTATTCTG
>ENA-OQCN01001489-OQCN01001489.1-human-gut-metagenome-genome-assembly--contig:-NODE-1489-length-11512-cov-1.923320_pt1 | contig 11512 bp, 17 predicted proteins | sample MGYA00242497_ERZ504576 | MGnify/ENA primary metagenome ERZ504576 (study PRJEB26092, sample SAMD00036296) | human gut metagenome | host: Homo sapiens | study: EMG produced TPA metagenomics assembly of...
CGGAAAAATATCGGGAATGCATCGGAATGGTGAATCAAAGTCTTGCAGAGCTTGCAGATATAGTAACGGAAGTTGTGTATGGAATTCCGGTATGCATTCGTAAGGAGCAAAAGAAGTATGAAGAGTATAAAAAGAATATGGAATAGTTTCAAAATTGCGTTTTCCATGTACAGCAGGATTCCGATGCCGCGCAGCGAATGGACAGATGAAAATAAATCGTATGCAATGTGTTTTTTTCCATGGATCGGTGCGGTGATCGGACTTTTGTCTTATGGAGTGTTTCGGTTTTCAAAATGGTTTGATGGGAATGGAGGAGGAAATTATTCCTTATTTTTTGTAATATTTCTGATTCCTGATCCCGGTATTTATTACGGGAGGAATTCATCTGGACGGATTTCTGGATACACAGGATGCGCTGATTCCTGGCAGACGAAAGAGCGGCGTCTGGAAATACTGAAAGAATTCCCACGCAGGAGCATTTGCTATCATTTCATGTACCATCTATTTTCTGATGTATATTGGCGTGTATTCTTGTCTGAGTGTACGGAGTATGGAAGTGATCGCATATAGCTTCATGTTATCGAGAACATTGAGTGGACTGTCTGTAGTTACATTTCCACAGGCAAGGAAGAAAGGTATGGTGGCAGATTTTTCGGAAAGTGCATCGACCAGAATTACAAGAATGGTATTGGGCATTTATCTGATTGTACTGTGTTTCCTGATTCCACTGACCGGAGGGATCTGCGGAATCGGATGTGTGATCTCGGCAGGCGTGGTATTTGGATATTATTACCGGATGGCGATGAAGAATTTCGGTGGTGTGACCGGGGATCTGTGTGGATATTTCCTGCAGGTATGTGAACTTGTGATGTCGCTTGTCGTGGTAGTAGTGGATATCGTAGTAAAAAGCGGAATCATCAAATGATGAACAGGCTGGATAAAAGTGTGGAAAGAATGAAGAAAACAAGTGGCAGAAAGAAAACAGCAGAGAAATAGTAGAAAATAACAGAAAGATGAAATACAGGATTGGAGGAAGGAAAGAAGTCATGATCATGATAATAGGCGGCGCATATCAGGGAAAACTTGCATTCGCAAAGAAAATCTACCCAGATGTCACATGGGCAGACGGTGCGGTATGTACGGAAGAAGAACTATATAGCTGCGAAGGGATATATCATTTCCATCAGTATATCGAAAGAAAGATAAAGGAAGGAGAACCGATAGATGATCTTGCAGAAGAACTGATTCGGAAGAATCCGGAACTGATCCTGATCACAGATGAGATCGGATACGGGATCGTGCCGGTTGACCGGATGGAACGGGAATACAGAGAGCAGACCGGAAGAGTGTGCACGCGCCTTGCGGCATATTCGGAGAAAGTATACCGTGTGATGTGCGGAATCGGACAGGTGATAAAGGAAGTATGAGGATTTATCTGATACGTCATTCGATGACGAAAGGAAATAAAGAAAAACGCTATATCGGAACGACGGATGAATCTTTATGTCTGGAAGGAATACAGCTTTTGGAAGAGAGAAAAGGAATGTATCCTGAGGTTACATATGTCTATGTAAGTCCGATGAAGCGGTGCGTGCAGACGGCAGAGATCATTTATCCGGAGATGATGAAAGCAGGAGCATATAGCTGTAATGAAAAGTTACGGGAGTGTGATTTTGGCCTGTTTGAAAATCATAATTATATCGAACTTTCCGGCTGCCCGGAGTATCAGGCATGGATAGACAGTGGTGGGAAGCTGCCATTTCCGGAAGGGGAAAGCAGGGAAGCGTTCATCCGGCGGACACTGGAAGGGTTCCGGGAAGTCGTACGGGATGCGCAGGCACATGACCGGGAGACGATTGCGGTTGTGGCACATGGCGGAACGATCATGAGTATCATGGAACGGTATGCAGTAAAGGAAAACGGGACACCAGCAGGAAGTTATTATGATTATCAGATAAAGAATGGAGAAGGATATGAACTTAGAATTTCAGAGAATGACATATATGACGATCGCGATCGTGGCGGGCTTTGTTCTGGATCTGATCTTCGGGGATCCAAGATGGCTGTATCATCCGGTGAGGCTGATCGGGCATCTGATATCGGGAACCGAAAGAATTATCAGAAACTGTCTGCCGGCGAATAAGACAGGGGAACGCATCGGTGGAGGGATTCTGGTGCTGGTGGTTGTGACGGTCAGTACAGGAGTTCCGGCGGTGATCTTATCGGTTGCATATAAGTATTTCTGGCAACTTGGACTTGCACTGGAAAGCTTCTGGTGTTATCAGATCCTTGCAACGAAATCCCTGAAGTAGAAAGTGACAGGGTCTACATAGCACTGAAAGACAAGGGCCTGGAGGCCGGGAGAAAGGCCGTGTCCATGATCGTCGGAAGAGATACACAGAATCTGACGGAAGAAGGTGTGACCAAGGCGGCCGTAGAGACGGTGGCAGAGAATACATCGGATGGTGTGATCGCACCGTTATTTTATATGCTGATCGGCGGAGCTGTTCTGGGATTTACATACAAAGCGATCAATACGATGGATTCGATGGTTGGATATAAGAATGACAAGTATCAGTGGTTTGGAACGGCAGCAGCGAAGTTAGACGATGTGGTGAATTTCATTCCGGCAAGGGTATCGGCAGTGTTGATGATCCTGGCTGCATATCTGACCGGAATGGATGGAAAGAATGCAGCGTGTATCTTCCGAAGAGACCGCTTTAATCATAAAAGTCCGAACTCTGCACAGACAGAAGCAGTCATGGCGGGGGCGCTGGATGTGCAGCTTGCAGGAGATGCATGGTATTTTGGAAAGCTGCATAAGAAGCCGACGATCGGAGATCCGGTCCGGGAGATGGAACTACTGGATATCCGGAGATCACATAAGCTGTTATATGGGACGGCAATGCTTGGTCTGATACTTGGAATCATCCTCCGGATTCTGGTTCTGTAGATGATATTGATAATAAAAATTAAAAACAAATAATATTATCTGCAAATTATGAATAAAAAGTTAGAATTGCGCAAACAATGTTCCTGTTGACTAACATAGTCAGTGCAACTTACAATATAAAAAAGAGGTAAAGAAGGTGTTAGTTATGCAGGCATTGTCAAAGGCGGCGGCTGGAAAAAGCTACACCATCAAGTGGATGTTCGGCATCCCGGAAGTTCTGGATAAGATCCGAAAATGCAAGATTGATGAAGGCAGTGAGATCACAGTCATTCAGAATTCCGGAAGAGACCTGATCATCAGAAGTGGTGAGAAGCGGATCGCAATGAGCAGCGATGCGGCAACAAGAATTCAGGTATAAGATTCCTGTTGACTATTTTCTGCAAAGTGAGTAAGATGGTTGTAGCAAAATAGCAGAGAGAGCGGTTTATCCGCACAGGTGAAGGAACGTTGGCAGAACCAAAAGAGACAGTTCACGGTGGAGACATTTACCGGAATCCATCTGTTACAGATTATTCTGTAAACAGTAACCCGCTGGGAGTTCCCGAAGCGGTACGAAAGAGCGTACAGGAAAGTGCAGACAGGATCATGTATTATCCGGATGTCAGATGCGACAGACTTCGGGAGTCGATCAGTGATTTTGAGAGAATAGAAAAAGAAAAGATACTCTGCGGCAATGGTGCTGCAGAGCTTTTTTTGCTGTTGTAATGGCAGTGAGACCGAAAAAAAGCACTGGTGACGGCACCAGCTTTTTCCGAGTATGAGCGGGCACTTGGCACAGTTGGAGCAGAGGTACAATATTACAGATTAAAAGAAGAACAGGATTTCCGGATACAGGAGGATATACTGGAACAGATTACGGAAGATACAGATATGATATTTCTGTGCAATCCCAATAATCCGACCGGACAGACAACGGAAAAAGAACTGCTGATCCGTGTGATGAACAGGTGTAATAAATGCGGTACGATACTGGTCCTGGATGAGTGTTTTATAGAGTTTCTGGAAGAACCAGAAAGATATGAATGCCGGGGGTATCTGACACAGTATCCGAATGTGGTCATTATCAAAGCATTTACGAAAATATTCTGTATGCCGGGTGTAAGACTTGGATATGCATTGTGTGAGAATGCAGCTCTTAGGAAACGGATGAGGCAATGCTCCAGCCGTGGAATGTGTCGGTAACGGCACAGGAAGCAGGTGTGGCAGCACTTGTTGATTGCGAAGCATATTTAAAGAGAACGAGAGAATATATAAAAAAGAAAAGTTCTGGATGACAGAGCGGATGAGAAAGCTTGGTCTGAATGTATGGGGATCGGAAGCAAATTATATATTTTTTAAAGGAAAAGCAGGGCTGTATGAGAAGGCACTGAAAAGCGGACTGTTGATCCGGGACTGCAGTAACTATGAAGGACTGACAGAAGGGCATTACCGGATTGCAATAAGATCTGAAGAAGAGAATGAAAGGTTGATAACATGGCTGGAAAAATTATGATACAGGGGACAATGTCCAACGCAGGAAAGAGTCTTCTGTGTGCGGGACTTTGTAGAATATTCAAACAGGACGGATACCGGGTGGCTCCGTTCAAATCCCAGAATATGGCACTGAATTCCTTTATTACAGAGGATGGACTGGAGATGGGACGTGCACAGGTTGTGCAGGCAGAGGCAGCAGGCGTGGCGCCGCAGGTAGAGATGAATCCGATCCTGTTAAAGCCGACCAACGATGTAGGATCACAGGTGATCGTAAATGGTGAAGTCTTGAAGAATATGAGTGCAAGAGAATATTTTGCTTATAAAAAGCAGCTCATACCGGACATTATGAAAGCATTTCACAAATTAGAAGAAGAGAATGACATCATTGTGATCGAAGGAGCGGGAAGTCCGGCAGAGATCAACCTGAAGAAAGATGATATTGTAAATATGGGGCTGGCGAAGATGGTAGATGCGCCGGTGCTTCTGGTCGGAGATATTGACCGCGGAGGAGTATTTGCCCAGCTTCTGGGGACGCTTATGCTCCTGGAAGATGATGAGAAAGAACGTGTAAAGGGACTGGTCATCAATAAATTCCGCGGGGATAAGACAATCCTGGATCCCGGTATTGTCATGTTGGAAGAAAGAGGCGGCATTCCGGTAGTCGGAGTTACACCGTATATGCAGGTCGAGATTGAAGATGAAGACAGTCTGACAGAGCGTTTTAACATGACAAAGGGTGGAAAAGGTGCAGAAGAAAGGATCGGTCTGGTGGATATCGCAGTCATCCGGACACCGAGAATTTCGAACTTACGGATTTCATGCTGTTGGAAATGCTCCGGGAGTGAATCTGCGTTATGTAAAGAATCCAAGAGAACTGGAAAATCCTGATATGATTATCCTTCCGGGAACAAAAATACGATGGGAGATCTGAAATGGTTAAGACAGAGCGGAATGGAAGCGAAGATTCTAAAGGCGCATGCCGGCGGCTGTGTGGTCTGGGGAATCTGCGGCGGCTATCAGATGCTGGGGCAGTCGCTCAGTGATCCGGAAGGCGTGGAAGATGGCGGCAGTATGAAAGGACTCGGCCTTTTGCCGGTAACGACTACATTTACCACAGAAAAGACCAGAACAAGGGTGAATGGAACACTCCTTCATGTGGAGGGAAATCTGAAAGCACTTGAGAATCTGAAGTTTGAAGGATACGAGATCCATATGGGAAAGACCGAACTTCTGGAAGGATGTCCGATGAATCAGATTCACGATACGGTGAAGAAAAAGGACAGACAGATTCCGGATATGGAGCCGGAAAACAGAATAGAGAACAGTACAGACGGAATCTCGCATGGAAATGTATACGGAACATACATCCACGGCATTTTTGATAAGGAGAAAATTGTATCGGAGATCGTAAAATCCCTGGCAGAAAAGAAAGGACTTTCAATGGAAGAAGTGGAAGGTGTGGACCTGAAAGCATTCAAAGAAAGCCAGTATGATCTTCTTGCAGATACACTCAGAAAACATCTGGACATGAAGGCAATCTATCAGATCATGGGAATGCAGAAATAATTTTTCGGGATTACTATGTATTCGTAAGGAGCTGTAGATACCAAAGTATGCAAGAGAAGTTGCCGATGGCAAGTTTTGTAGTTAGAAAAGATGAGATGTGGGTTATGACGGACTATGAAAAGAAAGGAAGAAAAAGTTGAATATACAGAAAAATGATCACGCGGCACATACAAAAATAGAGATAGAAAATGTCCTTCCGACAGAGATCGAAAAGCGCAGCTTTGAGATCATTACGGAAGAACTGGAGCAGGAAGGCATCGTGCTTCCTGAGATTCAGGCACCAATTACAAAGCGCTGCATACATACCAGTGCGGATTTTGATTATGCGAAGAATCTGGTGTATTCCGAGCATGCGGTGGAGAAAGCACTCGAAGCGATCAGAGGCGGTGCTTCCATCGTAACCGATACACAGATGGGGCGTTCCGGAATTAACAAAAAGAGACTGGCACAGTACGGCGGTCAGGTATACTGCTTCATGTCAGATGAAGATGTGGCACAGGCGGCAAAGAAGAATGGAACCACAAGAGCTGTTGCCAGTATGAAAAAGGCGTGTGAACTGAACGAAAAACTGATCTTTGCCATTGGAAATGCACCGACAGCACTAATTCACCTGTATGAACTGATCAAAGACGGAAGAATCCGTCCGGAGCTCGTGATCGGTGTACCGGTCGGCTTTGTAAATGTGGTACAGTCCAAAGAACTGATCCTGACTCTGGAAGATACCCCGTATATTGTAGCGAGGGGGAGAAAAGGCGGAAGTAATATTGCGGCATGTATCTGTAACGCACTGATCTATATGCTGTAGGGAGGAAGAATTTATGACATTACAGCAGTTAAGGTATATTACCATGGTTGCGGAGAAGGGGACGATAAGTGAGGCGGCAAAAGAGCTGTTCATTTCCCAGCCGAGTCTTACCAATGCGATTCGGGAACTGGAGCAGGAGATGCAGGTGACGATTTTCACCGGACGAATAAAGGGGTGACGATCACCGCAGAGGGAGATGAATTTCTCGCCTATGCAAGACAGATTCTGGATCAGGTCGGCCTCATGCAGGAGAGGTATCTGAATGTAAATGAACGGAACCCGAGATTTTCCGTATCCTGCCAGCATTATTCTTTTGCGGTCAATGCATTTGTAGATGTGATCCGTAAATTTGATGCGAGAAAATATGATTTTACACTGCGGGAGACACAGACTTATGAGATCATCGAAGATGTGGCGAAGCTGAAAAGTGAGATAGGTATTCTGTATACTTCTTCACAGAATGAGACGATCATCATGAAACTGATCCGTCAGAATGATCTGAAATTCGAAGAGTTATTCGTAGCAAAGCCACATGTATTTATCAGTTCAAAGCATCCGTTGGCAGATAAGGAAGCACTGACACTGGAAGATCTGGAGGAGTATCCGTATTTGTCATTTGAGCAAGGGGATTATAATTCCTTTTATTTTTCCGAAGAGATATTAAGCACACTGGACCGGAATAAGAACATCAAAGTCAGAGACCGGGCAACGCTTTTCAATCTGGCGGTCGGCCTGGACGGGTATACGGTAAGCTCCGGCGTGATCAGTAAAGAACTGAACGGTGAGAATATCATCGGGAAGCCGCTTCTGGTGGATGAATATATGCGGATCGGAACGATTGTGCGGAAAGATGTGGCACTGAGCCGGTATGGAAAAGCATATATGGAAGCATTGAAAAAAATATACAGGCGGATTGTAAAAAAAGAAGAAAAGCAGTGGAGAAAGGTTTCATTTGTAAAAGAAGTTGCGGAAGAAGTCTGAAATGTTTAATATAAAATTGAATATATAAAAAAGATATGGAAGATATATCAAATATACGTTTCACATTTTTGATATTCTCTCGTATAATAGTCTGCTGAGAGGGATGGATCGGAAAACGTAAGAACGTATGAGAATCATCCTCCGTTTTTATTCTAAGGAGATGAAAACATGGGAGTAAATGAAAAGTTTATTTTCCGGGAAGCAGATGTCGGAGGCATTCATCTGTAGTGCATTTCTGGCCTTGTCGGGTGGATTTCAGGATGCGTATACCTATAATACGAGGAATGAAGTATTCTCGAATGCACAGACAGGTAATGTGGTGCTGATGAGCCAGAATTTCATGACGGGAAAATGGGAGGCTGGACTGAAATATTTATTTCCGACTTTTTGCATTTGGCTTTTAGGGTGTTCTGATTGCGGAGCAGATCCAGAATAAGTACAAATATGCCAGACGCTGCACTGGAGACAGGGAATACTGGGAGCAGAGATCCTCATTTTGTTTGTTGTAGGATTTATTCCGCAGCGGGGAAATATGATCGCGACTGTTCTGGTATCCTTTGCCTGTGCGATGCAGGTGCAGAGTTTCCGGAAGGTAAATGGATTTTCATATGCAAGTACTATGTGTATCGGAAACTTACGGAGTGGAACGGCGGCATTATCCTTCTATCTGAGAGAGAAAAAGCCGGAACAATTGCGGCAGGCAATGTATTATTTTGGAATTATAGTTCTTTTTGCGGTAGGAGCCGGAATCGGAGGCAATCTTTCAGCCAATTATGGAATCCATATGATCTGGGTAATCCTGCGGACTTTGATCGTCAGCTTCCTGCTGATGTTCCTGGATATAGAATCCCGGAGAAACGAAAGATAAAAAAGGGACAAAAAAGAGACATTGATCCGTCATCAGATACGGATCAGTGTCTCGATTAGTTTTTGCGCTGCAATGCTCTGTGGTCTGGAAGCATTCTGTACAAGACAGATTTGTCTCGCAGGAAGGGATTCTTTCAGATGGATCTGAAGAATTTCTCCACGCTTGAGCGGTTCTTCTGCAAGCTTCTCCGGATAGAAGCCGATACCAAGATTGTGCTGGATCAAAGCCAGGCACTGGTCGGTGGATGTAACTTCAAGATCCGGACGGAACGGAAGCCCGTGAGAAGAAAAGTATTGAATATGAAGATCTCTGGTGCTGGTGTTATTTTCCAGCGAGACGAAAGGGTAGTCCGTAAGTTCTTCCAGTGAGCAGATGCGGGAAGCCGGTTCTTTGTATTTCGGGCCGGCAATCAGAATTTCCCGGAAAGAACCCAGGGAGATTTTCTGAAACTGTTTTTGAACAGAAAGTGGAGTTGTTACAATTGCAAAATCCACTAGTCCGCTTTCCAGGGAAGCAATCGCCTGCGGAGTGGAATGGTTGGATATCTTAAGCCTTACGTGTGGATAATGATTGTGAAATGCTTCTAATTTGGACAGAAGCATAATACGAAGTGCATTTTCACTGACTCCGATGGAGATGAGTCCGCTTGTAAGACTCTGGTCACGCTTGAGCTCGGCTTCTCCGAGTTCAAGCTGTTCGAAAGCAATCGCAACGTGGTTAAAAAGCTTCTGGCCTTCAGGCGTCAGTGAGACTCCGCGGTTCGAACGGACAAAAAGGTGACATCCAAGTTCTGTCTCAAGATTATTCATACAACGGGTAATGTTCGGCTGGTTATTGTGTAATACCTCTGCCGCTTTTGTAAAACTGTGATGTTGTGCAACATGGTAAAAAATACGGTAATAATCGTATGTACTCATAATATCCTCCAAAATAATATATAAAATTGATATATATATATAGTTAGTTATCTTTAATACGGATGATGCCAGATAAGTATAATATATTCTAGGTGAAAAGACAATGTTAAGAAATAAAAAAATATATTACATAGTAGAAAAAAACGTAGTATACTGATTTATATTTTTCTTATAAACAGATGTGTTTGTAATGAAAATGATGGATACACCTGAGAGGAGAGACTTAATTATGATAAAAATGAATGTAAAATTTGAAACACCGGAACAGCTTGTAGAATTTTCAAGAATGTGTCAGAAAGTAGAGGCTGATACCTTGATTGAAGATACAGCACATAAACTTATCATTGATGGAAAATCAGTTATGGGAATGATGACAGTTACGCTGAATCAGAAGATGATTTTTGTAGTAGATGGTTCTGATGCGGAAGAGGTAGTTCATACATTTGAAAAATTCCGCACCGAAGAGGCAGTACAGAAGCAGAATCTGGGTTAACAATTGCATTTTACAGGTACTTATGGTATCGTAGTCAAGATGAGAAAAATAGAATGAAAACTGCAGGTGCCGGCTGGATAAGATTGATAGAGCCGGTGAAAAGGGAAACAGGTGCAAGTCCTGTGCGAACTCGTCACTGTGAGCAGGGAATATCAGAAAAGAAAAAGTCACTGGATAACGGGAAGACAAGATTCTGATGTATGGATCTGTGAGTCAGGAGACCTGCCTGTAGTGTACATGGAAGTAAATCCGGACCACGAGTAATTGGTTGTACAAAAATGGAAGAAAATTATAATAAATTAACAAGGCCATTTTGTACCCTTTTACGGATGATTTCGTGGAAGGGTATTTTGGTTGACAGAAAAGTAGTAGGGAGAGAGTATAAGATGAAACATAATTCCAAGCAATTTTTGGCCTTATTTATGGCTGTGTCTATGGCAGTTGCACCGGTATCGGGAGTGTATGCGGAAGATCAGAATGCAGCCGTAGAAGATACATTGAGTGAGAATAAACAGGATAGTGATGAAGCTGGACAGACAGAGCCGGAAGCCACTGCCGGACAGACAGAGTCGGAAGCCGCTGCCGGACAGACTGAGACAGAAGCCGCTGCCGGACAGACAGAAAGCAGTGTGACGACAGATACAAGTCAGGAAGTCACAAAAGAAGCCGGGAAAAATCAGGTAGCTGTCGAAAAGGTACAGAATACGCAGGAAGACGGAACCGCCCAACAGACGGAACCAATCGGCGAAGACGAAATATTTGAGAACATTACTGATATCAGCAGTATGGCAGGTGCTTTGAAAGACGGAGAATATGGTGTTGATGCGGATCATTTTTCGGCAAAACTGACTTCGGGTGGTTCAAGCAAGGTAAAGATTGAGTGTCAAAAAGTAATCGTAAAGAATGGAAAAGCAACAGCCTGGATAAATTTTAGCAGTTCTAAGTATGATAAAGTATGGGTGAAAGTGAATGGAACCCAGAACATATATCATGCAAAACCGAGAGAAGCGAGGCCGGAGTTACATTTGAGATTCCTGTTAATTTAAATAGTTCAATGACTTTTATGGCACATACCAGTTCCATGAGTGGAAAAAATATTGCATATACGATCAATATTGCAATCCCGGAAGATACAGTCCCGTCGACACCATCCACACCGGATCAGACCGTTATTACGGAATTAAGTTTCAAAGAGGGATCTGAACTCAGCATGAAAGAGGGAGAAGTTCAGGAACTGACACCTCAGTTCACACCGGCATTATCAGCATCTGAGACAGCACCGGATATGACATGGACTTCTTCTGATCCAAAGATTGTAACCGTTGCAAAATCCGGAACACAGGCTGAGGTGACCGCAGTGAAAGCAGGGACTGCTGAGGTGACTGTGTCTATTAATAATGCGGAAGGAACAGAGCTTAAAGCCACATGCAAGGTAAACGGTAACAGCACCGGAAAC
>ENA-OQCN01001490-OQCN01001490.1-human-gut-metagenome-genome-assembly--contig:-NODE-1490-length-11506-cov-2.508393_pt1 | contig 11506 bp, 14 predicted proteins | sample MGYA00242497_ERZ504576 | MGnify/ENA primary metagenome ERZ504576 (study PRJEB26092, sample SAMD00036296) | human gut metagenome | host: Homo sapiens | study: EMG produced TPA metagenomics assembly of...
CTTAATTTGTGAAGATCAACAAAAAGCGGTAGAAACTAGTATTTGGAATCAAATTGAAAGTGGAAATATGGACGACTATATTCATTATCAATTAAGAAGACAAGATGGAACCTATATTCCTGTACTTGATCAAGGAAGGATTGTGGAAAGCGAACGTTTTGGTCGAGTTTTCTATGTTTTATTTATGGATTGGCAAGCTATGCAGTCGCATTATAGTGAAAAGTTTAACGTCAAAGATGTGTGATATTTGTTTTGTCACACACCTTTTTTCGTTTTATAATGAAACCATGAAAAATAAATATTTAGTTTGTCGAATACTGATTGGTTTTGTGTTGATCTCTGTTATCACGAATGTGGTATGTTTGTTTATTCGTAACAGCGTAATTCAACAAGAAAAATTAAAAGCGGAATATACAGTAAACTCAACAATCGATCGTGTTGAAATAAAGCTTGAGTCGTATATACAAAAAGTGGATTTTCTAAAGAAAACGATTGAATCGGGCATTGAATTAGATGATGCATATTTTCAATCTATCGCATCTAGACTGTATGGAGATGATCCGGCTGTTAAGACAATTGAACTTGCGCCAAACGGAATTATTCAAAATGTATATCCATTTAAAGAAAATCAAAAAGCTATTGACATGAATATGTTGGCAGAACATGAACGTAAAGAGGCTGCTACTTTGGCAAAAGATACAAGGAAATATACATTAGAAGGTCCTTACGATTTAAAACAAGGTGGAAAAGGAGCTTTATTGTACGATCCAATCTATGTGAATGAAGAGTTCTGGGGATTTTCCATTTTAGTCATTGATTGGGATGCATTTTTAGATGAAATTCACTTAAGTGATTTGAAAAAAGCATCTTATGATTTTGTGATTTGGAAAAAAAGATCGTAGTACAAAGGAAAAGATAGTAATTGCACAAAGCTCAAAAAATATAGATTCAAATACATTGTTAATTAAATGTAAGCTTCCCAACAATAAATGGAATTTTGAAATTGTGCCAAAACAAGGTTGGATCAATACATATGTAATAAGAAGCTTAGTTATTGCGAGTGTTTTAATTGATTTTCTAGTAACGGCAGCCATTGCTCAATTTGAAATTCGCCATCGAAAAGATTTAGAGTATGCAAGTCAAATTGAATGGCAGGCAAAAAAAGCACAAGAAGCAAGTGCTGCCAAATCTCGTTTCTTATTTAGTATGTCACACGATATTCGTACACCTATGAACGCAATTATGGGATATACGGAATTAATGGAAAAGAATGTTGGAAATATTGAAAAAGAAAAAGATTATCTATCTAAAATTCACTCTTCTAGTAAATTTCTTTTAGATTTGATTAATTCCATTTTAGAAATGGCGCGTATAGAGAGTGGAAAAGAAACATTAAATATAAAGGCATGTAATATATTTGATGTGTTAGATTCTTTGAATTCTGTCTTTGAAAAATTAGCTCATGAAAAAGGATTAGAGTATCAATGTACGACAAAAATTCAACATCCATATATTTATTGTGATCCAATTAAACTTGAAGAAATATTATTGAACATTATAGGTAATTCCATTAAATATACTGATGAAGGTATGGTTTTAATTCAAATAGAAGAAACAGAGTCCGGCCAGTTTCAATGCATGATTCAAGATACAGGTATTGGAATGAGTGAAGCGTATTTGCCACATGCCTTTGAAGACTTTTCTAGAGAAAAATCGGGTACGCAAACGAGTGTAAAAGGTACAGGACTTGGCTTATCTATTGTAAAATCTTTGGTTGAATTGATGCATGGTACAATTGAAATTTCAAGTCAAGTCAATCAAGGGACAACAACTCGAATGAAATTTCATTTTGAAATTGCCAAAGAAAGTGAGTTAGAAAAAAATCAAGAAACGAATATTATAGACCTTAAAGGAAAACACATTTTACTAGCTGAAGACAATGATTTAAATGCAGAAATTGCGATGACACTTTTATTTGACTATGGATTGATTGTAGATCACGTAAGTGATGGAATTGCTTGTGTAAAACAAGTCAAAGAAAAAGAATACGATGTAGTTTTAATGGATATTCAAATGCCAAATATGGATGGTTATCAAGCAACACAAAAAAATTCGTGAATTTAGTGATATTCCAATCGTTGCGATGACGGCCAATGCCTTTGAAGAGGATAAACAAAAAGCATTATCCATTGGAATGAACGGACATATCGCAAAGCCAATCGATATGGATAAAGTTATTAAAACACTATCAAATGTTTTTGTGTTTAAATGTCCCGTTTGTGGAAAATATACATTTCAATCTGGACCAGGAAGCTATGAAATCTGTCCAGTATGTGGATGGGAAGATGATAAAGCACAATATAAAGATCCAAATTTAAAAGGTGGAGCGAACCGCTTAAGTTTAAAGGAGTACAAAAAACAATATGAAAAAAATCATGAATAAATATTTGCTCTTATTCCTTTGTATATTCTCACTTGTACTTCCAACAGGATGTGAAATTAAGGAACAAAAACAAGTAGTCGTAGACTATCAAGAATACTATTTTTCGTAATGAAGATTTGTTAGAGTCTCATTATGAAAAACATGGAAAAGAAATGGGATTTTCATCATCAAAAGAATACGAAACTAGTGCAAGTGATGTTGTGAATGATCCAGATTCTTTACATAAAACAGAAAAAGAAGATGGCGATGATGTCTACTATAAAGAAGATACCAATGAATTTGTGGTTGTATCCACGGATGGGTATATTCGTACTTATTTCAATCCGGATTCTGGTAAGAAATATTTTGATAGGCAATGATGAAAAAAAAGACCGAATGTCAGATTAAAATCTGAATATTCGGTCTTTCTTGTCATTAAGCTGAAACTTTTTCTGGTTGTTTATAAATATTTCTATTTAAAATACGAACCAAAACAGGAATGACAATCAATTGAAGGATGATACCTGGAAGACAAGTAATAAAGCTTGCCATCATAAATACAGATAATGTATATCCTTGTGTACTAAGAATACATGTATTGACTAAACCATTCACAATTCTTCCTGCAAGCATCGCAATGATCAAACTCATATATAGTTTTGTCATTTCATTCTTCATTGAAATATATTGTGTACATAAACCAGCTACTAAACCATATACTGCAAGTTCAATCATCATTTGTGGCAACATCATTGCAGGTGGCATACCTGTCATTACGCTTGAAAGAAATGGCGTAATAATTCCACATGCTAAACCATATGGCCATCCACAAAATAATCCACAAATTAATACAGGAATGTGCATTGGTAAAAATATGCTTCCAGCATTTGGGATCACATGAAATGCCATTGGAAGCAATACACCTAAAGCGATGCATAAAGCGCAAGATACTAGTTTTTGGTGATACTATTCATCATTAAATACCTCTTCTTCTAAAAAATACTTGGTAAGGATGTATGGACAGATTAAGATTTAACATTGCACATATTGTTTTAAATAATCGATATCTAGAATTAATATTTTTTGATTTACAATCTTAATGACGCCTTCCTTTTTTAGCTCACAAAGAATTCGACTCACACTGTTTCGAGTGGAAATTCCACAAAATCCTGCAATATCATCATTTGTGATTTGAAAATCAATAAGAATACCCGCCTCTACTTTTCGACCAAATAAATGGATTAATTGATATAAGAAGGAGCATATTGCACCTGTTTTTCCATTCATCATCATAAGTTGTTGGCGAAAAATAGCTTCCGTTAATTTTTCTCGATAATATGCGTTTACATAATCTTGTAGTTTTTGATCTTGATTTACATAACTCCAAAATAACACTCGAGGAATTCTATAGAATGTGGCCACATCACTTTCAACACGAACATTAAATGGAGCAGATGTATATTGACTTACTTCATCTTTTAATAAAGAAATAATATCAGGTGTATTGATATAAGAAATGTTGAATTCACGACCATCATGCAGGATGATACTTGTCTTAATTACCCCTTCTTTTAACACATAGGTATCTTGTTGTTCAAGCCCATAATATGCTAAATAGGTGTGCCTTTTTTTTCTGTATAATAGGCACATTTTTCTCTTTTAAAAAATTTAATAAGTATTCGTTGTCCATATTCGCTCTCCTTTACCAGTTTTGGATTATAACAATACTCCAAACTTTGCGAAACAACAAATGTTAACATGAAATGAGGTTTCACAATTTTTTAATTCGGATTATATTAATCTCTGAAAAAAAAGGAGAGATAAAAATGTTTGAAATGAATGTGCCTTATGATAAAGGCCAAATGAAAATCAAATTAGAAGATAAGAACTTAGCTGGTGTTTTAGAGGGAAGACAAAGCGATTATAAAACTACACTTTCAGAAAATGAAATTGTAGAACAATCATTGGACAATCCAATTGGTTCAAAAAGCTTAGAAGAACTAGCTAAAGATAAGAAAAATATTGTCATTATTAGCTCAGACCATACGCGTCCTGTGCCTTCAAAAATTATTACACCTATTCTTTTAAGAAGAATTCGTAGTGTATCACCTGATGCGCGTATTCGTATTTTAGTTGCGACAGGATTTCATAGACCAAGTACGCACGAGGAACTTGTGGCAAAATATGGTGAAGAAATTGTAAAAAATGAAGAAATCGTCATGCACGTATCAACAGATGATTCTTCCATGGTAAAAATCGGGCAATTACCAAGTGGAGGAGACTGCATTATCAACAAAGTTGCAGCTGAAGCTGATTTATTGATTTCTGAAGGCTTTATTGAAGCCCACTTCTTTGCAGGATTCTCTGGAGGAAGAAAATCTGTATTGCCAGGCATTGCATCTTATAAAACAATCATGGCAAATCATAGTGGTGAATTTATCAATGATAAAATGTCACGTCCAGGAAATTTGCAGCACAATTTAGTCCATGAAGATATGGTTTATGCAGCAAGAACGGCTAAACTTGCCTTTATTGTCAATGTCGTATTGAATGGAAATCATGAGATTATTGGCTCTTTTGCCGGAGACATGGAAAAAGCTCATGAAAAAGGTTGTGATTTTGTTCGTTCTTTGGCAAGTGTAAATAAAGTCAATTGCGATATCGCAATCAGTACGAATGGTGGTTATCCTTTGGATCAAAATATTTATCAAGCCATTAAAGGTATGACAGCTGCTGAAGCTACATTAAATCCTGATGGTATTATCATTATGATTGCAGGATGTCGTGATGGACATGGTGGAATTGGATTCTACCACAATATTGCGGATGTAAAAGATCCAGAAGAATTTGAACAAAAAGCTATTCATACTCCTCGTTTAGAAACCGTTCCAGATCAATGGACATCACAAATCTGTGCACGTATTCTAGCTCATCATAAAGTTATTTTGGTTTCCGATTTAGTAGATCCTCAACTTGTGAAAGATATGCATATGGATTTAGCTACAACTGTAGATGAAGCTTTAGAAAAAGCATTTGAAATAAAAGGAAAAGATGCCAAAGTTGCCGTCATTCCTGATGGTTTGGGTGTCGTTGTAAATATTTAAGGAAGGAAATTTGAATTTATGTTACACAATTTAATTGCGGAATTTTTATCAACAGGACTTATGATCTTATTTGGTGTGGGAGTACATTGTGATGAAGTTTTGACAAACACAAAATACCACGGAAGCGGACACATCTTTGCGATCACAACATGGGCATTTGGCATAAGTGTTTGTCTATACATTTTTGGTGGCGTATGCATGAATCCTGCCATGGTACTTGCACAATGTGTTTTAGGCATGCTTCCATGGACAAGCTTTATTCCATATGTTATTGCCGAATTTTTAGGTGCACTTGTAGGAGCTTTGATTTGTTATGTGATGTATAAAGATCACTTTACAGAAAGCGAAGGAAATGTAAAGCCAATCGCCATTCGTAATATTTTCTCTACAAATCCAAACTGCAGAAATTTGCCAAGAAACTTCTTTGTCGAAACACTTGCAACAACAGTTTTCTTGAGTGCAATTTTAGCTGTTGCTACAAAATATGAAACACAATTACCTATTGGTGTTGGACTTATTGTATGGGCTGTTGGTATGGGTCTTGGAGGAACAACTGGATTTGCGATGAATCAAGCTCGTGATTTAGGACCTCGTTTGGCCTTCCAATTATTACCTATTAAAAATAAAGCTAATAATGATTGGCAATATGGACTATTAGTTCCAGGAATTGCTCCTTTTGTAGGTGCATTGCTTGCTGCTTTGTTCTGCCATTTGTTTTTAGGCATTTAATCTTAGAAAAGACAGATATTCAAAATTATACTGAATATCTGTCTTTTTTTATATTTTCTTTTGTGTTTTTAAATCATAAAGTGCAATACCTAAACAGAAGATTTCAGAGATGGTACAACTGATCCAAATTCCATTTTCCTTAAATAATGTTGTACAAACAAATAGAGATAATAAGACAAAGAGAATACCACGAGAAATCGAAAGCACAAAGGCTTTTCTAGACTCTTCTAAAGCGACCATGTAGCCGCTAGTGATCACGACATGTCCCATAATCAAGAAGACAAAGCTAAATTGGCGTAGGGCTGTAATGGTATTAAAGTAGTTTTCTGTATTTACCGGAATAAAGGCAGTCGTGATATTTGGTGCAAATACTTCTACAATTAAGAATAATAAAACTCCAGCACAAGAGACTAAAACACGTGCATATTTATGGAAAGTTGAAACGGCTTTTTTATCGCTTCGACCATAGTAGTAGCTAACCAAAGGCTGCGTTCCTTGACTGGTTCCCACCATCACCATCAATACTAAGTTATAGATATACATTAAGACGGTAAAAGTAACGAGTCCATTAGTACCAAGGAGTTGATTGATACGATAGTTAAATACTGTAATCATTATGCCTGGAGAAATTTCAGAAATACAATCGGGAAGTCCTAAAGATAGAATTCTAGAATATTCATGCCAAGGATAGTTTGCCTTCACAAAATGGAAATGCGATTTGTGGCTAAACGCAAAATGATAAAAGAAGAAGCAGAAAGTTACAAGTTGAGATAAACCTGTAGCTAAGGCAGCACCACTAATTCCCATATTGAAAGCTCCCATAAATAATGGGTCAAGAACAAGGTTGGTTCCAGCGCCTAGACAAATACCCATGATAGATTTTTGTGGAAAGCCATCAGCCTTTAAGAGAACTTCAAAACAATAAGAGACAATATAAAAAGAAGGAGAAGCAAGAATAATACTTTTATGTAGGTATCTGTATAATTAAATACATCTTCATTGGCTCCCAAAAATTCTGTAATATGATGTGAATTTATAAAAGATAAAATCGCAATGCATAGGGCCACACAAGAAATTGTGATGGTATTCATTGTGAATACTTCATGCATTTTTCTTTCCTCATTTGCACCTCGATAGATCGACATGACAGTGCTTGATCCAATCGCAAATAAGACTCCAATGGAGAAAATGGTTGTAACATATGGACTAGCCACGTTTATGGAAGCTAATGCCGTATCGCCTTGGTAGTGGGCAACAAATATACCATCTACTAAAGTATATAGATTAAAGATAACCATCGAACATATGGATGGTATGACAAACTTAAGATATTGTTTCAACATAAAAATCACCAATTACAGTGTAAACCTTGGTATAATACTAAGGTCAAGGGTGACAATATGAAAAAATATTATAAAATTAATGAAATCGCTAAATTATACAATATTAAAACAGACTCTTTAAGATACTATGAAGAAGTAGGATTAATTTGTCCTATGCGCTCTAAATCGAATTATCGATTATATACACTGAATGATATCTATATTTTAAATATTATTCGTGACTGTTTAAAACTAGGGTATGATACATCACAAATCAAGGAATATTTAGACAATCGAAGCGTAAATAATACGATTGCGTTTTTAAAAGAAGAAGAGAAGCTGATTCAAAGACAGATTCGAGATTTACAATCTACATTGTCTTCCATTCAAACACGTATTGAAGATTTGGATCGTACCAAACAAATTGATTTTAATACATGCAAAATTGAAGCATATCCCAAAAGATATTGCCGGTATTTAAAAGAAAAAATTGATCAAGATGAAAAGATTGACTTTTTATTGACGAAACTAAGTGAATCGATGGAAGAAGATATTTCTGTACTTGGAAATATGGATTCAGGCAGTGTAGTCGAATATAAAAATGATGAATTCGTCTATACAAGTGTATTTATTTTAACTCAAGAAGAAAAACATGACTTTATTCTAGACGAAGGCATGTATTGTACATATACTTATTCAGGAGAATATGATCGTACAAACCAGCTCTTTTATAAAATGAAAGATTGGATTCAAGAACACAATTATAAAATCGAAGGACCATTCTTAGAATTTTTATTGATTGATATACATGAAACAAAAAAAGTGGAGGAGTATATTACTTCCATCCACGTTAAGGTTAAACCAAGATGATAAATCCAGATTCAATAGGTTTATATTCTTCGACATCCATTGAATCATAGTATAGATCTCCATTTGCATCTAATACTAGAATTCGGTGATTCTTATAAATAGTTGGTAAAGTTTCTAATTGATTCGCAATTTTAAAAACTTGGTTTTCTTCTTTAAAAGTTTGAGAATCATACACTTCGATATCATCCTCACAAATATAGGTGTAGCTAGCACAATAAAGTCTATTGTTTTCAAAATAAGGTTCCACACGATCTCTAGAACCATTACAAGGTGTATTTAGATAGCTTTTGGCATGTGTATCATCGATTACTTCAATTGGAAATTCAGATACGACTGGTTCAGATTTATTACCATGTACAATCAATGATAGTGTATCTTCTGTCCTATTAAATTCAACACTGCATAACATTTGGTTTGTGACAATATCATAATAAGTTGTATCACACACAATATATTTCTTGTTTAATCTAGATTTCCAGACTGAGTTGAGTTCTTGTTTTTTGGCTTTTTGTGCAAACGCAACCGTACGATTTCTTGTTGTCTTTAAAAGATAATCCCCTTCAAAGAAGATTTGATTTCCTTTTTCATTGGTCCATTTGCCATTGGAATAATTTAATAAATCACTCATGATCCAGCCTTTTTCTGTTTTGTCTTGCACAACCATACTTGATTTTATGGTTGTGATTTTTTTGTAAACCAAAGGCATGGGCATAAATTCTTGAATAATCTGGATATGTATTTGGTTCTAAATAAGTATTGAATAGGCGCATTAAAGTTGTCGGAACTTCTAATCCACAATCATGTGTTTCACTGAATGCGAGTACGGCATTGTATTTAGGAACAATGATCAGTCTTGAACTAAAGAACATACTGTTTCCACCTTTTGCCAGAACTCCATCACCAAAATCATAGTCTGGATCATGGTGTTTGACTAGATCCCAGCCTAAGCCAAAATCAATGGCGCCTAGATCCGATTCAAGAAATGTAGTGCCCCAGGATTTAGCCATTAAAGCTTTTGACTTTTCACTAATAATAGAATTAGGTTCTAGAAAGAGTTGACCAAATTTGCATAAATCAATCATAGAAGTAGTGATGCCACCAGCTCCTTGAATTGGGAAGTATTCTTTTGGTTTCTTACCTTCAGAAACTAAAGGACAATCTGAATGGATTGTATATGTTGTATTTGTGCTAGTTGCACCAATCTTTTCTGTAATATATTTCTTTAAAACATCTTCATAAGGCATATTACGAACTTTTGAAACAACCATTTCAGCGAGTGTAAACCATCATTACAATATGTACTATAAGTTCCTGGATCTGCCTTTAGGGTGCTGTTTGATAAATAGTTTAATACTTCGCTATAATAGTCAAACTTAGAAGTTGTACTCACACTAAAATGTTTCCATTGTGTTCCAGGAAGTCCACTTGAATGATCTAAGCACATACGTACTGTAATATCTTTGTATCTTTCATCTTTCATTGTGAATTCAGGAAGAATATCTGCAACTTTATCTTCGAGTTGAATCAATCCTTCATCCACTAACTGCATGATGCATACAGTGCAGTAAATTTTAGAAATGGAACATACATTAAATGTACAATCCGTCGTGATGGGTTGATTGTTGATTTTGTCTATGACACCTATCGCATCGGCACATACAATTTTTCCATTTTGCATGAAGGCATAGCTACAAGCTGTATAGTCTGGCTTTACCATAGCTTTTAATAATTGAGTAACTTGATTTTCCATATGATTTCTCCTTTTAAAAGAAAACGAGAAGATAATAAACCTTCTCGCTACTCTGCAACGGCATCAATTAAAATGCTGTGATAGGCATTCACAATATCGTCTACCGTTTCTTCAATATTCGCATTGTTGACAGCTACATAAGCTGCGTATTTTTGGTACAATGGGTATCTTTCTTTATGCATTTGTTGAAGGGCTTGTTTAGAACTTGATAAAGGTCTATTTGGATCGGAACTAATTAACTTATCGATATCGCGATCAATGAAGATCGTGATTCCATTTAAACGTAAGAAGTCCATATTGACTTTATGTTTAATGGCACCACCACCAGTTGCGATGATTTTATTGTTCATTTTACTCGCTTCAATCGCAACTTCTGTTTCAATCGCTCTAAATCCTGCTTCTCCAGATTCTTGGAAGATTTCTGGAATGCTTTTGCCGGCTTTGGCAATAATCATATCGTCTAAGTCGAAAAATTCTTTTCCAAGCTTTTCTTCAAGCATTTTACCAATTGTTGTTTTACCAGCACTTGGCATACCAATCAATACGATGTTACAACGATCTTTCAACATCTCCTTTTTGATTTCATCAATGATAGAGTCGTCAAAAGACATATTTTCAAAAATTTCAAATGTATATTTGGCTTGCGCAATCAACATCTCCAAACCAATCACACGCTTGATATCGGCTTCTTGAGCTTCAAAACATAAACGTGTAAGAATGGGATTGTATACAACATCTAATACACATTCTAATTTATGGAACCAGCTTACATCAATTGGTGCATTCGCAATATTTGGAAACATTCCAACAGGACTTGTATTGACGACAATATCTGCATCTAAATGGGATGTATACATTTCATCATATCCAATGGCACCACGATCTGCACTTCTTGATACAATCACAACGTCTTTGGCTTTTTCATGTTCACAAACGGCTTTAACAGCTGCACAAGCGCCACCGTTACCAATAATCAAGACTTTTTTGCCTTCCATATGTACGTTGTGTGCTTTAACCATATATAAGAATCCACCAAAGTCTGTGTTGAATCCTTTTAATTTGCCATCTACATTGATGATTGTATTGACAGCACCAATGGCTTTAGCACTCTCATCCATTTCATCTAAATAAGGAATGACATCTTTTTTATATGGAATAGTCACATTGATTCCTTTGAAATCTTTCTTTTCCATAAATTCTTTGAATTCTTCTTTATTTAATTCTACTAATTGGTAGTCATAATCTTTTACATTTACAATCTCTGCAATTCTTGTCTGAATTTGTTTGGAGAAACTATGCCCCAAGTGTT
>ENA-OQCN01001491-OQCN01001491.1-human-gut-metagenome-genome-assembly--contig:-NODE-1491-length-11497-cov-2.051627_pt1 | contig 11497 bp, 13 predicted proteins | sample MGYA00242497_ERZ504576 | MGnify/ENA primary metagenome ERZ504576 (study PRJEB26092, sample SAMD00036296) | human gut metagenome | host: Homo sapiens | study: EMG produced TPA metagenomics assembly of...
TTCCTTTCTGCTTTTCAAGAAGCTTTCTTCTTACGGCTGATATCACCACCGTAGCATTTTGCAAGGACATCCTTGCGCATTGCACGAACAGTCTCTCTAGCGATAATCTTGCTGCCAATTGCTGCCTGAATCGGGATCTCAAAAAGCTGTCTCGGAATTTCATCCTTGAGCTTTTCACACATCTTTCTTCCTCTCTCGTAAGCACTGTCTGCAAATACGATGAAGGAAAGTGCATCGACGGTCTCTTTATTTACCAGAATGTCAAGCTTGACAAGCTCAGATCTCATATAGCCCTTTAATTCATAATCAAACGATGCATATCCTCGTGAGCGTGACTTAAGCGCATCGAAGAAATCGTAAATAATCTCATTTAATGGCAAATCATACTTTAATACAGCGCGGTTCTCCTCGATATATTCCATACCAAGGTAAATACCTCTTCTTTCCTGACAAAGATCCATTATGGCTCCTATATATTCACTAGTTACCATGATTTCTGCTGAGACAACAGGCTCTTCCATATGTTCAATTGCAGATGGATCCGGCATATTGGAAGGATTTGTCAGCTCCATCATTGTCCCATCTGTTTTATAAATATGGTACACAACGCCTGGTGCCGTGGTTACAAGATCAAGATTGTACTCTCGCTCAAGACGTTCCTGAATAATTTCCAAATGGAGAAGACCAAGGAAACCACAGCGGAAGCCAAAACCAAGTGCAATAGATGTCTCAGGCTCATACTGCAGGGAGGCATCATTTAGCTGAAGTTTTTCAAGCGCATCTCTAAGATCTGGATACTTTGCACCATCAGCTGGATAAAGACCACAGTACACCATTGGATTAACCTTTTTATATCCAGGAAGCGGCTCTGCTGCCGGATTATCATTATTTGTTATTGTATCACCGACACGAGTCTCACGCACATTTTTGATGCTTGCTGTAATATAACCAACCATTCCTGCTGAAAGCTCATCACATGCAATAAACTGTCCTGCACCAAAATAGCCAACCTCAACGATCTCTTCTACTGCTCCAGTTGCCATCATTCGCACAGTATCGCCTTTTTTAACAGTTCCCTCCATAATACGGCAAAATACGATAACACCGCGATATGAATCATACTTTGAATCAAAGATCAATGCTTTAAGCGGTGCGTTCGGATCTCCCTTTGGTGCTGGAATTTTGTGAACTATTTCCTCTAAAACGGCTTCGATATTTATTCCATTTTTTGCGGAAATGCGCGGTGCATCCTGCGCCTCTATGCCAATAATATCTTCGATCTCAGCCGCCACACGGTCTGGATCTGCACTTGGCAAATCAATCTTATTGATAACTGGAAAAACATCCAGATCATGATCTAACGCTAAATACACATTTGCCAATGTCTGTGCCTCAATTCCCTGTGCAGCATCGACAACCAAAATGGCACCGTCACAAGCTGCGAGGCTTCGTGACACCTCATAATTAAAATCGACGTGTCCAGGTGTATCAATCAAATTGAAAATATACTCCTCCCCGTCATTGGCCTTATACATGGTGCGCACAGCCTGTGACTTTATGGTTATGCCTCTCTCTCTCTCAAGATCCATATTGTCCAGAACCTGTTCCTGCATCTCTCTGCTGGTCAAAAGGCCTGTCTTTTCAATAATACGGTCCGCTAACGTGGACTTTCCGTGGTCTATATGCGCAATAATACAGAAATTGCGAATCCTGCTCTGTTCTGATAATGACAATTTGTAACCCAACCTTTCATAGAAACAAGCAGCAGCTGCCTTTGCAGCTGCTGCCTGGTAGTGTTTGCTCGTTGTGCCAGATTATACCAGCGCAACAGTCTCTCTTGCGATTGCCAACTCCTCATTTGTCGGAATTACTGCAACCTTAACCTTAGAAGCTGGAGTAGAGATCATTGTATTCTCGCCTCTTCTCTTATTTGCCTCATGGTCAACCTCGATGCCAAGGTAAGTCAGACCGCTTAAGATCTTCTCTCTTGCATTTACATCATTCTCACCAACACCTGCTGTAAATGCAATTGCATCTACACCGTTCATAGCAGCAACATATGCACCGATGTACTTGATTACGCGGTAGATAAATGCCTCGTTTGCTGCCTTTGCTCTCTCGTTTCCTTCATTTTCAGCCTTTGTAACATCACGGAAGTCACTGGAAACACCAGAAATACCAAGAACACCAGACTTCTTATTTAAGATATTTAATACCTCATCAACAGTCTTATTCTCTTTGTTGCAGATATACTGAACAACAGCCGGATCAACATCACCACTTCTGGTACCCATGATCAGACCTTCCAGAGGAGTCAGACCCATACTTGTATCTACACACTTACCGCCAATTGATGCAGAAATACTTGCACCGTTTCCTAAATGACAAACGATAACCTTGCAGTTCTCTGGATTCAGGTTTGCAAACTTAATAGTCTCCTTAGATACGAAACTGTGGCTTGTTCCGTGGAAGCCATAGCGACGAATGCCATACTTTTCATAATACTCGTATGGAATTGCATACAGATATGCCTTCTTTGGCATGCTCTGTCCAAATGCAGTATCAAATACTGCTACCTGCGGTACGCCTGGCATAGCTGCCTCACATGCCTCAATACCAATCAGGTTTGCTGGATTATGAAGAGGTCCGAGATCGAAGCACTCTCTGATTACTCTCTTAACATCCTCATTTACAACGATAGAATCGCTGTATACCTGACCTGCGTGCAGAACGCGATGGCCTACTGCTGAGATTTCCTTGATATCGGTGATTACACCGTGATCCTTATCTGTCAGTGCATCCAGCACAAGCTTTACAGCAATCTGGTGATCCTTCATCGGAGACTCTACTACATAGTCTTCCTTTCCAGTTGGCTTATGAGTCAGCTTAGAACCATCAATACCGATTCTCTCGCAAAGTCCCTTTGCCAGTACCTCCTCTGTCTGTGAATCAATCAGCTGATACTTCAGAGAAGAACTGCCGCAGTTAATAACTAATACCTTCATAATTTATCTCCCATCTGCTGCCCATGCAGCGTTTGTATCGTTGCTGTCCGTAGGGCAAACTGTCCCCAGACCGCAACAGGCTAATTCTATTCTACCGCGTTTCAAAAAGGTTGTAAAGTACAAAGTTGCCCGAAAGTTTACTGAATATTTGGATTTGCATAATAATAATCTGCTATATCCTGCTTCAACTTATTCCATGCATCCTCATGCTCCACATAATAAAGCGGACAATATTTTCCATCACAGTCGAAATGGCGAATAACATGATCTGGCGTCAGACCTTTTTGCTGTAAAAGCCACGCTGTCAGCTTTACAAGTGTATTGTATGTAGTATCTGAAAACTTACCTGTCTCATCTGGATGACACACTTCGATTGAAATCGTATCTGGATTTCTTGAACGAACTGCATATGCCATCTCATTAAGTGGAAGACACTGTACTACCTCACCATCAAGCCCTACAATCAAATGTGCACTTGCCTGACGGCCAGCACCCTCTACGGCTGGATTATCAAGTGAATCAAAATAATCCCTGTTTGCCTTTGCAGAGCTTCCAGGATTTGCCACATAATGAATTGCAATATCATTTACAGCATCAAGGGCAATTGCTGGTCTTGACACATTATTAATATGGATCAAATCAACAGTAATCCAATCTGGAATAACAATACCAGACGGATCTATGACATGCTGCGCTGTATCAACTGCATTTACTGTCGCAGCAACAGATTCTGCCGGCTGACTTTGTGTCAGCTGTACCTGCTCTGTTTCACCAACTGTCTCCAACTGATTTGTCTCTTGAATCTGTTCCTGTGTAGTTGGCACAGTAGCTTTCACTTCTGGTTCATTTGCTTCTTCAATTTGCCCGCTTGTTATCTCCTCCTGTGAGGTCTGCACAGGCATTGTTTGAAGCTGTTTATCATCTTTTTTATTGCAGGATCTAAAAAGAGCTGCTATCACAATCAAAGCAGCAACTGCAATCACTGCTGCTGTAAACCGCTGCTTCAATGCTTGCTTTTTCTGCTGCAAACGGCGTTCTTCACGCTGTTTTTTTCATATTGTATGCTACGCTCCATGTCATAAGTGCCATCAGCTTCCTTAGCACGTCTTTCGGCATTGCGCCTTTGATTTTCAAATGCTTTCATGCGTTCTTGTTCTGTCATACCTTTTTACCTTTCATACAGAGGAAAGAAAAACATTTACTTTTTTCTCATCCTATATTACAATAAGAATGCCGTGTTGTTTACATATATACGCCGGCCAAATGGTCAAACGCATTATTTATTATATGCGAATTTGAATCATCTGTAAAGTAAAAAGGAGCACATTTAATATGAAAGACAAAATCATGAACTTTCCACTGATTCGTTTTATAATCAATCTTAGAATCTGTCAGTGGGCTGCCAATAATCCTGTTTTGTCGCGTTTTTGCAACTACGAAGTCATTAGCTACCTTGTCTGTGGTGTCCTTACAACCATCGTCAGCTATGTAAGCTACTTTCTTGTCCGTATCTTTTCTGGAGTCTTGATTTCTCAATGTATCTCCTGGGTGCTCGCTGTTGCATTTGCCTACGTCAGCAACAAGATTTTTGTTTTCCTGTCAGATGACTGGTCTGTGCCTGTTTTAAAAAAGGAACTGATTCCTTTTATAAGCTGCCGTATCTTTTCCTTTTTTGTCGATACTGCCTTTATGGAAATTACAGTCAGCCTTCTTTGCTGGAATGAACCGGCAATGAAACTGTTGTCTAATGTATTTGTTCTATTAATAAATTACATTGGCAGCAAGCTTCTTGTTTTTAAGAAAAGAAGCTAGTCACAGAATGATCAAAAAACAATGCTATCATAAAGATATATTTTATAAGAAAGGATTTGTGCTATGAATTTGAATTTTTCAAAAATCATGCCGCAGCAGGCACATTCGAAGCGAACATGGAAGGATCGTTTGCCTTATCTTCTGGCTTTTTTTATTCCAGTTCTTTCCATGATTATGATCTTTATCGGAAAGGAAATCTACCCATTTGGCGACCGTTCTTTTTTGCGTACTGACCTGTATCACCAATACGCACCATTTTTTCAGGAACTAAAGGATAAGCTCGCAAACGGTGAAAGCTTGTTTTATACATGGGACATCGGTTTAGGTACAAACTTTATGGCAATCTTTGCTACTATCTTTCCAGTCCGCTTAACTGGTTTTTATTCCTGTGTCCAAGCTCACTTGTCATTGAGTTTATCACATATGGAATTGTATTAAAAATGGCGCTCTCTAGTCTTACGATGACCTGGTATTTAAACAGACACAACCACACAAACAGCATCGCAGCTGCCTTTTTCGGAATCTTTTATGGCCTAAGCGGTACATGGCTGCGTACAGCTGGAATATTATGTGGCTTGACTGTATGGTTTTGCTTCCTGTAATTTTCCTTGGTTTAGAGCGGCTGATCAACGATGATAAATGCTATCTGTATTGTCATCAGCTTAGGACTTGCCATTCTCTCCAATTATTACATTGCAATCATGATCTGTATTACCCTTGTAATTTATTTTGTAATCTGCATGATTCTCGCAAAAGGAAAAAATTTTAATTACCCGAAAAAGATTTTGAATTTTGGTCTGTTTTCCCTTTTAGCCGGCGGACTCGCAGGTGTTGTGCTTTTCCCTGAGATTGCAGCACTCTCATATACAGGCTTCCGGTCAACTTTAGCTTTCCAAAGGCTGGTCTTCCTATTTTTCTATGTATGACATGATTGCACGTCATCTTGTTAATGTTGAGGTTGAGATCGGACTAAAGCATTGGCCAAATATTTACTGCGGCGTTGGCATACTGCTGTTTGTTCCGCTATATTTTATGAACCAAAAGGTTTCCTTCAAGGAAAAGATTTCTTATCTTAGCCTGATCATTTTCTTCTATTTGAGTTTTAGTACCAATGTGCTTAACTTTATATGGCATGGTTTCCACTATCCAAATTCTCTTCCGTGCCGTCAGTCATTTATCTACGTTCTATTTTTGCTTGCGATGGGATATAAAGGCTTTCTTGGCTTAAAGGACCGCCCTAAAAAGCAATACTTAAGTGTTTTGCTTGGAGTTGTTGGCTTTATCATTTTGGCTGAAAAGCTAGAAGCTCCTACACAGGAACAGGCGATGGACAGTATTATCTGTTCTCCTCATTCTATTTAAGTATTCTCTTTGTGGTAATTTATGGCATTTTAATTCATTTATACCGTTCAAAGGGCAAAAACTGGCGTATGCCGATTACTGTTGTTACACTTATCATTATTACTGCTGAAGCCACAATCAATATGTCGTATACAAGTGTTACAACAGTAGGAAGAACAACTTATAAGGAATATGATTCTAATGTACGCACACTTACCGCTGCTGCCGCAGCTGATGATGACACTGTATTTTACCGAACAGAAAAGGTAAACAACCGTACGAAAAATGATGGTGCATGGCTTGATTATCCTTCTGCATCAATCTTTTCATCAACAGCCTACGCTCATCTAACTTCTTTTTATAAGAAAATTGGTTTAGAGTCATCAACTAATGCATATGGAACTGCCGGCTCCACACCTGCTTCCAATATGCTCCTTGGCATCCGTTACTCTATATACACAGACAACGATCCAAAGCCAGAGGATACTTTGCTTAGAAGTTCTATCAAAGCACAGACAATGTAGACCTCTACAAGAATACTTATGCACTGCCGTTAGGTTTTCTTGTCTCTGATTCATTAGAAGCAGATTGGGATTTAACAGCAGATGATCCTGGCATAAACTGGAACAATCTTGTTCATTCACTTGGCATTGCTGATGACCTATTTGTTTCGCTTGACGTGACAAACAACGGAACCACTAGTGTAAACGTTACAACAACAGAAGGCGGCTACTACTGCTTTTATTCTGCTAAGTCTGGACCTTCTAAAATTCGAATAAGCCATAATAATACATCAAAAACCTTTGACAATTTAAGCCGAAGCTTTTTTATGTCATTTGACTATCAGACAGACGGCTCACTCTTTACTATCACAAATGATGATTCTTCTAGTTCAACCATCATCAATTTGTCCGCATACCGTCTGAATGAGGATGTGTTAAAAGAGCTTTATGAAATTCTTGACGAGTCACCGATGGAAGTTACTTCCTACACAAGCACAAGTGTAGATGCAACTATTACTGCATCTACTGATGGACGCGTTGTAACAACAATTCCTTATGACACAGGATGGACTGTCACTGTTGATGGAAAAACTGTTGATATGACAGCCTTTAAAGACACATTCGTCTCCTTCGAAATTTCTGAAGGTACACATACCATTCATCTTGATTACACACCAGATGGTTTCTACCTCGGTCTTGCAAGCACGCTTATCTGTATTATTTACTGATTATGATTGCTGCACTGATTCACCTATGGAAGAAAAATCAGGCAGAAGAAGCTTCACTTGATAATCAGGAGGAAATTTCTGTTTCTCAGGAAAACGATTTGGCTGATTCAGAAGATCTTGAAAATGCTTTGGCTGAACCTACAGATGGTGCTTTAGATGATGAAACAGATAATGAAATTGAGACGGATGATTCAGTAATAGTTGAAGATGATGATCTATCTGATGAATTTTTTGAGGAAGATTCAAACGAACCAGAAAAAACTTCAGATGAAGAACTTTCGGAAGAATTTTCAAATAAAGATTTTTCGAAAGAACTTTCAGATGAAATGCTTTCGAATAAAAATTTTCAAAAACAGATGAAAAGCGCGATTCATCGCGAAAAAAAAAAAGTCAGCCTAGACAGTATTGAGCTTGATTTAACTCGCAGCCGTCACAATTCATTAAGCAAAAAACAAACAAAGACAGTCAATAAGCTGTCAGAAAAGAGGATTGATTATGAAATTATGGGGTGGACGCTTCACCAAAGAAACTAATGAACTTGTAAACCATTTTAATGCATCACTTCCATTTGACTGTCGCTTTTACGCACAGGATATTCGCGGCAGCATTGCACATGTGACTATGCTTGCAAAATCCGGCATCCTGACAAATGATGAGCGAGATCAGATCATCAGTGGTTTAACAGGTATTCTTTCTGATATTAACAATGGCACACTTACATTCGATGACGGAAGTGAAGATATTCACAGCTTCGTAGAAGCTCATTTGATTGAACGCATCGGAGAGGCTGGAAAGAAGCTTCATACAGGCCGAAGCAGAAATGATCAGGTTGCACTTGACATGAAGCTTTACACAAGAGATGAGATTGATGAGACTGATGGTCTTTTAAAAACTCTCCTTGAAGAATTGCTCACTATTATGAAAGCAAACCTTGACACCTTTATGCCAGGCTTTACTCACCTTCAAAAAGCTCAGCCAATTACACTTGCTCATCATTTTGGTGCATATTTTGAAATGTTTCGCCGTGACCGCAGCCGTCTGGCTGACATTCGCCGCCGCATGAATACATGCCCACTTGGAGCTGGCGCTCTGGCAGGAACCACCTACCGCTTGACAGAGAGTACACTGCGTCTCTTTTGGACTTTGACTGCGCAACTGTAAACAGTATGGATTCTGTTTCTGATCGCGACTACCTGATCGAATATCTGGATGCACTCTCAATTATTATGATGCACCTGTCCCGCTTCTGCGAAGAGATTATCACCTGGAATACTAACGAGTATCAATTCGTCGATATTGATGATTCTTACAGCACCGGTTCTAGTATTATGCCGCAGAAAAAAAATCCTGATATTGCAGAGCTGATCAGAGGAAAGACAGGACGTGTTTATGGTGCTCTTGTGTCTCTTTTAACTACCATGAAGGGTCTTCCGCTTGCATACAACAAAGATATGCAGGAGGATAAGGAGATGGCATTTGACGCATTTGATACTGTTAAGGGCTGCATTGGTTTGTTCACAGGCATGATCGCCTCTATGACATTCCGTAAGGATCGCATGGAAGCCAGTGCAAAAAATGGCTTCACCAACGCTACAGATGCCGCTGATTATCTTGTAAATCACGGTGTTGCATTCCGTGATGCACATGGCATTGTTGGTCAGCTTGTTCTAATGTGTATTGATAAAACTGCTCCTTGATGAGCTTTCTCTTGGCGCATATCGTTCCATCAGCCAGTATTTGATGAGGATATCTATGACGCAATCAGCATGAAGACTTGCGTAGAAAAGCGTCTTACAAAGGGTGCTCCAAGCCGCACCTCCATGGAAGCACAGATCGCTTTTTGTGAAAAATATCTGCTTGAGAACTAAATTGATTTTACTATAAGATCCTGAATAATTATGTTTTTTACAGAGAAAGGGCACGAATCTGAATTGGATTCGTGCCCTTCTTCTATTTACCAGATGCTTCGATCTGTTTCTTTTATCTTACCTTATTTTTGATTTCCTCATGGATCTTTTCAACAAATTCGTCAAGTCCAACTGTTGTAGTATCCATTTCTCCATGAAGTCTATAGGATACTGACTTATTCTCCATTTCGTTAAATCCGATTACAAGCAGATACGGTACCTTCTGAACCTGACCCTCGCGCATACGATATCCAAGCTTTTCTGCTCTGTCATCTAACTCAACACGAACATTTCTATCCTCAAGATCTCACAGATTTGTCTTGCGTACTCCATGAGCTCCTCGTTATCTGTCTTAACAGGCATAACCTTTACCTGAACTGGTGCAAGCCATGTTGGCAGATTTCCCTTTGTCTCCTCAAGATATATGCCATGAAACGGTCAAGAGATCCCAAAATTGCTCTATGCAAAACAACAGGAGTCTTCTTCTCGCCATCCTTGTCAATATAAGTCAGCTCGAACTTTGCCGGCAGGCAGAAATCAAGCTGGCAAGTGGACAGTGTATACTCGTTTCCAACAGCTGGCTTTACATTTACATCAAGCTTCGGACCATAGAAAGCAGCCTCACCAATCTCCTCTGTATACTCGATTCCAAGGTCATTCATAACGTCTCTAAGAGCATTTTCTGCCTTATTCCACATCTCATCATCATCATGATACTTTGTCTTATTTGCCGGATCTCTCAAAGACAAAACACAGCGATAATCTGTGATACCAAAATCCTTGTAGGTACTAAAGATCAGATCAACAACATTTGAGAACTCATCCTTGATCTGCTCTGGTGTTACAAAAAGATGCGCATCATTCTGGCAGAAGTGACGGCCTCTCTCAATACCCTTTAAGGTTCCACTTGACTCATAACGGAAATCATGAGCAATCTCACCTATACGGATTGGCAGATCCTTATAAGAATGCATACGGTTTGCATAGATCATCATATGATGCGGACAGTTCATCGGACGAAGAACAAATGCCTCTCCATCTACTTCCATAGCCGGGAACATGTTCTCCTTGTAGTGATCCCAGTGACCAGATGTCTTGTACAGATTAACTGTTCCAACACACGGTGTCATAACATGCTGATAGCCAAGCTTTCTTTCTTTATCCTTGATGTAGTTTTCAAGCTCCTGCCAGATTACATAACCCTTTGGAAGGAACATTGGAAGACCACGGCCTACCAGATCGTCTACCATGAACAAATTCATATCTTTACCGATCTTTCTGTGATCTCTCTCCTTAGCCTCCTCAAGAAGCTTTAAGTGCTCCTCTAATTCCTCAGCTGTCGGGAAACATACACCATAGATTCTCTGCAGAACCTTATTGTTCTTATCTCCCTTCCAATAAGCACCAGAATGCTTTAACAGCTTAAAGTAACGGCAAAGCTTTACATTGTCAACGTGAGGTCCGCGGCAAAGATCTGTAAAATCTCCCTGCTCATAGCATGTAATATTTCCATCTTCCAAATTGGAAATCAGATCAAGCTTATACTCATCATCCTTAAACATCTCCAGTGCTTCTTCCTTGGAAATCTCCTTACGGATAATCTTAAAGCCTCTCTTTGCAATCTTCTTCATTTCCTTTTCGATTGCAGCCAAGTCCTCTTCCTTAAATACGTGATCACCAAAATCAACATCATAGTAGAATCCTTCTGCAACAACTGGTCCTACCCAGAATTTTGCCTGCGGATACAGATGACGGATTGCCTGTGCCATCAAATGTGCACAGGAATGATTTAATGTGTTTAACGCTTCATCTTCTTTAAAGTTTACCATTTTGATCTCCTCTTATTTTTTTTATTCATTTTGTTTTCCATCGGTGACAGAGCAGGATACAGGAACACAAAGTTTAACTTGTGCAATAAAAAACACCCTCAGGTATCTCAATACCTAAGGGTGCTAGCGCACGGTTCCACCTTATCTTTCACTCTTGCTTATAACGCAGCAACACGGCAACGCTTCGAAGCTTTTTGCTTCTTTCACGCACAGCTCAGGAATGGTCTTCATACAGTATTCCCATAAACCGCTTCCACCATACACGGCTCTCTCTGAATGATCTTGCTGTACTACTCTTTCCGTCATTGCTTTTATTTTAAAGATTTCAGATCTCATTCTACCACGGCTTTTTCCAATTTACAATAGCTTTTG
>ENA-OQCN01001492-OQCN01001492.1-human-gut-metagenome-genome-assembly--contig:-NODE-1492-length-11487-cov-4.345951_pt1 | contig 11487 bp, 14 predicted proteins | sample MGYA00242497_ERZ504576 | MGnify/ENA primary metagenome ERZ504576 (study PRJEB26092, sample SAMD00036296) | human gut metagenome | host: Homo sapiens | study: EMG produced TPA metagenomics assembly of...
GAAAAGGTGATTTCGGCTACTTCAGCAGCGAAAAAAAAAGGCGGCTTCTGATCACAGCAGGGCTTTTTTCCCTGCCCCTTATCATCTTTTTTGTGGCCTGGGCTGTCAACGGTACAAGAATGACAGTATGGACGGTGCTTACAGTTGTAGGTTGCCTTCCAGGATGTAAGTCAATGGTAAGCCTGATTATGATCCTGATGCGCCATCCAATGGATGAAAAGCTGTATAAAGAGATTTGCAGTCATGCAGGAGATCTTGTTATGGCTTATGAGATGTATATGACTTTCTATGAAAAGAGTGGTTATCTGGATGCAGTTGCCGTATGCGGAAATACAGTGGTTGGCTACACCAGTGATCCCAGGGCAGATACTGCATATCTGGCAGAGCAGTCCCAGAAGATCGTGCGCAAAAACGGATATAAGGTAGATGTAAAGATCCTGAAAGATCTGAAACCATATCTGGAACGTCTGGATTCCATGAATGAGCATAAAGAATCTTTGCGAAACGGAATCAAATTCACACCGGATGACCGCTATCCGGATCTTTCCAGGGAAGAGCTGATCAAGCATACGATCCTGGCAATCTGTCTGTAGGAGTATTATATAATGAAAGAATTTATCATTAACGATAACGAGGCAGGGCAGCGTTTTGACAAATATCTGGCCAAGCTTCTCAGGGAAGCTCCGAAAAGTTTTTTTTATAAGATGATGCGTAAGAAGAACATCACTCTTAATGGTAAAAAGGCCACCGGAAATGAGAAACTGTTTTCCGGAGACTATGTGAAACTGTTTTTAAGTGATGAGACTTTTGAAAAATTCAGCGGAAGTATTCCTGCACCGCGGGCAAAACATTCACTGGATATTGTATATGAAGATGAAAATATCCTGCTGATCAATAAGCCTTCAGGAGTACTTTCCCAGCCTGCAGATGACGGAACACCGTCACTGGTGGAATACCTGACAGGATATCTTCTTGATAAGGGCTGTCTTACAGAAGAGGACCTGAGAACATTCCGGCCATCTGTATGCAATCGTCTTGACCGGAACACCAGCGGTTTGATCGCAGCAGGCAAAAGTCTTGCAGGACTGCAGGCACTTTCCGGAATGTTTAAAGAGAGAAATCTCCATAAATATTATCTCTGTCTTGTGGAAGGCGTTTTGAAAGAAGAGAAGTATATTAAGGGATTTCTTACAAAGGACAGGAAGAATAATAAAGTAACGATACATAAAGCTGAGAAAGACGGTGCACTGGCAATTGAAACCAGATATTTTCCGTTGGCAGATAACGGCAGACGGACACTTCTTAAAGTAGAACTGATCACAGGACGGGCTCATCAGATCCGTGCTCATCTTGCATCAGAAGGGCATCCGGTCGTTGGTGATCCGAAATACGGAAGAGCTGGAAATCAGATAAAAAGTCAGCTGCTTCATTCCTTCCGGATGGAGTTTCCATCTGTGGAAGGTACGCTTTCCTATCTTTCGGGAAAGACATTCACAGCACGGTACCGGAGATTTTTCTCAGAATATTAAAAGAGGAACAGTTGGAGGAGAGTTATTATGAAAATCTGGAATGAAATATGGGATTATGTGAAAATGATCATTATTGTGGTGGTTGTAGTCCTTGTAATCAATAATGTAGTATTGATCAATGCAAAGATCCCTTCAGAATCCATGGAAAATACCATCATGACAGGCGACCGTATTTTTGGTTATCGTCTGGCTTACGGGTTCAATATGAATCTGTTTGGAAATGAGATCTCCAAGAAATGGAAAGATCCGGAACGTTTTGACATTGTGATCTTCAAATATCCGGATGATGAGTCTCAGCTTTTTATCAAGCGAATCATCGGACTTCCGGGAGATAAAGTAGAGATCAAAAATGGTAAAGTATACATTAATGATTCAGAGACCCCGCTGGATGATTCCTTTGTGCCAGAGACTCCGCTTGGAAGTTTCGGGCCTTACGAAGTTCCTGAGAACTGTTATTTTATGATGGGTGATAACCGTAATAATTCCAAGGACTCCCGATACTGGACCAACACATTTGTAAGATTCGACCAGATTGTTGGAAAAGCTGAGATTCGCTACTTCCCGTCCATCAAGCTGCTGAATTAAAAGGCGGTGCACAGATATGGCAACATGGAACAGCAGAGGTCTTCGGGGGTCTACGCTGGAAGAACTGATCAACCGTACCAATGATCAGTACAGGGAAAAGGGACTTGCCCTGATCCAGAAGATCCCCACACCTATTACACCGGTCAAAATGGACAGGAACAGCCGACACATTACATTGGCGTATTTTGAACAGAAAAGTACAGTAGACTATATCGGAGCAGTACAGGGGATTCCTGTCTGCTTCGATGCCAAGGAATGCTGTGTAAAGACCTTTCCCCTCGCGAATATTCATCCTCATCAGGTAACATTTATGGAAGAGTTTGAAAAGCAGAGGGGGATTGCTTTTTTTTCTGATCTATTTCAGTGCAGATAATATTTTTTACTATCTGACACTACGCAAACTTCGGGAATTCTGGAAGCGGATGGAGGATGGCGGAAGAAAAAGCTTCCGCAGGGATGAGCTGGATGAGGAATTTTATCTCCCCGGAAAAAGTGGATTCCTGGTACCATACCTGGACGGCATTCAGAAAGATCTGCAATTACGGGATTGACTTTTGAAAAAGTTTCCTATATAATCTAATTTAAGTTTTTTCGTGGTAGCATGGTAGTGAACTAAAGCGGTATTCACGGAATTTCAAATACTCTTATGGAGGAGATCATCATGCAGCGTATTTTTCATACACCTGAAGGTGTGCGGGACATTTATGGAAAGGAATGCAGCCGCAAGAAACGGCTCCAGAAGGAGCTCCATCAGGTGTTTTCAAGATATGGATATGAAGATATAGAAACACCAGGATTTGAATATTTTGAAGTGTTCAGCAATGAAGTAGGAACCATACCATCCAAGGATCTATATAAATTTTTTGACAGAGAAGGCAATACTCTTGTTTTAAGACCGGATTTTACGCCATCTGTTTCAAGAGCATGTGCAACGTATTTTGATCCGGAAGATGGTCCGGTAAGTCTTTGTTACACTGGAAATACTTTTATCAACAATTCCAGCTACAGAGGACAGATGAAAGAGAGCACCCAGATGGGCGTGGAACATATCGGAGACGATTCAGCAGCAGCAGATGCAGAGATTCTTGCCATGACAGTAGAATGTCTGAAGGCAGCAGGCCTTACAGAGTTCCAGGTCAGCGTAGGACAGGTTGATTATTACAAATCCCTTCTTGCAGAAGCAGATCTGGAGCCGGAGATGGAGGAACATCTTCGTGAGCTGATTTCTCAGAAGAACTATTTCGGTGTGGAAGAACTTCTGAAGGGGCAGAGCTTAAGCGAAAGCTTTCTGAGGCGTTTGCAGAACTGCCGCAGATGTTCGGTTCAGCAGAAGTTCTGGAAAAAGCAAAGAGACTTACCACCAATCCGGAGGCATTGGCAGCCGTAAAACGTCTGGAAGAGATCTACGAGATCCTGAAAGTTTACGGATGTGAGAAATATGTTGCTTTTGATTTTGGAATGCTCAGTAAATTCCGCTATTATACAGGAATTATTTTCCAGGCTTATACATATGGAACCGGTGAACCGCTTGTCAAGGGAGGCCGTTACAATGAGCTGATGAAACATTTCGGAAAACCGGCATCCTCCATTGGTTTTGCCATTGTTGTAGATAACCTGATGCTTGCGCTTTCCAGACAGAAACTGACTGTTCCTGTCGATGACAAGGCTGTTGTGATCACATATGGTCCTGAAGAACTGAAAGAAGCGATCAGAGAAGCGATGAAACTTCGAAAAGAAGGCAAAAACGTGGCATTACGCCCGGCAAAGGAGGAGCAGGACTGATGAGATATCTTACATTTGCCCTCACAAAAGGGCGTCTGGCTAACAAGACTTTGGACATGTTTGAAAAGATCGGAATCACATGCGAGGAGATGCGAGACAAAAACTCACGGAAACTGATCTTTGTCAATGAGGAACTGAAACTGAAATTTTTCCTTGCAAAAGGTCCTGATGTACCTACTTATGTAGAATATGGTGCGGCAGACATTGGTATCGTAGGAAAAGATACGATCCTGGAAGAAGGACGGAAGCTTTATGAGGTTATGGATCTGGGATTTGGAGCCTGCCGCATGTGTGTGTGCGGACCGGAAAGTGCCCGTGAAGTGCTTGATAACAACCAGCTGATCCGAGTTGCTACCAAATACCCGAATATTGCAAAAGATTATTTCTATAATAAGAAGCATCAGACTGTAGAGATCATCAAGCTGAATGGTTCCATTGAGCTTGCGCCTATTGTAGGACTTTCCGAGGTGATCGTAGATATCGTGGAAACAGGAAGTACACTCCGTGAGAACGGACTGAAAGTTCTTGAAGAGGTCTGCCCTCTGTCTGCGCGCATGGTAGTCAACCAGGTAAGCATGAAGATGGAAGATGAGCGTATCCGCAAACTGATCACAGAACTTCGAGGCGTGATCTGATAAACTGAGAAATGCATTCGGAGAACCAAATACAGAAAGAAGGCAGAGAATAATATGCGTAAGGTAAAACTGACCAAAGAATCCACAAAAGATATCCTGGACAATCTTTTAAAAAGAAGTCCGAATAATTACGGCAAATATGAAGATGCAGTAGCAGATATCCTTACAAAAGTAAGGGCAGAGGGAGATACAGCACTTTTCGAATATACAAAAGAATTCGATAAGGTTGACGTAACAAAAGAGACGCTCCGTGTCACACAGGAGGAGATCGACGAGGCATATAAACTGGTAGATCCGTCACTTATCGACGTGATTCGCAAAGCACTGGTAAATATCCGGAGCTTTCACGAGAAACAGCTTCAGAACAGCTGGTTCACAAGCACAACAGACGGAACAATGCTCGGTCAGAAAGTAACTGCTCTGAACCGTGTTGGCGTTTATGTTCCAGGTGGAAAAGCAGTTTATCCGTCATCTGTACTTATGAATATCGTTCCTGCAAAAGTGGCCGGCGTAGACCGTATCGTGATGACAACTCCTCCTAGAAAAGACGGCAAAGTAAATCCAAGTACCCTGGTAGCTGCAAACGAGGCTGGTGCAGATGAGATCTATAAAGTAGGTGGAGCACAGGCGATCGGGGCACTTGCATACGGAACAGAGAGCATTCCGAAAGTAGATAAGATCGTAGGACCAGGAAATATTTTTGTGGCTCTTGCTAAAAAAGCTGTTTACGGCTATGTAAGCATTGATTCCATTGCGGGTCCAAGTGAGATCCTTGTTCTTGCAGATGAAACAGCAAACCCGCACTATATTGCAGCAGACCTTCTTTCCCAGGCAGAGCATGATGAGATGGCATCTGCGATCCTGATTACAACAAGCGAGGAATTCGCAGACCAGGTTGATAAAGAAGTCAGAGGTTTCGTGGAGAACTTTCGAGAAAAGCGATCATTGAGAAATCTCTTGAGAATTTTGGCTACATCCTGATCGCTGAGGATATGGATGAAGCTATTGAGGCTGCCAATGAGATCGCTTCTGAGCATATGGAGATCGTTACCAGAAATCCATTCGAAGATATGATGAAAGTCAGCAACGCAGGTGCGATCTTTATCGGTCAGTACAGCTCTGAGCCTCTTGGAGATTATTTTGCAGGACCGAACCATGTGCTTCCTACCAACGGAACTGCCAAATTCTTCTCAGCACTTTCTGTTGACGATTTTATCAAGAAATCAAGTATTGTATATTATTCCAGAGAGGCACTGAAAAAAATCCATAAAGATATTGTCCAGTTTGCCACATCCGAACAGCTGACAGCTCATGCCAATTCCATTGCTGTCCGTTTTGAAGATGAGGATAAGGAGAATGAATAATGGCAAGAGAAGCATCCATTAAGAGAAATACAAAAGAAACACAGATCCAACTGAAACTGAATATTGACGGAACCGGACGTTCTGATATCAATACAGGCATCGGATTTTTTGACCATATGTTGGATGGATTTACACGCCATGGGCTTTATGACCTTGATCTTAAGGTTCATGGGGACCTGAATGTAGACGATCACCATACAATAGAAGATACAGGAATCGTTCTGGGAAATGCCATCCGAGAGGCAGTTGGCGATAAAAAAGGTATCAAACGTTATGGCAGCTGCATTCTTCCTATGGATGAGGTACTGGTGATCTGCGCAGTGGATCTTTCCGGAAGACCTTATCTTGGCTGGGATGCAGAGTTTACGACAGAAAAAATCGGTGATATGGCAACAGAGATGGTAAAAGAGTTTTTCTACGCTGTTTCCTACTCTGCAGCTATGAATCTTCATATCAAGGTTCTTTCCGGTGGAAACAGCCATCACGTTGCAGAAGCCATGTTTAAAAGCTTTGCAAAAGCTCTTGATGCTGCCACACAGTATGATTCCCGAATCACAGATGTACTTTCCACAAAGGGAAGTCTCTGATATAAAGGAGAGGTTATGAATAAACAGTTGATTCCCTGTCTTTATCTTCATTCTGAGAGGGCAGTGACAGGATTTGGACAGAGAAATCTTTTCGGAGATGGAAATGTAGAGACACTTGCGAAATTTTACGGTGACAACGGAGCAGATGAACTGTTGGTATTTGACTTTTCTTCTGCAGATGCAGAACATGACCGCGCTATCGGAAAGATTCGTGACATTTGCCGTTGTGCAGAGATTCCGGTAATTGCTGCTGGAAATATCAAGCGCGTGGAAGATGTAAAGAAACTGATCTATGCAGGATGTGCCAGAGTTGTGCTGAATTTTTCCAAAGTGAGCAATATCGAACTTCTGGAAGAAGTCTCCAGACGTTTCGGAAAAGAGCGCATGGTGATAAGTATTTCCGATCTCAGTGAGTTTATGGACAATCAGGCTCTTATTGAAGAGTATGCAGACCGGGTTCTTGCACTGGATACTGTTCAGGACGAGATCGCAGCGATTTCATCTGTGCCGATCATTCTTCACACAGACGAGAACAAAAAAGAAAAAGTAATGAAACTTCTGAAAGATGATGCTGTTTCCGGCCTTTGCGGTGCGTATGTGAGCAGCATGGATAATGATCTTCATACTTTGAAAGAGAACTGCGAGGAAGCAGGAATCCCGGTTAATACCTATAAGAGTAACATTGCCTGGGCAGATTTCAAACTGAACAGTGACGGGATGGTTCCTGTGGTCGTTCAGGATTACCGTACAGATGAAGTTCTGATGCTTGCATACATGAACGAGCTTGCTTTTGATACCACACTGAAGCTGGGAAAGATGACTTACTGGAGCCGCAGCAGAAATGAGCTTTGGACAAAAGGTCTCACTTCCGGTCATGTCCAGTATGTAAAGTCTCTTACGATTGACTGCGACAATGACACCATCCTTGCAAAAGTAGATCAGGTAGGAGCAGCCTGCCATACCGGAAACCGTACCTGCTTCTTTAAGCCGCTGATGAAAAAAGAGTGTGATGATACCAATCCGCTTCATGTATTCCAGAACTCTACGACGTGATCACAGACCGCAAAGAACATCCGAAAGAAGGTTCTTACACCAATTATCTTTTTGATAAAGGGATCGACAAGATTCTTAAAAAAGTCGGTGAAGAGTGCACGGAGATTGTAATCGCAGCCAAGAATCCGGATAAAGAAGAGATCAAATACGAGATTTCTGATTTCCTCTATCATATGATGGTGCTTATGGTAGAAAAAGGTGTCAGCTGGGAGGATATCACCAGAGAACTGTCAAAAAGATAAAAATTTCCCGAGATCCATCTATACAGTGCCGGTTAGGCATGATATACTTGTCAGATAAAGTGCGGAACTATAATGATAAGAGGAAAGGGAAACAACCAATGATCAAAATTGATGACTGGGTGATTGAAAAAGGAGAGAAAGCACAGGGAAAGATTGAAATCATCGGATGTGGTATGGCAATGCGGCTACCGTGATCTGCGGAGCAGAAGATGGTCCCACCATACTGATCACAGCAGGAATCCACAGTGCGGAATATGTAGGAATCCAGGCGGCCATGGAACTGGCGAAGGAATTTCAGCCTGAGAAACTGAAAGGGAATGTGATCATCATTCCCCTTGTGAATGTCAGTGGATTTGAACATCGTACCATGAGCATGGTTTATGAAGACGGAAAGAATTTAAATCGTGTTTTCCCGGGCAATCCGGAAGGAACAGCTGCAGAACGCATTGCCTGCACTATTGTCAGGAAACTCTTTTCCATCACAGACTACTACATTGATCTGCATAGCGGAGACGGATATGAGCAGCTTCATCCGTATGTTTACTATGTAGGCGTTGTAGACGAAGATACTGTGGAGAAATCTTTACATATGGCAAGACATATCGGCGTGAAATATGTAGTTCGTTCCACAACAGCTACAGGTGGTGCTTATAATTATGCGGCTTCTCTTGGAATTCCAAGTATCCTTATAGAAAGAGGCGGTCACAGTTACTGGACATGGGAGGAAGTGGAACAGGACAAACGGGATGTCCGCCATCTTATCCTTCATCTTCAGGGGAAGAAATGCCAGGGACTGAAACATTACCGCCAGATGCTTCTGGAAAATGTTGTCTATGAATATGCGCCTTACACCGGATGCTGGTATCCGTCAAAGAAGCCGGGAGAATACTTCTTCAAAGGGGAAGACCTGGGAGAACTTCGGGATTATTACGGAAATCTTCTCTATACATCTGTTGCAACAGAGAATGGAGTTGTTCTCTACCAGACAGCAAGTCTGAATATTATTGAAGATGGTCCGATGATCGCATATGCGGCGATCACTGAGACTTTATTTGAAAGTGAATAAAAAAAGTTATTAAAAGAGTCCAGGAAACTCCTGTATGTTACGGACATGCCTCAGTCAGGAATGTTACGTAACATACAGGTTTTTTTACTTTATAGCTAAATTATCTCAGTAATTATACATATTGGGGTATAAGTATATTATCCAAAATACCTTATGGGGTATAGGTACAATTCGGAAAAAAAAGCAAATTGTGTCAAAAATATGAAAAATATTGTATTTTTCTATAGACAGGAAATATTTTCTGTCATATAATGAATTTCGTAATTTAATAGTTTTTGCTGATTTTTATATCAGTCATTGCAAGTTCCAGTAAGGATTAATAGAGAAACCGGTGGAATTCCGGTACGATCCCGTCACTGTAATGGGGAATCCTCAGATATAATGCCACTGGTTCGATGTGTGAAAGAGAAACCGGGAAGGCGTCTGAGGGTGAGGAGCCTAAGTCAGGAGACCTGCTTGCAATTGTCCAGGAATGATTCTTACGGAAGATAGGAAGCATGCTTTTTTTGTGCCCGGTATTTCGTCGCGGGCATTTTTTTGTGCATTTTTCTGAAAATCTCAGGCATTTCTGCCTAATAGAATCCCTGTTGTTACATAATCTGACTATCTTACAATAAGTCAATTAATGATGACTGAATTGAAATCGCATCAAAGGAGGAAAGGAGTAAAACGTGACAAAGAAACAAGTAGGAAAAAGATTTCTCCAGATTATCATTGTATTATTTGGAATCAGCTTTTTCACATTTGGACTGACCTACCTGTCACCCGGTGATCCTGCGGAGATCATGCTGACAGAGTGTGGTAATCTTCCTACACCGGAGCTTCTGGAACAGACAAGACATGAGCTTGGTCTTGACCAGCCATTTCTTGTACAGTACGGTTCCTGGCTGAAGGGTGTTGTTACAGGAGATATGGGACAGTCCTATTCTTTCAAAATGCCGGTAACAGACAAATTGGTATCCTGTTTCTGGCCTACACTTAAAATGTCGCTATTAGCACTTCTGATGATGGTCATTATTTCCATACCTTTGGGAATTCTGGCAGCTGTATATCAGAACCGGTTTCCGGATTATTTTGTGAGGGGCATTACTTTCGTGGGAGTATCTGTTCCAAGCTTCTGGCTGGGACTTATACTTCTCAGTATCTTTGGAGTTCAGCTTCGTTGGATTAATGTGGCAGGAGGAAGTACTGATTTTAAAGCCATGGTTCTTCCGGCTCTGACCCTTGCACTTGCTATGTCAGCGAAATATACCAGACAGGTAAGAAGTGCAGTACTGGAGGAGCTTCATCAGGATTATGTAACCGGTGCAAGAATGCGAGGAATTAAAGAAAGTGCGATCCTCTGGAAGCATGTTCTTCCTAATGTAATGCTTCCGCTGGTAACACTGCTGGGTCTTTCCCTTGGAAGCCTCCTTGGAGGTACCGCAGTTGTAGAGATCATTTACAACTGGCCTGGTATGGGAAATATGGCAGTAAAGGCAATTTCCTGTCGTGACTATCCTCTTGTACAGGGCTATGTACTCTGGATCGCGATCCTGTACATGTGCATCAACCTGCTTGTGGATCTGTCCTACACTTATCTCGATCCAAGACTTAAGGAGGATAGATAATTGAAAAAGGTATTACGAGTATTTAAAGAAAATAAACAGTTCACTCTTTTCTTCGTTCTGGGCCTGGTGGTAATTGGCGTTGCGATCTTCGCACCGCAGCTTGCGCCATATGATCCGCTGAATGCAGTTATGACTGAATCACTGCAGGAGCCGAGTTCCGCTCATCCGTTCGGAACGGATAAACTTGGACGAGATCTTCTTTCCCGTGTTATTTTCGGAACAAGAACTTCTCTGATCATGACATTATGTCTGGTTGCGGTGATCTTTGTCATCGGTACATTTTTAGGAGTTATTGCCGGATATTTCGGTGGCGTTGTGGACGCGGTGATCATGCGTATCGCAGATATGATGATCTCCTTCCCGGGTCTGTACTGGCTATTGCAATTGCCGGTATGCTGGGACCAAACCTTGTTAATGCCGTTATCTCCATCGCGGCTGTGAGCTGGACGAAATATGCCCGCCTTGCAAGAAGTATGGTTTTAAAAGTCAAGAAGAGTCTTTATATAGAGGCAGCAGTGGTAAACGGAACAAAAACATGGAAAATTCTTCTTGTGCATGTTCTTCCAAACATGGTAACACAGATGGTGGTAACTGCGGCAGCAGATATCGGAACCATGATGCTTGAGCTGGCGTCTCTTTCTTTCCTGGGATTTGGTGCGACTGCGCCGACACCGGAGTGGGGACTTATGCTTAACGAAGGAAGGACATACATGGCAAAAGCGCCATGGCTTATGATCTATCCTGGTATTGCTATTGTGATCTGCGTTGTTGTTTTCAATATGCTTGGAGACAGCATCCGTGATGTACTTGATCCGCGCCAGGATTAAAAAAATTTTAAAACAGTTTCTGTAACAAACCAACACCAATTAATAAGTATTATTTATCTTTAGGAGGATGAAATGAGAAATAACGTAGTAAAAAAGTGCTGGCTGCTACACTTGCGTGCATGATGACTTTTTCCATGACAACAGTTGCTCAGCCAAGGGCGACAAAAACAGTGATAAAGAGATCACCATCGGAGTAACAAGCTTTGC
>ENA-OQCN01001494-OQCN01001494.1-human-gut-metagenome-genome-assembly--contig:-NODE-1494-length-11452-cov-3.218543_pt1 | contig 11452 bp, 10 predicted proteins | sample MGYA00242497_ERZ504576 | MGnify/ENA primary metagenome ERZ504576 (study PRJEB26092, sample SAMD00036296) | human gut metagenome | host: Homo sapiens | study: EMG produced TPA metagenomics assembly of...
ATTTTATTTACATGAAGTTGGTGTATTAAAAAGATTTATTTTGGGGAAATAGCACAAATTCCGATATTTGTCTGTGTAGGTGCTTTACTTCATATTATTGAAGATGGAATTTGTGGCAAGGTGCCACTTATCTGGCGAAAGCGAAAAATAGGTATAAAATTATTTCGCGTGGGCAGTTCATGGGAATATTTTATAAGTTATACGATTTGTGTAGCTGCTTTATATTATAAATTTATGTTGTAATAAGTTTTAGGTAAAAGAAAGTGGTGAAATATATGCAAAAACTAAAAATTGGTTTTATTGGCATTGGTGTAATGGGAAAATCCATGGCAGATAATCTCTTAAAAGCTGGATATGAAGTCATGGTTTATACGCGTACAAAGCAAAAAGCTGAAAATTTATTAGCCAAAGGCGCAAAATGGTTTGATAGTGCTAAAGCTTTAGCCCAAAATGTAGATGTAATCATCTCTATGGTGAGTTATCCTCAAGATGTAGCAGAAATCTATTTAGGTGAAAATGGCGTAATTAAAAATTTGAAACCACAAAGCATAATTATAGATATGACTACTTCTAGTCCAAAACTGGCTCAAGAGATTTATCAAGAAGCTCAAAAATATGAAATAAAATCTTTAGATGCACCTGTATCTGGTGGAGATGTAGGAGCAAAAAATGGTACACTTGCCATTATGGTTGGTGGCGATAAAGAAGTTTATGAAGAAGTTTTACCGATTTTTGAAGCTATGGGAAAAACTATTTGCTATTTTGGCAAAGCAGGTTCTGGTCAATATGCAAAAATGAGCAATCAAATAGCTATTGCTTCTAATATGATGGGTGTTTGTGAAGCTGTGGCTTATGCGAAAAAATGTGGATTAAATCCTCAGGACTTATTAGATGTAATCTCTACAGGTGCAGCAGGTTCATGGTCGATTAGCAATTTAGCACCAAGAATGTTAAAAGGTGATTTTGCACCAGGATTTTTCATTAAACATTTTATTAAAGATATGAAAATAGCTATAGAGTCAGCTGATGAAATGAATTTAGATTTACCAGGATTGAAATTGGCAAAATCTCTATATGAAAAATTAGCCAAAGAAGGTTATGAAAATAATGGCACTCAAGCCTTATTGAAATATTATGATGCTGAATAAAGCAAGACAAATACTACAAAAATTTTATGGATATGAAGACTTTCGACCAGGGCAGAAAAAAGTAGTTGAAAGTTTATTAAATAAAAATGATACAGTGGCGATTATGCCTACAGGTGCGGGAAAATCTATTTGTTTTCAAATCCCTGCATTATTATTTGAAGGGGTAACACTTGTTATATCGCCACTTATTTCTTTGATGAAAGACCAAGTTGATAGTTTACGTCAGCTAGGGATAGCGGCAGTATATATTAATAGTTCTGTCAGTAAGGCTCAATTATATAAGGATTTACAAGATATATCTGCTGGTTTTTATAAAATTATTTATATAGCACCAGAGCGATTGACATCTGAATATTTACCAGATAGTTTTAAAAATTTAAATATTAGTATGGTAGCAGTTGATGAAGCGCATTGTTTATCGCAATGGGGACATGATTTTCGTCCTAGTTATCGCAATATCTTAAATTTTACTAATTCATTGCGCATTAAGCCGATTATCAGTGCTTTTACAGCAACAGCTACACCAGAGGTAAAAACAGATATTATAAATTTATTGGGACTTAAACAACCTAATGTATTTGTAACTGGTTTTGATAGACCAAATTTATATTTTTCCGTATTAAGAGGAGAAGTAAAAGATAAATTTGTCATAGATTATGTAAAAAACATCAAGATGAAGCTGGAATTATCTATGTGGGCACTAGAAAAGATGTAGATGCTTTGCAAGTTTTATTGGAAATAAAGGGCATTAAAGCAGGTAGATACCATGCCGGTATGACAGATGAGGAAAGAAATCAAATGCAAGAAGATTTTCTCTATGATAATCTTTCTGTTATGGTGGCGACAAATGCTTTTGGTATGGGCATAGATAAGCCAAATGTTCGCTATGTTATTCATTATAATATGCCCAAAAATATGGAAGCGTATTATCAAGAAGCAGGTAGAGCAGGTCGTGATGGACTTTCAGGAAATTGTATTTTATTGTATAGTCCGCAAGATACACAGCTTCAAAAGTTTTTGATAAGTAAATCTACAGAAAGTGAAATTCGTCAACAATTAGAATATAAAAGATTGCAGTCAATGGTGGATTATTGTCATACACCGCAATGTCTAAGAGCATTTATCTTGCATTATTTTGGTGAATTTGATGTAGAAGAACATTGTGATAATTGTAGTAATTGCAAATTAGAAGGCGAATTAATAGATATTACAATTGATGCACAAAAGGTTTTATCGTGTGTCTATCGTATGCATGAACGCTTCGGCGTGAAAATGATAGCTGAAGTCTTAAAAGGTTCAAAAAGTGCGAAGATAAAACAATTTAATTTTGAGCGTTTATCTACGTATGGCTTGATGAAAGAGCGAAAGCTAAAAGATATCAGTGATTTAATTTTAAGACTTAGTGCTATGCAATACTTAGATATCACAGAAAGCCAATATCCAGTGGTTACTTTAAATGAATTGTCATGGCAAGTGCTTCGCGGTCAAAAAAAGGTTTGGCAAAAGATGGTAATTGTTAAAAAAGCCAAGGCTAAAGGTGAATTATTTGAAGCTTTGCGCAGTTTGCGTAAAGAATTAGCGACAAAAGAAAAATTACCACCATATATGATTTTTTCTGATGCTACACTTACACAGATGGCAACAGATAAACCGACTGATTTAGAATTGATGAAAAATATTCGCGGTGTAGGTGAATTTAAATTACAAAAATATGGTGAGGAATTTTTAACAGTGATAAAGAGCTACATATCGTAAAGATATTTAGTATAGATTAAGAGAAAAAGGGGTAGATTTTATGGATCCAATTTTAAAATTACAAAACGGCAGTGATGTCAGAGGTGTAGCAGTTGAAGGCGTAGCTGATGAACCTGTTACTTTGACACCAGAATATGCTAATCGCATTGTGCAAGCTTTCGTTTTATGGCTCAGCAAAAAAAGTGGCAAAAAAGCAAGTGAATTAAAAATCGCAGTAGGTCATGATTCTCGTATTTCTGCACCAATGTTAAAACAACAAGCTTTAATGGCAATTGTAGCTCAAGGGGCAACAGCTGTTGATTGCTCTATGGCTACAACTCCAGCTATGTTTATGTCTTTAGTATATGAAGAAACAAAATATGATGGTTCTATGATGATTACTGCAAGCCATCTTCCATTTAATCGCAATGGTATTAAATTCTTTGAACCAGAAAATGGCGGTATGGAAAAGAAAGACCTCACTGATATGCTCAAAATTGCTTGCGAATTGACTGAACAGATAGCAGATATCAGCAGTGTAGAAAAATTTGATTTAGTTTCTCTTTATGCTGAAAATCTTTGCACAAAAATCCGTGAAGGTATCAACAGCAAAGATAATTATGATAAACCACTTACAGGCAATCATATCGTAGTAGATGCAGGTAACGGTGCTGGCGGATTTTTTGCACAAAAAGTTTTAGCTCAGTTAGGTGCAGATACTACAGGTAGCTTATACTTAAATCCAGATGGACATTTCCCAAATCACATTCCAAATCCAGAAAATAAAGAAGCTATGGACGCTATTCGTGGTGCAGTGCTTAATAATAAAGCTGATTTAGGCTTGATTTTTGACACTGATGTAGATAGAATGTCTGCTGTATTTAGCGATGGTCAAGAAGTAAATCGTGATGCACTTATTGCTATGATGGCTGCTATCTTAGTGAAAGATTATCCAAATTCCACTATTGTTACTGACTCTGTAACTTCCGATAAATTAACTGCATTTTTAGAAGGTGAATTACAGTTAAAACATCATCGTTTCCAACGTGGTTATAAAAATGTAATCAATGAATGCAAACGCTTAAATGAAGAAGGCGTAGTATCTCCACTCGCTATTGAAACAAGTGGTCATGGTGCACTTAAAGAAAATTATTATCTTGATGATGGTGCATATATGGCAGTTAAACTCTTAATTGCTGCAGCTAAAACTAAAGCAGAAGGCAAAACTTTAAATAGCTTGATTGAAAAACTTGAACCACAATTTGAAACAGCAGAATATCGTTTAAAATTAAAAGGTGAAGATTTCAAAGCTTATGGGGCAAAAGTTTTAGAAACATTTACTGCTCGTGCAAAAGAAAAAGGATATCATATTGTAACACCAAATTATGAAGGTGTACGCATTAGCTTTAAAGGTGAAGCAAATGGCTGGGCATTGCTTCGTCAATCTTTGCATGACCCTAATATGCCACTTAATGTAGAAGGTAATGGCGAAGGCGATTGTGCAAAAATCACAGCTATGATGAAAGAATTATTAAGTGGTTTTGACCAATTAGATATCTCTGTATTTGACAAATAATAATATAGCGGAAAATAGCAGAAGTTTATATTATCAATAATAAAAACCTCGAGAAGGGTAGTTTTATGTTTCTCGAGGTTTTTGTTTTGTATTTGTTTTCTCTATAGATACTTTTGCATAGTTTATAAAATAATCTTTTAGGGTGTATTTTATTTTTTGGTTGAAATGTTGTAAACTATAAGAAAACGCATTTGAAAGGAGTATTTTTATGGATTTACATAATTTATTGGTATTTCAAGATTTATTTAATGATGATGTTTTTAGAGATATAGAGAAAACTATTTCTCGAGAAAATTTAAATAAAGGGGCTGTTGCTGCTAAGTTGATTAATAAGGCGGAGCAGTTGGGTTTATCTGGAAATATTATACGTTCATATATGATTTATACTGTGGCTCATCAAAGTAATTGTGTGTCTTATGCAGTAGAAAAATCTGGTGGTAAAATCGGTAAAAGTTTGTATCAAGCTTTTTGTCATGATATTGAATTAATAGAAAAATTATTGCTTCTAAAACCTAGTTTACTTTTAGATTGCGATTTATTAGATGATTATGAACCGACAAATATTAATCAATCTACAGCGTTCAATTTATTAGTAGAAAATCTAGATAAAGCACAAACTAGCAAGGATAAGGCAGATGTTTTTATCAATTATTATAGAATATTTGGCAGTGGAGATATGGCAGATTATCGAGCTTTCCGTTGGGATAGAGATGAGGATAGTTTAGTTGGTATTAAACATTTTGAAACTATGAAACTTCAAGATTTAATCGGCTATGAATATCAAAAACAAGAATTATTAGCCAATACGAAAGCCTTTGTAGAAGATAAGCCAGCAAATAATGTTTTACTTGTAGGGGCAAGAGGTACAGGAAAATCTTCAGGTGTAAAAGCAGTGGTTAATTCTTTCTTTGATAAGGGTTTGCGTTTAGTTCAATTAACTAAAGAGCAATTAATAGATTTACCTGTTATTATGGAGCGTTTGCGAGATTTTAGCAGTAAGAAATTCATCATTTTCTTAGATGATTTATCTTTTGAAGAATTTGAAGTGGAATATAAATATTTAAAATCAGCAATTGAAGGTGGTGCTTCGGCAAAACCTGAAAATGTACTTATTTATGCTACATCAAATCGTCGTCATTTGATTAAAGAAAGTTATAAAGATAGAGGGGCAAATGATGATGATATGCACCGCAGTGATACATTGAATGAAACTATTTCACTTTCTGATAGATTTGGGTTGATCATCTATTATATGGCACCAAACCAACAAGAATATTTAGATATTGTAGATGGTTTATTAAAACAGCATGGCATAGAATTATCTAAAGAAGAATTGCGTGTAAAAGCAGGGGCATGGGAAAAAGAACATTCTGGACGCTCCGGCAGAATAGCACAACAGTTTGTAACACATTATTTAGGGCAAGTTTATAATAAATAAAAAGCAGGAGATATCCTGCTTTTTATTAGAAAATTTCATTGAATTTTTTATTATAGATTTAAATCATTGATAGGAAATATTGATGAAATCTTAAATCACAAGTTAATTCCGGGTGAAAAGAGCTTACAAGCATATTTTTTTGTCGTGCAGCTATGATTTTATTATCTAAAGTAGCTAAAATTTGTACATCTTTATCTGTTTTAGTGATGTAGGGAGCACGAATAAATACTAAAGGAATAGGCATATTTTTATCTATGGTAGGAATTAATAATTGGTAGAAAAACTATCTAATTGAGAGCCATAGCCATTGCGTTTAACTGTTATATCCATAGTTGCAAGATGCGTATTTGTTTGATTTTCAATATTTTTAGCAAGCAAGATTAAGCCAGCACAAGTGCCAAATACAGGTAAACCTGAAATGATTTTTTGCCGTAAAATTTCTTTTAAGCTAAAATAATCAAGAAGTTTTCCTATAGCTGTAGACTCGCCACCAGGTAAAATAAGCCCATCAATACAATCTAAATCTTTGGCTGTTTTTACTATACGAATTTTTGTATGTGGTATTTGCAATAAGATTTCTTGATGTTCAGCAATAGCCCCTTGCATACCTAAAATACCAATTATTTTATTCATATCACATTACCAGCCACGTTTTGCCATTTGTTGTTCTTGAGGAATAGTATCTATTTCTATACCGACCATAGCTTCACCGAGATTTTCTGATATTTTAGCTAGTTTTTCAGGATCATTGTAAAAAGTAGTAGCTTCGACAATAGCTTTTGCTCGTTTTTGTGGATCACCGGATTTGAAGATACCAGAACCTACAAATACACCATCAACACCTAATTGCATCATTAAGGCAGCATCAGCAGGAGTGGCAATACCACCAGCTGCAAAATTAACAACAGGAAGTTTTCCATGTTCATGTACATAACAAACTAAATCAAAAGGTGCTCCCATTTCTTTAGTGATATGCATTAACTCACTAGATGTGGCAGATTTTACTCTATTGATATCTTTTTGCATAGTTCTAAAATGACGAACAGCTTCAACGACGTTTCCAGTACCTGCTTCACCTTTTGTTCTAATCATACTAGCACCTTCACCAATTCGACGAAGTGCTTCACCTAAATTTCTAGCACCACAAACAAAAGGAATATCAAAATCTTGTTTATAGATATGATTTTCGTCATCAGCTGGTGTTAAAACTTCTGATTCATCAATGTAATCAATGCCGATAGCTTGTAATATTTGAGCTTCAACAAAGTGACCAATGCGAGCTTTTGCCATAACAGGGATAGAAACAGCTTCTTTAATTTCTCGTATCATTTTAGGATCTGACATGCGAGCAACTCCACCCTCACGACGTATATCAGCAGGTACGCGTTCAAGTGCCATAACTGCAACAGCACCAGCTTCTTGAGCTATTTTTGCTTGCTCTACGTTGGTAACATCCATGATAACTCCGCCTTTGAGCATTTGTGCAAGATTTTTATTTAAATTGTAACGATTATTCATGATAGGCTCCTTTGATTGTAGTATATTAATTAAAATGATAAAATTGTATCAATACAATATTTAAATTTGCAAATTAAATTTTATAAATTATAGATAAAGGAGAAAAAAATATCAAGAATGAAGGATAAATTAATTGAATTTGTATCGATACAATTAGACAAAGATTTAAAAGAGCCTTTATATGTACAATTATATGAGCAAATAAAATTAATGATAAAACAGCATTTATTATCACCAGGGTATAAATTACCAGCTGTGCGAAGTTTAGCTCAAAATTTGCAAGTAAATCCAAGTACAGTGGTTAATGCTTATAAAGAATTGGAAAAAAATGGTTTTATCTTTAGTAAGCGTGGCAGTGGAAGTTATGTGGCTGAACAAGTGATTAATACTATTGATGAATTAGAAGAAAATAATCACATTCCCGTTGATTTAACTGATGACTTAAAAATTTTGCAAGGTCAAAAAAAATGTGATAAATATGAGTACGATATCTTTAAATCCGGATATGATTTCCATAGAGTCTTTTAAACAAGTAGTAAATAAAATTTTAGAAAGAGATAAAGGATATGCATTTACATATCAAGACAGTCAAGCTATTTGCCACTTCGCCAATCGATTACTCAAGAATTAGCGAAAAAAAGGATAAATACAACGCCAGAATACATTCAGATTATTTCAGGTGCGCAACAAGGCATAGATATAGTAGCACGTGCTATTTTAAAACATGGAGATATTGTATTTGTAGAAAATCCAACTTATCCAGGTGCAATAGCGGCTTTTCGTTCTTGTGGGGCAAAAATTATAGATATTAAATTGACAAAAGAAGGTATTGACTTAGTTGACCTCGAAAATAAATTAAGGAAATTTAGACCTAAATTGATATATGTGATGCCTAATATTCAAAATCCTACAGGCATATCTTATACAAAAGCTAATTGTCGCCGTTTAATGGGATTGGCTCGTTTTTATAATGCTTATATTTTGGAAGATGATTATATAAGTGGTCTTTGTTATCAAGAAAAATCGCCTATACCTTTAAAAGCGTATGATACAGATGATCGAGTGATTTATATTCGCAGTTTATCAAAGATTTTTATGCCAGGATTAAGACTTGCTTATTTAATCATGCCCCAAGTATTGGCACAGACTTTATTAAATGTAAAACATATTTCAGATATAGCGACTTCTGGACTTACACAGAGAGTTTTTGATTATTATTTGCGTGAAGGATTATGGCAAGAACATTTAAATTCTATTCGCAGTGTATATAAAACACAATTTGAATTTGCGCTTAGAATGGCAAAAAAATATTTGCCTAAGGATATAGATTATTTAAAACCACAAGGGGGATTATCTTTGTGGCTAAATTTGCCAGATAGATTAAATGCAAGTGAGATAATTGAAAAAGCTAGAAATGAAGGGGTAATAATTTGCGATGGTGCACCATTTTTGTGCGCAATGCCCCTAATAAACAGATACGTTTGAGTTTTGCCACTTTATCTTTGGCGGAAATAAACACAGGAATAAAAATAATTCATAATATAACTAAATATTAAAAAGGGGGGAATACTTATGAAAATAGGTATTGCTGGAAACGGCAAAATTGTGCATGAAATGATAGGAGCTACAAAAAATATTCAAGATTTAGAAATTATAGCTATATGTAGTCGACCACAGAGCAGACAAAAGCAGAAGAAATAGCAGATAAATTTAATATTGCTAAAATATATACAGATTATAATCAAATGTTAGAAGATGGCGAAATAGATTTTATTTATGTAGCTGTAGCTAATAATGTGCATTATGAATATACTAAAAAAGCACTAGAGGCAGGGAAAAACGTCATTTGTGAAAAACCTTTTACTATTACAGCAAAACAGACACAAGAATTAATAGATTTAGCTAAAGCTAAAAATCTATTTTTATTTGAAGCTATCACTATTTTATATGCGCCAAATTATCAATATATAAAAGAAAATTTGGAGCAAATCGGTCAATTGCGTTATGTTCATGCTAATTATGCACAATATTCTAGCCGTTATGATCGATATTTAAATAAAGATGTAGCACCAGCATTCAGCCTGAACATGCAGGGGTGCTTTATATGATTTAAATAATTTATAATTTACATTTTGTTATGGGCGTATTAGGCACACCAAAAGAAGTTATTTATCGACCAAACTTCGGTTTTAATGGCATAGATATTTCAGGTACAGCATTATTAGATTATGATGATTATACAGTAGTATGTAGTGCAGCTAAAGACTCCGAAAGTATTAGCGGAATTGTATTTCAAGGCGAGAAAGGCTATATGGAATTAGTAGGAGCACCAAATGCTTGTGCGTTAGTCAAAGTTCATAAAAAAGGTGAAGAAGAAATCTTGATAAATAAAGAAAAATATAATCATCGCATGGTCAATGAATTTGTAGCCTTCACAGAAATATTTAAACAACAAGATTTAGCTACTTGTTATAAAACATTAGAACATAGTTTAAATGTCATGAAAGTATTAGAACAAGCTAGAATAAGTGGCAAAGTAGAATTTAATATTTGATGAAGATAAATATATTGTGATAAAAACACTTTATATCGATATAAATAAATTTATTGATATAAAGTGTTTTTATTATTTCTATATTTAAATATGGTAATTTAGTATACTAAATATATTGAGGAATTGTGGAAAGATTTTGGTATTTAGGAAAAATATTATAAATGATATTATAATACCAGAAACAAGATAGGAGGAGCTTGATATGAAAGAATTACAATATAGACAAAAAAGCTTCTAGAATATTTAATAGAGCTTAATGATTTTAAACCTGTTAGATATTTTTCAGAAAAATTATCTTGTTCAGATAAAACTATTAGAAATGATTTGAAATATTTTGAAGAACAAAGTATAAAAATTGAAAAGATATCTGGAAAAGGAATAAGATTATCTAATAAAAATAAGATATTGATAAATGATTTATTAGATGAGCAACCTAGAAAATTAGAATTAACGACAGAACAAAGACGAATGAAAATTTTATATGATTTGTTAGATGGAACCAAATTATCGATACAATCATTATCAGATAATTATTTTGTGAGTAAGACCAGTATTGTAAATGACTTTAAAGTTATTGAAGAAAAATTAAGTGTTTATGGTTTAAAATTAAAGAAAGATGTGTCTGGAACTAAATTAATAGGTGAAGAAACTAATATTAGAAAAGCTTTGGTAGATATATTAAATCAAATGATAAATTATAATAATAATTCAATAAAAAAAAGTATATTCACGTATTGATAATGCTACTTTAGAAGAATTAGAAGAACATTTTGGAAATAAAAAAATAGAAAAAATAGAAAAAATAATTGGAAATGCAGAGGCTTTTTTGAATTATAAAATAACAGATCCATATTATATTAATTTAGTAACACATATTTTGATTTTAATAAATAGAATAAAAAGAGATAAAACGATATATTCTAAGTTAGATTTACAAAATAAATTTTATACTGAAGCTTTTTATCAAGCTTCAGTAAAAATGGCAAAAGATATAGAAAATACTTTTAATGTGGAATTAAATAATGCAGAAATTTTTTTATTTGTATAGATATTTAGCATCATCAGGTGGTTTAAAGGAAAAGAAAATTATTGATAGTATTGAGGATGAATATGTAAAACAAATAGCAGATGAAATTATTACCACTTGTTTAAATATATTTCCAATAGAATTTCATTTCAATGATGAATTATACAGAGCTTTATTATTGCATTTAAGACCTATGTTAAATCGTGTTAAATATAAAATTTTTATAAAAAATCCTATTTTAGATGAAGTTAAATTAGAATTATCAGAGTTAATGATTTTATTAAAATTAGTAATGTCTAAAATAGAAATAAAATATAATTTGTCTAAGATTAGTGAAGATGAAATAGCATATTTAACAGTATATTTTCAAAGTGCCATTGAAGAGATTATTAATAAAAAATCAGTTATAATAGTTTGTTCTAGTGGAATTGGTACATCACATTTATTAGAAAAAAGA
>ENA-OQCN01001495-OQCN01001495.1-human-gut-metagenome-genome-assembly--contig:-NODE-1495-length-11441-cov-2.908609_pt1 | contig 11441 bp, 19 predicted proteins | sample MGYA00242497_ERZ504576 | MGnify/ENA primary metagenome ERZ504576 (study PRJEB26092, sample SAMD00036296) | human gut metagenome | host: Homo sapiens | study: EMG produced TPA metagenomics assembly of...
GGCCAGTGCCGCCGCGCGGGGAAGCACTGACGCGGGAGCAGGAGGGCCGCGCCCAGCTGCGGAAGGATGCCGAAGCGCTCCTGCCCGAACGGTTCACTTCGCCCGAGGGGCCGGTGCCTCTGACCATGAGCCTGCTCAAAACTGCGCTGACCGAGGAGAACGATGCTCTGCACACCGCACAGGCTGACCTGAAGCAGCGCCAGACCAAAAACCATACCGACTGCCGCCGCAAAAAAGAGCTGGAAGCCCAGCGCAAAGCACAGGCAGAACAGCGCACCGCTCTGGAAGCGCAGGTGACGGCAGCCCAGCAGGCTGCTGCCGCCGCCCAGGCTGCGGTGCAGACACTGGAAGCCCGGCAGGCTGCGGAGCAGACCGCGCAGCCCCAGAAGATCGAGGCGCTCAAGGCAGAGCAGAACGAGCTGCTGGTCCAGCGCAAAGCCCTTGCCGCACAGGAGAAAGACCTGACGCCCGGCTGCTGCCCAACCGGAGGGCGCTGGCCGATCACCGGAAGCTTGCCGACCAGCGGGACGCGCTGGATGCCCGTTGGCAGTGGGTAAACGCGCTGGCCTCCACGGCGGGCGGCACCCTGAGCAGCAAGCAGAAGATCCGGCTGGAGGCCTACATCCAGATGAATTACCTCGACCGCATCCTTGTCCACGCCAACACCCGCCTGATGCAGATGACGGCGGGCCAGTACGAGCTGGAGCGCATCGGTGCCGAGAACCAGCGCAGCCAGTCGGGCCTTGACCTGGGAGTCATCGACCATTACAACGGCACCCGCCGCAGCGTCAAGACCTTGTCCGGCGGCGAGAGCTTCAAGGCCTCGCTGGCACTGGCCCTGGGTCTTTCCGATGAAGTCCAGAGCACCGCAGGCGGCATCCGGCTGGACACCCTCTTCCTCGATGAGGCTTCGGCTCGCTGGATGAGGAATCGCTGGAGCAGGCCATCCGGGTGCTCTCCGGCCTGACCGAGGGCGACCGGCTGGTGGGCATCATCTCCCATGTCGCCGCCCTGAAGGACCGCATCGACCGGCAGGTGGTCGTGCACAAGGAGCGGAGCGGGGGCAGCTGGGTGGAGATCGTAACGTGAAGCAGACTCGCCCTCTCAGTCATCGCTGTCGCGATGCCAGCTCCCCCAAAGGGGGAGCCTTTGGCGAGTTTACCGCAGGCATCTGCTAAAGGGCAAGGCACTTTTGGCTCTCCCTTCGGGAGAGCTGGCTGCGAAGCAGACTGAGAGGCAAGCCTGGTTGTGGGGCAGCTTTCCCTTTCAGAATAATAAGCCTTTAAAAGGGAAAATTATTTGCGGAGGTGTTTCTTATGTCCCACAAGCAAAAGCACGTCGGCCCCACATCCAGCCGGGTGAGCCCGCCGCTGGGGGCTCTGCCCAGCCAGCCGGACAGCCCGGAGGTGCAGCTGCCGCCGCCGGAACCGGATCTGCCGCCGATCCAGGCAGTCCCCATGACGGACGGCACACCGGCAACCTGCATGCAGAAAAACGCCAAGGAATTTCTGGCAGGAAATACACCCGGCGTAATGGCGCAGTATGCCCCCGGGCTGTTCACGGAGCAGAAGCAAAACAGCCGCCAGCCCGCACCGGATGACCCGGAGGCGGTAAAAGAACTGGTTCGCCTGCGGGAAGAGGAGCCTTATGGTTGACCCTCTCCGTCACGCCTCGCGTGCCAGCTTCCCCGGCGGGGGAGCCCTTGGCAGAACGTGCCGTTTTGCGGATATCACATCCGGCTCCTGCAAGTAAAATCAAAATTTTCAAATTATTTTCCAATTACCTGTTGAAATCTTCGCCGCGTTCTTATATTATGATAACAAACAAAGCAAAGGCAGGTAAGGAAACATGGCAGAAATCAAATACGAAGTGGTCCAGCGCATTGCAGTGCTGTCTCAGCGTCCCCGCGGCTGGGAGCGCCAGCTCAATCTCATCAGCTGGAACGACGGCGAACCCAAGTACGACATCCGTGATTGGTCCCCGGACGGCACCCGCATGGGCAAGGGCATTTCCCTGAGCGGCGAAGAGCTGGCCATCCTCAAGGGCATTCTGGAAGATCTGGAGCTGTAAGATGGACTACCGCGAGGAGTTTTTGCAGATCTGGCATCAGCATGTCTCCCGCCCGGGCAGCGAAAAGCTGCTGGACTGGCTGGACAATAAGACGGATTTCTTCTCGGCTCCGGCCTCCACCCGGTTCCATGGGGCCTGTGACGGCGGCCTGTGCATGCACAGCCTGAACGTCTACCATGCTCTCCACGACGGCTTTTTCACCGAGGGCGAGAGTGAGGAGAGCTATGCCATCTGTGCTCTGCTACACGATCTGTGCAAGGCCAACTACTACAAAAAGGGCACCCGCAATGTGAAGAACGATGCCACCGGCCAGTGGGAAAAGGTGCCCAGCTACAGCGTGGAGGATTTGTTCCCCTATGGCCACGGCGAGAAGAGCGTGTTCCTGATCGAGCGGTTTATGAAGCTGAAGGTCGAGGAAGCGGTAGCCATCCGCTGGCACATGGGCGGCTTTGACGATGCGGCCAAGGGCGGCTGCTTCGCCATCTCGGAGGCTTACGACAAATACCCGCTTGCCGTCAAGCTCCACATTGCCGATCTGAAGGCCACCTATCTCATGGAACACCGCACCAGCGCCGTGCGGTAACATCCCTAAGACGCAAAAAGACGATGCACAGCGTTTGTGCATCGTCTTTTTGTTATACAGTCATTAAGCTTTCCAGCTGATGTACCAGATCCACCGCCTGATGGTCGAGTGCCGTGGTGGGCTTCCAGTCCGGCTGCGCAAAGGGACAGCGTTCCTCCTCCGGTTCCGGCGGTGCGGCCTGCGGGGCAGGCTCCTGCTCCGGTGCGCTCTGCTCCGGTACAGCATCCGGCTGGGGCTGCTCTGCCTTGGGGGCATCCGCCGCCGGGTGGAACACGATCACCGGCAGGCCGGGCTGTTCCAGCACCTTGGGCTGCGGAGGTACGGGCGGCAGCAAACTGTTTGCCCGCGCCTGCTCACACAGAGCTTCCAGCTCGGCGTTCTCCTGCCGCAGTGCCACCATCTCCCGCTCACAGGCGTAAAGCCGGGTCTGGTAACGGCGGATCTCCGCATTGGCAACAGCAAGACGGCGGTTCAACAGCTCCGCCTGAGCGGGCTGGCTCGGGAGCCGTCTCCCGGTTTCCGGTTCGACCTGCGCCATCGTTTCCTCCACTTCCTGCACCCTGCGCAGAGCGCGGCGGTATTCACGGGCAGCGGCGGCACAATAACGCTCCACACAGCGCAGCACACTGGTCCTGCGGCAGCTCAGCCATTCGGTGCGCAGCCAGATGTCGTTTGGTACCATCTCTGCTCCTCCCGCTCACGCGCGCAAGAGACCACGCCCCCTCCCGGGCGGTTCACACTGTAACTTACAAACTTACTTGCGCTTATTCAGGATCGCCAGCAGCTCATCGTAGTAACGGTTGTCGCTGCTTTCTTCCTCCACCGGCTTTGCAGCGCTGTTTGCGGCGGCAGCAGGCTGCTGCTTTGCGGCACCCACGCCGGACACATCAGAGCTGAACACTGCGCTGGGGGTGGAAGCACCGGCACCGGCGGCGTTGTTCAGGCTGCTGCGCAGGCCATCGGCGGCCTTGTTGTCAAAGCCGGTGGCCACAACGGTAACGCGCATCTCATCGGACAGGTTCTCATCGAACGCAGTACCCCAGATGATGTTTGCATCGGGGTGAGCACTCTGGGTGATGAGGCCGGCAGCGGTCTCGACATCCTCCAGGCCGATATCGGGGCTGGAGGTGATGTTGATGATCACGCCGTGTGCACCGGCAATGCTGGTCTCCAGCAGCGGAGAGGAGATCGCAGCCTTGGCGGCGTTCTCTGCCTTGCCTGCGCCCTTGGCGCTGCCCACGCCCATGTGGGCGTAACCGGCATCCTTCATAATGGAGCGCACGTCTGCGAAGTCCAGGTTGATGAAGGCGGGCACATTGATCAGGGCAGAGATGGACTCCACGCCCTGACGCAGCACATTATCGGCGGCCTGGAAGGCGTTCATCAGGGTGATCTTTTCCTGGCTGATCATCTTCAGGCGCTCATTCGGGATAACGATCAGGCTGTCAACGTGCATGAGCAGGTTTGCGATGCCCTGCTCTGCCAGGCCCATCTTGCGCTTGCCCTCAAAGGAAAAGGGCTTGGTGACGATGCCCACGGTCAGGATGCCCAGATCGTGTGCCACCTCAGCCACAACAGGAGCCGCACCCGTGCCGGTGCCGCCGCCCATACCGGCGGTGATAAAGACCATCTGGGAGCCCTTCAGGGCATTTGCGATCTCGTCCTTGCTTTCCTCGGCAGCACGCTGGCCGATCTCGGGATCAGCGCCCGCGCCGCGGCCCTTGGTGAGCTTGGAGCCCAGCTGCACCTTAGTGGCAGCATGGTTCTTGGCCAGCGCCTGCTGGTCGGTGTTCATTGCAATAAATTCTACGCCCTGCAGACCGTCGCTGACCATGCGGTTGACTGCGTTTCCGCCGCCGCCGCCCACGCCAATGACCTTAATCGTCGTAACATTTTCATCCATTTCTTCATCGAGCATGAGTGCCATAACTTTTGTCCTCCATCGGATATGTTATCGTAAACCTGCGCTTTTCGCACAAGAAGAGTTCGATACTATACTTATATAACTGTATCGTATCATCTTTTTGCCCCGATTGCAAGACAAATTTGTTTTTTTACAGAGGTTTTTTTCGCCGACCTGTTTTCCGGGGCCGATTCCCGCCGAATTTGCGCCCCCAAACCGGCCAAAATCTCTGTAAATCCGGCATATCCCCGGTCGATATGCGCCGGGTGGGTAATGACCGTGGTTCCCGGCCGCAAGCCCGCCAGCACCAGTGCCGCCCCGCCCCGCAGATCAGGGCCTCCACCTCTGTACCGCGCAAAAGGCCGCCCGGCGCAATGGTCAGCACCCTGCCTGCCGTTTCGGCCTGTGCACCCAGGCGGCAAAAGCCCTCAGCACAGCCGAACCGGCGCTCAAAGATCACGTCCTCGATGCTGCTCTCGCTGTCGGCACAGAGCATTGCCGCCGCCAGCAGCGGGGCAGCATCGGTGGCAAGGGCCGGATAGCCCCGGTAAACACCCGGCCTGCCCCGTGCAGCCGCCCAAAGCGGGAAATTCGCACCGTATCCCCCGCCGGTTCCACCCGGCACCCCATTTGTCCCAGAATTCCAGCACCGGTGCATAGAGCGCAGGGGCGCAGCCGGTCAGTTCCACCCGGCCGCCCGCTGCCGCACAGCCGCAGGCCAGCGTGGAAGCAAAAATGCGGTCGGGCAGGGGCGAAAAACAGCACCCGGAAAGCCCCCCGCCGCCCTTCGATGCGGATCGTGGAGCTGCCTGCCCCCTCGATGCAGCCGCCGCACCGGTTCAGAAAAGCGGCAAGGTCGGCGATCTCCGGTTCCCGGGCCGCCCCCCGCAGGATGGTCCTGCCTTTGGCACAGGCAGCGGCCAGCAGAAGTGTCTCGGTGGCCCCTACGCTGGGAAAACGCAGGGTGATCTCGGCCCCGTGCAGGCCGGAGGAGCCGTCAGCACCAGCCGCCCTTCCCCTGCTTCCAGCTCCCACCGCCCCCATTTTTGCCAGCCCCGCCAGATGCAGGTCGATGGGCCGGGCCCCGATGCGGCACCCGCCGGGCAGGCTGGTCTCGGCGCGGCCCAGCCTTGCCAGCAGCGGCGCGCAGAACAGGATAGAGGCCCGCATTTGTCCCGCCGTTTGCCCCGGCAGAGTGCTGTTGGCAGGCGGACCGGAGAGCACTGCATCACTGCCCTCCCACCGGGCGGCACAGCCCACGCCCCGCAAAAGCGCCATGCAGTGCTCCACATCCGCAAGGCGGGGCACAGCCTGGAGCCGTACCTCTCCCGTGCAGAGCAGCGACGCCGCAAAAAGCGGCAGAACGCTGTTTTTCGCCGCCGGAATTTTTACGCTTCCGTTCAGCGGGCGGCCCCCTGTCACCACGATCCGTTCCTCCATGTCCGTGCCCCCATTCCGCAAAAGATACCCCACCGTATGCAAAACAGGACCGGAGTGTGAGGCGGACAAGTTTGTTTGGCAATTTATAGCATCCTCGCCCTCTCAGGCGCTTCGCGCCAGCTCTCCCAAAGGGAGAGCCTTTGGCAATTCAACTTTATGTTTTCTATTCCGTCAGGTCTCACCTCTTGATACGGATAGGACAATGCCCATCTCTCCCAACAGCATCATTAAACTCGTTCCTCCGGAGGAGAAAAAGGGCAGGCTGATGCCGGTGTTGGGGATGGTATTGGTGACCACAGCCACATTGAGGACAGCCTGCAGGGCCACCTGCACAGTAAAGCCTATCACCAGAAGCGCCCCAAAACGGTCGGGAGCATGGGCGGCAATGGTAATGCCCCGCCAGAGCAGCAGCACGAACAGCAGCACCACGGCGCAGGCCCCCACAAAGCCCAGTTCCTCGCAGACGATGGAGAAGATGAAGTCGTTCTGGGGTTCAGGCACAAACAGGTGTTTCTGGCGGCTGTTCCCCAGCCCCAGCCCGGTGGCTCCGCCGGAGCCGATGGCGTACAGGCTCTGGATGGTCTGGTGGCATCCCCCAGCGGGTCGGCAAAAGGGTCCTGCCAGGAGCGCAGGCGGTCGGCGGCGTAGGGCACAAGGTCCGGCATAACGACCACTGCCGCCCCGATGGCGGCCGCCCCGCCCAGGCCCGCCAGCACGAACCACCGCAGACCTGTGCCGCCCACGAACATCAGCACAGCTCCGATGCCCAGGATCAGCAAGGTGCCCGAAAGATGGGGCTCCAGCAGCATCAGCGCTGCCACCACCCCCAGCACCAGCGCAAAGGGCAGCACCCCCACCGCAAAGCTGCGCATCCTGTCATGGTTCAGCGAGATGATGTGCGAAAACACCAGCACCACGGCAAATTTTGCGATCTCGCTTGGTTGCAGGGTACCCACCCCCGCAGCACCAGCCACCGTTTGCAGCCGTTGTATTCCGGCATAAAAAGCACCGCCGCAAGCAGCACCAGCGAGATCCCCAGCAGCGGCCAGGCCAATTTGTGAAGATGTGGTAGTCCACCCGGCTGGCCATCCACAGCCCCGCAATGCCTATGGCGGCGTAGAGCAGCTGGGGGCGCAGGTAGCAAAGGCATCGCCCCGCCGGTAAAGGGCCACCGCCCCCGACGCACTGCCCAGCATCACCAGCCCGAACCCCACCAGCGTGAGTACCAGCACCAGAAACGGCAGGTCCATGGCCGGCAGCGACCGCAGCGGTGCCTTGTGCCGCCCACCCCGCGGCAGTGCCGCAGCTTCTTTCATCTCGTCACCCCCAGTTTTACTATTGTACGCCATGCTGCTGTTGGCTATACGGATATTATCGTGACGTTGTGCATATCTTGTACACTAGCTCACCCTCTCAGGCGCTTTGCGCCAGCTCCCCCAAAGGGGGAGCTTTTGACAAAATCATAAACTTTGTATCGAATGCCAAGGCCTCTCCCTTCGGGAGAGGTGGCATCGCGTCAGCGATGACGGAGAGGGTGAGCCCGTTAAAGGGGGTGACATCATGCCCAGATTTCTCCGCACCCTGCCCGAGCGGGGATTCCGCCGCCGGGCACGGGCCGTGGCGGTGCTGTTCTGTGCCGTCTGCCTGGGGCTGGCCGTGCGGCTCTTTTTCCTGCAGGTGCGCACCGACGGCTTTTATGCCGACCGCGCACAGGGCCAGCAGCTGCGGGACACCGTGGTCCCCGCAGACCGGGGGCGCATTTACAGCGCCGACGGCCTTTTGCTGGCCGCCAACAGCAGCTGCTGGACCTGCGGGCCTCGCCCCGGGAGATGCCGGAAGAAAAAATCACCCTTGCCGCCCACGGCCTTGCGGAGATCTTAGCGCTGGACGAAGCGGCCCTGCTGGAAAAATTCAGCGACCGCCGCTCCAACGACTGCCTGCTCCGCTACCGGGTGGACCGTGCCGCAGCCGATGCCGTGCGTGACTTTTGCGAGGAAAACAGCATCACCGGCATCCGCATCAATCAGGACAGCAAGCGCTGGTATCCGCAGGGCGCGTTTCTGGCTTCGGTGATGGGGTTCACCAATGTGGACAACGCAGGGGTGGCCGGGCTGGAACTGAAATATGATGATCTGCTCACCGGGGAAAACGGCGTGGTGCTCACGGCTGTCAACGCCTGGGGCTACACGCTGGAACAGAGCTACGAGACCGAGCGTTTTCCCACCGAGGGGGACGGCCTGCGGCTCACCATCGACAGCTGTATCCAGCACTACCTTGAAAATGCGCTGTCCTACGCTGTGCAGGAGCACCATGTGGCGGCGCGTGCCGTGGGGATCGTCATGGACGTGAACACCGGGGCCGTGCTGGCCATGTCCACCACGCCTCCTATGACCCCAACGAGCCCCGCGTCATTGCCGACACCGCCGCCCGGAACACCGTGGAGGCCCTGACCGGTGATGCGCACAAGGCCGCTTTACAGCTGGCCCAGCAGACCCAGTGGCGGAACAAGGCCGTCAGCGACCTGTACGAACCGGGCAGCGTGTTCAAGCTCATCACCTGCGCCGCCGCGCTGGATGCCGGGGCTGTGAGCAAAAACTCCACCTTTTACTGCGGCGAGTCCATCTCGGTGGCGGGCACCCGGTTCCACTGCGCCAACCACAAGCGCCACGGCAGCCAGACCGTGACCCAGGCGCTGGAAAATTCCTGCAACCAGAGCTTTATCCAGATCGGCGCGCGGCTGGGCAAGGAAGCCTTCTGCGATTACTTTGCCGCTTTCGGCCTGCGGGAGCAACCGGGGTCGATCTGCCCGCCGAACCCAAAAAGAGTCTGTACTACACCGCCGACCGCATGGGGCCGGTGGAGCTGGCCTCCTGCGCCTTCGGCCAGAGCAGCAAGATCTCCTATATGGAAATGGCCGCAGCCGTGTGCGCTGTGGTGAACGGCGGCAGGCTGATGCAGCCTTATCTTGTCAGCGATATCCTGAACCCGGACGGCAGCATTCTGCAGCACACAGAGCCGGTGTGCAGGCGGCAGGTGATCAAACCGGAAACTTCTGAAACCATGCGTGAGATGATGGAAGCGTGGTGCTCTACGGCGGCGGGCGCAATGCCCGCATCCAAGGCTACCGGGTGGGCGGCAAGAGCGGCACCAGCCAGAAGCTGGACAGCGCCGACGAAAAAGCCCGTATTGCCAGCTTTGTGGCCGTGGCTCCCATCGACGACCCGCAGTTTTTGTGTCTGGTGTGCTTGGACGAACCCCACAGCTGGACGACTGCCGGCGCAGCCTTTCAGCCCCGGTGTGCGCCGAGGTTCTGGAACAGACGCTGGTGTACAAGGGCGTGCCCGCGCGTGGAACCGGAAACCCGATACCGATCCCGCCCAGACCGCTGCCGACCTGCCCGCCGACGGTGACAGCTTTGACGGTGCGTAAGCAAAAAACGGCCCCGGAAAGGTCTTCCGACTTTCCCGGGGCTGCAATGTTTTTTGTTTAATTCTGCTGCGGCTGCTCGCGGAAGACGATCTCGCCGGTCTCGCTGTTCATGGACTCCACAATGGCAAGGCTCTCCAGCTGGATGCCCTTGCTGCGGATCAGCTCGCCGCCCTGCTGGAAGCCCTTTTCCACGGCGATGCCGATGCCTTCCACGGTGGCGCCGGCTTCCTTGGCCAGATCCAGCAGGCCCATCAGGCACAGCCGTTGGCAAGGAAATCGTCAATGATCAGCACATGGTCTTCCGGGGTGAGGAACTTTTTGGAGACGATCACATTGTAGATCTTTTTGTGGGTGAAGGACTGGATCTTGGTTTCGTAGTTGTTGTAGTCCAGATTGATGCTCATGGACTTTTTGGCAAATACCACCGGCACGTTGAACTCGCTGGCCACGATGGCTGCAATGCCAATGCCGCTGGCCTCGATGGTGAGCACCTTGTTGATGGGCTTGCCTGCAAACAGGCGCTTCCACTCCTTTGCCATCTCCCGGAACAGCGGAATGTCCATCTGGTGTTGATAAAGCTATCCACCTTGAGCACATTGCCCTCGCGTACGATACCATCTTTGCGAATACGATCTTCCAGCATCTTCATAGTGCAGCAGTTCCTCCAACCTGATCTTTTCCATGCCCATGCGTTTGCAGCGCATATTTCTCTTTTTATTTCACTTAGTATACCGGATGCTCTTTCCTTTGGCAAGAGGTTTTCTTGATAAATTTATAGGTTTTCCGCTCTTGTACTTTTTACAGATTCGAGTATACTGTAGTTAATATAAGGTGTGTCCGGCATCTGTGCACCGGCACACAGGAGGGGAGAGCATATATGAAAACGGGTCTTGTGCTGGAAGGCGGTGCCATGCGCGGCATGTTTACCGCCGGTGTTCTGGATGTATTGATGGAGCATGGCATCGTGCTGGATGGTGCCATTGGCGTTTCGGCCGGTGCGGTGTTCGGCTGCAACTACAAGTCCCATCAGATCGGCCGTGTGATCCGCTACAACACCCAGTATTGCAACGATAAGCGCTACGCAAGCTTCGGCAACCTGCTGCGCACCGGCAACCTGTACAGTGAGCAGTTCTGCTACCACACCGTGCCGGAAAAGCTGGATGTGTTCGACGCAAAGGCATTTGCAGAGAACCCCATGGACTTTTTTGTGGTGTGCACCGATGTGCGTACCGGCGACCCCATCTATCACAAGTGCCGCACCGGCGATGCCGAGGATATCCAGTGGATGCAGGCATCCGCTTCCATGCCGCTGGCGGCCAAGATCGTAAAGATCGGCCATTATCAGCTGCTGGACGGCGGCATTGCCGATTCCATCCCCGTGCGGTTCTTCGAGTCCATCGGCTACAAACGCAACCTCATTGTGCTGACCCAGCCCAAGGGCTTTGTGAAAAAGAAGAACAAGATGCTGCCCGCCATCCGGGCACGCTACCTGCGCTACCCCGCTTTTGTGGAAGCCGTTGCCGACCGTCACGAACGCTACAACGAAACGCTGGATCACATTGCCATGCTGGAGCAGACCGGCAAGGCGTTCGTCATCCGCCCGCCCATCCCGCTGGAGATCGGCTCCATGGAGCGCGATCCGGTTCAGCTGCGCCGCGTCTACGAGACCGGCCGTGCCGTTGCCGAAATTCAGGTGGATAAGATCGCCGCCTTTGTGAACGAATCCAAAGCTGCAGCGGAAGAGTAACGGCGGCACAAACAGATATCCTGCATGTACATAGTCCCCACGGGGAAGCAGCTCTTTTGATCGAAGCGCAGGTGCGCAGCCAGAAGGTCTGCATGTGATGTTTTCGCGGCATCACGAAAATGTCAACGTCAACAAAATTATGGTATAGCAGCAGCCCCGGTGAACCTGACGGTCCATCGGGCTGTTTTTGCGCCGTCTTCAACGACATCGCCGCAGCTGTTCGAATCCACCTGCCAGTGAGTCTGGCTTGCAGCAAAACAAAACCTCAG
>ENA-OQCN01001496-OQCN01001496.1-human-gut-metagenome-genome-assembly--contig:-NODE-1496-length-11432-cov-2.070854_pt1 | contig 11432 bp, 12 predicted proteins | sample MGYA00242497_ERZ504576 | MGnify/ENA primary metagenome ERZ504576 (study PRJEB26092, sample SAMD00036296) | human gut metagenome | host: Homo sapiens | study: EMG produced TPA metagenomics assembly of...
AGGTAGAGTTCTTTTGTTACTTTTCTTGCTCATGAAAGAAAAGTAAGCAATATATTTATTTAGCATATTTTTTAGAAGATATGAAATTAATTTTAGGATAGAGGTGTATGGTTTGACTTCAAGAAGAATTATGTATTATTTACAGGCTTTTAAAATTTTAGCACTAGGATATTGGCGTTCTGAACAAAAATGGAAAGCTTATGGTATTTTAGCTGTTGTTTTAATTTTAAATTTAGCTAGTGTATTTTTGACGGTATTGGTAAATGATTGGTATAAAGAATTTTGGGATGTTTTGCAAGCCTATGAATTTGATAGTTTTTGGTATTTAGTGGGCAAATTTTCCTTGATTGCCGCTATCTATATAGCGATTGGCGTTTATTCTGTGTATTTACAACAATTATTGCAGATAAAATGGCGTGAATGGCTCACTGATAAATATTTAGTTAGATGGATGGAAAATAGAGCTTATTATAAGTTGAAATTGATGGGAAAAGATATGGATAACCCAGATCAGCGTATTTCTGAGGATATTAATCAATTTGTAGCGTTGACTTTATCTTTGACGATTGGTCTTGTGCGTCAACTGATAACTTTGGTGGCATTTACTGTAATTTTATGGAATTTATCAGGAATTATCACTGTGCCTATTGGCAGTTATGAATTTACTATCTATGGCTATATGGTTTGGTTATCTTTGGTATATTCTATCGTTGGTACGTATCTCACTCATAAGGTGGGTAAGGCACTTATCAATTAAATTATGAACAGCAAAAATATGAAGCTGATTTCCGTTTTGCGATGATGCGTGTCAGAGAAAATACAGAGTCGATTGCTTTTTATCGTGGTGAAAAGCCTGAGTTAGAAAATTTCTTGACTAGATTTAAGATTGTAATTGGCAATTTCCGCGATATTATGACTCGTCAAAAAATCTTAAACGGTTTTACAGCTGGTTATGGTCAATTGGCGATTATCATTCCATTATTATTGGCTGCACCGCGTTGGTTTGCTAAAGAGGTGCAAGTTGGTTGGATTATGCAAGTATCAAATGCTTTTGGACAAGTTCAAGGGGCAATGTCATATTTTGTAGATGCTTATACAACTATAGCACAGTGGTGCTCTGTAGTTCGCCGTTTAGATGGTTTCAATCGTCATGTCAGTGAAGCTTTGGATTTGAAATCTGATTTAATGATAGATAATGCTTCTAATATTAAAGTCGGTATAGAAAATGTAGATGTTTTCCTTCCTAATAAAAATAAAGATGTTTTAATCAAGAATTGTACAATTGATTTGATGAAGTATCAATCTTTATTGATCATGGGTGCTTCTGGTGTGGGTAAATCAACTCTTTTACGAACACTTGCAGGTCTTTGGTCTTATGCGAAAGGCAATGTTTATTTGCCAAAAGAAGAAGAATTTTTATTCTTACCACAAAGACCATATTTGCCACTTGGTAGCTTAAGACAGGCAATTTCTTATCCTGTAGTCGAAGAAGTAATCAGTGAAAAATATAGTGATGAAGAAATAAAAGAAATACTCATAGCTTGTAAGTTAGAAAATTTAGTAGATAAATTGGATATTGTTGATGATTGGAGTAGAATTTTATCTTTAGGTGAACAGCAAAGAATAGCTTTTGCGAGAATTTTATTATATAAACCTAAATTTGTATTTTTGGATGAAGCTACATCAGCACTTGATGAAACTTTAGAAGGAAATTTATATGATATGTTAAAAACATATTTACCAGATACGAGAATAATAAGTATTGCTCATCGTAGTAGTTTGATTTGCAAGCATCAGGCTATCTTAAAATTAAAAGAGAAAGGTTGTTGGGAAATTCATGAATAATCGAGAAGTTGAAATAAAAATGGAAATAAAAGATAAAGCTCAAGTAGAAAATATACGTAAATTCTTGCAAGAAAATGAAGGACAAAGACCACAAAGTATAGTGATGAAGGCTATTTATTACGATACGGAAGAAAAATTCTATCAAAAACATAAAATTGCCTATCGTGTACGACAAGAAAACAATTGTTTTGTAGCAACATATAAATCGGGAAAAGTAAACACACAGGGCGTTTTTGAACGTGTGGAAATTAATAAAAAAGTAACAAGCCTACAAGCAGATATAAGTGTTTTTTCGGATGTAGGTGAGATTTGGAATTTAATCAAAGAAACTAAAGGTAAGAAATTCATTCCGATTGTAATAACTGATTTTGTACGTGAATGTATAGATATAAATTGGTTTGCTTCAAAACTGGAAATAGCTTTAGATTGTGGATTTGTGCAGGGAAATGAAAGAAAATCTCCTATTTGTGAAGTAGAAATAGAATTAAAATCTGGACGAATGGAACAGATCCTTATGTGTGGCTGCATCTGGATAAAGAAGAACTGTATCCGGTTCTCGAGAAAGATTATACACAGAAATTGTGGATCAAAAATATTCTGATGCTGTTACTGATTGACGGTGGAGCAGTGGTTGCGTTTGTTTTCCGGAAGAAAGTATTGACACTTCCAATCGAGCTTTTACAGAACAGAAAACTGATTATGAATCTGGCAAAGAATGACTTCAAAACGAAGTATGCAGGGTCATATCTTGGAATCGTATGGGCGTTTGTACAGCCAATCGTTACGATTCTGGTATATTGGTTTGTCTTTTCTGTCGGTCTGAAAGCAGGAAATGTATCGGATTATCCATTTGTTCTATATTTGGTATCTGGTATTGTGCATGGTTCTTTTCCAGGATGCATTGAATGGTGGAACCAATGCACTGATGGAATACAACTACCTGGTTAAAAAAGTAGTGTTTAAAATCAGTGTACTGCCGATCGTAAAGATGATTTCCGCTTTATTTGTACATGCCTTTTTCGTTGTGTTTTCACTGGTTTTATGCAGCCTGTATGGCTATACGCCGTCGCTGGCAACATTGCAGATCTTTTATTATTCGCTCTGCACATTTATGTTTACACTGGGGCTGGTATATGCGACCAGTGCGATCGTTGTATTCTTCCGGGATCTGACACAGATCATCAGTATTTTCTTACAGGTAGGTATCTGGCTGACACCAATCATGTGGGATGTCAACATGCTGGCAAATTATCCGTGGCTGATCAAACTGTTCAAATTGAATCCGATGTACTATATTGTCACCGGATACCGTGATTCCATGCTGGGTCACGTATGGTTCTGGAATCACTGGGGATGGACCGTATACTTCTGGATCGTAACAGTAGTATTGTTTGCACTTGGTTCCTGGATCTTTAAGAGACTGAAACCACATTTTGCAGATGTACTTTAAGAGAAATCAAAGAGAGGTTTACAGATGTCAGAGATTGCAATTTCAGTGAATAACATCAGTAAGATGTATAAACTGTACGAGAATCCGATGGATCGGTTAAAAGAATCCCTCGGATTGACAAGAAAAAAAAGATATAAAGAACATTATGCTTTGAACAACGTAAGTTTCAGGTGAAAAAGGGGGAGACCGTGGGAATTATCGGAACGAATGGTTCCGGTAAATCCACGATTTTGAAAATTATCACCGGCGTACTGAATCCCACACAGGGAGAAGTGGTGGTGGATGGAAGAATCTCCGCGTTGCTGGAACTGGGAGCCGGATTCAACGGAGAGTATTCCGGTATCGAAAACGTGTATCTGAACGGTCAGATGATCGGATTTAGCAAAGAAGAGATCGATGCAAAACTGCAGGATATCCTGGATTTTGCAGATATCGGAGATTTTATACACCAACCGGTAAAAACGTATTCCAGTGGTATGTTTGTGCGATTGGCTTTTGCGGTAGCTATTAATATCGAACCGGAAATTCTGATCGTAGATGAAGCACTTTCCGTAGGAGATGTCTTTTTTCAGGCGAAATGTTACCGGAAGTTTGAAGAATTTAAAGAGATGGGAAAAACCATTCTTTTTGTAAGTCATGACCTGAGCAGCATCGGGAAATATTGTGACCGGGTTGTTCTGTTAAACAAAGGAGAAAAACTGGCAGAAGGCGATGCGAAAGAGATGGTCAATCTGTATCGTCGTGTTCTGGTGAACCAGTATGATGAACCAGGGGAACAGAACACTATGCAGGAAGAAACGCCAGAGGTACAAGAAGAAAAGAGTACGAAAGATCAGTTAAATCTGAATCCAAAAGTACTGGAATATGGAAGTAAATTAGCAGAAATTCAGGACTTTGCAATTCGTGATAAGTCCGGAATGGTTACGAATGTGATTGAAAAGGGAGAAGAATTTTCCGTGGATATGAAGATTCATTTTCATGAAACGATCCAGGAACCGATTTTTGCTTTCACGATCAAAGATCTGAAAGGAACGGAGATCACCGGAACCAATACGATGTATGAGAATACACCGGTAGGTACACAGAAGGCGGGAGAAACCAGACGGATCACCTTTACACAGAAGATGCCGTTAGAGGCCGGAGAATATATGCTGTGTCTAGGATGTACCGGTTACCGGGATGGCGATTTTACCGTATTCCACCGGTTGTATGATGTATGTAATCTGACAGTCATTACGGATAAGAAAGCTGTCGGATATTTTGATCTGTTCTCAAAGGTCACGTTAAAGTAACTGAGGAGGAAAAGAATGGCAATACTGAACTTAGAGTATTATACGCAAAAAGATCTGTATTCAGATGGAGATATTGAAGAACAGATGCTTAAGATGGCAAAAGAAGGAGTAACCTGTGAGGAGCTTTCCAGTGAGCAGGTTTCTTTTCCTGTGATCTATCACTTCTCAGATCTGCGAGCAAATATACTGAACTGGTATCCGATCAAAAAATCGGACAGTGTTCTGGAGATCGGTGCGGGCTGTGGTGCAATCACAGGTACGCTCTGTGAAAAAGCAGGTCAGGTTACATCTGTGGAACTCTCGAAAAGAAGAGCACAGATCAATTATTACCGCAATGAGAAAAAAGATAATCTGACCATCATGGTGGGAAACCTCAATGACATGAATTTGGGGCAGCAGTATGACTATGTGGTAGTCAACGGAGTACTGGAATATGCCATGAGCTTTACAGAGGGCGATACACCGTATGAGACATTTTTAGGAAAAATGGGTTCTTACTTGAAAAATACAGGAAAATTACTGATCGCAATTGAGAATAAGCTGGGAATGAAGTATTTTGCCGGGCCCCGGAAGATCATACGGACATTCCCTTCTTTGGAATCAATGGTTATCCGGAAAATCACAGTGTCAGAACATTTTCCAAAACAGAATTGCAGGAACTTGTGAAAAAAAGCGGATTTCCTTTTCAAAAATTTTATTACCCGTATCCGGATTATAAATTTCCAACGGAGATCTTTACGGATGCGTCACTGACCACCAATCATTATGGGAAAAATTATCCGATCTACACGGACAAAACCGTGGATCTGTTTTCAGAAAGCGCCGGTATCGAGGCAATGAAAAAAGAACAGATCGCGGACCGTTTTGTGAATTCTTTTCTTCTGGTTGCAGGAAAACAGGAACTTGAAGAAAAAAGAAGAAATTCTATATGTAAAACTGAATCAGGGCCGCAGGAAAGAGTTTCGAACCATGACCCAGCTGGTGCGGAAAGAGGAAAGTGTGTGGGCAGAGAAAAAACCACTGTGCCCGGAGGCAGAAAACTTTATAGCAGGACTGAAAAAAACAGGAGCGCAGAAACCAGGAAAAGGTTTTCGTAATCTTCCGTGCAGATATGAGAATGGGGGAATCGTGTATCCGGTATTGAGCGGGAAAACACTTGAAGACAGAATTCGTGATCTTGTGGAGAAAGAACAGACAGATGAGATTCTGAGAACCCTGAAACATGTATATGAGCATGTGTTCGCACAGCGAAAAAAAAGAACCGGAGTACCAGACGAAAGTTTTTAAGGAAGTGTTTGGAGAACATCCGGGCAAGGAGTATTATGAATGCGTAAGTCCGGCAAACATTGATCTGATCTGTGCGAATATCTTTGAGTTCGGAGATGATTATGAAATCATTGACTATGAATGGACTTTTGACTTTCCGGTTCCGGTTGCCTTTATCATGTGGAGAATGATCCATGAACTGTATTACCGAATCCCGAAACTGGGCGCGCTGTATACACAGGACGATATGAATCATGAATTCGGTATAGAGCCATCGGACAGTGAAATTTTCCTGGCATGGACAATGCATTTTACTTATGAATATGTTGGCAGCGATTCGCTGGATGTATACCGGAAAGAGAGAATTCCGGTGGATCTGTCAGAAACTGTGCGCGCATGTCAGGAGAAAAAGCGATTTCGCAGCAAACTGTATTATGATACATGTTCTGGCTGTCGGAAGAGAACAGTATTGAGACGGCGGTGGAATTGGATCGGGGAAGATTTCAGGTTACGTTTGATCTGCAGAAAGTAGAAAATATCTGCGGAATCCGCTGGAATCTGTTAAGTGAAACGTTCTGTGAGGTGAAAGTGGAAGTACTTGACTGTGGATGCCATGGGGAGTTAATTCCGTTTGGTATGCGGATCGACAAGGCGGCGGATGCGGTAGTGTTCCTGAATCTGGCAGGCGGATATTTTATCCATGTGACGGATACGTCAGAATTGAAGAAAATTACAATTTCCGGTCAAATTCGTTTTCTGTCGCAGAAAGAGATCGCAGAAGAAATCCAACTGGAAGAGGATCGAAAAGAAGCGGTACGTCGGGAAGAAGAAAGAAAACTTCAGCAGCGGATACAAAAAGAAGAACGGATAGCAGCGAAAAAAGCCGAAGAAGAGAGAAGGCAGGAAGAACTTCGGGCAGCCATGGAATTTCAGCATCGACCGAAACAGAGAGCAAAACGTCTGGTGAAGAAGATGCTTGGACGTCCTGTGGCTCCACTGGTTACAGAAAATCAACAGACAGAACAGCCGGTATCGAGCTGTGTGGGAAGTATCGACAGCTTCAGCTATGAAAATAATGTGCTGCAGATCATCGGCTGGGCATTTGACCGTGCGTACGCCATGGAGAACACGCATCTTGCTTTTTTACAGAACGGGGAAGTGGTGGCGGAAGAACCGATTACTGTAGTATATCGGAGCGATGTGGCAGCTGTTTTACAGATTCCGGAGGCAGAATCCTGTGGATTTTCCTGTGTGCTGGTGGTGCATTCACCAGTGGAAACAGAAGTGGCAGTTGTTTACGACACCGTAGACGGAGAAAAAGCATATCCGTTATGCAAGATCCTGCAGATCCGGGGTGTAATGAGATACAGGTGTATACCCTGGAGGGACAGGAGAGCATCGGCAATATTCGATATTTTAAAGAACGTTATCTGGAAGAAACGCCGGTATTTGATGCGAAGATTCCTTCGGATGAAGTGATAGATATTATCATCCCGATTTATAACGGCTTACAGTATTTTGACAAGCTGTTTGCGGGGATTGAAAAGACAAAGATGAAATACCGTCTGATTCTGGTGGACGATCAGAGTCGGATCCGGTAGTACGGGAATATCTGGAGCGATACGTGGCAGAACATGAGGGAACGGTTCTGCTTCGAAATGAGAAAAATATGGGATTCCTCCCGTCCGTAAACCGTGCCCTTGCAATTGCAGAGCATCATGTAGCACTGGTCAATACGGATGTGGAAGTGCCGGAGGGATGGCTGGAGAGACTGATGTGGCCGATCTTTACAAAAGAAAAAGTAGCATCCTCCACACCGTTTACGACCTGCGGAACCATCTGCAGCTTTCCTAATTTCTGTGAGGATAATGTGATTTTTGAAGGCATGCCATTATGCAGATCGATGATGCTTTTCGCCAGATCCGTCCGCAGTATGCGACCATGCCAACAGGTATCGGTTTCTGCATGGGTATGAATCTGGAAGCAATCAGAGAAGTAGGGCTTCTGGATGAGGAGAACTTTGACAAAGGATACGGAGAAGAAAATGACTGGTGTCAGCGGGCGATCCAGGCAGGTTATACCAATGTACAGGTGGAAAATTTGTTTGTTTATCACAAACATGGCGGAAGTTTCTTCCGAAGAAAAATTACGGCTGTTAAAGAGCCATCTGGAGAGACTGGCGAAGAAACATCCGAATTATAACAGCGATACGGCAGCTTTCTGTCGGAGAGATCCGGCAAGAACGATCCGACTGTATGTGGAAACACAGCTGTTAAATCAGTTGTTGGATGTACCGACGATTGTTGCCTTTGATCATAACCTCGGCGGTGGTGCCACGGAATATCTGATTGAGAAACGTAAACTGGCACTGAAAGAAGGAAAACGTTTCCTGACTGTCCGGTTTGACATCGATAATATGCGCTATTATCTGGAATATGAATACAAAAAATATAGGGTTCAGTATTTTGCCAAAGATCTGGAGATGATCCTTGATGAGATTCCGAGAGTGGATGAAATCTGGATCAACGAACTGGTAACTTATCAGAAAATCTATCAGGTTCTGGATCAGATCCTTGAACTGAAAGAAAAACATCAGGCACATCTGAAGATGTTGCTTCATGACTTTTTCTTCATGTGTCCGGCGGTAAATCTGATGGATGCTCAGGGGAAATACTGTCATGGTGCGGATGCACAGATTTGTAACCAGTGTATCCCGGCAAACCGAAGCAATGCATGTCTGGACTATGAGTCCGGAACCGCATGGAGAACACACTGGAGGGAGTTTTTATCCCGGTGTGATGAGATTCTGGCATTCTCTGATGATACGGCACAGATATTTAAAAAGACCTATCCTTATCTGTATCAGTTACATGTGCTGCCACACAAACCGCATTATGTGACGGCACTGGATAAGAAGGTGAAGACGACCAGGACACTGAACATTGGTCTGCTCGGTGTGCTGTGTTATAAAAAAGGTCTGGATGTTGTCAAGGAGATGATAAAAGAGATCGAGATGCAGAACCTGAACATCCGAATGAAACTGATCGGGGTGTCGGATGAAGAAATCGACAGTCCGGTATTCTCCTGTACGGGAAGATATACCAGAGATGAACTTCCGAGACTGACGATGGAAGAAGATATTGATCTGTTCTTTATCCCATCCATCTGGCCGGAGACCTTCTCGTATACAACTTCAGAGATTATGTCCATGCATATGCCGGTTGCTGTATTCCCGATTGGTGCGCCGGTGGAGCGGGTAAAACATTACGAAAAAGGTCTGGTTCTGAAAGGAACAGATGCAAAGGCAGCACTGAAAGAATTACAGGAGTTTGCAGAACAGACACTGAAGTGTCAGAATATGCCTGTATGCGAAAAGAAGATTCTGTTTGTGGGTGAGGAAATTTCGTTTGCTTCCCGTTATCGTAGAACATTTCAGGGAACAGCTGCATTATCAGGGTTACGGATCGGATTTTTATCAGGTGGATGAGGTCAAAGATCTGGACTGGGATGCGTACCGGGCAGTTGTATGTTACCGTTGCAGCGGGAAGATGTGGTGCGAAAGGTAGTGGAACAGGCGAAAAAAACCGGATTAAACGTGTATTATGACATTGACGATCTGATCTTTGATTACGAAAGAATCTCTTATCTGCATTTTCTGACCGGAAGTGAGTATAAAGATTTTAAAAAGACGACGGAGCAGATCCATTCCTGTATGGAACTGTGTGATGGCTATTTTACCTCCACTGATACACTGGCGGGAGAGATCCGAAGAGAATTTCCGGGAAAACCAGTGGTAATCAACCGGAATTGTGCAAGCATGGAGATGCAGATTCTGTCCCATGACGCAGTAGAGCAGGTGGAAAAAGACCCGGAGCATATTTCCATCGGTTACTTCAGTGGATCGAAAACTCATGATCAGGACTTTGAGGTGGCGGAAGAAGCACTTCTGGAAGTGATGAAGGAACATCCGGAGGTACGGCTGAAGCTGGTTGGTGTACTCTCTGACAGAAAAATGGAAAAATTCGGAAATAAGGTAGAAAAACTTCCGTTTATGGACTGGAAACAGTTACCTTCTGTTATGGCAGGCATCGATATCAATCTGATGCCGCTGGAGGACAGTATCTTCCATTGTAGTAAGTCCGAAAACAAATGGATGGAAGCCGCACTGGTGAAAGTGCCATCAGTGATGAGCAGAAACCGGGAGATGGAAGGCGTGATCGAAAATGGTGTGGATGGCTGGCTTTGCAGTGACAAGGAGGAGTGGAAAAAAGCGCTCACAACGCTGATCGAGGAGAAGACAGCAGAGTACAGATGGGTGAAAAAGCCCATAAAAAAGTGATGTGTCAGTATGTAACTCAGAATACAGGAAAAGATGCAAGAGAGGAATTACTATGCAGCGAGAAGTATTCGTAGTAGAAAAAGAAAGATTTGATCTTTCAGATGAGAAAATCTATCATCTGCAGGGCACCTGGCCCAAGGAACATACCGCGGCAGCGGAACTGGACGGGAAATCACTGGAGGTAAATCTGAAGCAGCAGGAGCGCATCAGTGCCCTGGAACGATTTCAGGATCTGGATCTGGTGGATGCGATCCGTGTTCAGATGGAGATTGTACTTCCAGATAAGCTGGAACAGTATAAAAAGTTAGTGGTTTATGCGAAAGAGAACGGGAAAAAAGAGGTCTGGTTTTCAATTCCGGTAAAACAGCTGATCAGAAGACAGGGTATGCCTCAGTATTTCATTGAGAATTCCGAAGTGGACCGGAAACTCGGCATCTGCCGGGTGCGTGGCTGGGCAGCTTATACGAAACCGCTAAAGTTTATCTGGAGAATTCCCGCGGAAACAGAATTCCATGTGAGATCCAGCACCTGAAACGTGTCGATGTACAGAATCAGTATCCGGAGGCAGAGGTAGAAGAAAAATGTGGGTTCTTTTTTTGAACTGCACTACCAGCAGCTGAAAGAATTTTATATTGTATTTGAGGCAGGTTCGATACGGGTAAGAAGACAGATTCACCTGCAGCCGGTACAGCTTGCTACAGAAAAGATGAATGAGTACTGCAAAAAGGGTGGCCGTTATCTGAAACTGCACGGTCCGGCAGCACTTGCCCAAAAAGTGGCCGGAAAAGTAAAAAATAAAAACAAAGCAGCTGTGATCTATCAGAAATGGCTTCCGAAACATCTGCCAAGTAAAGCAGAACTGGAACACCAGCGAAAAGAACATTTTTCCTGGGAACCGACCTTCAGTGTGGTTGTACCGCTTTATAAAACACCGGAAAAATATCTCCGTGCGCTGGTGGAATCTCTGCAGGCGCAGACTTATGGCAAATGGGAACTCTGCCTGTCTGACGGAAGCGGTGCGGATTCTCCGATCCGGGAACTGTTAAAACAGTTACAGAAGGAAGAGAGCAGAATCAAAGTCATCGATCATCAGGAAAAGTTACAGATATCAGAAAATACGAATGCTGCGATCGAGGCGGCAACGGGTGAGTTTGTGGTATTTGCGGATCATGATGACGAACTGACGGCACATGCCCTGTATGAGTGTGTGAAAGTACTGAATGAGAAACCGGAAACAGAG
>ENA-OQCN01001497-OQCN01001497.1-human-gut-metagenome-genome-assembly--contig:-NODE-1497-length-11430-cov-1.787313_pt1 | contig 11430 bp, 14 predicted proteins | sample MGYA00242497_ERZ504576 | MGnify/ENA primary metagenome ERZ504576 (study PRJEB26092, sample SAMD00036296) | human gut metagenome | host: Homo sapiens | study: EMG produced TPA metagenomics assembly of...
CCGAGGACGGCAATGTCGAGGACATCCGTCCCATCCTGGTCGTCGACTCCGTGGCCGCTGCTGCCGGTGGCTTTATGGGCGTCTCCTCCATCACCACCTTCGTCGAGTCCACCTCTGGCGCCGCCGACGGTGGCCGCACGGGCCTCACCTCCGTCACCACCGGCGTGCTGTTTATCCTCGCCGCGTTCTTCTCCCCCGTCGTCTCCATCGTTTCCAGCGCCGCCACCTGCGGTGCCCTGTCTACGTCGCTACCTCATGATGAGCGAGGCCACCGAGATCGACTGGTTCGATGTCTCCGAGGGTTTCCCGGCGTTTATGATCGCCGCGGGCGTGCCCTTCACCTACTCCATCTCTGCCGGCATTGGCCTGGCTTTATCGCCTACGTGGTCGTCGCGCTCTTTAAGGGCGAGGCTTCCAAGATCAAGCCGCTCATGTGGGTCGCATCCCTTGCCTTCCTCGTCTACTTCTTTGTAGCGTAGGCGCAAGATTCGCAATACCAAACAGCAAAGCGCGGAGTCGCATCGAGCGGCTCCGCGCTTTGCTTTTAAAGCCAGGCACCACACGGACACGCGATGTATTGCTTCGCAAGTTTTGGACGTTTTGCTCTCCAAACGGCACTACCGACGGCTACATCCTGCAGATATGCTGGATATAACCGCATAGGCCCTATGAGGATGGGAGTAACCATGGCCGCCTTGTTCACGACCCCCAAGCGCAATGACAAAACCTCTGGAGCCCATTTTGTCGAGCCCGACCTGCGCCGTCGCACGCTGCTCGCACACGGCAGCTGGCGCCGCGTGACGCGCCGCATCGTTGCAGGCGCCGTATGCGCGCTTACGGTAAGCTCGCTGCTCATGCCGAGCATCTCGCTCGCAGCCGAGTGGGTGGACGTTGGCGGCGTCCGCCACGAAGCGGCCGCGGGCCCCACGGGAGACGCCGCCGGTACCTGGTCATGGGATGCGCCGATGACATGAAGCTCAACGGCTATAACGGCGGCGCGATCGAGGCAGCGGGCAAGCTCAACGTGAGCTACGAGGGCAACAACACCGTCACTAACGACGACGCCGCGGCATCAAGGTTAAGGATGGCGCGAACGAGAACGCCGAGCTTAATATTCAGGCGACGCGTCCAGCACGCTCAACGTGACCTCTTCTCGTGACGCCATCACTTCCGTCGGCAACATCAACATCGACGGCGCTGGCACCGTCAACGCCACGAGCACCGAGCACGATGCCATCGATGCCGGGGGCGATGTCACCATCAAGGCTCGGGAAACGTTAACGCCACGGGCGATTCTGATGGCGTCAGGGCCGACGGCAACATCACGATCGACAACAGCGGAACCGTCACCGCCAAGGCCACCGACGATCAGAGTATCGATGCTAACGAGAACCTCATCATAAAGGGCGGCGGCTAGGTAGAGGCAAGCTCTATCAAAGACAATGCGATTTGGGCCGACGGCAACATCGAGATCTCGGGTGGCAGCCAGGTCAAGGCAAGCTCCGAGGAAGACGCCGCCATCGACGGTAAAAACAGCCTCACGGTCACGAACGCTTCCCTCAACGCAAGTGGCGTTGGGTATGGCATCTATGTCTACAAGGGCATCACGCTCGATGGCGCGACCGTGACGGTCCGCGCAAGCTCAGATGGCGGGGAAGCCAGCGCACTCTTCACCGATGAGACGACATCGTCATCAAGAACGGCTCGACTGTGGATGCGCTCGCAGAAGGCAGGTTCTCGGTTGCAATCTCCACCAGTAATTTCTACTCCGACGAAGCGGGTGGCCATATCTACATCAGCGACTCCGTTGTCAAGGCCATAGCCCGCTATGCCGAGACCGGCGGCGACGGCCCCGACCACTACAGTGGAGACCAAAACGACGAAATCATCCTGAGTCCGAGGACCTGAACATCGGCATCTTCGCGCAGACCGAGAAGGGCATCACGCCCGCGACCATCTCGATCGTCCGCAGCAAGGTCACGGCCGAGGGAGACACGGCGGCTATCTTCGCCCTTGCCATGAGCGCGGACGGCAAGGCGATCGGCACCATCGAAATCAAGGACGCCATCATCCAGACGCCTGCAGGCGGCAAAGTCATTGACTATCGCAACAAGGAAGAGCTCAGCGACGGCATCGTCTACGAGGCGGGGCAGACCATCGGCACGGGCGATGCCACGATTGACTCCCCCTACGATGCAGCTGTCGCCAAGAGCACGGTCATCGTGCCTCCCGAGGAGATCAAACCCCGAGGAGAAGCCAGGCGAGACCAAGCCCGAGGGTCCAAGTCCGAGGGCACGAAGACGACCAAGACCGTTGCGGCTGCAACCGCGGGAGCCAAAACCACCGGCATCCTCGCCGCAACCGGCGACACCTCGAGCGCGGCCATCATAGCGACGCCTTGTAGGAACGGCGCTATCGTCACAGCGCCCTGGCGAGTCGCAAACGCTCGTAAACACTTTTTCGCACAGGACGGGTGGATCGCGGCCCTTGCCTTCCTCGTCTACTTCTTCGTAGCGTGAGGGCAAGGCTGCAAAAGCTGAACAATAAAGCGCGGAGTCGCCATGCGGCCCCGCGCTTTTCTTTTAGCGCCGGTCCCTGCGCCGGCGTGCGGCCTATTTCTCCCCCATTTTGGCCATTTTGCCTCCAAACGGCACTACCGCCGGCAACATCCAGCAGATACGCTGAATCTAGTCGTATAGGCCCTATGAGAACGGGAGCAACCATGGCAGCCTTGTTCACGACCCCCAAACGCAATGACACTACCGCCGGAACCCATGTTGCCGAACCCGACGTTCGCCGTCGCATAAGACTCGCGCACGGCAGCTGGCGCCGCGTGACGCGCCGCATCGTCGTGAGAGCCGTATGCGCGCTCACGGTGAGCTCGCTGCTCATGCCGAGCGTCTCGCTCGCAGCGGAATGGGTCAAGGTCGGCGGCAACAAGTACAACACCGCGGCGAGCGACGAAGCCGGTACCTGGTCGTGGGACGGCGCCGACGACTTGAAGCTCAACAACTATAACGGCGGCGAGATCCAGGCCGCAGGCAAGCTCAACGTGAATTACTCAGGAACCAACATCGTCACTGCCGAATGGATCGAAAGCATCAACGTTTCTCATGGCACTAACGAGAATGCCGAGCTCAATATCCAAGGCGACGCGGGCAGCACGCTCAGCGTGACATCTACTGAGGACGCTATCCTCTCCACGGGTAATATCAACATCGACGGAGCCGGATCCGTCAACGCCACGAGCACTGGGTTTGATGCCATCAATGCCGGGGGTGATCTCGCTATCAAAGGTTCGGGCAACGTCAACGCCACGGGTGCATCGGATGGCATCAGGCAAACGGCAATATCACGATTGACGACAGCGGAGCCGTCACCGCCAGGGCTACCGAGGACAAGGGTATTGGAACCGACAAGAACCTCACCATCAAGGGTGGCGGGACGGTCGAGGCAAGCTCAGCTGATGGTGAGGCCCTTTGGAGCGGCGGCAATATCAACATCTCGGACGGCAGCCAGGTCAAGGCAAGCTCCGAGAAAGACGCTGCCGTCGAGGCCAAGGGCAGCCTCGCAGCCACAAACGCCTCCCTCAACGTAAACGGTGTTGAATATGGCGTCTATGCCCACAAGGGCATCACCCTCGATCATGCAAACGTGACGGTCCGTGCAGGTAAAGGCAGATACGGTGGCGCCATCGCCCTCTTCACCTACCAGGACGACATCGTCGTCAAGAACGGCTCCACCGTGGACGCGTCTGCGGAAGGCGAGGTTTCGGCTGCATTCTCCACCAGAAACGATCGACCCAACGAGAAGGGTGGCCACATCTACATCAGCGACTCCGTTGTCAAGGCCATAGCCCGCTATGTCGAGAACGGCGACGGCCCCATCCCCTACAGCGAAAACCAAGATGGCGAGACGAGGCGCGAACCCCAAGGCGAGAACATCGGCATCATCGCCCAGACCAGCGAGGGCGTCACACCCGCAGTCATCTCGATCACCCGCAGCAAGGTAACGGCCGAAGGATATACAGCGGCAATCTTTGCCCGTGCCATGAGCGCTGACGGCAAGACAATCGGCACCATCAAGATTGAGAACGCCGCCATCCAGACGCCCGAAGGCGGCAAGGTCATTGACTATCACAAGCTCCGTGACGGCATCTACGAGGCAGGCCAAGCCATCGGCACGGGCGACGCCACGGTCGACTCCCTCTATATCAAAGCAGTCGCCAAAAGCACGACCATCGCACCTCCCGAGGTAGCCAAGCCGGAAGACCCCAAGCCCGACGAGACCAAGCAAAACCCCAAGCCTGAGGCTCAAAGCCGACCAAGGCCGTTGCGGCTTCAACCACGAAAGCCAAGACTACCGGCGTGCTCGCGGCAACCGGCGACACCTCGGGTGCGGCCATCGTGGCAACCGTCCTTGCGGGAACAGCCGCTATCGCCGCAGGCACCATGGCGACGCGTCAAGCGCTCTTAGACGCCTCTGCGCACATGGCAGCTCCCGCGAAGGCCCCGAGCACCAGCACCGTTTAACAACGCCACCGCCGAGCTCCCCTCCGGCGGTGCGTTTTCCATATGTGTCCGCAGGTATGCACGAGATTGTCTTTGGTCTAGCCCAACCTGCATGAGCCGGCGTGCGACAATGGGGGCCGTCGATATCACAACGCCGAGAGAAGCCCGTCATGGAAGCGCATCAAAAGCAGATAACCGTTCATGCACAGCATGCCGAAAGCGCACCAGTCATCTATCTTCCCGTGGTCATGGGCGACGGCACGGAGGTTTATGAACGCTGCCGAGAGCTCAACTGCCCGCCCTTCACGCTTGTCGGCATTGGCAGCCTCAACTGGAATCGCGAGCTGAGCCCCTGGGGATGCGACGGAACCGTGCGCGATGCCGAGCCCTTTGGCGGCCAGGCATCCGGATTTCTCGATGAGCTGTTGAACTGGATAATCCCAGAGGCCGAGTCGTCGCTTCCTCAGCCGCCCACCTGGCGCGGCATTGCCGGCTACTCGCTCGCGGGCCTCTTCGCGCTCTGGTCCCTCTGGCAAACCGACGCCTTTAGCCGCGCCGCAAGCGCATCGGGGTCGTTGTGGTTTCCCGACTTTGTCGATCGCGCCAGCACGGCCCCTTTTGCCGGCAACCCGCAGGCCGTCTATCTGTCGCTCGGCAAAAAGGAAACCAAGACGCCCAACCGCATGATGCGGCACGTACTTGACGACACGCGCGCAATGGAAACGTTGCTCGTTGAGCGCGGCATCCTCACAACACTGGAACTCAACCCCGGCAACCACTTTGCCCAAACCGACCTGCGCATGGCGCGTGGCATCCACTGTTCTTGCGCACTAAAAAGCCGGCCATGCGCATCGGACGCATGGCGCTTTTTAGCTGCGTTGGACACAGCTGCTATTCGGCAGACCCTTCGAGTTCCGAGACATCAAACTCAAAGTCGTTACCCGGTAGGATGGCATTGAGCACAATGCCCACCAGCGATCCCACGGCAAGGCCCGAGAGCGAAATGGTCACGCCGCCCAGCTCCAACACGATAGCTCCGGCAGTGCTGTACGCGATGCCGAGCGAAAGCACCAGCACCAGAGCGGCCACCAGCACGTTGCGGTTGTTCTGGAAATCGACCTGGTTCTCGATGAGGTTGCGAACGCCCACGGCGCTGATCATGCCATAGAGCACGAGCGACACGCCGCCGATTACACACGCCGGCATGGCCGCAATGACAGCAGCGAACTTGGGGCAGAACGAAAGCACAATGGCACAACACGCGGCAATGCGAATCACGCGCGGGTCAAACACACGCGTTAGGGCAAGCACACCGGTGTTCTCGCCATAGGTGGTGTTAGCCGGAGCGCCAAAGAGCGATGCGAGAATGGTCGCCAGGCCATCGCCAAGCAGGGTGCGATGCAGGCCGGGATCGGCAATGTAGTTGCGCTCGCAGGTGGAGCCGATAGCGGAGATATCGCCGATATGCTCGATCATAGTTGCAAAGGCCAGCGGCATGATGGTGATGATGGCGTCGTGGCAAGACCGCTATCGAACTGCGGTCCAAAGAGCGCAAACACGGTGTTGTCCCACACGACGGGCAAGCCAACCCAGGGGGCGGCTGCGACGCCAGAGAAGTCGACCTCGCCCAGCGCGGCCGCAACGGCATAGCTCACCACAACGCCCAGCAAAATCGGCACGATCTTGACCATGCCGCGCCCCCAAATATTGCAGATGACGATCACGGCCACAGCGACAACGGCAACAAGCCAATTGGTCTGGCAGTTGGCGATAGCAGAGCTTGCCAAGATCAGGCCGATGGAAATGACGATGGGGCCAGTCACCACCGGCGGGAAGAAGCGCATGACGCGCTTGGCGCCAAATGCGCGGAACAGCGCTGCCAGCACCGGATAGAGCAGGCCGGCGCAGGCAACGCCCAGACAAGCGTAGGGCAAAAGCTCGGCCTCGCCGTTGGGCGCAATGGCGGCATAACCCGCGATAAAGGCAAACGAAGATCCCAAAAACGCTGGCACCTTACCGCGCGATAGAAAGTGGAACAGCAGTGTGCCGATGCCGGCGAACAGAAGCGTCGTCGAAACGGAAAGGCCGGTGAGCACGGGCACGAGCACCGTGGCTCCGAACATCGCAAACATGTGTTGCAAACCCAACACGAACATGCGCGGGCGGCCGAGCGACGATGCATCGTAGATGGCATCGGTGACGGCGGGCGTCAAGGATTGGGACATGGAAGTCCTTTCACGATGGAAGGGCGATCAGGCATATCGGATAACCTGCCCGAACGATACGATCCGAACCATTGTACGCGATACGCAATGCCTCGCACGCGCCGCCACCTGCAAACGGTATCGTTACTTCCAAACGCGCTCGGCAATACGCTTGACCAGAGCGATCTTTGTCCATTGCTCATCCTCGGTCAGCTTGTTGCCAATCTCGCAGCTGGCAAAGCCGCACTGGGGCGACAGGTACAGGTTCTCGAGCGGCACGTACTTTGCGGCTTCGCGGATGCGCTCGACGATGGCGTCCTCGTTCTCGAGCTCTGCCGCCTTGGTGGTTACCAAGCCCAGCACGACCTTCTTGCCGGGAGCGACGTACTTGAGCGGCTCAAAGCCGCCGGCGCGCGGCGTGTCGAACTCCAGATAGAACGCATCGACATTCTCATGTGCGAACAGGTACGGCGCGATGGGATCGTAGCCGCCCTCAAAGGCATAGGTGGAGTGGTAGTTGCCGCGGCACACGTGCGTGTTGACAACCAGATCGTCGGGCTTGCCCTCGATGGCGGCGTTGTTGAGCGCCACGCCCAGCTCGCTTACCTTTTGCAGGTCGACCGGGCTCATGCCGGTTTTGGCGACAAAATCGGTATCGCAGTAGATGCCCCAGGTGCAGTCATCAAACTGGATGTTGCGGCAGCCTGCTGCGTACAGGTCGGCGATCACCGTACGATAAGCGGCTGCAATGGCGTCGGCAAGTTCCTCATCGATCTTATAGACAGCGCGCAGGCTCTCCTGCTGGCCGTCGCAGCGATCGAGCGTGACCTCAGAGAACGTCTGGATCGGCGCCGGAATGGTCTGGCGTGCGACCTGGCCCTCCCCTCAAGCGCCTTGACGAACTTAAAATGCTCGACGAACGGGTGGTTCTCGCCGCTGATGGGGCCGGTCACCACCGCGGTATCTGCCGTGGTCTCCTCATCGTGGAACATATAGCCCGTACGCGAAACGCGGCGCTCAATGCCGTTAAGGCCCCACATAAAATCGAGGTGCCAGTAGCTGCGGCGGTATTCGCCATCGGTAATTACCTGTAAGCCGGCTGCCTTCTGCTTGGCCACCAGGTCGCGAATAGCCTCATCCTCGACGGCCTTAAGGCCTCGGCATCAAGTGCGTCTGCCGCATAGGCGGCGCGGGCGTCCTTTACGGCCTGCGGACGAAGAAAGCTGCCGACGATATCAGCGCGAAACGGCGCGTTCGGTTGAATTGAAGTGCTCATAGATATCTCCCTTTGCATTGGTTGCTTTACTGGGACAGAGTATGAGCGTTCATATGGCCATCGTAAAATATACGTTTATAACAGTTTGATATAGATGCTTCCTATATCCCTCTGGACTGCCATAAAGGGACTTGAACCGTGGGGAGCACAGCAGCCTAGATATGCTGACGAATCGCGTCGATATAGGCTTGACCGTAGCGCGTAAGCGTCGTGTTCTTGCGCGTGATGATGCCGATCTCCATGTACTCATCCACATCGAGCGGAATCGAGATAATGCCGGGGCCGTTGAGTTCGTGGCTAATCACGCCCGAGCACACGGTGTAGCCGTTGAGGCCCATGACCAGGTTGAACAGCGTCGCACGGTCGCGCACGCGGATATTCTTGCGACGCTCAAACGTCGAGGTCAGTTCCTCGGAATAGTAAAACGAGTTATAGCTGCCCTGCTCGTAGGACAGGAACGGGTAGTCTTCCAAGTCCTCAAGCGTCACGCTCGAGCGGCCCGCCAGCGGATGGTCTGCGCACACGAAGACATGCGGCGTGGCGCAGAAGAGCCCCTCGAATACGAGCTCGTTGGCGGCAAGCATGCGCTCGATAACCTCGCGGTTATGCTCGGATAAGTACAGGATGCCCAGTTCGCTTTTCATATGCGCGACATCCTCGATAATCTCATGAGTCTGCTCCTCGCGCAGGGTGAAGTCGTAACGCGCGGCATCGAACTCGCGGATCACGTCAACAAACGCGTTAACGGCAAAGGAATAATGCTGGCAGCTCACGCTAAAGTGCGGCACCTGCTCGGATGTGCCCTTGTACTTGCCCTCGAGCAGGTCGGCCTGGTCGAGCACCTGGCGCGCGTAGCCCAAGAAGGTCTCGCCTTCCTCGGACACAATGACGCCCTTGTTGGTGCGCTCAAAGATATGCACACCCATCTCGTTTTCGAGATCGCGGATCGACGCGGTGATCGAGGGCTGCGACACAAAGAGCCGGCGCGAGGCCTCGGTGATGCTGCCGCATTCGGCAACCTTAACAACATATCTGAGCTGCTGAAGCTTCATAGCCTTCTCCCTAGACGTTCGTGACGCCAAAACCCGCCGCGTCCATTTGGCGCATAAACGACGGCATCTCCCCCCGTCGCGCGCAGGCGGCGATCTGATGTAGAGCCCCGGCGACCGCATCGTCTGCCGCAGTGCCGATATGCCAGCGCGCTGCCGCCGTGACGGCCTCGTTGGCATTGGCGACTGCAACGGAGTTGGGAACGGCATCGATCATGGGCAGATCGTTATCGGAATCACCGAATACGGCCACCTCGTCGGGCGTCAAGCCCAAAGCACGCGCCAGCTCCAGCGCAGCGCAGCCCTTGTCCCAACCAGCCGGAAGGATGTCGAACAGACGCACTCGGTTGTTGGGAAACACAAGCGAGAGTTCCGGCACCTCAGCGGCAACGCGCTCGCGTAGCTCCGCGAGCTCCTCACGCGAACGGGCACTCCAGATATTCGCCTTAAACACCGGCGCGTCATCGACGACGGGACGGCACGGGGCCTCTTCGCCTTTGAGCCACGCGTTGCCGCCCGACTCCATGGCGCGACGAACGCGCTCAGGATTGCTCGTCACGCAATAGGCATCGTTGCCCCAAAAGTCATCGCCCAGGCTGTAGACTTTTAGAAATGTATCGTCGGTCTCTTGCTCGAGGTAATCGGCCAGACGCATCAGAGCATCGTTGTCGGTCGCGCGCGAAGCGACTACTTCGCCGTCGACAAACATCACCTGGCCGTTACAGAACGCACCGGTCGAAAAACACTCGGAACAATTTTTGAACATCCAACCCATCGCGGACGGCTGACGACCCGAAACCGGGCCAAAGTGCAGACCCGCCGCCTGCATGGCATGAATGCCCTCAATGGCGTAGTCGCTGGCTCCGTCATGCCCAGCCGGAATCAGCGTATCGTCCATATCGGTCAGCACAAGTTTGATCATAGAGTCCCCCGTCATTTTCACCGTAACCATTGTAACGACCTGCCAATAAGGGACAGGTTCATTTTGGCAGGTTTTATCTGGGAAAATGTAACGCCCCAGTCGCCACCTGCCAAAATAAACCTGTCCCTTTTTAGCAGGTGCGCTAGTATAGGGAACAACAGATTCGCTGCGGGAGTGCCGGCGGTGCAAACCACAAGGCTGAGAGGGCATGGGGCCCAATCCTTTGAACCTGTCAGTTAATGCTGGCGTAGGGAGCATGCCGCCTTTTTAGGGGCGCTGTCTATGCACAGCGCCCCTTTTCTATGCCAAGGAGGCATGTGCAGTGATCGATTCGAAACAGCTCAAGCAAAACGTGGTCAAGGCCGTGGAGGAGATTCGCGCCACCAATCCGATGGCGGGCTCCATCACCAACACGGTGACGATTGACTTTGTCGCCAACGCGCAGCTCGCCGTGGGCGGATCGGCCGCCATGGTCTATCTGCCGACGAGGGCGAGGCGCTCGTTGCCGGCGGCGGCGCCATCGCCAACGCGAGGTCGAGGGCGTCTCGCTGGAGACCCTTGTGCAGATGGCCTGCGCCTAGAGCGCCTCACACCAAACCTTTCCTTACCCCTCCCCTACGGGCCCCGGAAGCCTCCCCCTTCCGGGGCCGTTTGCGCGCTGCGCGGATATTACGGCCCTATTGCGGCCCTGCAGAAAGATCGAGTCGCGTCATCGAGAGATACCCCTCGTTAGCATAGATCAACGCAGCTCGCGTCTTACAACACCTCGAGGTGTGCACGGCGGCGATAGGGGACGCGTCGCCGTCCTCGTTCACCGAGCGCACCTTCATCTGGTAGGCGCCAGAGCCTCGGGCGTCCAGGCGAAGGTCCAGGACACCCAGCGGTCGGCCGTGGTGTCGCCCAAATCGTAGCGCGTCCAATGCTCGCCGTTATCGAGCGAGAACTCCACGGCGATGATGCGCTTGTCGAAGTCGTGGGCCCAGCCGGAAAACTCCATGGGTTCGCCAACGCGCCCCACGTACTCCGCCTTCGCCGCCACGTTGGGGCGGTTGGTGTAGTCGTGGCCGTCGTCGACGAACGGACCGATGACCGGGGGAACCTCCTCGTTGGTGAAGCGGATCTCGCGGATGTCGCGCACGAAGTACTTGGCCGGCAGCCCCGGCACCCACAGCTGGTTGGTGGCGCCCATGACGCTCATGATGTCCTCGCCGTTCACGCGGTTGGCCACGATGGCGCCGCGCTCCAGCAGGAAATCCAGCGGGAAGCTCTGTTCCATCCCGTCGGCCCCCACGAACGTGACAGTGTTGCACTTCTCCGGCTCGCCGACGACCGCGGCGCCCTCCGCACCTTCCACGCGCTCCTCTTCCACAGCAATCCCCTTCTCTAGCTTTTGTCCTGGGGACATTCTACAAGCTTCGCCAGCTCGGCGGCCGAGTGCACGCCCGTCTTCGTGTAAATGGCATGAACG
>ENA-OQCN01001499-OQCN01001499.1-human-gut-metagenome-genome-assembly--contig:-NODE-1499-length-11423-cov-2.571795_pt1 | contig 11423 bp, 20 predicted proteins | sample MGYA00242497_ERZ504576 | MGnify/ENA primary metagenome ERZ504576 (study PRJEB26092, sample SAMD00036296) | human gut metagenome | host: Homo sapiens | study: EMG produced TPA metagenomics assembly of...
TGCCCGGAATGCGGCAGCAAAAAGCCGGAGCCGAAGCCCGCTGCGGACAGCTGGACCTGCAGCTGCGGTGCCACCGTCACCGGCAAGTTCTGCCGGAGTGCGGCAAGCCCCGCCCGGCGGCAGCAGAAGGCTGGAAGTGCAGCTGCGGCGCAGTGAACAAGGGTCGCTTCTGCTCCGAGTGCGGCAAACCAAAGCCCGCCGGTACGCCCAAGTATAAGTGCGACAAGTGCGGCTGGGAGCCGGAAGACCCTGCTCACCCGCCAAGTTCTGCCCGGAGTGCGGCGACCCCTTTGACGACAGCGACCGGACCTGATAAACAGCAAACATGGAAAGGAGCATACCATGATGGGATTCTTCTCCAATTTATTCGCAAAACAGAACTGTGCGGTCTGCGGCAAGGAGTGCGGCACCCTGCACCGCTCCAAGCTCCGGGACGGACAGTTCCTCTGCGACGACTGTGGCAACAAGTGCTCCAAATATATCCGGCTCAGTGAGCTGACGCTGGACGAAGCAAAGGAGCACATGGAGTACATGGCCCGGATGAAGCGGGTATTCGACGAGGTGTTCGACAAGACCGGGTTCCGGGTCAACGCATACCCCTCCACCCCAACGCAAATGGGGCTGGTGTTCTGCGATGAGCTTGGAATGCTGTACATCGACGACCGCACCGGCGGCCGGGGCAAGATGCCGGAGCTGATCCGCTACGACCAGATCGCCAGCTATGAGGAGTATCTGGACGAGACCCCCGCCAAGGAGCCGGGCCAGAAACCCACCCTCAACGGCGGCGGCCTGAAGCTGAAGCTGGTGCAGCCCCGCGGCATTACCGAGGCAGAGACCAGACGGGGTCTGCATCCCCACCCCTACATCAAGCAGGAACTGGTGATCTGCTTCAGCAAGCGGGACCGGCGGGAAATCGGCTATGCCCACATCGCACGGCAGCATCTGGACCACATCTTCGGGGTCCACGACAATGAGACCAGCATGTTCGGCCGCCGGATGTCCAAGGCCGAGGAACGGGAGCTGAAGGGCCAGATGGGCATGATCGGTGCCATGGGTGCCGTGGCATCTGCCGCCATGAAGGGCGGGCAGCTCTCTGAGCAGGAAAAGGCCCGGTTCGTGGAGAACATCAATCTGGCAAACGACGCCCAGACCGGCGGCATGGCATTGTACAGCCGCCGTGCTGACGAAGCCTTTGCAAAAGTGCAGTGACCCCAAAAGGAGGAACGGATATGAGAAAGATCCAGCGCAGAGATTTCCTCAAGGCCATGGGCCTTGCCACCGCCGCCCTCGGGCTGACCGCCTGCGGCGGCTCCGGTGCCGCCAGCGCTTCCAGCGTTTCCAGCGCACCGGCTTCCGGCAGCAGTGCCCCGTCCGCTTCGGCACAGCCGGAATCAGCAGAGGACAAAGCCGCCCCTGCAGGGCCCCCTGTGACCCAGTTCCAGACCGGGGAACTGAAGATCGGCGATTACACCTTCAAGGCGCAGTACATCCCCTTTGACGTCCGCCGCGAGGTATGCGGTGCCTATCATGTGATCCAAGCGGACAGCTACCGGGGCAATTACTTCTTCAGCTTCTACAACGAGGACGATGAAGAGCAGTCTGCCAAGATCTTCGAGTATGCCATCAAGGACGACCGGATGGCCCCTGTGGCAGAGTACGACATTGACGGCAGAAACGCCCTCAGCATCGACCGCAATGGCATCCTGTATGCCATGGACACCTTTGATGTCTACTGCTACGATCTGAACAGCAGCGACCCGGAGGAGCCCGGCGACGCACTGGACTACTGGGGCAGCTGCTATTCCTCCAAGGACCGGGATCTGACCGTGATCTACTGGACCAACTCCGCGCCAGTGCTGGTGCAGGACGGCGAGTACGCCGAGCTGATACTGGAAGGGGATAACGAGATCGGCCCCTTCTGCAGCATGCCCTCCCTGAACCTCAGCGGGGACGAGCTGCTGACGGTGGGCGAGCTGGAATCCAGCGGCGATGATTACTTTGCTGCCTTTGATCTGGACGGCAATGAGCTGGCCCGCAGCTCGCAGCCGGTGGGCAGCTTTGACGCCGTGATGATGAAGCGCCCCAACGGCTATCTGCTGGACACGGGCTATGTATGGGAGCTGTACGCGCCGGACGGCACTTTTTAAAAAGTCCCTCCCCGTGGGCGAGCGCGAGACCCTGTGCCAGCTGTGCGGAGAGTTCTGCACCTTTGATGTCTTCCTGCCGCTGGAGGAAAACGCTTTCCTGGCAGTGGGCCACTACGGCAAAGCCACCGAGCCGGATGAGCCGGTGGTGTTCCGCATCACTACGGATTTCTGAGCCGACCGCTTCGGCGGGGAGACCAACACAAAAACAGCGGGGCCGGAAGAGCCCCCGGCCCCCTTTGGAACAACAGGAGGAAACGCTATGGCAGGAATGCTGGAATACAAGTGCCCCTGCTGCGATGGCGCCATCCAGTTTGACAGCGCCACCCAGAAGATGAAATGCCCCTACTGCGATACCGAGTTCGACGTGGATACCCTCAAGGGCTACGATGAGGAACTGAAGGACGAAAAACCCAGCGAGATGGAGTGGACTACCCCCGGCGGCAGCTGGGCAGAAGGGGAGACCGCCGGTCTGCATACTTACAGCTGCAAGAGTTGCGGCGGCGAGATCGTGGGCGATGACACCATGGCCGCGTCCGCCTGCCCGTTCTGCGGCAACCCCATCGTCCTCACCGGACAGTTTGCCGGGACGCTGCGGCCCGACCTCATCATCCCCTTTAAGCTGGACAAAAAGGCCGCCAAGGCAAAGCTGCAGGAGCATCTCAAGGGCAAGACCCTGCTGCCCCGGGTGTTCCGCAGCCAGAACCACATCGACGAGATCAAGGGCGTGTATGTGCTTCTGGCTCTTCGACAGCGACGCCGATGCTCAGCTGCGGTTCACCGCCACCCGGACCCGCTGCTGGTCGGACAGCAAATACGACTATACCGAGACCAACTACTACTCCGTCCGGCGGGACGGCACACTGGGTTTTGACGCAGTGCCGGTGGACGGCTCGTCCAAGATCGAGGACGACCTGATGGATCCATCGAGCCTTTGCCATGCAGGACGCCATCCCGTTCCAGACGGCCTATCTGGCGGGCTATGTGGCGGACAAATACGACGTGAACGCCGAGGAGAGCATCGAACGGGCCAACAAGCGCATCCGCCGCTCCACCGAGGAGACGTTCCAGCAGACCGTTACCGGCTACGATTCGGTCAAGGTGGAAAGCAGCAGCATCCAGCTGCACGGCGGCAAGGCAAAGTACGCCCTGTTCCCGGTCTGGCTGCTGAGCACCAGCTGGCGGGGCGAAAACTACCTGTTTGCCATGAACGGTCAGACCGGCAGATTCGTGGGTGACTTGCCCGTGGACAAGGGCGCTGCCCGCAAGTGGATGCTGGGCCTTACGGCTGCCCTTTCCGCCGCATCCTACGGCGTGATGTGGCTGCTGTGGCTGGCACGGATCCTGTAAAGGAGGGACGAACGATGAAAAAGACTTCCAACCGACTGCACTCCCTCTTTGCGGCGCTGGCAGCACTGGTCCTTGCGGCGGCGCTGGCTGTTCCGGCCTTTGCGGTAGAGGGCGGCTTTGCGACCTGTACTACCGCATGTTCGACGACGCTGAGGTGCTGACCGAGGACGAGGACAACGAGCTGGAGGACGCACTGGAAGAGCTGAGCCTGCGCCAGAGCTTCGATGTGACCATTGCCACCATCGAGTCGATGGAAAGCGTTGGTGCCGACAGCATGGAGCAGTTTGCCGATGATCTGTATGACTACTGCCAGTACGGCTACGGCCCCGATATGGACGGCGTGCTGCTGCTGGTGAGCGTGGGCGACCGCAAATGGCACATCTCCACCTGCGGCTACGGCATCACCGCCTTTACGGATGCCGGCATCCAGTACCTTGGTGAGCAGATGACCCCCTTCATGGCCGATGGAGATTACGCCGGTGCATTCCGCACCTTTGTCCAGTGGTCGGATACCTACATCGACGCTGCCCGGGAGGGCCACCCCTATGACGTGAATAACCTGCCCCGGGAGCCGCTGTCTCTCATGTACCTGTTCCTTGCGCTGGGCATCGGCCTTGTGCTGGCATGGGTCGTCGTCAGCGTAATGAAAAGCCAGCTGCGCAGCGTGGCGTTCCAGGAGAACGCCGCCAGCTATGTGCGGGAGGGCAGCATGAATCTGACCAACAGCCGGGAGCTGTTCCTGTACCGGGATGTGCAGCGCACGGAGCATGTGGAGGAAAAGGACTCCAACAGCTCCGGCGGCAGCTCCACCCACACCTCCTCCAGCGGCACGACCCACGGCGGCGGAGGAGGTTCGTTCTGAAAGGAGCATGTTTATGAACCCTTATCTTTCGGAAAAAGCCCGGGGCGAGATCCCCCGTGTCCTCAAATGGCTGCGGAACGCAGGGCTTGCCTTCTGCGTGTTCTGCTCTGTCGGCGGGCTGTATACCCTTTGCCTGAGTTTGCAGGATAAGGACTATTCCCACATCGGAGGCTATGTGTTCTGGATCGTGGTGGGCGCTGTGCCCCTCGCGCTGTTTGCCCGCGGGGAGCCCGCCGCTACCATGCAAGAACCATCGCCCGCAGGGTGGAGAGCTACTCCGGGCCGGAAGTGCTTTGCGGTGGCTGTGCAACAGCGTTGGTATGGACACAAAGGACATTGCATGGTATTTTGCAAACCTCAGTCTGGATCTGAACCAGAAGATCGTCCGCAGGCGGACCGTGCCCCGCCATGACCCGAACCGGAGCTGAACCCTTTACGGCTGAAACAGAAAGGAGCATTTTCATGGGACTTTTTGATAAGATGAAGCAGGCCACGGCTGCCACCGGCGGCAACCAGACCGTCACCTTTACCTTTCAGGCTCTGCCGGAAAGCCTTGCCCAGATGCAGGCGCTGCCGGAAGCAAGCCTTGACACCCCCTTCAAGACTGCAGCCCTCACCGTCTGTGCGCTGTGCGCCTACGGCGCCGACAAGAACATCGGAAAGGAAATGCTCAACTGGCTGCGGGGCCCCCGTCCGCTGAACGGGCAGGATATCTCCTTTTTGAACGACCGCTTCCGGGACGGCAAGAGCTACATCCCCTTCTCCTACTTTGTGGGTGCATCGCCGGAAAATGGCTATACCCCCCGCCAGCCCTTCACGCTTCTGGTGGGCAGTGACCACACCTCCAACACCGAGGAGGGCTACTGCAAACTGTTCATCCCCTGCGGCGGTGCCGATGACCCCCGCCCCATCAAGCTGCGCCGCAAGGGCAACGGGCAGTGGTTTCTGTGGGAGCAGTACCTGATGACCGGTATCCGCATCCCGACATCGGCCGACCCGTGGGCGTAAGATGAAAGGCCTGACCATGAAGCTGTTTGCCGCCGCGCTGGCGTTGACACTGGGGCTTGCGGGCTGCGGACCGGTGGACGGCGACCCCATCCGCTCCGGCGCGTCCGCCCCGGACAACGTCCCCCGGCAGGACGCTGTGACCGTGGCGCAGCTGCGGCAGCAGGCAGAGCAGAACGGCAGCCTTGCCGTGGTGCTCTATCTGGGCAGTGTCCCGGAGCGCACCGCCGATGTGGACGCTGCGCTGGACAGCCTGCAGGAACAGCCGTGGCAGTTTGTTACGGACATCCCGGCAGATCACCGGGTCACTGCGCCGGGCGGCGGGCGGGAGTTGTACTGCATCTTTGCCGTCAGCAGCCGGGACACCCTGTTCCTCTACGAAAAGCAGGACCCCCAGTACCCGCACCAGACGGGCCGGGAGCTTTATTGCAAGCAGGATGGCCAGCCCATTCTGCTGCTGTGCAACGGCACCCCTGACACCCCCGATATCACGGCGGTGGTCTACTGCACCACCGGCCGCACGCTGGACTGGTCGCCCCAGTTTTCCGCCGAGACCGACAGCCCTGTGCCGGTGGAGGGCGTAGACGTTTTTTCCAACCACCCGGCGTCCGGCGCTGCCTCTGAGGTGCGCCCCGGCAGGGCATGAGAAAGGAGAACTTATGAAACGACTGAAACTTCTGGCAGCCCTGCTGGCGCTGACTATCGGTCTGGCGGGCTGCGGTAAAGGCAGCAGCGCGTCCAGCTCCAAGCCCGAAAAAATGCTGGACGGAGACAACATGATCGCATCGTCCTCCGCCAAACAGGAGTACACCGAGCCGGAGGACGTGACCTACATGCGCCTTCTGGCAGGGGAGGACGAATACCGCGCCTGCGTGCTGTATCTGGGCGGCTCCTACGAGATCACCACCGATGTGCAGCAGGTGCTGGACAGCCAGACCGACCTGCGGGAGCTGTGGGGCTTCGTCTACGACATCCCGCAGGATCACTGGGTCGTGGCACCGGATGGCGGGTGCGACCTGTACTGCATCTTCCCGCAGGAGGCGCAGGCCACCCTGTTCGTCTACGAGACGAGCCTGACAGACGATGCCGAAAAACCGCTCCAGCGCGGTAAACAGCTCTATTACAGTGAGGACGGTCAGCCCATCCTGCTGCTGTGCAACATCAGCGATATCGCCCCCAACACCGAGGTGGAGCTGTACCCCAGCACCGGCGAAGAGCTGGTATTCAGCCCCTTCCTTTCCGGCGAGAACGGCCATGTGGTGCAGGCAGACGGCGTGTGCGACTTTACCATCTACCCGGAAGGGACGACTGGGAGACCGACACCAGCCCGTGGTCGCTGGAGGGCAACTGGCTGGAGATCTACCGCGACACCGACGAGGGCGTTTTTGACACTGACCCCGCAGACGCCGACCGGATGTGCTTTTTGCCCACCGACGCCGACACCGAAGGCAGCCAGCTGCCCTTCACCGCCAGCTACATCACCCCCTACCCGGAGCTGAATGTGGAGGAAGCCGACCTGTTCTATCAGGAGGGCACCCCGGAGGTGCCCTTCCAGACCAATCAGGAGTGGTACGCTACCTTTACCGGGGAGGACGGCTCCCGCTACGCCGTCACGCTGGAGGACGAGGACACCCTTGCCCTGAAGTTCTATCTGGACGGCGAAGAGAGCTACATGAGCCTTGTCAATACTGTCTACTTTGCGCGGCAGGAGGCCATGGGCTGACCGCTGCCGACCCACACCGGGAGGAATGCACCATGAAACACACCAAAAAGATCACCATCCTCCACTCCAATGATCTGCACGGAGACTTTCTGGCAGAGCAGGTGGACGAAAAACTGGTGGGCGGCGTTTCCATGCTGTCCGGCTACATCGAAAAGGTGAGGGCAGAGGAGCCCAACACCATCTACGCCATTGCAGGTGATATGTTCCGGGGCTCGGTCATTGATTCCGAATACAAGGGGCTTTCCACCATCGAGATCATGAACGCCCTTGCCCCGGACGTGGTTACCATCGGCAACCACGAGGTGGATTACGGCATCGCGCATCTGCTGTTCATCGAAAAATGCGCGCGCTTTCCCATCATCAACGCCAACCTCTACATCAAAAACACCTCCACCCGGCTGTTTACCCCCTACAAGATCCTGCGGGTGGACGGCATGAACATCCTCTTCATCGGCATCATCACGCAAGACGTCATCAACCAGACCAAGTCCGAATCGCTGGTGGGGTCCTTTGTGGACACCGCCGCCGCTGCCGCCGAGGTGGGCAAGATCTGCAACGCCCACAACAGCATCGACATCGATTTTACCGTGCTGCTGACCCACATCGGCTTTGAGGAGGACCGCCATCTGGCCCGCCAGCTGGACCCGGCCTGGGGGGTGGACCTGATCATCGGCGGGCACAGCCACACCCTGCCAGAGCACGCGGTGGAGGAAAACGGCGTGGTCATTGCGCAGGCGGGCACCGGCACCGACCAGATCGGCCGCTTTGACATCATTGTGGACACGGACAACAACTGCATCGATTCCTACACATGGCACACGGTGCCCATCACCGCCGACACCTGCCCCCGCAACCCCGCCATGGAGCAGGTGCTGCACCGCTTCACCAGTCAGGTGGACGAAAAGTACAGCCACATCGTGGCGCGCTTCCGCCGGGAGCTGACCCACCCGGAGCGCACCCGGGAGACCGAGCTGGGCAACCTGTTTGCGGACATCTTCACCCGCACCTTGGCATCGATATTATGCTCATCGGCTCCGGCAGCATCCGGGCCGAAAAGCTGGGCCCCATTGTCACCTACGGCGACCTCATCGAGGGTTTCCCCTACGACGACGGCGTGTTTATGTTCAAGGTGACAGGCCGGCAGCTGCGCCAGATGCTCCACTACATGCTGCGGGAGGAAGCCTACACCGGCCACACCGAGTTCTACCAGCTGCCCTCCACCCTGCGGCTGCGCTACGACCGCGCCAAGGGCGACTTTGATTACTTTACCTACTGCGGCAAGGAGGTGGGCAAGGAGATCAGCGACGATGCCCTGTTCACCGTGGGGCTGCAGAACTACCACTTCAAAAACATCGAGAGCTTTTTCAACATCTCCTACGAAACCATCTGCAAGCTGCAGAAGCCCCGCAGCGTGGCAACCTCCTGTCAGGATGTCCTGATGGAGTATTTCCGGGAGCACGAGATGGTGGACGCCGCCGTGGACGGCAGAATGACCATTCTGCCCCCTGCCGGGCAATGACCACTTTTTTCGGGGGAAGCTGACGCTTCTCCGAATGGGGCCCTAAAAAAATTTTACCACAGAAAGGAGCACCCCATGAAACAACGATTCTCAAAACGAACACGCCTTGTCAGTGCCCTTTTGACGCTGGCTATGGTATTCACCTTTTTGCCTTCAGCGCCTTTGCGGAAGGGGGGTGACGGGTGGTTATAGCATCACCTCAATAGTATTGTATCGTTCTTACAGAAAGAACAGTACAACATCATCGTTCGGGTGATTTTGTCCTGTTGTGCTGATTTATGCCTTTTCCCGGTCGAGTTATAAAAAACGGTAACTCGTCTGGGCGATTTCACACGCTATCCGATCACAGTTGCTGTTTGTGGAGGTAACTGTGATTTTTTATTGGGGTAACGCATCAAAAAAGCCTGTCTGCTGCCGTAGACCAGACCGCTCCGAAACAGGCACAATCGTTCCGTTTTGCCACCCACGATCGTGCCGATATGCTGTACTGCGCCAGCTTCCCTCAATGGGAGGCTGCGTTTTTGCGCTTTTAAGGGCAAGGTGTCGTGGGCCACCACGATCCTTTTTGTCCGAATGTTCACATTTGATAAAATAACTGGAGGATTATTGATAATGAAATCGACCTATTTGCTTCCGTGGTTCAAGATGACCACATGGTACTTCCGACTGTCTCGATTGCTGGAAGTTTCCAACGTCAAAAAGCGCACCAAAAATCATAGTGCTGTTGCCGACCGTATTTTCATGTTGGTGAAAAATCATGTGCTGGCCGTATCCGGCATGGGAGATGAAGCTCCGCCCTCTCACGGCGGAAGAAACGGAGGGTGTGATGCATTATGATCCTGCTGCAACGGGTGAACGAATCTGCAACGAGCTGTTTACATGGGCGGATGTGTACGACACTGCCAACCACGATGAACGCCGCGCCATTTTGCAGCAGTTCATCAAGGAGATTCGCGTCCGAAAAGACTATGAGATCTCGATTACGCTGAACGCCAGCTTCAATCAAGTGGAGCAGCTCAAGGCTGTATCGACCTACGATGGTGCGGAGATTTTTGAAGGGATTTCCGAGAAGGGGGCATAAAAGCGATGCACTTGCCCGCAGCACTCTGCAAAATGCAAAGAAAGAAGCGTGAAACCGATGGATTTTCAAAAAGTATCATTGACTGACCCGCCCGGTTCGCATCCGACTTCAGGGTTCGGAGCCCGGCACGGTCCGCCAAGTTTTTTGGGCATAAAAAACGCCGCATCATACAAAACGATGCGGCAAATTGGTGGACCTAGAGGGATTCGAACCCTTGACCTCTCGGATGCGAACCGAACGCTCTCCCAGCTGAGCTATAGGCCCATATTTGTTTTTCAGAACGAGAACAGTGTAACTCTTTTAGAAGGATTTGTCAAGGACTTTTCACCTGGGCGGCCTGCGGGGAATGTCCGGCTGAATCGGACGCGCCGTTTCTTAAAAAACGACAGATCCTTTAGTAAAAATAACAGTGGCTCTCAGAGAAAAAGCGTGCTACAATAATGCTGAGACTTCTGTACATAAAAAGTCTATCACCCAAAGTCAGGAGGACAACGGTTATGGAATTTACTAAGGTCGTTGCAGAGCGTTATTCCTGCAAGAATTTCAGCACACGTAAGGTAGAAGCCGAGAAGTTGACGGAGATCCTAGAAGCGGGGCGGCTGGCCCCGACCGCCAAGAATTTTCAGGAGCAGCGCATTTATGTGCTGCAGTCGGAAGAAGTCTGGCAAAGCTCGACAAGGTGACGCCCTGCCGCTATGGCGCGCTACCTGCCTCGTCGTGGCCTTCGATAAAAACAGCGTCTTTACTTATCCCGGCGGAAAGCGGGACTCCGGCGTGAGGATGCCGCCATCGTGGCGACCCACCTGATGCTGGCCGCCGCCAACGCAGGTGTGGACAGCTGTTGGCTCAACTTCTTCGATCCGGATGAGCTGGCCAAGGAGCTGGGCCTGCCGGAAAATGAAGAGGTCCTGATGATCCTCGACCTCGGCTATGCCGCAGAAGGCTCAGGGCCGCTGGCAAACCACGCTCGAGAAAGCCTTGTCCGCGACGGTCGCATACCTGTAATACCAAAAAACACCCGGAGATGCTTCCGGGTGTTTTTGCGTTATTGTCCGACGATGCGCCAGTGTTCGGGTTTGTTGTGATCGGTGGTCACGCCGTCGTCGGTATACATCCGGTAGGGCGCAGGCTGGCCGTCGGGCGCGAAGCGCCAGAAGGTGAGGGCCGTATCGTTCAGCTGGGCGGTGTTGGCGGCGGGCTGTGCCACCTCCCGGATGTCGGCCTCCGTCTTGTAGCCGAAGCGGCTCTGGGCCAGACCAAACGCCCACTTGGGCGGGATATAGCTGGGGCCGATGAGCTGCCGGAATTTCTTTGCGACCTCTGCCGCTGTAGGGGCTGTGATGAGGTAGAGCGCATAGTTCGGCTCTGCCGTGGCGAAGCGGAGGGTGTCGTGGCGGGGGTATAGCCGATACAACAAAACCGGCATTTTCGGCAGAACAGGCGGCCCAGGGCTTGTTTGGGCAGGGGAAAATGGTATATAATAAGTATATTCTAGGAATAAAAGGGAGAACCATCATGTATCAAAAAGGAATCAAGCGGCTGCTGGCCGTGGTACTGTCGGCCTGCGGGCTGCTGGTGCTGTCGCCGCTGCTGCTTTTGCTCTGCCTTGCCATCAAGCTGGACTCGCCGGGGGCCGGTGTTCTTCAAGCAGAAGCGGGTGGGCATCCATAAGAGCTATTTCAACATCCTGAAATTCCGCACCATGCGCATCGACACCCCCACGATATGCCCACCCATCT
>ENA-OQCN01001500-OQCN01001500.1-human-gut-metagenome-genome-assembly--contig:-NODE-1500-length-11422-cov-1.965826_pt1 | contig 11422 bp, 15 predicted proteins | sample MGYA00242497_ERZ504576 | MGnify/ENA primary metagenome ERZ504576 (study PRJEB26092, sample SAMD00036296) | human gut metagenome | host: Homo sapiens | study: EMG produced TPA metagenomics assembly of...
TGTTTTAGGTTGCTTTGACTTTCGTCTCTGCTTTGTTCTCTCGAACTCATTTCAATGCGAATTACTTCGCTGTTCTCAATGAATCTTTCAAGGTTATTTCACTGTTCAGTTATCAAAGTTCTTTGTTATCGCTTTCGTTCAGCGACTTTTTTATCTTATCACAGGTTTTAGCTCTTGTCAACAACTTTTTTAACTTTTTTTTAAAAGTTGTTTTTCATTTTGCTTCGTTCCCCGCGACAGCTATTAGATAATACCATCGGGGCTTTACATTGTCAACACTTTTTTACACATTTTTTTACATTTTTTTCAAGTCTTTTTACAGAACAATAGATGTTGTAGTTCCAGCATTCTCATCCACAACATCTATTACCTTTTCGTTTCTATTCTTTCTTATATTTTTACTTACCAAATAAAAATCCAGTCAAAATCTTCGACAATGCATTATCATAATACAAATATCTGAGCACAACATTTTGATCAATCTGTTCGATACACATTTTTCCAAGGTCTGTTGCCGCAAATAAAGTAAGCAGCAAAAAGAGCAGCCAGATCAAAAGCAGTCCCTGAAAACCACCTGCAAATATTCCAAGCGTCCGGTTGATTCCTTTGATCACAGGAATCCGGCTCACGATTCGGAGTGCCCTGCCGATCAACGATACAATAATCCCCGCAATGATCAACGCAATAAAATATGAAATTCCTGCCAGAATCCAATCTGCCAGTTTACTTCCAAGCATATCATAGACGCCTGCCTGATCCAGCAGTGCATTTCCAGAATCTGTTATATAAGAAGTAACATGCTCCGGAAGGGATACACCTGCCACTTCTGTATTACTGGTTTGTTCCGACGTTTTTTCTTCTATTGTCGATTCTCCACGATTTTTCAACGCCTGCGTACAGCGTTCCTGTAATAAAGTGTAAACTCCTGTGTTTTCTTTTATATAACTGGTAACATATGGCGTTGCATAGGATATCAGTCCTATCAGCAGCACAACAGAGATCAGCGAATACAAAATGCGCAGCAGACCTCTGTTCCATCCTCGGATTGCAAAAAATACGATAATTGCCACCACAATCCAGAATAACCAATTCATGACTACTTATCTCCTGTTTTCTTTCCGTCGAACAGCTTCAAACGCGCCTGTTCGGTTTTTCCTTCCATTACAAAGGTATATCTGCGATATCCGCTGACATGTGTCACGGCACACAGACGATTTTCAAATTCATAGTAAAATTTTTCACGCCCGCCAAGTGTATACAGTGCACAGGCATTTTCACTGGTCAGGCAGATCTCATGATTATCCAGAAACTGTGCTTCCTCAAAGGAAAAATCTGTTTCAAACGTTACCTGCTGACTGCATTTCATATTATATACTTCGACACGGCGTTTTGCCTCATCCTTGCCTGCCGCAAAAATAAGCGCAAAATAGGACTCATCGTAGAAAACACCTTTGATCTCCTCGTCGGTCTCTTTCTTCGGTCCTTCTTTTGGCTCTGTGCTTCCGGTAAATGTATAAACACCCTTATCGGAAAATGCAAGTACATGGTCAGATCCAATATATGTCAGTTCCGGAATCACCGTATCTGCATAAGAATAACTTGCAACGATATGATCTACTTTGTTTTCACCTACTGCGCCAAAATTGTAAAAACTTACGGTGGATTTTACGCTTCCATCATGAATATCCATACTGGAAACTGCCAGTTTCTGACCATCTGCCGACAGCGCAATTGCTAACGGTGTACCACCATTTTCCACATGGATCGCACCCTCTGCCAGCTGTTCGCCAGATTTGCTGTAAAGTGCCAGATAGCTTGTACCATCATCTTCCATCAAAACTGCCACCGTGCCATGTGCAGAGACATCCATTTTTATTACAGGCATTGTTACCTTGAATTTGCCCTGTGTGCCGCTGTCATCCATGACATAGATTTCTTTTCCATCACTGTCAGCAAACGCCACATATTTCTGACAGATCGATACAGTCGGCTCCTGCATTTCAAAGCTCTGATTCCAGATCACATCATTGTTAACGGTTGTGTAAACGGCTCCGTCATTGCTGTATTTTAATAAATGTCCATTATACTGCACAAAATGCGTTGCTGCGCTGTCGGAACGCTCCACGGTATCTACGATTTTATAATCTGTGTAAGATTTGTGCTGCACATATACATAATAAGTGATTCCAAGTGCCACGCAGATTCCAACAATCAGCGCCGCTATCTTTAATTGTTTTCTATGATGTTCACGAACTTTTCGCTCGATTTCTTCCCAGTTATCCCGAACCATCTGCAGGTTGCTTTTTCCTGTGTCTTTCATGCTTTCCTCCGTTTCAGAAATGCTTTTTCCTATACATCATAATTCATTTTTTCTGCGAAGTCCAGCGTGACGGAAGTTTCCCGCCCTTTTACGGTAAAATCAGATCCTGCCCTTCATAAATCATATCCATGTTCTCGATCTGGTTCATGGAACAGATTTTGTCAATCATGCTTGTGTCATGATAAATCGCTTTGCTGATCGACATAAGGCTGTCTCCTTTTTTCACAGTGTAATGCCGCACATCCTGAGCAGAAGTCTGCTGTGACTGCGTGTTCTGACTCTGATTCCCCTGACTCTGATCTGTATTCTTTTTTGTGCTCTGATCTGCCTTCTCGTCTGTATTCTGTGTAGTGCCCTGATCTGCCTTCGTATCGGTATTCTGATTTGCGCTCTGATCTGACTTTGTATCAGTATTTTGATCTGTCCCCTGCTTTCCTGATGCATTTTCTGACGCTGTCTGCGCTGCATCGCTAGTCTCACCGGATTGGGTTGTATTCTGTTCACCTGTCTCCTGTTTTCCATCTGATGATGCCTCTGAGGTCTGTCCCGCGGTTTTCTCATCCCCGGATTTTGCTACTTCTTTTGGTCCGTAGACGAAGTTTTCTTTGCGTCCTGCTTTCCCTGCACATTTCCCGAAACAGTCTGTAACGTCTGTTGCAGAGTCTTCAGATTCTGATAATTACCCACCTGCGTGATGCCTGTCGCTGCCACCACTGCCAAAACTGCAACTCCTGCCACATAGACAAAGGGCTGACGTTTTCTTTTTTGCCGGTTTCTCATTCAGTTTATTCAAAATGGCACGGTAATTCTGCGCAACATCCTCCCGTTTGACAGAAATACCCTCTCCTTCCACGCGCGGCGGCTCCGTATGACGGTTCTGTGCCACCAGAAACTCCTGCATGGATGGATTTTTCTCATAATACACCGCGTAGCCTTCCACCCGTTGCAGGGAATGCTGTTCCTGCACGAAAAATACGTCCTGCCGGTTCAGCTTGTCCTCAAAGTATAAAAATTTGGAACCGTGTTCCTCTGTTGCGTCAAAAAACTGCTGCATGGACGCACTGATCTCCAGATTATCGCCATCCAGATTAAAATACCATCCCAAGAGTTCCAGATCGCTGAAATATTCCTTAATGCCCTGATATACTTTTTCCCAGAATTGCTGCTGACGTTCCTGCGATGCGATCGCGGAAACAGGGACATCATACATAGTCTCTTCCGTTTGATACACAGCATCTTCTTTTTGCGTATCGAATCCCGTATCTGGTTCCGCATTTGGTTTTGAATTTAGTTCTGCATCTGATTTCAAAACGGTCATATCATTTTCTGTAAAATGCTGCATCGAATCTGTTTCATCAGCTTGTCCCCATTCCGAAAAAGATACCTGCTGTGCGCCACTGATAAAAATGTACTCCTGATTGTTGCGCCGGCAGGTTTTTCCAAGTAAAACAGCTGCCGCGATTTCATGTTCCTGTTTTCCATGTGAAGCGTCCGATGCACGTAGGTGTATACAAAATCCTCGACGTATATTTTATATGTATCTCCAAACTGTCCCATCTGGCGAATGTTTTTCGGAAGTGTAAACTGTCTGTCACGCTGATTTCCCATGTTTTTGATTCCCTCTTTCTCTATATTTTCATACAATCATAGTGTTTTAAATTTCTCGGGGAATAATATCACGGAAACACTGTAAAACTTTGCCGTTTTTTGGAAATAAACTCAAAGTATATGAAAGCGAGATTGAAGAATCAACACACAGTGCAGATTGCGCAAAAATTTATAATTATCTCAACGTAAATAAACGCCAGTCATCCATCTTTCCTCAGCAAGCGATTGTTAGCTGCGGAGGTAAGATGGATGACCGGCGTTTTCACAGACTTAAGAATTTTAAGCCACCCTAAACAAGATTTTTTAAGCCATAAAGCCCTTTACTTTTTTATAGATGCTCTCACCATCAAGCTCATATTTCTTAATCAGCTCAGCACCCGGTCCAGACTCACCAAAGCGATCATACACACCGATCTTCATTACTTTTGTCGGAGCTTTCTTCGCTTAACGCATCGCATACAGCACTTCCAAGACCACCGATTACAGAGTGCTCTTCTACTGTTACGACTTTGCCTGTTTTCTGTGCAGATGCAACAACCAGATCCTCATCCAGCGGTTTGATCGTATGGATGTTGATCACTTCTGCATCAATGTCGTCTGCTGCCAGCAGTTTTGCTGCTTCCAGAGCTTCGTTTACACACAGACCTGTTGCGATAATAGTTACGTCTTTACCTTCTTTTAATACGATACCTTTACCGATCTCGAATTTGTAGGTTGCTTCGTCGTTGATTACCGGAACCGCCAGACGACCAAATCTTAAATAAACCGGTCCTTCGTACTCGTAAGCGGCACGAACAGCTGCTTTTGCTTCTACATCGTCACACGGATTGATGACTACCATGCCCGGAATTGTACGCATAAGTGCGATATCCTCGTTACACTGATGAGTTGCTCCATCCTCACCTACAGAGATACCTGCGTGAGTTGCACCGATTTTTACATTTAAGTGCGGGTATCCGATGGAGTTACGAACCTGCTCAAAAGCACGTCCTGCTGCAAACATTGCGAAAGAACTCATGAACGGAACTTTTCCACAGGTAGCAAGACCTGCAGCGATACCTGCCATGTTGCCCTCAGCGATACCACAGTCAATGTGACGTTCCGGGAACTCTTTTTTGAATACGCCTGTTTTGGTTGCTCCAGCAAGGTCAGCATCCAGAACTACTAAATTATCATGCTCTTTACCAAGCTCTACTAATGTATTGCCGTAACTGTCTCTTGTTGCGATTTTCTTTATTTCTGACATAATGCTTCACCTGCTTTCTTTAATTCTTCCATAGCAATGGCAAATTCTTCATCGTTTGGAGCTTTTCCATGCCATCCGGCTGATTCTCCATGTAAGATACACCTTTACCTTTGATTGTTTTTGCGATAATAGCTGTCGGCTGACCTTTTGTCTCGCGAGCCTCTTTTAATGCTGCTGCGATCTCGTCAAAATCATTTCCGTTGATGTTGATTACATGGAAATTGAATGCCTCAAACTTTTTATCGATCGGGTACGGTGAGCATACGTCTGCGATATTTCCATCGATCTGAAGACCGTTGTTGTCTACGAATAATACAAGGTTGTCCAGTTTACGTGCTCCGGCAAACATAGATGCCTCCCAGATCTGTCCCTCCTGGATCTCACCATCACCGGCAAGTGAATATACGCGGTAATCTTTGCCGTCCATTTTTGCTGCCAGTGCCATACCAACTGCTGCAGAAAATCCCTGTCCTAAGGAACCGCTGGACATATCAATACCCGGAATGTGTTTCATATCCGGATGTCCCTGAAGCATGGAGCCGATATGACGCAGTCCTTTCAGCTCTTCTACCGGGAAATATCCTTTCTGTGCCAGTGTCGCATACAGACCTGGTGCAACATGTCCTTTGGAAAGGACGAATCTGTCTCTGTTCGGATCTTTCGGATTTTTCGGATCTACATTCATCTCTACAAAATACAGATAAGTAAAAATCTCTGCTGCGGATAAAGATCCACCCGGATGACCGGATTTTGCGCTGTGTACGCCGGTGATGATTCCTTTGCGCACTTCTACAGCAATTTTTTCAAGTTCTAACTTTGTCATAATGTGCTCCCTTTCTTGCTCTGCTCTATCGAACCAAGTTTTCCTATAGCTTTTTTGCGAAATATACATCATATAACCAAAATGTATATTTATTGCAATCATATCTGCGATTCTATCATAAAATAGCATCACATTTTTACAGACTATAATTCCACTCGTCCTTCCAGAGCTCTTAATAATGTAACCTCATCAATATATTCCAGATCACCGCCCACCGGCACACCGCTGGCAATTCGCGATACTTTAATCCCGGTCGGTTTGATCAGTTTGCTGATATACATGGCAGTCGTCTCTCCCTCCAGGCTGGAGTTCGTGGCGATGATCACTTCTTTTACATCGCCCTGCAGACGCTGCATCAGTTCTTTCAGACGGATATCTTCCGGTCCGATTCCAAGCATTGGGGAAATCGCGCCGTGTAACACATGATATACGCCATCGTACTGTCCTGTCTTTTCATAAGCTGCCAGATCACGGGTAGTCTCCACTACCATGATCGTGGAATGATCACGTCCGTTGTTTCGACAGATCGGGCATTCTTCCGCATCTGTCAGTGTGTAACAGGTCTTGCAGTAACGGATATTTTTTCTGGCATCCAGAATGGTGTCTGCCAGTCGTTCTACCCGCTCTGTCGGCATGTTCAGGATGTGAAATGCCAGACGCTGCGCGGACTTGCTGCCGATGCCCGGCAGAGAAGACAGTTCTTCAATCAATTTACTGATCTGCTTGCTGTAGTAATCCATTAGAACGGAAATCCTCCGCCCATTCCCATGCCGCCTGTAATCTTGGACATGGACTGCTGTGAGATCTCATCCATTTTACGCAGTGCTTCGTTTGTAGCAGCTACGATCAGATCTTCCCAGCATCTCGATATCATCCGGATCTACTACTTCTTCTGCTAATTTTACTTTTACTACTTCTTTTTACCGGATACAGTTACTTCTACTGCTCCGCCGCCTGCGCTGGCAGATACTTCTTTCTCTTCCAGCTCTTTGGTTGCTTCTTCCATCTGACGCTGCATTTTCTGTGCCTGTTTCATCAGATTATTCATGTTTCCCGGCATTCCTCCCGGAAATCCACCTCTTTTTGCCATATTGCATCCTCCTGCTATTTCAAATTTTACCCGCATTTACACGCAATTTACTCCCTGTTTGTTTCTTTCAGGGTTCATTCCGTATTTTCCTGCAGTTATTCATCTTCCACTTCAATATCCATGTGGACAATCTGTTCCAAATCGATATAATTCTCTTCGAATGGGCGTCCGGAATCGTTGGACTGCATCACTACCTCAATCTCTTTGCCGATCCGGTTTGAGATCCGTTCCGTGATTTCCGTCCTGCGACGCTCCTCCGTCACATAAGTATATGCCAAATCGTCGTCAAACACCAGCATTAATTTATTTTCTCCGCCAAGGCTTAAGTGTGCGCTCCTCAAATAAGTCGCAGTAACACCCGGAAGTTCACGCACAATGGAACTCCAGTTTTTTACCACCTGACGGATGTCATCCGGGATTGCTTTCGGCATCTGTGCCGGTTCTTTCGGTTTCTGTGGTGTGGCGGGTGCACTGCCCGAAGCAGGCTGCACAGCCGGTGCTGCTGCCACCACGGTTACACCTTCTTCTACTTTTTTCTCAAGTTGTGCCACACGGTCGGTCAGCGCATCCTGCGTGGTTTCCATTGCCGGGCGGCAAAGTTTGATCAGAGCGATCTCAATTAATACACGCTTCTGCGGTGCATATTTAAGCTGACCGGATAAATCTGAAAAAATACGGATGTAACGCATGATCACATCACCCTCGATCATGTCCGCTTCTTCTTTTAATAATGCCAGATTTTCACTGGACATGTCCAACACATCTTCCATCTGGTCGGAGCTTTTGACCAGAAGAAGGTTACGCAGATACCATACAAAATCGGTCACAAACTGCCCCAGTTCACGTCCCTGCACGATCAGTTCTTCCAAAAGTTCAATCGCCTGCACCACGTTATTTGCCAGAATGGAACGAAGCAAACGGCTGAATACTTCAGTATCCACCGCGCCAAGCACTTCCAGCACATGGTCATAGGTCAGCGGTTCACCCAGATAAAAAGCGATACACTGATCCAGCATACTTAACGCATCTCGCATGGAACCGTCTCCGGCTTTTGCCACATAACGGACTGCTTTTTCCTCTGCTTCCACGCCTTCCTGCTGCAACAGATCCATCAGACGGTCTGAAATCGTCTCGATGGAAATCCTGCGGAAGTCGTACTTCTGACAACGGGACAGAATCGTGATCGGAATCTTGTGTGATTCTGTGGTTGCCAGAATAAAGATAACATAAGATGGCGGTTCTTCCAGTGTTTTCAGCAAAGCATTGAAGGCTCCGATGGAAAGCATGTGAACCTCATCGATGATGTATACTTTATACTTTCCCTGCGTCGGGGAATAGGAAACTTCCTCACGGATCTGACGAATGTTTTCCACACCGTTGTTGGAAGCCGCATCGATCTCGATCACGTTCATGGATGAGCTGCTGCGATCGCCTTGCAGGAAGCGCACTCCCCACAGGGACTTCCGTCCACCGGATGCTCACAGTTTACGGCTTTTGCAAAATTTTGCTACCGTGGTTTTTCCGGTTCCACGGGTACCGCAAAACAGATAAGCATGTCCGATACGGTCTGCTTTGATCTGGTTTTTTTAATGTTGTAACAATATGATCCTGTCCTTTTACATCCTCAAATTCGGACGGACGGTATTTTCGATATAAAGCCGTATAAGACATAGCGGCTCCTTTCTAACTCTCAGTAACACGTTTTTATTGCAATTTATGCAGTTAGCGCCTCGCAACAAGAATACCGAAGCATTCTTGAATATAATTATTAATCTCCGAAGCAGATTCCCACTAATTTAGCTTCTTTGATCAGCTGGCAGTCCGGCTGAACCATTTTCAGTTTGCCGGCAACATCGCCCAAAGGTACTTTCCTGGTCTGACCGTCGATCATACCAACCATGTAGCCGTAATCCTCATCCAGAATCAGTTTTGCTGCATGCGCACCAAGCTGTGTACACAGAACACGGTCGTAAGCACACGGACTTCCGCCACGCTGCATATGTCCCGGAACGGTAACACGCACTTCATTTCCTGTACGCTCCTGAATCTGTGCTGCCACTTCATAGGAGACAGACGGATATTTTGTCTCTTTTTTTCTTTGCCTTCAGCTCTTTTCTTGGAAAGTTTTGCATCTTCTTTGGAAATTCGCACCTTCAGCAACTGCCAGAATCGTGAAACCTTTTCCATCTTTGCTTCGTTTGTTGATGGCCTCTACAACTTGTCAATATCATACGGGATCTCCGGGATCAGAATGATATCAGCGCCGCCTGCTACGCCGGCATGAAGCGGAAGCCAGCCAACTTATGCCCCATGATCTCCACGATAAATACGCGGTTATGGGAAGCTGCTGTAGTATGAATGCAGTCGATAACGCCCGTCGCAATATCCAGCGCACTCTGAAAACCGAAGGTAATATCCGTACCATAAATATCATTGTCGATGGTTTTTGGCAGATGAATGATATTCAAACCTTCCTCACGAAGCAGGTTTGCGGTTTTCTGTGTACCGTTACCGCCAAGAATTACCAGACAGTCAAGGTTCAGTTTGTGATAGGTATGTTTCATTGCCTCTACCTTGTCCAGTCCGTTTTCATCCGGCACACGCATATATTTGAACGGTTGGCGGGATGTTCCAAGAATCGTTCCGCCTTTTGTCAGAATTCCGGAAAAATCTTTGGATGTCAGCAGACGATAATTTCCATAGATCAGTCCTTTGTATCCATCGTAAAAACCGTAAATCTCCAGTTCATCCAGATTGGTATTTAATCCTTTTACTACTCCGCGCATTGCGGCATTTAAAGCCTGGCAGTCTCCGCCACTTGTCAGCATTCCGATTCTTTTCATTGTTTCCGCTCCTCTCTCAGTTCACAGATGATCAGATTACCCTGTTTATTTCTTGTACTTTTTATTATAAAACAATCTGTGAAAAAAACACATCGTATGTTCTGAATTTTATCAAATTAACCAGGGGATTACAAGACTAATTGCCCTGTCTGAAAATTTTACAGTAAACTATATTTTAGCATACTTTTCAGGGATTGACGAACCTCTGAAAAATGTTTATACTAATTAAGTCTTATTTTGGAGAAGTACCCAAGTGGCTGAAGGGTCTGGCTTCGAACACCAGTAGGTCGGTAACACGGCGCGAGGGTTCAAATCCCTCCTTCTCCGTTGAAAAAGAGCGCAAAACGTTTTTTCGTCCTGCGCTCTTTTTTACCCATCATGTTATTCATTATCATGATAACGATACTTTTGTCAATACACAACAAAATAAGGTACGTCTATCTCTCAACTTTAACACGAACAGACATACCTTATTTTTATCTGTTTTATTTTCTCATATCCCGGATCATGCTGGCTGCAATCATCACTGCACCGACGATCAGAATCACCAGCCCGATATTTTGTCCGCCAAAATCCATCCAGTTATGAAAGTTTACACCTGGTCTGACAATTCTGCTGCTGTAAGCAATGCTGACCATCGTGTCAGCCAAAAACATCCATACGCCACAAAGTGCAACTGTAATACTCGTTTTCATTAAACGACTGCATCTGATATATCGGAATACCACAAAGATTAGCCATGCAAGTATTACAAAAATTGTCAATACCCACAGGTTCTGAGCGATAATGGCACCTGTCACGCCTTTCACATAGAACAGGCAACCGAAAAATACCATCAGATAGGCTAATACCGTATCAATCCCAAGACAGATCAGTCCTTTATGATGTAAAATCGGCCAGTTAGATTTCCAGCTACATAGAATGATAGGCAAAAATACGCTAAGCAAGCCAAAGCTGATACCTAACAGAGACATAATCAGCCAATCGCCGCCTAACACGATCCGGCAGACACACAGCATGTAAATGAGTGATCCATAAAAGCACCAAAAGCATTTTTCTGTGCGTCTTGTTTTGGTCATCACCGGCACATTGATAAAGGAAAATATCATGGCAAGACCACCAACCACAATAAAGAACCAGGACAGGCGATGTTCTGTCACAAGGTTTCCGATAAAACATGGGATCAAAACTGCCAGATAGCAGATGTAAGTAATCCATGTATAGCCTTTTAAAATTCTCAGATATCCACGGGACTGTTCCTCAATCTCACGCTGATGCATGTCATCGCTGGCGTCAGAAGTTCATGTTCTGACACATGTAAGATCTCACACAAACTGGTGACCAGTGTCATATCCGGATAGGATAATCCCGTCTCCCTTAATTAAAGATATTGTTGGGTAAAAAAGAAAGGTCAGTCGATTTTGCCGATGAAGCGGTAGTAGATTTCTACTTCCTGCTCACGGCTTCCGTCCTCGCCCTTGACAGCTTCGTG
>ENA-OQCN01001502-OQCN01001502.1-human-gut-metagenome-genome-assembly--contig:-NODE-1502-length-11412-cov-1.835623_pt1 | contig 11412 bp, 11 predicted proteins | sample MGYA00242497_ERZ504576 | MGnify/ENA primary metagenome ERZ504576 (study PRJEB26092, sample SAMD00036296) | human gut metagenome | host: Homo sapiens | study: EMG produced TPA metagenomics assembly of...
CCACGCTCTGCAAATCAACGCCAGCTGGTCGATCTTGTTGATAAAGATAACGGTGGGAATGTTCATTTCCGCAGGGCATGGAACAGAATACGGGTCTGGGCCTGCACGCCATCTTTAGCGGAGATCACAAGATGGCCCCATCTAAAACAGCCAAAGAGCGGTACACCTCCGCCAAAAAATCCATGTGGCCGGGCGTATCCACAATGTTGACTTTACATCTGCGCCACAGGAAGGAAGTGACTGCCGCTTGAATGGTAATCCCACGCTGCCGCTCCAAAAGCATGGTGTCCGTCCTCGTTGTCCCTTTTTCGACGCTCCCCGGTTCTGAAATGGCTCCGCTGGCATATAGCAGGCTCTCCGTCAAGGTTGTCTTTCCAGCGTCTACATGGGCAAGAATCCCGATATTGATAATGTTCATGTCTATCCTCCATACAAGGCCAAATGGCGCAAAAATCCCAGCGGCTAATACTTTACCGCTGGGGGATCATGACTTCGGACAAACAGAAGTATGACGGCTTACATGAGCCGCTGTCCGTCACGATATTTACTAAAAAGGCAAAAGTATTCTTAAATTGGGTACAAAAACTAAGCCCCTGCAAGGGGCAAGCATTTTTGCGCCCATTATCAAATTTTATTTAAGAATACCTTGCCGCATATTTGTTAGACTCCTCAAATCAAGATAATAACAGTATATCATAGTACGCTCTAAAAACAAGAAATTATTTTACCCGATTCCCCAAATAAATCAGGAGGCATTCACTGGAACACCCTCCGGTTTTGGTGATTACCGTGCGCCTACCCTTGTTTTTTGCCTTGCGGCCCGTTTCCGTTCCTTTTCAGCCTGTTCCTGCTGGTAAGCGGCCTCTAATATTCTGTCCGCCTGTTCCGTGCCAATGGCCCGCCTGACCCGCTCGTAGTCCCTGACCTTTCCCTTTAGACTGTCTCTCTCGGCGCAGACTCGTAAATCCTTTCTGACAAAGAACTGTTTTTGCTGACCTCCCGGCCATAGTAAGTGAATCAGCGCGGGTGGTTTGCGCGCCATTTGCAAAACCCCAGGTCGCGACCCTTCGCCATTCGTGGGAAAAGTGAGTAGTCTCAGGTGGCTTACTCATGAGTTGAACCGCTTTCGCGATTAGGGCCTAATAGCGGCTTCTCCACTAACTGCCCCTGGGTTTGCCTTTGTCCGCCGCACGGGATGGCTCCCGAGCAACGCGGTGAGATAATGCCATCCAACGCAGGCAATGGAGCCTGAAAATATAGGTGACGGCGGCATGGCCCGAGCCAGCACTTTTGGCCCGCCTCCGTAGCCTCCTTTTTCATATGCGGTCCGCGATACGCCTATGGGAGCGATTCGCTCGTGCAAGGCTGTAAACACGCAGAGAAAACGAGGTATTGGATGAATAGCGAACCGATCTACAAAGAATTCCTTCTTGGAGAAGGCTTAAGCGAGTTGAAGAAAATTCGAGATGGCTGGAGGGATGAAAGCGGCTATTCCGAGTCGAGGGGAGGAACCTCTTTAATACCTGAAAATCTATGCAATGTCTCAGGGTCCGAACGGCTTAACTATACCTTCATCATGACAGAGCCAATGAGTGCATGTATCGACTGATTTGCGAGTCGATTTCCATGCTTCTTAAAGAATATGGATACATAACACTACGTGCCCGCGTTCGCAGAAGCGATGCTTACCAATATCTCCCAAAAGACGGCCTAGCCGGGCCGACCGTCCTCAAAGCGAGCAAGAGGGTGGTCCGCATAATCAAGGTGGATGTCGATGGCTCCCCGAGCGTTTTTGTATTCAAGGAACCTGGATTAGACCAGAGTCTCCCGAAAGAGCTTGAGGATTCGCTGAGGGAAAACTTTGGGGTATCGAAAATCACCTACGTCTCTTTGGTTATGGACGGAGCGAAGAGGGAGGTTCTCAATTACGAGTCGGTGAAGGACGCTACGCCCTACATCTCGGTTAAAGAGTTCTTCCGCCTGTTCTTTCCACAAGAGGAGTTCGACAAATTCGAGGAGGCTGTGGTTGAGCTTAGGCAGAAAGCGCGTTCCTACTATGGCTTGAGCATAACCAAATCGCTTAACCATTTGCGCATGGGCCATTTCAGGAGAGACATCCGAGACCGTCTGATCGGCTACAAACCAGACGTGGAATTGGGGTCCGAACAGAGAATGGCCATAGACAAGAGCTTTGTCGTAGACGGCAGATACTCGGCGTTGACCGGTGACACGGATTTCGCAGTAAGCTTCCAGACCGCAGAATGGCTAAGGGATTCTTTAACGCATGCAGGATGCATAGATTTCGCCCCCATCGCGTTGGAGTACTTCAAATCGCTCGAACAATTCCTGTACAGATTTCTTTACGCCATACATAAGACTTCGAAATCGAAGAGTAGGCGTATTTACTACGGCAAAAAGCTCGGAGAAAACCCTTACTACCTGCCTGCGAAAAGAGATGGCGTTCCCGACAAATCGCGACACATAGAAGTCAAGGACGGAGAAATCGAAATCAACGATGAGCTTTTCACGGATGGTTTCGAATATGTCTTAGACCTCGGTAGGCTCACAAGGTTCTTCGGCGACTATGTTTGCGAGAAGCAGCAGCTGTACAGCCGCAATGAAGACCTTCTCGATACGGCGATAAGCGAGGATACGTACGAGTCGATAATTCGCGCACTCCAAAGCGCTCGAACGATGAGGAACGGCATTGCTCACAAAGACAATCTCTACGATTGGACCGAGATGGAAAGCGCCCGGTCGTCAGTCCTCTTGGCTTTCTACTTAGTCCTAGGTTCTTACAGCATCGATACTGAAATGCGAAGCCTCCTCGGCATCGAAAGCGATTGCGTGCAGAAAAGCGAGGAGTGGAAGCTCTGCAACTACGTGGCATCGGCGGCCGTTCCTAAAGGCAATCCTCTTGAGTTTCCCGTTTTTTATCTCGATGGCGACGATTCCCCCGAGGCCGCCTTGTTTGCTTGCCCCGACGACGAAGAATCCGATCCCGACCGATATGGAAAAGCCCAATCGTTCTCGGGTGTGTACTTCAAGAGAATCGGATCGCATAAGCGTTACGATATCTCGTACCAACTGACCGTCTTCCCTCATTGGTTGAACAAGGGATGCTGATTATCTGCGGTGAGGGGCTGAAGCTCATGGGGCCTCAAAAGGTCATCTACAGAGACGGAAATTACCTTGGGGACACGAGCGCAGAGTGACTTCGAACCCAGGGCGTGGACCTCGCGCTCCGCCCTAAAGACCATCGTGGCCGGTTTTAAGGGCGGGAGCGCGAGGAATGTCCGTAGGGTTCATGCCTTCCCGGGCGCAAGCCACCAGTCCGTAACCGCAGGTGAGGCAGCGCCGTGGCTTGCACGCTGGTGGCAAATTCGCAGGTCAAACATCTCCGTCATCTATCGACGAAACGAGAAGCCCCACGTTGACGCGTCTATGAGTTGATGACCTGAACGACGGTCGTCCTAGTTGCCAGCTTCCGCATCAGAGAAACCACTTGGAGCAGAAGCCGATCTGGAAGACCGAATGGACGAGCATCGAGATTCCGAGGCAGACCATCATCGCGCAAAACCCGATTCCGGCCCATTTCAAGAAAGGGTCTTTTTCTTGCTTGTCGGAAGCTCGCTCCATCCAGTCGCGCGAATACGTATCGCCGTACTCGTCGCTCTTTGAGGCCTCTTTCGAAAGCAGCTCGAGAGCTTCGTCGAGGTCATCAGCAAGCTTGTTTCCGTCGATTCCGACCTTGAAAAGATGAGTCTCATCATGCTGCTTGACGCCGATTGGTTCTGCAAAAGGTAGAACCTCTCGCCGTTCACCCCGTTCGCCAGAGCGGTCCTCTCGCTCGAAAACGACCGAATCTCCTTCTTGAGCCTTGAGAAGGCCCCCCTTGCCCTCGATTCCGAACTTCTGCGCGAGCGACTCAAGCTGCCAGAGCAGGTCGTACAGCCCCGCCGCGGGCAGGAGCCCGGCCCCGTACGCCTTCTCGAGCATCGACCGCTCGAAGCGATCGTAAACGGGGATCGCCTCCCCGTACGTCAACCTGGTGCCAACTTCGGGGAAATCATTGCATTCCATATCGTCTCCTATCATTCGAATCGAGAGTTAATTCCTTGGGGCGCGTCACGCGTCGACGACGCCGCGTCCCACAACAGCGGTTGTTGCTTCCGCGTGGGCGCATCGCCTAGCACGCAGGGCGCAGATCAAGCCTGAAATCACCTTGGCGATAGAGAGGCTGTAGTTCGACCCGACTAAAACAGCGATGCCCATCAAGGCCAGACCGCAAGCGGCGATCAGCTGCTCCGGCGAAAAGCCGAGGATCCTCCTTCCGTTATCGCACGCCGCCTCCGCTACGGCATCGGCTGACGAAATCGTCGGGGCGTTCACCGCCCGTCCGGCGTCGTTCATAGTTGGCTCCCTACTCTCTCTTCCATTGCTTCGACCCTTATTTTCAACCGCCATCGGAATTTCGTCTCCTCTGACTGGTTTGGATTGCCTACAATTTCATAGGCAATAAAGCTGTTTATGGAGGACCTGCAATGTCTAGGACATTCACCGAGGAGGAGATCTCCGAGTTAAAGGAAGCCGGATTCGCGGCGAGCGGCACATCGAGAAGCAGGATCCTGTCCGTCCTCGACCTCCTCGTCCGCTTCACCGATGAGAGGACGGGCATATCCGCATCGGAAATCGCGCGCGTCATAGGCATCTGCTCCGAGAGGCCGACGTCGGAGAACGCCATTCTCAAGGACCTGCACCAGATAAGCGAAAGCATGCCCATGGGAATCCGCATGGCGATACCTGGCCACGGCGAGAACGTCGGGTTCAGGGCCGTAAACAAACCCCTGTCATCCGAGGAGGCGATCCTCATCTCGGACGTGCTGGGGACGAGCTCCTTCATCGGCGAGGGGCGGAAGGACAAGATCTCCTCGAAGGTGCTCGCATTCTCCTCCGACTATGACGTCGACGAAAGCGTGGAGACCGTGTTCGTCGACCGCAAGGCCGGCAGGGACACCGACGCGATTTTCAACGTCCTCCATGCCGCATCCCGAGCGATCCGCATGAACGAAAGGCTCGCCTTCAAGAAGCAGGTTCACCTGATGAACGGATCGACCGTAAAGATTGGGCCGTACGAGGAGGACCCGGTGGCGATCGTGTTCAGCTTCGGCCGCTACTATCTCGAGAGCATGCATATCGACGAAGGCGGTTCCCCCAGTCCCTACTTCTACCGACTAGACGATATCGCGGACCCGGTTGTCACCGGAAAACCGGTGTCGGATCGGGATAAGGTAGAGGCGCTGAGGACGCGCGTGGTCGCGGACACGCGCCAGCGGGTCGACATGTTCGGCTCGGGCACCGCCAGAAAGCTGTTCCTGGAAGTATCCGGCACTCATGCCAAGTACGTTTACGAAAGGTTCGGCCACGACCTCAAATTCTGTCACATCGACGAGAGCGACGAAAGAAACGTCATCGGCTACGCCTGCGTCAGCGCGATGCCGTCTCCGACCTTTTACAGGTGGCTATTCGGGATGGACGGCGCGGTGAGGCTGGCGAAGCCTAAGGGGAAACGGTGGGTCGAGAGCTTCCCGAATGCCGTCGCCTCCGACTTCGAATCCTATATGCGAGATTACGAAGCGGCCGCAGGGGGCTATAAAGTCGCACTGGAAGCTGCTATTTTGCAATTGGCCTGAAAAGCCGCCAACGAGAAAACAACCCCAATCGGCTCGATTTGGAGAGCACAGACACCCTTTTAAAGACTTTGACCTGCGAGACGGAACAGAGATGAACGACAGTAGCCAGATTATCTACAACGTAAAAAAGACCGCGACAAGAATAATCCAAGAGTATTTAAAGCTATGGGTCAAAGAAAGGTGCCCGGATAGTGAAAGCTGGACAAGGCAGGTTGAGTCCATTTGCGACGAGGCGCGCCGCAGGGGCGACGAGAACCCTCGCTTTAAGCCTAGCTATGACGCGGTAACCGCGCCACTTGACCGCGTTGGTCTCGAGAAAATGGACATGGGCAGCTGGGACCTAACCGCGCTGCGAACGATCGTCCTGCACATTCACCCCTTGGCATATGGCTCTCTAAAGAGCAATACGAGCTCTTCGTAAAAATCGTGGATGACAAAAACTACGATTCGCACGAATCGACGAACGAACCCATGGAGTACGTCAAACCGTGGTCATGCGAGGCCCTGGACCGCATAGAGCTTTTTGCGAAGAGCGCAAATGGCTCGCTGCAGGAAGACCATTACAAGGAGTATTTCGAAGAGTCCATCAAGACGATTCAAGAAACGCGGAAAAGGAACAGAGAGGAATACGATGCGCGCTATGGGCAAATAGCGGAGCTAAAACGACAAGCGGAAACCGAAGCACATGACATAGCAACATCTCGCGACCCCCTGAATGCCTACGGTGCCGCATTTCCGAAATGGATCTGCAAGCTCCCTAACGACTCTCGCGCGTCCTTCCACCTTTGGCACAGCTTCAATGAGGCATTAGTAGCCGAAGGATTTACGCTCGCAGCATCGAACCTCGCGGATGCGTATTATTCAGGTGATGAAATCACTCCCGCCGACTACGAAAAGGCAGCCTACTATTTTGAAAAACGGGGCGTAGATGACCTCATGTGGTATCAACAAATCCAGTATGCTGGATTACACTTTGCGTGGCTTGATTCGACGCTCAGCCGATAGGGGCAATGCCATTCTTTCCGAAATGGAATCTCCCTCGATGAAACTGCGCCTTGCAAGGGAGTATCTATCGGCAGATGGATACCGAAGAATTATGCAAAAGCGGCCGCGCTTTACGAGGCTTCCCCCACAAAAAGAGCGACCCCTGAATCCAATTCAAGCATCATGGCGCCACAGGACTATGCAAACCTCGCAAGTCTTTATTTGGCTGAATTGGCAAATGAACCCTCACCTGGGAAAGGAAGCGAGATAATCGCCGCACTGGAAGATGCCCTTCGTGGCACCGATTCAACACTCCAGGCCTATCAAAACGAAGACGGCTTTACTTTCTACCGGGTGATAACTGCTGGCGGCAAAAACCATCGAAAGACACAGGGTTGAGATAGGCGGCATCGTTCGCCTCTGATTCGGCGCCAATGTCTACGCCGCTCGCCTGTCTCCCATTATCAAAACGCTAGCTATGGCGAACCATGTCCCAGCGGTGGGCACCATTTACCCGGGTGCACCTGGGGCAACGGGCCGAAAAACCTGTGCAAGGTCGCTCGCAGAACACGCAACATCAAACACGACAAAAGAGGCGAACGACAGATGCCGGACCCCGGACAACAGCACCGCGGAAGAGAAGCATTCCAACCACAACCGAACAACTCCAGCTACTAGGCAGGCGCCCGCATGGGCGCCTTTTACTTTTCAGGGGCTTAGCCGCGAGCTAAGGCACGCGGCTCATGGCCGTTTCATGAAGACCCGACCAGCTCGACCCACCTCGACCCGTCTCCGCTCCTGCCGTGCCCACGAATCGCCATCAGGCGGTTCAATCGTCGCTCAGGCGAAAAGGGACACTGTGCCGCGCGGCGTGCCCGCACGGTGCCGCACGGGAAGATTGGAGGAACCATGGCACGCACAGCCGAATACGCCGCGCCCGAGGGCAACCGGGCCGCGACGAACGGATGACGGTGTTAGAGATGCAGGAGTACATGGGAGCAAGCCGGAGCAAGGCGTACGACCTCATCTGGTCGGGAGAGATCGACTCGTACAGGCTCAGAAGCAAGCTCCTGGTGTCAAGGGCGTCAGTGGACGCCTATATCGAGTCGAGGAGCGGAAGGAAATGATGACAGCGACCGCCCCGGGAGCCGCCCGCGGACGGGCACGCGAGGGAGCCTCGAGACGAAAGGAGCTCGAGGACGACCATGACCAAGAGCACTAGCAGGAGCCAGGTGAGGCTCATCGCATCGACCAACGCGATATTCGGCGCCGACGAGGCGCGCGATGCCGCGCATCAGCCGCGACGCCATGTACCGGCTCGCCCCCTTGCACTCACCGTCAGAGCATGCTATAAGGTTATTGGTGGCTCATTAAGCTACCTCCAAGTGCCGGGGGAGTCCCCCGGCTATTTTTTTATCCATTCCATTAGGAGTCCCCATTGGCCAAGGAGCTCAGCATCTTCGTCGACGAGAGCGGCGACCGCGGCGGCAAAGCTCGCTACTACCTGCTCACACTCGTCTTTCACGACCAGGCAGACAGCATCGCCGAGGCGGTCACGGGCTATGAGGCCAAGCTTGCCAGGCCGATCTCCCTAACATTCCGTTTCACTCCGAGCCTCTCATGAACGGGCACAAGGACTATGAGTTTCTTGACATCGAGCAGCGCAAGGTGATGCTCGCCTACTTCTCCTCGTTCGTCCGCAAACTTCCCATTCCTATATCACGTTCGTCTACCGCCGCAGCCAGTTCGAAGACCCGGCAAGCTAATGGAGCGCATGGGACGCGACATCTCCTCCGCCATGATTGAACACCTGGGCTTCTTCCAGTCCTTCGACGATGTGAAGGTCTATTACGACAACGGTCAGGACATTGTCAAGCAGGCGCTCGACCGCTCGGTGGGCAAGGTCCTCTCAAAAGGGGTCGTCCGACGCCGTAAAACCTCGATGACCGACTACCGCCTCGAGCAAGTGGCGGATTACCTCTGCACTATCGAACTTGCCTTGGTCAAGTACGAGGCCAAGGAGAACGGTGAGACGTACAACAAGTTCTTCGGTGGTATCGGCTCTTTCAAGAGGAACTGGCTCAAGCAAGCCCGCAGCAAGCGATATAGGTGGTTCCGTAATCTCATAGGGAACGGCCATCTCTCCTCCGGCCAGGAGTCCCAAGTGGCACGCTTCGAGCAGCGATGGCGAAACGCAAGCAATGGCGTCGAGGGCGCCTCGTGCGCTACATTGTGTCCATGTGGTCATCTCCTATCGTCTCAGCGTGGTAACTGAAGATTCTAGGCGGTGGCCACACCCCTTTTCCGGGGTGCTGACACCAACGTTTGGCACGCAACCGCAGTAGACGGCAACGTCCGTCTACTGAGCAAAAGCAACGAGCTTTTCCGGGTCCAAGACCGATAAGCGAAGATGAATCAAGTTTTACTCCCTTAGCAGGCCCAACTTGCCAAGCCACTCGACAAAAGTAGTGATGATCCGCTCGGTGCGCATTTCGATGTCGCTCTCGGCGAAGTCGCCGCATCGCGCAATTTCCACGAGTTCGCGAACAGCGGTCCCCGACACCTCAACGCCCTTATCGTTCACATAGCCCTCATAATACTTGCGTTTATCCGTCAGTTGGTAATCTGAGGCGCGAATATTTACGCGCTTCTCCAACATCGCCTTGTTTCCTAGTGCTTCAAGATTTGAGCGATTGGATAGCGGGTGCACCTCGTTACGCTTTCTTGCATAGATGTGTTCAATCTCGAGCGTTGTGTCCAAGTCCATGAGAGGTTGCTTAGGATCTGAATAGGCCCACCAAACAAGCATCGATCGTGTGAAGCGACGCTGGTTGGTGACTGATAGCTTCTGAAGCGTCCCGTAATTGTTTCACGGTCGAACAGATGGGCTGAAAAGTCGACCTTGCGACCTTCTACGATATCTATGAGTGCGGGATAGACGGGACCGCGCAGGGCGTTTACGCCGGGACGCTCAAGTGAGTAGGCGTAGATGAATCCAGTGATGTAGCAAAGGAAATCGTAGAGCTCTTTGTCGTCTAGCTCGCCTTTGGTATTGCGCTTTGCCAGGAACCAGGTACTCAACAGATAAGCACATGCGCTTGGTGGCATAATTGAGAACGAATAGACGGCGTGCTACACGCTCGGAAAAGCCCTCCTGCGCATCAACCCGTTTCCAAAAATCGAGCAGAGACTCCAAATCGTCGAGCGTCGCGTCCTCGCGTAGGATTTCGTACGAGCTGTCGCTGTAGAAGTCGCGTAGACTTTTGGTTGTCGTGTCGCGGATGCCCTTCTTTGCACGGCGATAATACATATAGCGGGTGAAAAGCTCGTCGAGCGGAGTGCCCGAGGTTGGTTTGAAAATGAGGTTGGCTGTTTCCTCAAGCACTTTCCAACGCGCAACGAACTCGTCTTTGCGACCCTCGATGGAGAAGTGCTTGTAGAACTGGCTCTTAAAGATGTCAGCGTCTGCCAACGGGAGTCCACGGTCGTTCAAAGTCGAGAAGATTCTGAGCGCGGTGTCCTGGGATTCCGCTTCGATGGGAAGCAAGATTACGTTATTGAGAATGCGAGCGGCAAATAGGGCGATGTAGCTTGGCCACTCGCTTGCCATTTCGGCCATTCTTTTAGAGAAGAAGGCGTAATTGCGTGAATAGGCGCTGTGGGCCATGGGGCCCACGGAGCCGTGGCGCAATATATCTAGAAACTCATCTTTGTCGGAATCGCTCGCCACCTCTGAATCGATTTTCAGTGCATTCATGTCGGGGTCGTCGAACTCATCGGTCTTCCAGACGCAGCCAGCAATCGAGTCACGCACTTTAATTGATTGCTTGTCCTTCATGTTTGCGAACTTGTCGTAAAACGCCCTAAGCAGCAACATGATGGTTGTAAGTCTCTGCTGGCCATCGATTATTTCAAGCTGGCCTGCGTCGTTCTTGAAAGTAACAATGGGGCCGAGGAAGTATTCATCACTAGTGCTTTCGAAGGCGTCGCAGTCGTCGTTGGGAAACGCGAAGGTGAAGAGATCGTCCCATAGCGTTGCACACTCGTCTTCGCCCCAGGCGTAAGGTCGCTGGTAATCTGGGATGAGGAAGTCCGAATGCTTATCTGTAAGGAGCAGCTTGATCGTTTTCTGGTCGATGTTGAGCTTGGACATGCTGGAAACCTCCGTGCGGATATCCTTTTGCATCCAGAATTATATTTCACAGAGTAAATAAGGTGCTTGATGACGGCACGATAGGACCAGAGAGCGCGGGGACGAATTGAAGGCCCGCATCCAGCACTCTCTTTATGTTCTAGCGGTTATTAGTCCCAAATAGCATGGAGAACCGCGTGCCACTCACTTGGGATAAATCCTTACTCTCGTTCTTCCGAATACCACCCGTACTTTGTCATCTTGAAATACGGGGAGTAAATGGCGAAATCGCAGGTGAAAGGGAGTAAAACGGCAAAGAAAAAGCCTCCGTCCCAACGCGGGAACGGAGGCCAGATTATCGTTTTTACTCACCGCCGTCGCTGGCGGCTTTGCCGTAACTCTCGTACGAAACGAAACTCAGGAGCACAGTGCAATACTCAAAAGAGCAGGTCAAAACCCTGTCAGCCTCACTCCCACTCGATCGTCGCAGGCGGCTTGGACGTGATGTCGTAGCACACGCGTTGCGCCGGGGACCTCGGCAACGATGCGGCCGGAGATGCGGGCCAGCACGTCGTAGGGCAGCTTGGCCCAGTCGGCGGTCAT
>ENA-OQCN01001503-OQCN01001503.1-human-gut-metagenome-genome-assembly--contig:-NODE-1503-length-11407-cov-7.491755_pt1 | contig 11407 bp, 13 predicted proteins | sample MGYA00242497_ERZ504576 | MGnify/ENA primary metagenome ERZ504576 (study PRJEB26092, sample SAMD00036296) | human gut metagenome | host: Homo sapiens | study: EMG produced TPA metagenomics assembly of...
TTGAAAACTGAATAGTTCCGTCATCTGGTACTCCGATAATGATACTTCCGTAATTCGCGGCCCGGTCACAAAGCAGACGGGGTGGCTGAAATGCCAATGAAGCGGTACAAGTCCGCTGCCAGATGTTCATGCCCCACTCGCAGGGAGCCGAGGGCGAATATGCGAGACCTTTAATCATATTGATCCGGGAACTGTCGGGTACGTTCCACGCATCCGGCAGTTCCCGTTTTTTTACGTACTCTTATTTATTCTTTATCCGAATATTCACTTTTGATACATAGGAGGACACTTTTATGGACGAGTTGAACCCCACGGTGCGCGAGCAGGAGATCTACGAGGAGATGGAGCTGACCCCTGAGATGGTCAAGTCCATCCGAACTCTCTGCGGTACCTGTCTGCGGCACTTTGTGGATGCAAAGGCTTTCAAAATCGCGCTTGTACCCAGCCCAGACCGGAGCATGGACACATGCACCGTCTGCCAGATGCGGCGCGGCTATGATTATGTGGTCATGCACCGCTGACCCAACCATACCACCATACCTTGAACGAAGCTCGTTGCGGAACATCCGGCAGCGGGCTTTGCACATAACAACATGGAGGTACAATTTTGCAGCAAACTGGAAATTCCAACGCGGAGACATCTTCTTCACCCATTTCGGGGCGAGCACGGCTCGGAACAGCACGGTGACCGCCCGGCGGTCATTCTTCAGAATGACGTGGGCAATTATCACTCTCCGACCCTGATCGTTGCGACCATGACAAGCAAGGCGGAAAAGAAAGTAAACCAGCCGACCCACTGCCTGTTGGAAAACGCAGGGTTGAATATGCCGTCCGTTGTGCAGGCAGAGCAGATCTTCACCATCGACAAAAGCCGGGCACTGAAGTATCTGGGGCATCTGACCCCAGAGGAGATGCGCCGGGTGGATGATGCGGTTCGCATCAGCCTTGCGCTGAACCCTATGGGCAGCATCCAGCAGATAGAGCCTATCCGGCGCTCTACGGCGGTTTATGCGCCGCCTGAGGTGGTGGATGGCAAACCGCCTGTCTACCCCTATACGCCCATCCGGTCGTCCTTTGAGAACGCCGGAAGCATCGAGGAAATGATGCTGTACACCGAACTGCAATCCGCGGTTCATGCCATGATCCAGCGGCTCGAATATAGCTTCACCTTCAATCCCAGCCTGCTCACCAGCCCGAAGCGGAAGCAGCAGGTGACTGAGATCTTAGAGGAAGCCGAGAAGTACATTTGGAGAATCAAGGAGGAAATGCGATGCGCCTGAACGACAACAATACTTTCATTGGTATCAACCCGCCGTACCAGCTTTCGGTCATCCACAGCAGCAAGCTGATCTATCCCCGCGAGATCTACCAGCGGGGCGTAGAGCGCAAGAGGGTGGAGCTGATTGCAAGGGACTTCAACGAGTACATCGTTAACGAGCCGAAGGTCAGCTTCCGCAACGGCAGGTACTATGTAATGGATGGGCAGCACACCATCGAGGGCTGCATCCTCCTCAACGGCGGCGAGGACCGCCCGATCCTCTGCAAGGTCTACACCGGTCTGACGATGGAGCAGGAAGCCCTGCTCTTTGCCGAGCAGAACGGTCACGCCGCACCCCTGTCGGCGGGCATCAAGCTGCGCGCCAAGGTGGTGGGCGGCGATGCGCCTTCCAAGGCGTTTGTCGCAGCCACTAACCGGGCGGGGCTTTCCCTCAACTACGACAGTATGCAGCTGAGCGACTACCGCATCGGCTGCGTGGGCACGGCGCTGAAGCTGTACGACCAGCTGGGCGAAGAGATCTACTGCGAAGCTCTGCGGCACATCGTGGAAGCGTGGGAGGGCAAACCGGATTCCTTCCGGGCGGCTGTCCTGCGGGGCGTGATGTACTTTGTGCAGCTGTATCATGGGCAGTACAGCGAGGAGCGGCTTGTCCGTGCGCTGAGCGGCGTCCATCCCATGGAGCTCTACCGTGTCAGCCGGGATAACCCCGCCAAGCTTCCGGGCTGGCGGCGGTACGTTTACCCCATCTACACCACCTACAACGCAAGTGCAGGAAAGACGCACTGCCGATGAAGTTCTAAGCTCAAATATCTCCTTTGGCAAGTGAGATGGTCCCCGAAAAAGACCATCACACTTTACATATAGTATTTTCTGCTGAATAATCGACATATTGAACTAGAAAGAGAGGACAGGAATGAGCGAGATCGCAGCCTGCACTTTGATTCAGGAAGAGCCTGACCGAAAGACGGAGAGGTATCTGACGATGTTCAAGGACTACCCGGATGTGGTGACGGTGGAGCATCTTCAGGAAATGCTTGGCATCTGCCGGAAGAATGCGTATCTGTTGGTCAAGCAGAAGAAGATCCACTCGGCGCGTGTAGGACGCAGCTATAAGATACCAAAACTCTGCGTGGTAGAGTACCTGCTCGATCAGGATCGGCAACTTGGAGGGATGCACCTTTCAAACTCCCTTGTGCCATCCTTGCAAAACACTCCAGAATCTTCTAAACTTATGATGCCTAAGCAAAGGACGTTTGGCTGCGAACAGAAAGGAGCATAACTATGACAAATGTGGCCGGACATTTAAGAGAACAAAACGGTATGTATCAGATGATTCTGAGCTGGAAAGACACAGATGGAAAGCGCAGAACCAAATCCATCAGCACAGGACTTCCTGTTAAAGGAAACAAAAAAAGAGCTGAATCTCTGTTGCGTAAAACACAAAAAGAGTTTAACCCTGAAACGATGCAGCAGGTTTCCGACCTGCCGGTATCGGAATATCTGAACCGCTGGCTTCGGGAAAGCGTGATGAACCTTCCGCCCGAAACCTATGGCAGATATGCTTATGATCTGGGAAGAGTAGTTGTCCCATACTTTGAAAAGAAGCGGCTGTCTTTGAAAGCACTTTCTCCGCGCGATCTGGAAACGTTCTTCCGCTATGAGCGTCAGCAGGAGGAGGCCAGTGTACAGCAGCTTCTTGATTGGCACAAGGAGTTGACCGATGCCCTGCAATATGCCGTCGCCAATAATTGGCTGAAGGTCAGCCCCATCAAAGAAGTTGACCCCTGCCTTGATAACTCCCCGGTACTTTTCACCGACTTCATCACGGACTGGTTGAAAATGATGAAGTCACGAGTGGAAATCACAACCTATACCAGCTATGAAAGAGCAATCGTTCACAAGATCGTCCCATATTTTGAACCGCTCCACTATACATTGCAGGATATGGAACAGCATCCCAAATACATCCAAGACTTCTACCAGCATGAGTTGGATCGTGGCCTTACGGCAAACACCGTCATTCACTATCACGCCAACATCCGCAAATGCTTGCAGTACGCTTTTCAAATCGGCATGATCCGTTCCAACCCGGCAGATCGCGTTGAACGTCCTCGTAAGGAAAAGTTCAAGTCGGAGATTTACAGCGGTGAAGAACTGGAGCAGCTTTTCAAAGCGATTCAAGGTGACCCTTCGGAGTTTGGCGTTATCATGGCTGCATTCTACGGCCTGCGGCGCAGTGAAGTTGTTGGCTTGAAATGGGATGCCATTGACTTTGAAAACAAGAAAATCAGCATTCAGCATACGGTTGTGACCGCAAAGGTCAACGGAACGCTAACAGAAATCGCACGAGATAAGACAAAAACAAAGTCGAGCTGCCGGACACTTCCCCTAATCCCTGCCTGTGAGCAGATGCTCAATAAAATGAAAAAGGAGCAGGAGCAGAATCGGAAGGTCTGCGGCAAAAGCTATTGCACCGATTATCTTGACTATATCTATGTAGACCCGATGGGAAAGCGGATTCGGCCCGACTTTCTGAGTCAGCATTTCCCGGATTTTCTGGTCGCACACCAGATGAAGCGTATCCGCTTTCACGATCTGCGCCATAGTTGTGCCAGTCTGCTCTATGCCAATGGCGTGAGCCTGAAGGAGATTCAGGAGTGGCTCGGTCACAGTGACATCAGCACAACAAGCAACATTTATACACATCTGGATTTCTCCAGCAAGGTGTCCTCGGCGAATGCAATCGTCAACATCTTCCCAGAAAACACCAAGGTATAAGAAACTGAGTAGAAAAAGAAAAACAGCCTAAAATCTTTCGATTCTAAGCTGTTTTATGATGGAGTGCCGATGGTGGGACTCGAACCCACATGGTTTCCCGAACGATTTTGAGTCGTTTGCGTCTGCCATTCCGCCACATCGGCTTATATTCAATTTTGGGACATTAGTACCGGTTTCTGAAGATTGGAGGGATGTTCAGGAGGGATGTAAGAAATCCTGCTTCGACGAACTCTCAAAATTCAACGAATACTCGTGGATTTCTCGCACAGACACGAAAAATCACGAAGCGGATTTTGAGTCCCCCTCGTCTGCCATTCCGACACACCGGCGTATTCTATTTTACAGACAACATAGTTATTATAGCGGATTTTTCTCCCAAAATCAAGATGCAGCTCACAACTCATCAAATTTCTGCAAATTTCCTCTCCCTTTTTGGGCCGCGGGCGTGTATACTGAGAGAGACAACATCGTACCCAAAGGAGTACTCTCTATGAATCATTTTCTTTTTGCCCCCGTTACCGACGCCCAGCGCCAGCGCGACGCGCTGTTAGGGGCGCTGGTGGGGCTGGCCCGCTCCACCGTCAACGAGCCGAAGACCGAAGACACCGACCGTGTGCTGGCCTCCGGTCTCCCGGCTGGCTGCAGACCCGGACGCTGCCGAAGACGCGCTGCGCCGGATGTACCACATCGTCGAGACAGAAAAGCACCGCGTCGCCCCCAACTGTGCCACCTGCACCATGCGCTGCGGCAACACCGACAACTACGACCTCGCCCGGCTCTGGGCCGCGCCGGAGGACATCCGCGCCCTCAAACTGCGGCTGCTGGCAGCAGTATTCCGGCTGGCACAGGCGCCCGGATGCTTGCGCACAGGAGGTCATTGATCAGGCCCTTTTTGTCCTCGCCGAAGACTGGGACGAGGAACTTCTCGCCCCCGTCGTGAAGCGGGCCGAGGACTGCTGTGCCGGGTAAATTCCCCGGAAATTTCTGTTTTTCCCCGCGCGCTGCATTTCTTTTCTCTCCGCTGCGCCGCACACAAATCCGGACAGTTTCTTTTTTATAGGGCATTCTTTCCCCTTTTTGTCGAAATTTAGTGCTCCGGGCGCAGAAATATGGGGATGCTTTTTCCAAAAAACACTTTACAAACGTCAAAGAAATAACTATTATATAAGTATAGTGCTTCCAATCGTTGGCACGAACAGAAAGCGGTCGGATTGACCGGTAATACAGCTTCCGGCCCGGAAATCATCCACGTTTCCAATTTGCAGTGGAATACAGGAAAGAAGGTATAAGCTATGTCTGAGAAAAAGTCTGCTGCCCCCGCAGCTGTCGCTGCTCCTGAGACTCCTGCGGCAGAGCCGAAGAAGCGCAAATCTTCTGGTGCTGCACAGCGGCGCGGTCGTCCCCCGCTCTCCCCGGAGGTTTATGTCGAGTTCGGCACCAACCAGTACAACATCACCGATGTCATCGAGCGCGCCAAGCCGACTACCGCGCCACCCATAAAGTGGGCGTCCAGTCCTGCAAGGTCTACGTCAAGCCTGAAGAGGGTATGGCCTACTATGTCATCAACAAAGTCTCCGGCAAGCTGGAGCTGTGATGTTCCTCAACACGAACAAAGGCGTCTGCACAGTCATTTGTGCAGACGCCTTTTCTTTTTTATAAGCCGTACAGTTCGGTGTACTTTCGGGTAAGGTACTGGATATAATCCTCAGCACTGAAATCGCCGCAGGCATTCTTCACCACGTCGGCAGGCTCCATCAGCCCGCCGTACTGGTGGACTTTTTCCCGCAGCCACGCCGTGATGGGTGTGAGGTCGCCCTTTGCCGCCGCGCCCCAGACGTCCACGTCCTGCTCCATCCGGCGGAGCATCTGAGCGCCGTAGGCACCGCCCAGCGCGTAAGACGGGAAGTAGCCGAACGCGCCGCCCGACCAGTGGCTGTCCTGTAAACAGCCATCCCGGTCATTCGGCACCTCGATGCCCAGATATTCCTTATAAAGCTTCGCCCAGACAGCCGGCACATCTTTTGCTTCCAGCGTGCCGCCGATGAGCTGCTTTTCGATCTCATACCGTACCATGACGTGGAGGCAGTAGGTCAGCTCGTCGGCCTCGGTGCGGATGAGGCTGGGCTGAGCCTTATTGACAGCGCGGTAAAACTGCTCTGCACTCACGCCGCCCAGCTGCTGGGGAAAGAACTCCTGCACCTTGGGATAGATAGCTTCCACGAAGGGCCGCGACCGGCCAATGAGGTTCTCATAGAAACGGGACTGGCTCTCGTGGACGCCCATTGAGACGCCGCCCGCAAGACAGGTGTACTGCAGGTCATCCCGGATGCCCAGTTCATACAGAGCATGGCCGCCCTCGTGGAGGACAGAGTACATCGAGGATGCCACATTGTGCTCGTCGTAGTTGGTGGTGATGCGGACATCCTTATTGTTGAATTCCAGCGTGAAGGGGTGCTCCGTCTCACCCAGACCACAATGGCTGCGGTCGAGGCCCATCACCTCCATCAGATAGTCGGCGAAGGCCTTCTGCTGTGCTGCCGGGTACTCCTGATGAAGGAAACTGTCGTCGATCTGCGGCTTCTCGCCGATTTTGTGGATGAGCGGCACCAGCCCCTCCCGCAGCGTCGCAAAGAAGCTGTCCAGCATCTTCCTATCCACGCCGCGCTCATACTCGTTCAGCAGAGCGTCATAGGGCGCTTTCGAGGCGTCATAATAACCGGCAAAGCGGCGATTGTAGTCTACAAGCTCCTGCAAAACGGGGCAGAACAGGGCGAAATCGTCCTGTGCCTTGGCCTTGTGCCAGACGTCGTCCGCCCGGTTGCACAGCTCTTTGTAGGCCATATATTCGTCAGCCGGGATGCGGGTCAGCTGCTCACAGCTGCGGCGCAGCTCCTCCACTTCGCGGCGGTGGACGAGGTCCAGCTCCCCGGCCCGGGCGTCAGCTCATCCAGCAGCGCTTTCGTCTCGGGGCAGGTCATCAGTTTCTGGCTTTCTCCGCCAGAATGCTCATGGCCACGCCCCGGCCCTCGGAGGTATCGCTGGGCGCGGTGGTCACAGCGTCCAGATAAAGGGAGCTGTCCGCACAGTGGTAGGCGTACAGCTTCTTTTGCAGCGATTCCAGCTGCTGCAAGGCGCGTTCTATCTCCATTGTCGTTCTCCTTTTTCTTTGATTTTTATCGCAGCCCGAACAGCTTCCGCTTCGGCACCTGAACGGGGTCGGGTATCTCAAACTCGTACCGCTCGGTGGCGTTGATGACCGTCGTGCCGCCCCGGGTGCAGACACGTGGCAGGTTTGCCCCATAATTCAGATGCATATGCCGTGGATGAACCACTTGGGCTGATACAGGTCCATCAGATCGTTGAACACCTGAAACCCTTGTGGGCCTTGTCGGTGCCGTCGTTGAGGCCGGATGCCGGGGCATGGGTCAGCAGGATGTCGATGCCGCCCGCCCGCCGGGCCGCCGAGGCCCAGAGCTTCCGGGCGCGCCGCCGCATTTCAGCCTCAGTGTACTGGAAGGTATCGTCCCTGTTGTACCGATTGCACCCGCCCAGACCCATGATGCGCAGCCCCTTCCAGACATAGACCGCATCGTCCACACAGATGCAGCCACCCGGTTCTGACTCCTTGTAACTGCCGTCGTGGTTGCCGTGGACGTACAGGATGGGGACGGTGGTGAAGTTTGTGAGGTATTCGAGATATTTTTTCGGCAGATCACCGCAGGAGAGGATAAGGTCGATGCCTTCCAGCCGCTTGCGGACGCTCTCGTCCCAGAGCAGTTTGGACGGCACATCCGAAATCGCAAGTATTTTCACGATGCTTTTGCTCCATTCTTTTCTATCCTTGGGTCTTTGCCTGTTACTGCGGCGTTCCCTTTACGTTGTCCAGACCATTGATGTTCAAAAGGCTGCGGGTCTTGGCGTCCAGTTCGTCGTAGCTGGGCAGTTCGCCCTCCACGCACTCTTCCAGCCAGTCCATCTCCATCAGTTCCTTGGGCGTATAGATGCCGGAAGCCGCATGGTGAAGGGCATGGCCCTGACTGTAGCTCTCGGTCGGGAAAACCTGTATCTCCCCATCGCAGAGCTGGCGCTCTGCCATCTTGAGCAGCTGCATGGTTCCGTCGTTCAGCCGGGTGGGGTATTCCACCGCTCGGCACCGCTCTTGAGGCCCCACCAGTAGTTGATCGCCCTGCCGCCGGGGGCGCTGTCCCATGTTCCGGCAAACACGGAGCGGACGATCTCGGTGAAGAACACGTCCCACCGCCACTCCGGCAGGCCCAGCGGCTGCAGAACGCCGTCGGGCAGGCGGCGGCAGAGGCCGTAATCGCGGTAGGTGCCTTCCGGCTCCCGGAAGTCCTGACTGTAGAAGACTTCGATGTCTTTCCTGTCAGAGAAATCCTGCGGGTGTGCCGCATCGCACAGACAGGCCCAGCGCAGCACCACCCGGCTGTCGGGCCGGACGGCACGCACGCCCTGAGCAAAGGCATTGATGGCCGCAGGCACACCGTACACCGGGTTTGCAGCCACATAGCCCACCTTGTCGCTGTGGGAGACGATGCCCGCCAGCATTCCCAGCAGATAGGTCACCTCATAGGTGCGGGGGTAGTAGGTGCGCACCAGCGGATGAGGCGCATTGAGGGAACAGTTCAAGAAACGGGTCTTGGGGTGCTGGGCCGCGACCTTCAGGCAGGCGGTGTGCATCCGGGCGCTGGTCGTGAAGACGATGTCCGCATGGTCATGGGCCACCTCTTCCAGCACCTGCTCTGCATCCACCTCGGGGTTGACGTTCTCCCGGCAGCTGACATAGAGCTTATCCGGGAAAGCTTTCACCAGCGCGGCGCGGCCCTTGTCCTGTCCGCGCACCCATGCGCTGGTCTGGGCGTTGTGCTCGTGGAGGAACACCACCCGCAGCTCGCTGGGGCGGGAGCTGAAAATGTTCAGCTTGCTCAGCAGCGGCTCAGAGCTTTGCTTCGGCTCCAGCAGCAGTTCCACAGCGTGGGGCTCTGCCAGAATTTTCACCTCGTCCCAGAGGCGGGCCAGATTCTCCCGCACCTTGGTCGGGGTGGACTCGCAGGCGTCGGCGTAACGGTACACCGACAGGTACACCAAAAGCGCGTCGCCCGGCGTCAGGCCCAGTGAGCCACCGCCCAGCGCATAGAACTGCTGGCTGAACATGGTGTAGAGGGACGAGAAATTCAGCCGGTCGTCGTCCGTCCACGCCTCGCCCGTGGCCTTACAGGCCAGCGTCTGCAGCTTTGCATAGCCCCCCAGCCGGGAGAAGCTGACGTAGTTGATGCGGGAAAACTTGTAAAAATCAAGGAACTCGTAATAGAGCTTATTCTCCAGCGTGTCGTTCTTTGCCGGGATGAGCCGGGTGACAGTGCCGGGAATTTTCACGGCCTCATAGTATTTGAGGACGGAGACACGCTTGTTGCCCTCCTGCACATAGAATTTGTTCAGGTATTCGAAGGCAATAATAGGGGTGTGGATGCCCTCTTCCAGATGGGCGTCACAGAGGTTCGACCACTTGACTGCAAACTCGGTGTCGTCGTCGAGAAGAGGCATGAAATTAGAGGCAAAGGCGGTGTGGCGTCCGGCGGTCTTGGTACCCACGATGCTCTCGGCCGGGATGTCCACCAGACCCAGAGGCTCCTGCGCCACGATGTCCACATCAGTGAGGATGTCGTCCAGCACCGCGAGATAGGGCGACTGCCCCCGGGCCACATTGGCCCGGTAGGCGCGCTGGCCTGCACGCTGGGCGCTGCGGTAATCTTCTATCATAAACAAAACTCCTTCTGCTTTTTCAGCAAGCGAAGAGGGATACTTTCCTCTAAGGGATAGTATAGCATGAAAATCGAAATTATGGGAGACTTTCTCGCCGCAAGGTGTTGCTTTCGCACAAATTTTAAGGTACGATAAAAGAAACACACGTTTCTTGTGAGGTAAGCTATGCTTTGTGAAACTCTTCCCCGGCTGGAAGCGACGAATATCCCGGCGGTCTGTGGTACTACGAGCCCCACACCTACCAGCCCTACCGCTATGTGCTGGGGCGGGTGGGCCGCCGCCCGCTGGTGTGCATCGGCATCAACCCCAGCACCGCCCAGCCCGGTGCGCTGGACCCCACTCTGAAGAGCGTCGAGCGTCTGGCCAACGCCAACGGCTTTGACAGCTGGATCATGTTCAACGTCTACCCCCAGCGGGCCACCAACCCAACGACATGGACAAAACGCCTGACCGCACCCTCTGCGATGAAAATCTCCGCTGGCTGCAGGCCGTGCTGGCCCAGACCGAGCCCACCATGTGGGCCGCATGGGGTACTCTGATTGAAAAGCGGGACTATCTGCCCGGCCTGATGCGGGAGATGGTTGCCCTGACGCGGGAAAAGAACATCCCCTGGGTGACCTTCGGCCCCCGCAGCAAAAAGGGCCACCCCCACCATCCCCTCTACCTGCGCAAGGACTCCACGCCGGAGCCTTTCGATGTAGAAAACTATCTCAACACCTGTTTTGAATGAATCTCTCAGGGAGGGAACAGCATGACACCGGAACGATATAAAAAACTGACAGACTGGCTCGAGGGACATCCCGCCCTGCGGGAGAGCATCATCCTGCTCAACCGCTGGCTCCCCCTCGTGCCTTTCGTCTGCTATCCGGTGCTTCTGGTACTGCTCAACCTCCGGTGGTTCACGATGCTCACCATCGGACGGGGCGGCGGCGCTCTTGATTTTATGCAGGTCATTGCCCGGGCCATTCTCGTTCCGGGTCTGGCGTTCTGGCTGGGAACCATCCTGCGGGCGAGGCTCAACTTTCCCCGCCCTTATGAGCAGCCGGGCTTCGTGCCGCTGGTATCTAAGGAGACCCACGGCAATTCCTGCCCTTCCCGCCACGCACTCAGTGCCGCCGTCCTCGGGATGGTGTGGCTCTACTTCTACCCTGCCGTCGGCGTCGTGATGCTGGCCATCGCCGCCTCATCTGTCTGCTGCGGGTGCTTTCTGGGGCGCACTTCGTCCGGGATGTGCTGGCAGGCGCAGCTTCGGGCTTACGTTCGGCTTTGTGGGGATGTGGCTGCTGTGAGAAGCCTTTTGCAAAAAGCGCAAAAAAGTTTCAAATTTCTCTTGACAGAACCCCGGGGCTATGGTATTATACTTCTCGCAGCGTGCTTCGACTCACAGCTGCGAACCATATCAGAACCCAATGGGATAACAACGTGCGCCCGTAGCTCAGGTGGATAGAGCAACTGCCTTCTAAGCAGTGGGCCGGGGGTTCGAGTCCCTTCGGGCGCATTGATGTGGTGCCCATAGCGTAGTCGGTTAACGCGCCAGATTGTGGATCTGGAGACCGTGGGTTCGAGTCC
>ENA-OQCN01001504-OQCN01001504.1-human-gut-metagenome-genome-assembly--contig:-NODE-1504-length-11402-cov-2.250909_pt1 | contig 11402 bp, 13 predicted proteins | sample MGYA00242497_ERZ504576 | MGnify/ENA primary metagenome ERZ504576 (study PRJEB26092, sample SAMD00036296) | human gut metagenome | host: Homo sapiens | study: EMG produced TPA metagenomics assembly of...
ATCTTGACAACCTTCAAAATTCTGTTCACAATTTCCTTTGCCGTTTCAACATACCCCTGATGAATTGCGGAAAAAAGTGTCCTTTTCTCTCCGACAGTTACTTCCCATGCTGTATTCTCCCACTGGCAAACGTCCTGGTATTCAATAATTCCTCCATTTTCTTCATTTCCTAAATTATTTTCGCAGGCAGTAACACTTTGTCTGTATGCCAAGGCCATATCATAGGAATTCCGAAAAACCTGGCTGATTCCAATTGCCATTGTACACTTCATAACTTCTTGAATACTCTTTACCATCTCCTCACAGTATTTCTTACATTTGCTGATAGCATCTTTTTGATTGACCTCTTCATCAAAGGCAATTAAAAATGTATAACCCAGCGGATCTGTCTCCACGTATACCCGATAACTGAATTTTTCCAGATATTCCTTGCAGATATTACAAATAATAAAATCCAACAGTCCTGGATCTATATCCAACTGTGTTTCTCCACTTAATTTTCCATAGATAACAAGGTATTTCTCTATTTTCAGATTCACCTGATTCATTTTCTTTTCCAAAGCATCCCTGTCTTTTAATCTTCCATTTAACAGATCAGAGATTAGCTTTGCCCTGATTTCCGGCAATGCTTTCTGGTAATTCTTCTGAAGTTCATAGTAATCCTGTCTTTCAAATTGGTTTTTCCGTATTTTTTTGCATGTCTTTCCTATCACTTCATGCATTTCACGGAAATTCACCGGTTTTAGTAAATAATCTGCTACTCCAATTGTAATCGCCTGTTGTGCATAGCTGAAACTATCATATCCTGTCAACAAGATAATTTCGGTATCTGGATATTTTTCCTTCGCATATTTTGCAACCTGAATCCCGTCTTTCTCCGGCATCTTGATATCACTCAATATAATATCCGGTTGGTATCGATCAATCAGTTCCATTCCTTCTTCCCCATCCATCGCTTTCCCGACGATTCTACATCCATACATCTCCCACGGGAACGAACACAGACCATCCAGAATAATATACTCATCATCCAAAATTAAAATTTTTAACTCCATGTCTTCTCTTCTCCTTTTGTAAACGGAATACAGATTTTTATGCATGTACCATTTCCCGGCTCCGAGTCTGCTGTCAGTCCGTATTCTTCCCCATACAGATAGCGCAGACGTTGATGAACGGCATACATGCCAAGTCCCGTATGAGCAACAGAAATATCCTTTTCTTCCCCTTCCGGTGGATCCAACAGATGAAGCAAGGTATCTCGATCCATTCCGACTCCGTCATCTTTAATCTCGATCACAACATTTCCCTGCTCAATATAACCATTTATGTTCAAAACAGTCTTTCCTTTTGATACCTCCACACTGTGTACAATTGCATTTTCAACCAGTGGCTGAATCGTCAGTTTGGGAATTTTTTCATCCAGAATTTTCTCATCAATTGCAAAATACACCTGAAAGCGATCCCGGTAGCGTGTCTCCTGTATATACAGATAATCTTTTACATATTTCAATTCCTGCCGGATGCTGAAAATATCCTGCTTATTTCCAATACTAATCCGCATCAGATTACTGATTGCACTGACCATATCACAGATCTCGGTATCTCCTTTTTTCATAGCCATCCAGTTGACGGTATCCAGCGCATTATACAGAAAATGAGGATTGATCTGTGCCTGCAAAGCTTTAAACTCCATCTCTTTATTTAACAGTTTGCTGTTGGTTACTTCATGCATGAGTTCTTCTATCTTTCTTGTTGTCTCATTAAACACCCGATTCATCTCACCAAATTCATCTTTTCTTTCTTCGCTGAGACGTACTTCAAAATCTCCTTCTGAAAACCGGTGCATCGCCAATACAGTTGCCCGAATCGGACGTACGATGACATAGGATAATAAAAACGAAAGAATACTGCTGATAAAAATCCCTATCATCAGCGTCTTGATCATCTGTTTCTGAATCGGCAGTAAATCTGCAGATATTTCCCTTAGTGGAATAATACCAATCACTTTCCATTTTGTCGTATCAGATACCCGGTAAACCACCTGGTATTTTTTCTTCTGCATCTGATATTCAAATTCGCCTTCCGTTGCCTGAAAGAGCTGATCGGCTTTCTTCGAAAGTTCCGATGCCTGCCCCTGCACGATCTGATTCTTTTCATCCAGAATCAATACTGCACCTTCTGAAGCAAAATTAACATTTTTCCGTATCTGTTCCAGCGCATCAGAATTGATGGACAGACGGATTGTTCCAATTGGAGACATCTTCAGATTGTCCCTTACCTCTTTTACAATCTGAAGATGACCACTGTGTTTCAAATCATTGATGCAGACAATTCCTCCCATTGCATCCGTAGCCTGCTGTATCATTTTCGCAATTTCTTCTTTTTCCGGCTTTTTTACCTCCTGCTTTACCGAAAAATAATAATCTTTTCCATTTTTCGCATAGATTTGCAGATCGTCCACATAAAAACTGTTAAACAACCGTACCATCTGACGTTTTAATTCTCTTTCCCGCGAAAAATATCCTTCTTCATAAGCGCCTTCTCACCATAACAAAGTTCCTCCTGTGTTGTCGCACTGTATGCTATGTAATTGATCTTGTCATAGATTCCCTGCATAAAATTTTCGTAATTTTCCGACATCTGACGGACCGTTTCCTGACTCTGACGCACCGTTTTTTTTCAGAATAATTTCTGAAGCTTTATTATAGGTAAAGATCGTAGAAGTCAGCGTAACCATCAGGGTTATCGCTATGCTCGGAAATAATATTTTATAAAAAGTCGGAATATCTCTAATTTTTATTTTCATCTTCCACCTGTAAATCTTTCTGCTGAATTTTTAATATTTCTTCGAGGTTCTTTCCTGTCATATCCGCAATCTCTTCCGGAGTTTTCCCCTTGCCTTTCTTTTATAGTATCACACTTTTCTTCAGGGCGAATGTCTTTTGTTTAAGAAACAACTTTCTTTCAAACTCTATAAAAAAAACATCCGTATTATGTTCTATATTCATTTACCCATACATCGGATATTTTCTCTTTTCTCAGGACTTTGAGTACTAGATACTTTATGGTACACATTTGTATTTTTTCATGTTAATATTCTCTGAATTATATCTGATGTTTTTCTTGCGCCAAATTATTAAAGCCAAAATCTAATCATAAAACACTATTCTTTCTGCTTTAATTTCTCTAATATTGATAACACATCCGGTTGTGTAGACATGAACTTCACACATAATTATTCCTTATTTACCTACTCATATTTTTTTAATATTACTGACAAATGCTATAATACACATCATCCGCAAGATATGTATTAAATTGTTGAGAGTATTTTTCACTATTCTTTAAAAAATCATCTATCATATTAGGAATCAAGTATGCCTGATCAAATCTGATTCTTAATAACGGAATGCCTTTGTTACGACAATATTCATTTTTTTCTATATCAGCTTGTCTTCTTTTCAAATATCCCTTTTTCCCTCCCCAGCGATTGATCGACTTAAAATGCTGTTCTCCATCAAATTCAATAAAAAGTAATGTTTTATTCCATTCCAACGAAAAATCATATCTTTTTCGTATTTCTCGTATATAATGTTCTGTACGAAAAGAGATTTTTTTCGCTTCTAAATATTGTTTAACAAGCCCTTCTCCCAATGAACAGTCTGCTTCTTTATTTGTTACAACATGTATATTCGCAACAATATCATTAAAGTCTCCATTTACAAAAACTGGCTCTTTCCATTTTGTAATAATATCTTTTCTCCCTTCTCCCACATGATACCTCTCCCAATGAGCTTTTCTAATATGTGGTCGCTTTCCATTCTGACTGCTTTCACTGTTCTCATATTGTTGCATTTTATTTTTTTGATAACTTCTTATTTTTTCTCCATAACGGCATCCGACATTCCACTTACGTACTTCTGAATATTTATTTTTCACTAAGCTTGATGGTTTATATGTTTTTATAGTTTCTGGACTTTCAATAATATCCGCTTCTTTCGAAGATAAATACATCAAAAATTGTAATAAAAACAGTCTAAAATTACTCACTCCTCCAATAAACCACTGAGTCCTAAAACTATCTGATGTATACATCAAATCTTTATACAAATTATAATCAAAATAATATACGCCATTGTCAACACTATACATCTCTGGTTTTATCCAAAATGCATCTGCATATGCCGTGGGATTTTCGCCTTCATACTCATGTACCGGTATATGTGAATATCCGCTTTCTGTCGGAAGAGAGGATATTCTTATTACTCCTGTATCGTATACTTTTACTTGTACAAAAAATCCTTCATATACGAAAAGTTCATTTTTTGAGAAATCCAAATAAAAGGTATTAAACGGTATATGTTTGAGCATTTCCGGATATACTCTTAATTTATTTGTGCCTATGAGTGCTTGCGAGAAATCATAATCCGGTTCATATACAATCTTATTATATTTCCAGACTCCAGCAAATCCAGCTGTTGCAAAACAAGCACTTATTATATGCATAGCAAAATAATTATTATCAAACATATTATATGTATGAATATATCTTTCTTTATTTGGACCCGAATAATTACTGGTTCCCCAATCAGCATCTGCAATCATCTCTAGTAATACCTCAGGTTCACAATTAATATATTCCTCACTACAATATAATTCTGTCAAAACACTATAACGTTTCACGTACTCTAATGGCAAATACATTAATTTCAACTCCTAATCACACATTCAAAATTTTTTCTACATAAAACTATTATACATCATCTATTGTCTTACGCACACATAGAAGAGATAAGCATCCATCTTCTGTTTCATAAGGTGCTTGGGGGATAATTCTGAAATGTAGTATAGCAGTTTTTTAACTTTTTTTCTATCTCGCCCTGTATTTTCCACTCTGAGCATTTCGTTATATGAGAGGGTTAATCTTTCAAGAGCAAGATCCACCCGGGTAATACCGTATCCTCATTTTATGAGAACGGTCTTATCCCCGGGTTAGGTATCTTGATGGGGATTACGTTTCCCCATACCCTCGCTTTGGCATCAAAGATGCAGTCAGTATCCACAAAAACGGATACTGCACTAATTCTTTATCGGAAGGGACAGCCGATAAAAATTAGTAAACTGTAACACTATCCGATGTCACAGTTTAGAAAGGAAGGAGGAGTATGCCACCAAAAGAAAAATCAAAGGAATTGAAGCATCGAAACATAATCTGTCTGAAACTTACAGACATTGAATTGGAAATATTAAATCAGGCTGCAAGCTCTGTGGGAATCTCTCGTTCAGAATATCTACGAAGATTGTTCCTAAATAAACCAATTCAAATTAGTTATGAAGTTGTTGCAGACATCAAACTACTTCGGGAGCTGGTCGGACAATACGGTAAAATCGGTTCCAATCTGAACCAGATCGCCAAGTATTTTAATACCGGTGGAACTCATTCCCAGGCTATGGAAAATGAAATCCATCAATGTATCTCTGACCTCTTCCTCTTACGAAAAAAGGTGTTAGAAATGGCAGGTGATTTTCATGGCGATACTAAAGCACATCAAAAGTAGAAATGCCAACTATTCAGATGCCATTGATTATCTGCTTTTCCAACACGATGAGAGCACTGGAAAAAAGATAAAAGATGAAATGGGGCGAAGTCTTTTAAGAGATGAATTCTACATGGATGGTCTCAACTGTGATCCGATGTCTTTTGACAAGGAGTGTAGTCTAACAAATACAAAATTTCATAAAAACAAAAAATCATCTGAAATCAAAAGTCACCATTATATCATCAGCTTTGATCCGGATGATAGATCAGAATGTGGACTGACCGGGGAAAAGGCGCAGAAATTATGTTTAGACCTTGCCAAAAAATATTTCCGGGATACCAGGTTCTTATCGTGACACATACCGATGGTCACAATGGTTCCGGCAATATCCATACGCATATTGTGATCAATAGCGTTCGTAAGGAAGCTGTCAGAAGACAGAGTTACATGGATAAGCCCCATGAAGAAATTGCCGGATATAAGCACCGATCCACAAATAAATTCCTGAATTATTTCAAAAAGGAAATTATGGATATGTGCATCCAGGAGGGACTTCATCAGGTTGATCTTCTCTCTCCGGCTGAAACAAAAATCACACAGGCTGAATATATGGCGCAAAAATCCGGACAGAAAAAATTAGAAGAGACAAATAAAAAATCATTGCAGATGGATTGAAACCAACTGCCACAATGTTTCAGACGCAGAAGCAGGAACTCCGAAATGCCATCGAAGAATGCAGCTCGCATTCTAAAAACTTTCAGGAATTCCAATCTCTGCTTTTGGAGAAATATCAGATATCCGTCATTGAGGAAAGAGGAAGATATCGTTATCTCCATCCGGATCGGGACAAACGGATTACAGAGAAGGCTTTGGGAACTCAATACGGCAAAGAACATTTAGAACAGCTCTTCTTACGAAAAAATCCGATAACCATTCTTTATGTCAGATCGCATTTACGGTTGGTGGTGGATCTTCAGAAAAATGTGAAAGCAATGCAAAGTCCCGGATATGCTCATCGGGTAAAAATATCCAATCTTCAGGAAATGGCTAATACCATTATCTATGTGCAAGAACATGGATACAATACCCAAACTGAATTAAAAGATGCCTTTTCCGAATCTCAAAAACAGTTAGATCATGCAACAAATCAGCTTATGGAAATGAATGCAGATTTGAAAAACATCAATCGTCAGATCCATTATACCGGACAATATTTTGCACAGAAAGCACTCTATACCGAATTTTTAAAAGCGAAAAACAAAGGCAGATTCCGAAAGGAACACACCGCTGAAATTCAAGCATATGAAGAAGCCCGTGACTGGCTGAAATCTTTTTATCCCCGATGGAAAGATGCTTCCTATCAAAACATTGAAGGAACAAAAAGCCAGCTTGCAGGAACAGATCGACCAGCAAAAATCATCCATCCGATCTCTAAAGGATCTGACACAAGATTTAAGAACCGTAGACAAAAATGTGGAAGCTATTCTCAACAACCAGGTTCCGAAAAAGCAAAAGACTCAGGAACCCGAATTATAAATCATTTTACGAAGGAGGAATTACAATATGACACAAAATGAATTTAATGTTGTACTTGAACAACAGTATCGAAAATGTGCCGATATGCTGGCACACAAGAAGAAAGAATACACAGGAGACCGCATTGACCGCCTGAATGCATTTAAAATCGCCGCCTCATTACAAGGATGCACACCTAAAGCTGCTCTGGCCGGAATGATGTCAAAGCATGTCGTATCTCTCTATGATATGTGTTACTCTTCTCTGCTCCAGTTTGACTTAGAACAATGGGATGAGAAGATCACAGACTGCATCAACTATCTCATTTTGCTGAAAGCATTGATAAAGGAGGAACAAGCCTATGGATCACATTGAGACAAAGATTTTAAATAGTTATACCATTCAGGAAGCAGCTCAGAACATGGTATTCGCCGCAAGGCTTACCCAACAAGGACATTCCATTCAAAACATGGATGATCTTATGGCTCTTTATCAGAAATCTTTTACGGATAAAACTGTAGATCGGATTGCCAGTCTTCCCCACCCAACCGTACAGAAATTTACGGTGATTACCGTTGCGATTGTAGGTGCAAGCAGACGTTTTCTTGCACAGATCACTCGTCATCAAAACGAAGTAAAATTCATGAGTGCATCTCTGCAATATAGCAACTATTCAGAAAAAGCTGCATTTGCGATCCCATATGAAATCCTTTTTTCCGAACAGAGATACATTGATCTCTATCTGAAAAGCTGCTTATCGGATCTCAGATGCTATTAGGAATTGTGTTCTGTGGGATTTCATCATGATTCTGCCGGATATGCCCTCCCCCATGCTTTAAGAAATATCCTGATCATCTGTGCCACACCTTATGAGTGGAAACATATGATCAGTCAGCGTATCTGCAGAAGAAATACCGACGAAACAAGAATTGTAATGTTGGACATCTGGCAGAAACTATATGAATTCGATCCGGTGTTATTTTCACCGAAGCTGACCGGTCCATTTTGCCAAAAAGGAAATTGCGAGGAAGGTTCTATGTCTTGTGGAGTTCCTATCCCAAAAGAATGGTCTCCATTAGAAATAATGAGCGCAGATTATCCTCTGCTCGTAGAAAGGAGGGAAACTGTTTATGAAAATTAAATTGATCGACTTTGGGTTAAAAAAAGATCATTATCCTTCCGTCCTCATGAAAACGATGCCGGGGCTGATGTATATATGCCTTATGACTACACATTAAAGCCGGGAGAGATTGTCCGTATCCCTTTAGGCTTTGGACTTATGATCCCTGATGGTTTTGCCGGATACGTATTTCCGAGAAGCAGCATGGCAGCAAAAGGGTTGGTCTGCGAACTTCCGCCTATTGATTCTGGATATCGTGGAGAAATTCATGCCATCATCAGTAATGTTAGTTCAGAATCCCAAATACTCCGCAAAGATACCCGTATAGGGCAACTGGTTATCACTCCTGTTCTAATCGCTGACTTTGTTCTTGATCTTGGAGAGGCAAGAGATACCGGTGCTTTCGGAAGTACCGGAGAATAATCCCCTATAAAACCAGAGGTGCCGAATGATTTATCATTTGACACCTCGCACAATCAAAAAAACTTACAGAAAGGAATTACTACTATGATTACATTTGGAAGAAAATTAAAACACTTAAGACAGAAAAATCATCTCACCCAAAAAGAACTCGGTATCGCACTTGGCTTTCCAGAAGATTCTGCAGATATCAGAATTGCACAGTATGAAGCAGATGCAAGAAAGCCTCGTGATGAAATCCTTGCTAAAATGACTAAAATACTTTATGTACCAATTGATATCCTCACCGTTCCGGTATTATCCGAACCAAAAGAATATGAGGCAGCCTCTTTTTGGATGCATGAATTAGCTTCAGAATTATAACTTTTCATATGTTTAGTACAAAAAGCAGGAGATCATTTTAGATTTCCTGCTTAATCTCGATATAGATATTAAATTATGACTTTATCTAGCAGTTACACAAACTGAAATTTTGAATTGCCCTGGATTTTCAAACATATAAAAATTCCATGTATATCCGAAGTATTCTCATGTTTTTGATAAAATTCCATAATCTCAACCTCATTCCACTAAAAAGAGCCCTGACATCACGCCAAGGCTCTTTTTCTTTCATATACTTGTTATTTGCACCATAATTTTATACTCCTGGCACTGGAGTGGCTCTAAAAGCATTTACAGTCCTGTCTATAATAACCTGTCCCTCGCTTCCGGAGTCAAGAATCGTATTTTGAACGGATTCTTTTTTCTACCAAAACAGCTGTTACATCAAGCGCAACCAACTTATCAGTAGTCGTCAGTGCATCTACTTGTGCAGAAAAGCAAGAATCTGATGCCTTTGTCTGCTCATCCGTAGCTTCGGTAGTTGCAACAATATGGTTATCCGAAATATAATTTCCTTTACCTGAAACAATATGTATGATTACAGGTTTTGCCCCGGCCGGCTTGATAGACTGTGTATGGATTATTTCCGAAATATGGTTGGCAATTACCGAATTATTATTACCACTGATACACAGAATACCGTACAAATCATCTAATCCATTATCATATTCCAACATAGGCGCCCATGGTTCATTGTCACGTAAAAATGATTTGAAGAAACCATATTTTCCGAACAGTTTCCTTCAAATACCAGCATTCCCGGATAGAAGGAATGAAATCGGTTGGCTGTAATAATGGAACGTGCCACATTACGGAAATGAACACTGCTTGTGCCTCGAGGGAAAATATTATTTGCTGTAATCAAAAGTCCACCAAAATTTTCCGCAAAGATGGAATATCCCTTATAACCTGCGCCCATCAGATTATCTGTTATTTTAGATGCCTGTCCCCAGCCTCTCAACTCTATGCAATTACCACATTCCGCTATGAAATTATCATGAATAGACAACGCATCTGCATGATAAATCGTAACCCCATGTTCTAAATATACGATTCCCATACCTGTGAGCCTGAATGAATCCTGTGCACTTCCAATATAAATACCTGTTTTTCCATTGGTATATGTATTTTCTGGATTTGGCATTCCCGAGCCATCGTCCACAAAATGCAAACCATCAATACAGAAGTTTTCAAATTCTACAGAACTAATTCGTGGATTTCCATCTCGCTCAACATAGAATGCTGCTCCTGCCGATTCTTCATCTCCTGGCTTTGGAGAAAGGTCAACAAGGATACGCTTCCGCCCGGCCACACTTCATGTAAATCTGCCCATTCATTCTCCGGAAGATTATAACGGATACTGGATGATACAAAACCATGTCCTGAACCCATAATTTTCAAGTAACTGATATCAATCACTACTTGTGTACGAAGATGATAATCACCAGACGGAATGTAAATGACTGCTCCCGGTTTTCCACCTTCATTCATATTTGAATCTGTTTGTCGCTTTTTAATATCCGCAATAATACTGTTGATTACTTCCCCAATATCCTCGTAAGGATTTCCAACGTTCCATTTTGTAACGTCATAATAATTTTTACTTGACATCAATAAATCCTCCTATATGTTTACTCCGTCTGTTCTTCTAATAACGCTTCAATTTCTTCTTTTTCCGGCATAACCCTCAAAGCACCTCGCTTTGTTGTAATCAGAGCTGCGCCTGCATTTGCAAATCGAAGCATCCCTCTGATGTCCTCTCCGGTAAGATTATCAAGCCCCTTATCCAAAACTGTATTCAGCATACATCCGGTAAAGGTATCTCCTGCACCCGTTGTTTCTATCGTGTTTTTCTGCAAAAATGGCTCCGCTTTAATCGTAAGCCCCTTATAGTATGCCCGGCTTCCATCTTTTCCCAGAGTAACACATACAAGTGGAATCTGATATTTCTGCTGAAGAAGAACTGCTCCTTTGTCATAATCCTTTTCACCTGTCATAAAAGTCAGTTCATTGTCCGATATTTTTAAGATATCACAACACTCCATACCATACTCAATAGCTTTTCGTGCGTCCTCAAGATTCTCCCACAATGGTTCACGTAAATTAGGATCAAAGGAAATCAACGCTCCAGCTTCTTTTGCACACTGAATTGCATATTGTGAAGCTGTCCTGATTCCCGCATGAGTAAAGGATAACGTTCCAAAATGAAAGATTTTGGATGCACATATCTTTTCCAAAGAAACCTCTTCTTTTCTCAACATCATGTCCGCTCCCGGATTACGGTAAAAAGAAAAATCTCTGTCACCATCTGGATAAGTATGTACAAATGCCAATGTGGTATGTACCTTTCTTCCTCCTGTTTTCTTTTTTAATTTCTCTTCGTTACTTTCTAGCTGATGATTTGATTGTATGTCATGAAATTTATA
>ENA-OQCN01001505-OQCN01001505.1-human-gut-metagenome-genome-assembly--contig:-NODE-1505-length-11401-cov-1.846106_pt1 | contig 11401 bp, 14 predicted proteins | sample MGYA00242497_ERZ504576 | MGnify/ENA primary metagenome ERZ504576 (study PRJEB26092, sample SAMD00036296) | human gut metagenome | host: Homo sapiens | study: EMG produced TPA metagenomics assembly of...
CTTTTTGATTTTGAGGCAGCGAAGCATCGATAGAAGAAGCAGTTCAAGGTAAAGCTGGATCATCTGTTCTGAGGCAAAAGGAGAATCGGTTCGCCGTTCCATTTTCTTGGTAAACGGATTATCCAGTGGTGTTGCGATACAGTGTCGAGCTTCGCGGATAATCTGGGCAAGAAAGGTCTTTTCGGTTTCACTGATGGTGGTGATGAGATTACGAAACTGCTTCATACAGGAAGAATCACAGGAAAAAGAAATGACTACGAGGTTTGGAGCAATTTTCCCGTTTGCCTGTACATTATGGAATTCATTGGGTTCATGAAAGATGATCTGTCCCTGTTGTAAGGTCAGTTTTTTTTCGCCGGCAGTAACAGTAACTTCCCCCTTGTCTACGCATAAGACTCCCAGAAATCATGGGATTCTCCGTGGAAGTGATACGTATTGGTATATTCAAAATAGTGAATGGTGATAATCTGTGTAATGTGCAGTTCTTCGGTTAAGAGAAACGGCTGGTAGGTCATGGTCAAGCACTCCTTTCGGGAAAAAGTATCAGATATGTATTTTATGAAAAGAAGTATAAAATAAAAATTGTATAAAAGCAAGTTTTGTGCAAATAAAAGCAAATTTTGTGCAAATCAATAAAAGAGAAAACATGGTAATCTATAGGAAACAGATAACATGAAAGAAATAAAACAGTGGCTACTGAAAAGTTACTAAAAATCATAATAAAAGAAAAGAGGAAGATAACATGAAAAAACCGGTATTGGTAATTATGGCAGCAGGTATGGGAAGTCGTTATGGAGGATTAAAACAGATCGATCCGGTCGATCCGGAAGGCCATATCATTATGGATTTCTCTCTGTATGATGCAAAGAAAGCAGGATTGAAGAAGTTATTTTCATTATTAAAAAAGAAAATGAAAAAGATTTTAAAGAAACCATAAGGAAATCGAATCAGTAAAATCATGAAAGTTTCTTATGTATTCCAGGAACTGACCAATCTTCCGGAAGGCTACCGTGTACCGGAAGGCAGAGTAAAACCATGGGGAACCGGTCATGCAGTGCTGAGCTGTCTGGGAACTCTGGATGCACCGTTTGCAGTTATCAATGCGGATGATTACTACGGAAGTCATGCATTTCAGATGATATATGATTTTCTGACCACCCATGAGGACGATGAAAAATATCACTATCTGATGGTAGGATATATTCTGGAAAATACACTGACCGAGAATGGTCATGTAGCCCGTGGTGTATGCGAGACGGATGCAGACGGTTATCTGATGGGTATTCAGGAACGAACCCATATCGAAAAAAGACCTGATGGTACAACTGCGTATACCGAAGACGATGGCGCGACTTGGACCGTGATTCCGGAAGGAAGCACCGTTTCCATGAATATGTGGGGATTCAGTGCAAGTCTTTTAAAAGAACTGAAAGAACGCTTCCCGGCATTTCTGGATGAAGCAATGAAAGCAAACCCGTTAAAGGAGAGTATTTTCTTCCGTCTGTTGTAAGCGAGCTGCTTGCAGAAAACAAGGCCGATGTAAAAGTCCTGAAATCTCTGGACAAATGGTATGGCGTAACATACAAAGAAGATAAGCCGGTTGTTGTAAATGCTATCTGCAAACTGAAAGCAGAAGGAAAATATCCGGAAAAACTGTGGGAGGAATAAGATCGTGGAGCAGATAACAAAAGAAGAACTTCTGGATGTGACCGGAAAATTCAAACTGGGAAATCATATAGAAGTAGTCAGCGTGGAACCTTATGGAAGCGGACATATCAACGATACGTTCCGCCTTGAAGTAAAGGAAGACGGTAAGGAGAAACTGTATATTCTGCAGAGAATGAATAAAGATATTTTTAAAATCAGAAAGAACTGATGGACAATATTTTACAGGTTACCAGTTTTCTGACAGAAAGATCAAAGAGCAGGGTGGCGATCCGAACCGGGAAACATTGCAGGTTATCCCTACCAAAGAGGGAAAGCTATCTGACAGAGGAAAATGGTGACGGATGGAGAGTGTATCCGTTTATTACAGATTCCCTGAGCTTTGATAAGGCAGATACACCGGAAGCAATGAAAAGAGTGGTTATGCCTTCGGTAATTTCCAGTACCTCTTATCCGATTTCCCGGCAGAAAAGCTTCACGAGACGATACCGGATTTTCATAACACAGTTGATCGTTATGCAAGATTCGAACAGGCGGTACAGAAAGATGTAATGGGAAGAGTAAAAGAAGTGGAAGCAGAGATCAGCTTTATCAAAGAAAGAGAAAAAGACTGTCACTACTTCGGAGATCTGCTGGCAGCAGGGGAGATTCCGCTGCGGGTTACACATAATGATACCAAATTAAACAACGTGCTGTTTGATAAAGCAAGCGGCAATGCCATCTGCGTCATCGACCTTGATACTGTAATGCCTGGATTTGCAGCCCATGATTTTGGTGATGCGATTCGCTTTGGTGCAAGTACAGCAGCGGAGGATGAAAAAGATCTGAACAAAGTATCCTGTGATATGACTCTTTTCGAAGCGTACTTTAATGGCTTTATGGAAGGATGTCGTGGCAGCCTGACTGACAAAGAAGTGGAAGCACTTCCGATGGGCGCAAAAATCATGACCTTTGAGTGCGGGATGCGTTTCCTGACGGATTATCTGCAGGGAGATACCTATTTCAAAATCCATTATCCGGAACAGAACCTGGATCGTACCAGAACCCAGTTAAAACTGGTTAAAGATATGGAAGAAAAATGGGATATCATGCACGGATCGTAAGAAACTAAACGATTTTATACATTTTGCCGAATAAAAAAAGAAGAGAAAAATCATGAAATGTTTTTTTATAAGAACATTTCATGATTTTTTTGTAAAAAATGGACAGGCTCAACAAAGAGTGATATAATAAAAATAAGGTTGAAATTATGTAAAAACAACTTTATTTTTTATTCAAATAAGGAGGAATTTGAAATGGCAAGAAAAATGAAAACCATGGATGGTAATCATGCTGCAGCACATGCTTCCTACGCATTTTCCGATGTGGCAGCCATTTACCCGATTACACCTTCATCTGTTATGGCAGAAGCTACTGATGAATGGGCAACTCAGGGAAGAAAAAATATGTTCGGACAGGAAGTTCAGGTTACAGAGATGCAGTCTGAAGCCGGTGCAGCCGGTGCAGTTCACGGTTCTCTGGCAGCAGGTGCTCTGACAACAACCTATACTGCTTCTCAGGGTCTTCTGCTGATGATCCCGAATTTGTACAAAATTGCCGGTGAGCAGTTACCAGGTGTATTCAACGTATCCGCACGTGCTCTGGCCAGCCATGCATTATCTATCTTTGGTGATCATTCCGATGTTTACGCCTGTCGTCAGACTGGTGTTGCAATGTTGTGTGAATCTTCCGTACAGGAAGTTATGGATCTGACTCCGGTTGCTCATCTGGCAGCAATTAAAGGAAAAGTTCCGTTCATCAACTTCTTCGATGGATTCCGTACATCTCACGAGATCCAGAAAATCGAAACATGGGATTATGAAGATCTGAAGGATATGGCAGATATGGATGCTATCGATGCATTCCGTAAACATGCACTGAATCCAAATCATCCATGTCAGAGAGGTTCTGCACAGAACCCGGATATCTTCTTCCAGGCAAGAGAAGCATGTAACCCGTACTACGATGCTCTGCGGCTATCGTACAGGAATACATGAACAAAGTAAACGAAAAGATCGGAACAGATTACAAACTGTTCAACTACTATGGTGCAGCTGATGCAGAACATGTTATCATCGCTATGGGATCTGTAAATGATACCATCGAAGAAACTATCGATTATCTGCTGGCAGCAGGACACAAAGTTGGTGTTGTAAAAGTTCGTCTGTACAGACCATTCTGCGCACAGGCTCTGGTTGATGCTATTCCGGAAACTGTAAAACAGATCTCTGTTCTGGACAGAACAAAAGAGCCGGGAGCACTGGGCGAGCCTCTGTACCTGGATGTTGTTGCAGCACTGAAAGGAACAAAATTCAATGATACACCTATCTTTACCGGACGTTACGGATTAGGTTCCAAAGATACAACACCGGCACAGATCGTTGCTGTATATGAAAATACAACAAAACAGAAATTCACAATCGGTATCGTAGATGATGTTACCAATCTGTCTCTGGAAACAGGCGCTCCTCTGGTTACCACACCGGAAGGAACTATCAACTGTAAGTTCTGGGGTCTGGGTGCAGACGGTACTGTAGGTGCTAACAAGAACTCCATCAAGATCATTGGTGACAATACTGATATGTACGCTCAGGCATACTTTGATTATGATTCCAAAAATCCGGTGGTGTTACAATGTCTCACCTGCGTTTTGGTAAAAAACCGATCAAATCTACATACCTGATCCACAAAGCTAACTTTGTTGCCTGCCACAATCCGTCCTATGTAAGAAAATACAACATGGTACAGGAACTGGTAGACGGTGGTACATTCCTGCTGAACTGTCCATGGGATATGGAAGGTCTGGAAAAACATCTGCCGGGACAGGTAAAAGCATTTATCGCTAACCACAACATCAAATTCTACATCATTGATGGTGTTAAGATCGGTATCGAGACAGGTATGGGACCAACCCGTATCAACACAATTCTGCAGTCTGCATTCTTCAAACTGGCTGACATCATTCCGGAAGCTCAGGCAATCGACTGATGAAAGCAGCAGCAAAAGCTACTTACGGACGTAAGGGTGATGACGTAGTTGCTAAAAACTGGGCAGCTATCGATGAAGGTGCAAAACAGGTTGTAGAAGTAACTGTTCCGGAAAGCTGGAAAGATGCAGCTGACGAAGGACTGACCATGACTCATGCAACAAGCGGAAGACAGGATGCTATTGATTTCGTTAACAACATTCAGGCAAAAGTATCCGCTCAGGAAGGAAACAGCCTGCCTGTATCTGCATTTACAGAGTATGTAGACGGAACAACTCCATCCGGAACATCTGCATATGAAAAACGTGGTATCGCTGTTAATGTACCTGTATGGAATCCGGAAAACTGTATCCAGTGTAACCGCTGTGCATATGTATGTCCACATGCAGCAATCCGTCCGGTTGCCATGACAGAAGCTGAAGCTGCTGAGGCACCAGCTGTTTTGGATATGACAGGTATGAAAGAATACAAATTTGCTATCGCAGTTTCCGCTCTGGATTGTACCGGATGTGGTTCCTGTGCTAACGTTTGCCCAGGCAAGAAAGGTGCAAAAGCACTGGCTATGGAAAACATGGAAGCAAATGTTGCATCTCAGAAATTCTTCGATTATGCAGTAACTCTGCCGGAGAAAGAAGATGTTATCGCAAAATTCAAAGAAAATACAGTAAAAGGATCTCAGTTCAAACAGCCACTGCTTGAGTTCTCAGGAGCTTGTGCAGGTTGTGGAGAGACACCTTACGCAAAACTGATCACCCAGCTGTTTGGTGACAGAATGTACATCGCTAACGCAACAGGATGTTCTTCTATCTGGGGTAACTCCTCACCATCCACACCATATACAGTAAATGCAAAAGGACAGGTCCTGCATGGTCCAACTCTCTGTTCGAAGATAACGCTGAGTTTGGTTATGGTATGCTGTTAGCTCAGAAAGCAATCCGTGACGGTCTGAAAACAAAAGTAGAAGCTGTTATGGAAAGCGAAAAAGCTTCTGATGAAGTAAAAGCAGCTTGTAAAGAATGGATCGATACCTTCAGTGTAGGTGCTACCAACGGTGCTGCAACAGATAAACTGGTTGCTGCTCTGGAAGGATGCGAATGCGATACCTGCAAAGAAATCGTTAAGAACAAAGACTTCCTGGCTAAGAAATCCCAGTGGATCTTCGGTGGTGACGGATGGGCTTACGATATCGGTTTCGGTGGCGTAGACCACGTACTGGCAAGTGGTAAAGACATCAACATCATGGTATTCGATACAGAAGTTTACTCCAACACAGGTGGACAGTCTTCCAAATCCACACCTACAGGTGCAATCGCACAGTTCGCAGCAGGTGGTAAAGAGACTAAGAAGAAAGATATGGCATCTATCGCTATGTCCTATGGCTATGTATATGTAGCACAGATCTCCATGGGCGCAGACTTCAACCAGACTGTAAAAGCTATTGCAGAAGCAGAAGCATATCCGGGACCATCTCTGATCATCGCTTATGCTCCATGTATCAACCATGGTATTAAGAAAGGTATGAGCAAAGCTCAGACTGAAGAAGAACTGGCAGTTAAATGTGGATACTGGCATAACTTCCGCTTCAACCCGGCTGCAGAGAACAAGTTCACACTGGATTCCAAAGCACCGGCTTCTGAAGATTATCAGGCATTCCTGGACGGCGAAGTTCGTTACAACTCTCTGAAACGTTCTAACCCGGAAAAAGCAGCAAGACTGTTTGCTAAGAATGAAAATGAAGCAAAAGAAAGATACACATATCTGAACAAACTGATCACTCTGTACGGAAAAGAAGATTAATTCCTGAATTAAGATTTTTCTGTGAGAATGAATCAAAATTGGTTCACCGGATCAATTTTGATATGCAATGAAATGAAAGGGCTGTCGCGCATGCGGCAGCCCTTTTTGCAGGTTATGAACCAAAGTCCTTGTCTGCATGAAATTTTGTCCGGTGCCGTAACGAGTGAAACAAGTTTTGCATGTTTCACTCGTTGTTCTTAAGAGTGTTTTATGTTATACTTAATGATAAACGACGTGAATGAAAGCAGTCGAAGGAAGACGAAAGGATAGATAGAAAAATGACAGTAGATCAGGTGTTTATTATTAAAAAATTGCAGAATCTGGACGAGATGCTGGTAGCATATTCCGCAGTGACACGAATGCCCTTTGCCATCTGCGATGATGAGAGTTTTAACGATCAGGTATGGATTTTTACCGATCAGGATAAATTGAAAACATTTGCGGAAAAATATAAAGAAGAAAAGAAACTTATTCTTCCGGTAAAAGTGCAGAAAAAGGATGCATCGATGTTCTACATGAATCTGTTTGCCATGGGAATCAATGAAGTAGTATTTTGCGATGGCGATCAGGAAAACAAGATTGAACTGACAAAAATTGTCAGAATGCCGGATGTGGATGCTTTGCCGGAAAATCGGAAACCGATCCTGAACCCGCAGTTACAGCTGTCTGCGGCTTATTTTCTGCAGGAGTTAAGAAAACCGGGAGTGGAGCCTGACAGAGAAGCATTAAAAGATCTGGAAGAGGAGATGTCAGCGAATCTTGCAAGATCCACTTATCTGATGCCGGTAGATGTGGAAAAAGATGAAGAAGGCAAAGAAAATGTCCGCCTGCTCTATGTACAGAATAAAAAGGGAGAACGTTATCAGCCAATCTTTTCAGATACCGGAGAACTGGTGAAACATTATCGTGGAAAAGAAGTACAGAATCGTCTGATCCAGGTGCGTTTCGATCAGCTGTCGCGTTATATGATCAAAGATGTGCAGGGTTATGTTCTGAATCCGGAAGGAATCAATCTGATTTTGAGAACGCAGCAGATTGAACTGCTGAATAGTTATTACAATGGAAAGAAAGAGACACAGAAACCGGAAGAAAACTAGCCGGATGTGTGAGATGGGAGGCAGGAATGCAGATTACAGATTGCAGTGCTTATGAAATTTACAGAAAGAAAGAATCGAAGACGTCCATGCCGACGGGTATCTGCTGCGTCATAAAAAAAGCGGAGCAAGAGTGATGCTTCTGGCAAATCAGGACGAGAATAAAGTATTTAATATTATTTTCCGGACGCCACCGGCTGACAGTACCGGTGTTGCACATATTCTGGAACACAGTGTTTTGTGCGGATCCCGGGAATTTCCATTGAAAGACCCCTTTGTAGAACTGGTGAAAGGATCTTTGAATACTTTTCTGAATGCAATGACGTACCCGGATAAAACAATGTATCCGGTAGCAAGCTGCAACGACCAGGATTTCAAAAATCTGATGCACGTGTATATGGATGCAGTATTTTATCCGAATATTTATGAAAAGGAAGAGATTTTCCGTCAGGAAGGCTGGCACTACCAGCTGGAGCAGGTGGACGATCCGTTAAAATACAACGGTGTTGTATACAACGAGATGAAGGGGGCATTTTCTTCTTCCGAAGAGGTGCTTGAACGTGAGATTTTTAATGTACTCTTTCCGGATACGCCATATGGCGTGGAATCTGGCGGAGATCCGAAATGTATCCCGGATCTTACGTATGAAAATTTCCTGGCATTCCATGGAAAATATTATCATCCATCCAACAGTTATATTTTTCTGTATGGAAATATGGATATGGCAGAACGCCTGGAATGGATGGACAAAGAGTATCTGAGCAAATTTGATAAAATTACTGTAGATTCCCAGATCGCAAAACAGAAACCGTTTGAAAAACCGGTGGAGCATAAGATTTTTTATCCGGTAGGAGAAAATGATTCCGAAGAAGAAAATACGTATCTGACATACAGTATGGTAGTAGGGGACGGACTGGATGTAAAACGCTGTACCGCTTTTGAAGTCCTGGATTATGTTCTGCTTTCGGCTCCGGGAGCACCGCTTCGTCAGGCACTGTTAGATGCCGGAATCGGTAAAGATGTCGATGGGGGTTATAACGACGGTATTTATCAGCCGTTTTTCACTGTGGAAGTTAAGAGCGCAGAAGAAAAGGATAAAGAAAAATTCCTCCAGGTGATCCGGGAAACACTGGAAAAGCTGGTAAAAGAAGGAATTGATCAGAAGGCGATTGCTGCCGGTATCAACTATTTGGAATTCCGTTTCCGTGAGTCAGATTATGGTTCCTATCCGCGTGGACTGATGTATAGCATTGATGTATGTGAAAGCTGGCTGTACGATGATAATAAACCATTTGTTCATCTGGAAAAACTGAAAGCCTTTGATGAATTAAAGAAGGAAGCAGGTGAAGGACTTTTTGAACAGCTGATTCAGGAAACCATGCTGGATAACCCGCACAGTGCTGTGGTATTGGGAATGCCGAAAAAAGGACTTACAACAGAGGAGGAGAAGAAGACAGAAGAGAAGCTGGCTGCCTATAAAGCCTCTCTGTCTCGGGAACAGCTGGAAAAACTGGTGGAGAAAACCAGAAAACTGAAAGAATTTCAGGACAGCGAGGACAGCGCAGAGGCAAAAGCCAAAATTCCGATGCTGAAACGTAGTGATAATTGGAAAAGAAGCGCTGAAAATCCATAATACACCACACCATGTAACGGGGAATACCGTTTTGCATCACAATCTGGATACTAACGGTATTACGTATCTGACGCTGTTATTTGATACCAAACAGGTGCCGGATGAACTGATTTCTTATATGGGAATCCTAAAATCTGTTCTCGGATACGTGGATACAGCCCACTTTACTTATGGTGAACTTTTCCATGAGATCAATGCACAGAGTGGTGGAATTAGCTGCGGGCTGCAGGTATTCCAGGGAAAAGACCAGAAAGATGACTGTATACGGATGTTTGGTGTAAAGACAAAATATTTGGTACAAAAAGAAGAATTTGTATTTTCCATGATCCGCGAGATTCTGTTTACTTCCAGACTGGATGATGACAAACGTCTGTATGAGATTCTTTCTCAGCAGAAAGCACGACTGCAATCCTCCCTGCAGCGGCAGGACACTCCACCGCGGTGATGCGTGCAGCGTCCTATTATTCTCCGGTATCCAATTTTCAGGATCGGATCGCGGGAATCGGATATTTCCGTTTGGTTGAAGAACTGGAAAAACATTTTGAAGAGAAAAAAGAGATACTGAAAGAAAATCTGAAGAAACTGATGCTTTTGATCTTCCGCCCGGAGAATCTGTTTGTCAGTGTGACGACGGATGAAAAGGTTATCAGGGTGTGGAAGGAAGAGTATCCACCTGCGTCATCTGCTGTATCAGACTCCGATACAGAACAGGAAAGATCAATTACGATCTGCAGCAAAGAAACGAAGGATTTTCTACCGCAGGCAGGTACAGTATGTAGCGGTCAGTGGAAACTTCAAAGAAGCCGGATATGAGTATACCGGAGCACTTCGTATCCTGAAAGTGATTTTAAGTTATGATTATCTGTGGATGAATATCCGTGTCAAAGGTGGAGCTTATGGATGTATGAGCAACTTCAGAAAATCCGGAGACAGTTTCCTGGTGTCTTACCGTGACCCGCATCTGAAAAATACACTGAAAATATTTGAAAATACACCGGAATATCTGCATACATTCACGGCAGATGAGAGAGAAATGACAAAATATATCATCGGTACGATCAGCGACCTGGATGTGCCGTTAAACCCATATGCCAAAGGAGAACTGTCGCTTGGGGCATGGTTTGCAGGAATCACTGAGGAAGAACTGCAGGAGGAGAGAAATCAGATCCTTACCGCACAGCCGGAAGATATTCAGGCACTGGGTGATCTGGTAGAAGCAGTGTTGAAACAGAGGAACATCTGTGTCGTTGGAAGTGAATCTGCACTGGAGAAAAACCGTGAAATCTTAAAACAGATCGAACCTCTGGTACAATAAAGGAGAACATATGAAGGAAAATTTTAAATCCGGATTCGTGGCAATCATCGGAAGACCGAACGTGGGGAAATCCACTCTGATGAACCATCTGATCGGACAAAAGATTGCTATCACATCCAAAAAACCACAGACCACCAGAAATAAAATCCAGACCGTGTATACCTGTGAAGACGGACAGATCATCTTCTGGATACACCGGGGATCCACAAAGCCAAGAACAAACTGGGCGAATATATGGTAAATGTGGCAGAACAGACACTGAAAGATGTGGATGTGATCCTGTGGCTGGTAGAACCGACTACTTATATTGGTGCCGGTGAAAAGCATATTGCCGAGCAGTTACAGAAGACAAGTCTGCCGGTCATTCTGGTGATCAACAAAGTAGATACAGTGAAAAAAGAAGATATTTTACAGGTAATCGATAATTACCGGAAATTGTATGATTTTGCGGAAATTATTCCGGCATCTGCCCTGCGTGGGCAGAATACGAAAGACATCGTGAACAGCCTGTTTAAATATATGCCGTATGGTCCGATGTTTTACGACGAAGATACGGTAACCGATCAGCCACAGAGACAGATTGTTGCGGAGATCATCCGTGAGAAAGCACTGCATGCGCTGGATGAGGAGATCCCTCATGGTATCGCTGTAACCATCGAGAAGATGCGGGAGAGAAAGGGTCAGCATATTGTAGATATCGAGGCAACAATTATCTGTGAAAGAGATTCTCATAAAGGAATCATCATAGGAAAACAGGGTTCCATGTTAAAAAAAATCGGAAGTAATGCCCGGTTTGAAATCGAAAAAATGCTCGAAGAAAGAGTGAATCTGAAGATCTGGGTGAAAGTGAAAAAAGACTGGAGAGACAGTGA
>ENA-OQCN01001506-OQCN01001506.1-human-gut-metagenome-genome-assembly--contig:-NODE-1506-length-11392-cov-3.941500_pt1 | contig 11392 bp, 14 predicted proteins | sample MGYA00242497_ERZ504576 | MGnify/ENA primary metagenome ERZ504576 (study PRJEB26092, sample SAMD00036296) | human gut metagenome | host: Homo sapiens | study: EMG produced TPA metagenomics assembly of...
CCGCTTTATAGCGGGCCAGCAAAAGTGCTTGCGATACCGCCCTTTGGGGCGAGCAGTAACAATAGCCCTTTGGAGGGCTAATAATAAACCACCAGTTGAACAGGTGGTTGCTAACTAGAATGTAGGAAACATTGTTTTTCGGCAGAAATACATTTACGGAGCTTCATTTCCTGCTTATGATGTTTGGCATATATCCCATAGTAGCGAAGCATTTTAAAATGTTTTTCGGAGATGTGGACAATGAGTTTTTGAATGAAGTTCAAAGCAGGAATGGTTTCAGTAACAGTTTTATTGTCTTCGTGTCTGGTGTAATGAAAGGTTACATTTTTGCCGTCATAAGTATCAATACGCGATGTGGCAATAACAGGTCTGCCGAGGTATCGGCTGATGTATTTAATGGTGATATCAGGAGTGCAAAGATTTGGCTTTGCACGGACATAAAAGCCGTCAGCGTGTTTCGTGTACATTTCATTTTTGACTTTGCGAAAAGTCGGACCAATGCGGGAGGTAAGTCGTTCAAGCAGGACTTTGCGGAAAGCATTACGAAGGAAACTGTAATCAAAGTGTTTGACAGGACGCCAAGGAGTGATGTTACCAGCCCCACCCTCGGAGATGAGATCGTGGATATGAGGATTCCATTTTAAATCACGCCCAAAAGTGTGAAGAATACAGATAAGCCCAGGAGTAAAGTTTTCGGTTTTATTCATTTTGGAAAACATGCGTAAAACAACATCACGAACAGAATGAAATAAACAATCTAAGAGAGTCCTGTCTTCGAGAAAATAAACGCGAAGTTCCGCTGGGATAGTGAAAACACAATGGCGATGAACGCAAGAAACAAGCTTACAGGACATATGAAAAGAACGAAGCTGGTTGTATTTGTTTCCGCAGGAAGGGCAAAAACGGCTTTTACAGCGAAAGGGAACAAATTTAAGATTTCCACAGTGAGGACAGCCATACATGGCACCACCGTAAGAAGGGTCACCACAATGAATCATCTTGTTGACATTTTCAATGACAGCAGGACGAGGATGGAGTTCATAATAATCGGTAAAGATGGATTGTAATATATTCATAATAGAATTTTACAATAAAGAAGGAGATAAGAAAACCCCTTCCCCTCATGAATGAGGGGTTAGGGGAGTTGAGAGTGTCGCAGACACTTTTTTATTGTGGGAGAAGCCTTGACCGCGGTCTTTGCTGAAGATGCATTGCTGGGCAAAATCAAGGCAAACCCTCTTGGCTGTATGGACAATTTGAGGCAGAACGATTGGTTCGGCTTTTTTGGGGAGACTGCGTTTTTACCGGCTCCCGTTACAGCTCTTCGTACTTGGGCAGCGACTTTACGGTGCCGCCTTCCATGGCGCTTTCGTGGGCCAGGAGACCAACGCCGGTCCAGTAGGCCGCATCGATATCGGAGGGGAAGGGAGTTCTGTCTTCCAGAATGCTGGTAACGAACTCATGGACCAGATGCGGATGGGAACCGCCATGACCGCCGCCCTGCTTGAAGGACAGATGGGGATTGACCTCGTCATAGGCCACTTCGTAGGTAAACCGGCCAATGAGTCCGGAAGCAGATGGGCATAATCGGGGACCTGAACGTATTCCTCATCGATCTTGCCGCCGCGGTTCTCGTTCTCCCAAACCAGATCCCGCTGAACATCACATGTTTGTCGCCGTTGAGCTGATCCCACTCAAAGGACTTGTTTTCACCATAGATATTAAAGCATTCGCTGTAGCCACGGGCGACATGGTACAGGAAGCGCTCCATTTCAACGGTCGTCTCGCCATCCTCCAAGGCCACCAGAGCAGACTCAAAGGCGAAGGGGCAGCCGTACTGCTTTTCCAGTTCCGGACGGACCTTGCCGGAGCCTCTGCCGAAGACGCTGACCGGACGCTGCCCTGCCAGAGCAAAACAGGGGCCGATGGCATGGGTGGGATGTGCCAGGGGCGGGAAGCCGTCCCAGTAAGAGGGCCAGCCCTCCATATCCTGATAGTGGGCGCAGCGCATATACTGCAGCTTGCCCATTGCGCCGGATTCGTACAGCTCCTTCACATACAGATACTCGCGGGTGTAGACGGAAGTTTCCATGAACATATAGTGTTTGCCGGAAGCCTTCCGCGCTTGATAACGTCTTCCAGCTCCTTCATGGACATACCCATGGGGATGGTGCAGGCGCAGTGCTTGCCTGCGTTGAGCACCTGAACCGACATGGGCGCATGCAGCGCGGGCGGAATGACCAGATGGACCGCATCCACATCCGGGTTCTGCAATACCGATTCAAAGTCGGTGGTGTAGTAGCTTTCGTCCAGCAGGTACATATCTGCCAGCGCCTTCAGCTGGTCCGGATTGGTATCCACCATAATGACATGCTCCACATCCGGATGCTTCAGATAGATGGGCAGGAAGCAGCTGCCGAAACCCATGCCCACGATGGCAACCGTCAACTTTCCATTTTTCATAAAATTACTCCTTTCATGCTGTGAGCGACTTGCTGTTTTCATTTTATTTTTTTTGCATTCCGTGTATGTTATTCGACGAGTGAAATACTGATACAGGCAACGCTGCGGGGTGGAAGCTTCGCCTTGATAATATCATCCTTGACATGAATCATCAGGGGATTTTCCGTAAACGGGGTACCAGGCAACAGATTTTCGGCCTGAAGTACCTTGTTTTCCAGAATTGTTCCGCATTTATTCAGAGAGTAAGTAGTTTCCTCCTGCCAGTTCAGGTTGAGCATCGTCAGGGTCAGCACATGATGATCATCGATGGTGGCAACGACTTCAAAGTCTTCTACACCATCTACCGTACACAGCTTTCCGCCGGCATGCCGGGAGAGCAGCGCAAAGGCCTGACCGGTTGCCGTCAGCTCGGTATGATCCGGATGCACCTGCATGGCGCCTTCGTTAACCGGCTCAAAGTAGCAGGCCATGGGCATGCGCTGTTTTTCGCTTTCATGCATGAACATGTGCAGCATCTGCGCAGTGAAGATGCCCTCCATGGAGGAAGGATTGCGGCACCATGTTTTCCACAGATTCCATTCATCGTAGGAGATGAATGTCTTTTCCGGGAGCATGTCATGCAGCCTGCGCAGGATTCCTAGATTGTGGATGGGCATGCGGATCATTTCGTTATAGCAGCGCTCCATGCCCTCCGGAGAGGTGAAGTCCCAATGGACTGAATTGTACGTATGCAGAGAAACGTATGGCGCAATGGGAGCCAGCTTCTTGATGGAAACATCTACCCACTCCTGATTCGGATAGGGGCCGGAAGAAACAAATTTCAGATCCGGCGTAACCTTCAGCATGGCACGCGCATGCGTTTCCACCAGCGATGCGTATCCATCCGGCGTATTTGCGCCCTCCATGTGGCCATAACCCATTTCGTTGCCCAGCGACCACCATTTGACATTGTAGGGCTCCTGATGACCGCGCTGGCACGCAGCCTGCCGTATTTGCTCTCGGCAGGGCCGTTGCAGTATTCCACCCAGGCGGCGCATACTTCGGGGGAATCCCAGGCGGCATTGATGGTGAGGAAGGGCTCCGCGCCGATCTCACGGCACAGTGCAATAAAATCGTCGGTGTCTATTTCATGCATGTCATAGCCGTGTGTAAAGGGCTGCGTTTCATTTTCCATGTAGCCTCCATGGGAGCGCGCCTGTCGGGATGCAGGAACATATCCTGCCAGCGATATTCGCCGGCAAAGTTGCCACCCGGCCAGCGCAGCAGACGCACGCCGATTTCCTTGAGCTTTTCCACGGTGTCCCTGCGCATGGTATGGAAATGATTGTCCGGCATCATGGAAACTGCGCCGATGAGCAGTTGTGCCTGCTCCGTGTAGGTAATGCTTATCACGCATGCGCATCGTCGACGCCGGGGGTCAGAATCGTCTCAAAGCGCTGCCATTCATCCACCTCTTCCTGTGCATCCTCCTTCGCTAGAACGGGCTGAACAGGAAAAACGGTTTCCGCATAAATCTGCGTACCATCGGCGTTGGTGAGCGCGACGCGCACATCCAGCGGCTGCTGTACTTTGACAACGACGGCAAACGGATAGCTCCTGTCCTTTTGAAGGAAGAGCTCTTTTTGACGGATACCGCTCACCTGATTCGGAATTGGGTTCTGAATCATCTGGGACTGACATTCGTTACGCCGCCACATGCCGTTGTGCGCGTAATGACATACATAAGCTTCGTTTGCGTTGCTACCGGGAAGGCGGTGTTCATTGGCAAAGTACACGCATTCGCCGATGCCTTCCCAGTCCAGCGCTACGCCGTTGCGCGCCGCAGCGCCGGCAAACTTCCGGTTGCGGATCATCTGGCGCTGAGACCATCCATGATGCTGGCTCTGGTATGCTCCAGGTTGTGGCCAAACAAATGGGGCGACACCGTAGAGGTGGTTTTGAGATCGATATACAGGTAATGGCTGTGCTGCTGCGCCGCAAACAGCGTGTCCTGCGCAGGATCTTCCGTGGTCTGGCAGCCGGGGGTATTACCGAATTTGCCGTCGTATTCATCCAGCAGTTCCTGCACCGTCAGACCCAGAACACGGCATAGAGGCACCAAAAGCGAGATGTCAGGAAGTGTGACGCCACATTCCCACTTGGAAACGGCTTTGTTGGTTACACAAAGCTTTTCCGCTAACTGCTGCTGTGTGAGTCCCAAACGTTCACGGGCTTGGATTATTTTGTTGGAAACAAGGGAGCATCGCATTGGTGAGATCGTCTCCTTTCACTATTGTAGATTGTAGCTATGTGTTGCAACATCACTGCTTATGGCAATATCGTATCATGCTTTTTTCGAAAGCACAATCGCTTTACAAGCGATTTGATGGGGCTGTTGCCCCGAAAGACCGTAACAAGAAAATGAAAAAAGAGTGAGCAAGGATATGTGCGTTGTGCCTTAAAAAAGACGTGTTGGGGATGTGGGTAGGAGAAAACGAAAGTGCCAAGTACTGGGCAACGGTACTCAACGGGCTAAAAAACGAGGCGTGGAGGACATTTTCATTGCCTGCACGGATAACCTGACGGGATTCTCTGCGGCGATTGGGGCTGTATTTCCCAAGACGGAAATTCAGAATTGCATCATCCATCAGCTGCGTAATTCGAGCAAATACGTAACGCCATTCCTCAATCCAAAGACAAAAGCCACAGTTTTGTTTTGAACTGTGGCTTTGCTCAATTGTCTTGTAGCTTTCTTACACGATTCCCATGCCCATCTCCACCAGCAGCGCCACAATTACAACCAGCGCAGAAATGATGAAACCGTGAATCATGGGGCGGATGCCAGCCTTCTTCATGCTGGCGAAGGAGGTATTCAATCCGATGGTAGCCAGTGCGCAGACCATCAGGAACTTGCTGGCAGTCTTGGTGCCGCTCACCGCCCGTACCTGCCAGATCAGCAAGCTGATCCGTCATACCCAGTGCCCGGCCCATGATGGGAAACAGCACGATCATCGCCATGTCAAATAGGAAGGTGGCGGACATGCGTAGGCAACGTCGTTGTCGTCCGCGTCGATGGTGGGGGCGATAGCGGCAATGGCAGAGCCACCGCAGATGCCTGTGGACTTTGCAATAATTGAAGGCGTGTTCGATAAAGAAAAGTATCCGCACCGCCTCTATAAAAAAGAGAGCTTTTTGGGCATATGCAGCCGCCGTCATTCTTTTGCAGGCAGAACCGTTTCTCTTGAGGAAGTTCTTCAGGAAAGCCTGCTTGTGCGTGAGAAAGGTTCCGGAACACACATGCTTCAGGAACAAGCCGTGGCCGCAAGAGGTTATTCACTGGACAGCTTCAGTCGGCATTCGTCCATCAGTAATTTTTCTATTATTTGCGACTTGGTTGCAATGGATCATTTGATTACTTTTGCATATGAACCAATTAGCCACTGCCGAAATGACTTGGCAACATTTAGAGTGGAGGACATGGAGATCACTGGTGAATTCAATCTTGTTTATATTAACCGTTCGGTTGCAGAACCTAAAGCCGATCTATTTCTTGCAACCTGCTAAAGCTCTGATTTGTCAGATAGTTTCTAATAGAAAAACGAAAGCTCGGTGTTGCACCCACCGAGCCTTTTTTGCTTTATAGGAAATTTCTCAAATCGTCAGAAATAGTGTATAATGGGCTGGAAATAAAAAATGACATAACAAAAGAGCGAAGGGGGCTTCGCCATGACGTTGTTTATGAAGTTTTTTGTTTTGGTTTAGGTTAGCTGCACTATCTGACTATGGAGAAAGAATTATTATGAACATGGATTTATCCATATTTATTTCCCGTCTTTCTGCGAAAGCCACCAATGCGCCATGAAACGTGTTGGTTACCTTCACTTTCTATTTTTGTTCCCTTCTGATATGATGGTTCCATAAGACTGACACACTACAGAACACGTGGAGGTGAGTGGCGAGGCTGTATAGCGGCAACCTCGCATATTTATATGTTGTCGGTCATCCGTTAAGGCATCAATGAGTGGCGCATAACTGTAGCCCGGAAACTTATCTCTTCCGAAGTCGACTCGATCTCGCCGGATGACCAGTCACTGTCCGTTTTATCATTATGCTATCAGGAGGTAGTTACTTGTCTTTTAAAATTTTTAAATTTAACTGCTGTGGACTTGATGTCCACAAAACATGGATTTATGCCTGTATCGGTATCACGGATTCCAATAATCGTACAGAGTATAAGCAGGCTCGCTTTTCTTCCTTTTCTAAAGGTTTGCATCAGCTGTGTGTCTGGCTTGCTAAATACAACTGTAACGATGTCTGTATGGAATCTACCGGCAAGTATTGGATCCCTGTTTTCAATATCTTAGAGCAACACAAAATCCGGGTTACTCTATCCCATCCGAAATACACCAAACCCATGAAAGGAAACAAGACCGACCGCAAAGATGCCAAATGGATCTGTGATCTATACATGTGCGGCATGGTGAAACCTTCTTTTATTCCACCTGCTGACATCAGAGAACTCAGGGATCTCGTAAGATACCGTTTCAAACTCACCTGTATGATTACTGGTGAGAAGAATCGTGCCCAAAATTGTCTTACTGTTTCCAATCTGAAGCTTGATGATGTCTTTTCTGATGTATTCGGGAAATCTTCCCGTTCCATTACGGAACAGATTTTGCAGCACCCTGGGGAAAAATTTGATGTGTCACCCTTTGTTGACAGCCGCTGTAAAACTCCAATAGAAGAAATTCAGGCGGCCGTTGATGGTAATATCTCGAAAGAACAGGATGTAAAGCTCAGACAGTGCCTTGATCACATAGACGAACTTCAAAAGCACATTTCAGAAGTAGAACAGGAAATCCTTCGTCTCAGTGATAAATACGAGGCTGCTTTAAACTTAATAAGAACGGTTCCTGATTCGATAAGAATCCAATGACTGCAATTCAGGTGCTTTCAGAGATTGGTGGTGATATGTCTGTCTTCCTCACAGCAAAACACCTCGTCTCCTGGGCTGGATGTTGTCCCCGAAATGATAAGAGCGACCGTAAAATCAAATCCACTCGGATTTCCTGTGCTGGTTCTTATTTTAAACCAGTTCTGGTACAGATTGCAAATGCTTTAATCAAATCGAAGAAACATTTTGAATTTACCACCCGCTATAAGCGTATCAAAACACGTCGTGGCCACAAGAAAGCCATTATTGCACGCTGCCGTATGATCCTGACCGCTATCTGGCACATACTCACAGATTTAAAACCTTATACATCCGATGGTTTTCTTGAATCACGTCCTGTGAAAAAAGAAAAAGTTCTTACAACTTCACAGGCACTTAATCTTCTAAGGCAACGAGGTATCTCATTAAAGATGAGCCTTCGCCGGTCTCCTAATTAGGTGTTGCGTTTATATATTCAATTTTCAAAACCAGCTAATCCGGTGGTTTGTTTGCTATGCCCTCTATTTCGTGGCTGTTCTCTACTTATTTGTTTCAAACTTCATTTTTGGTTCTTGGCGAACTCTTGTATCATACACAAAATCTTCAAAAATTACAATAATCTTGAAATAGTGTTATGTTTCTTGGAATTTTATTATATCTTATTTTGGAACTTTTTCTTATAATAACATCATCAAGAAAAACAAAGACAAGTAATCATAAAAGGAGGATTCATTATGAAGAAGAAAAAGATTCTTGCACTTGTACTTGCAGCTTCAATGGCAGGAGGAATGCTTGCAGGATGTGGAGCCACATCAAGCGGAGATGAAACAGCGAAAGGAGATAAGTCATCCGGAAAAGTTTATTATCTGAACTTTAAACCAGAGCAGGCTGACCAGTGGTAGAACTTGCAAAAGAGTATACAGATGAGACGGGTGTTCAGGTTGATGTACAGACAGCAGCATCAGGAACTTACGAGTCACAGTTGAAATCAGAGATGGCAAAAGATGAGGCACCAACATTGTTCCAGGTAAACGGACCGGTTGGACTTGCTACATGGAAAAATTATTGCTATGACCTTTCAGACAGCGATATTTATAAAGATGTCGAGTCTGACGATTATATATTAAAAGATGGCGACGCAGTAGACGGAATCGCTTATGTTATTGAGACTTATGGTCTGATCTACAACAAAGCTCTTCTGAACAAATACTTCGAATTGCCGGATGCAAGTATCAAATCAATTGATGATCTGAATAACTTCCAGGCACTTAAGACAGTTGCAGAAGAGATTCAGGCACACAAAGATGATCTTGGAGTAGAAGGAGCTTTTACTTCAGCAGGAATGGATTCTTCCTCTGACTGGAGATTCAAGACACACCTTGCAAATCTTCCAATCTACTATGAGTATAAGGCAGACGGAATTGACAGCACAGATGCAATCAAAGGAACATACCTTGACAACTACAAACAGATCTGGGATCTGTATCTGAACAACTCTACATGTGAGCCATCTATGATTTCTTCTAAGACAGGAGATGACGCAGCAAGTGAATTTGCACTTGGCGAAGCAGTATTCTATCAGAATGGTACATGGGCTTACAATGATATCAAAGATAATGAAGTAGCAGATGAAGATATGGGAATGCTTCCAATCTACATCGGAGTTGATGGAGAAGAAAATCAGGGACTTTGTACAGGATCTGAGAACTACTGGTGTGTAAATAAGAACGCTTCAGAAGAAGACATTCAGGCAACACTTGATTTTATGAAATGGGTAGTTGAGAGCGATGAAGGTCGTGACATGCTGGCTAACGAGATGGGATTTGTAACACCGTTCACAACATTCTCAGATTACCTTCCGGACAACCCGCTTGTAAAAGCAAATGCTGAGTATACAGAGGCAGGAAAGACACCAGTAAGCTGGAACTTTACAACAATGCCATCTGAGAACTGGAAAAACAATCTTGGTGGAGCTCTTCTGAACTATGCACAGGGTACAGGCGCATGGGATAGTGTACAGACAGCATTTGTTGATGGATGGGCTGAAGAATACGCAGCAGCAAACGAATAAAAAAGACTTTTCACAGGATAGCAGATAAAAAGGCTGTGAAATAGAGAAGAAGATCAAACAGCCTGCCAACGAGCATACCGGGGCAGGCTGAAATTATGTAATTAGAATTGTGAAAAGCAAAGGCGCAGAAAGGCTTTTACAGAAAAGAAAGACAGGAGGAGAAGAACATGCAAAAAGCAATAAAGAGATATTTTCCGGTATTTGTATTACCGACGCTGATTGCATTCACGATAGGTTTCCTTGCACCGTTTGTGTTAGGCGTATATCTTTCGTTCTGCAAGTTCACAACGGTGACAGACGCTAAATTTATTGGACTTAGCAACTATGCAAAGATCCTTGGAGACGGAGATTTTCTTCACTCTCTTTGGTTTACCGCATTATTTACAATTGTGACAGTATTATTGATCAACATTTTTGCATTTGCGGTAGCAATGCTTTTGACAAAGAATATTAAGGGAACCAATATTTTCCGTACTGTATTTTTTATGCCGAACCTGATCGGTGGTATTGTACTTGGATATGTATGGCAGCTGTTATTAAATGGTATTCTGGCACATTTCCAGAAAACACTTACATATTCTTCAAAATATGGTTTCTGGGGATTGGTTATCCTGATGCTCTGGCAGCAGATTGGATACATGATGATCATCTACATCTCAGGAATCCAGAATATTCCTGGAGAGCTGATCGAGGCAGCACAGATTGATGGAGCGAATAAAGTACAGCTTTTAAGATATGTTACAATTCCGATGGTTATGCCATCCATTACAATCTGTACTTTCCTGACACTTACAAACGGATTTAAACTTTTCGACCAGAACCTTGCATTGACAAACGGTGGACCGGACAAGATGTCAGAAATGCTTGCCCTGAATATCTATAATACATTCTATGGAAGAACTGGCTGGGAAGGTGTAGGACAGGCGAAAGCAGTTATCTTCTTTATTATCGTAGGAGTGATTGCATTGATCCAGAATAAACTGACAACATCAAAGGAGGTGCAGCAGTAATGAATAAAAAAGTAAAACATGGTACATTATTAACCGTTATTTTTACACTACTCAGCCTGCTGTATCTGTATCCGATCATACTGGTATTTATCAACTCCTTTAAGAAAAAAGCCTATATCAGTAAAGCACCGTTCAAGATACCGACCGGAAAGATGTATGTCGGATTAGAGAACTATATCCGTGGTATTAAGCAGACACAGCTGATTCAGGCATTTGGATGGAGTTTATTTATCACAATCTTATCTGTAGCAGTGATTATCTTATGTTGCTCCATGTGTGCATGGTATATCTGCCGCGTGAAGACAAAATTTACAAAGATCCTTTACATGCTTTGCCTGTTTGCAATGATCGTGCCATTCCAGATGGAAATGTTTACATTATCCAAGATCGCAAATATGCTTCATATGGGAAATCCGTGGGGACTGGTTGTGATCTACCTTGGATTTGGTGCAGGACTTTCCGTCTTTATGTTTACCGGGTTCATGAAATCCATTCCATTGGAGATTGAAGAGGCTGCAATGATTGATGGATGCACACCAACCCAGACATTCTTCAGAATTGTACTTCCGATTGCAAAGCCGACTTGTGTAACAGTTACAATTCTTCAGGCAATGTGGATTTGGAACGACTACCTGCTTCCATCACTTGTACTGGATCAGAGAAAATATAAGACAGTGCCGATGGCAGTTCAGTATCTGAAAGGTGGATACGCTCTGTAGATATGGGAGCAATGATGGGAACTCTGGTTCTTGCAATTGTGCCGATTATCATCTTCTACCTGTTCTGCCAGAGATATATTATCGAAGGCGTTGTAGCCGGAGCGGTTAAAGGCTAGTGTGGACATTGTCTAAAAAAATGAATTAAAATAGAATTTATAAAAAATTAAAAAAAGACAGCAGAAGAGTGAGTGAACATTCCCTGTCTGTTTTCGGATCG
>ENA-OQCN01001507-OQCN01001507.1-human-gut-metagenome-genome-assembly--contig:-NODE-1507-length-11392-cov-2.537150_pt1 | contig 11392 bp, 9 predicted proteins | sample MGYA00242497_ERZ504576 | MGnify/ENA primary metagenome ERZ504576 (study PRJEB26092, sample SAMD00036296) | human gut metagenome | host: Homo sapiens | study: EMG produced TPA metagenomics assembly of...
GTCCAAGTTTGTGGGAGATTTTATCCGAATAAGGGCGGCGTAGCGGGCTACGGCAACCGAATGAGGGTAAAATATACCGCAAAGTGGGGCTTGCAGATTGCGGAAATGATTTTTCAGACACGCTCTAGTGCTATCCCGATAACGTTCCCGCATCTTTGCTGCTGTTTCGTTACCTCTCTTTTTCTTTAGTATACAGGATATTCAATGAAAAAAATGCCTTATTTTAACTGAAAGTTACTTTATTTTGACTTTTCCGGAATCTGTCTGCCATCCGTTGTCATCCGATAGCGATCTTTGTAAACCATCTGTGACACCGTTACCGCCTCATATCCCTCCTCTTTCAGCCGGGGATGCAGCAATTTTCACCATTTCTCCGGTATTTTCTCCTTCCCCATGGAAGCGGAGAATCTCACCATCCCGGATCGTACATGACTGCAGCAGCTGCCTGACAAGTTCACCGGCTTCATACTCTTTCCAGTCCATGCTGTCGACACTCCATGCCACCGGATAGCTTCCACAGGCATATATCGTCCGGAGTACTTCATTGTTATATTCCCCGCCGGGAATACGGAAAAATACACATGGCTCCTCTGTAACTGTTTCAATCGTCTCCCTGATCTTCCGAAGCTCCTTCCTGCACGCTTTCGCCGTCATCTGTTCCACGCATACCTCCTGTTCACCCAATCCTTGTATCTCATGTCCCTGCTGACAGATCTGTATTGCCAGACTCCTGTGGTTCTCGATCCAGGACGGAGTGGCAAAAAATGTGGCCGGAATTTCCTGCTGCTGCAGAATCTGTAACATCTGTTCTGCCTGCCCCTTCCCGATTTGCGTTCCACTCAGTTCAAAGGTATAAGCTATCTGCTTTTTCCCGGTTTGCACAGAACAGATCGGCAGCTCCTGCCCGTTCACACTGGTACTTGCCGTGACAACCTTTTTCCCCACTTGTGCCCGGTAAAAAACAGACAACCCGGTGATCAGCACAAGTGCCAGGCTCCCACACCCCACATTCCCTTTTCATGTTTTTTGTCCATTCCCCGGCATTCTCTCTTTACTATATGGACACAGGAGGCGTTATATGACTCCGTTATTCACGTAAACCACATTGGTCCGTTGAAGCAATCTTGCTCATCACAGTAGTCCTCAAAAGCTCATATAAGCACATCATATTATTCGATATTTGCAGAAATTGAAAAAGCTGTCTTCGGACATTCATCCGTGACAGCCTGTTATCCATTTTTTATTTAACTCACGATATTCCACCAGTACATAAGATACAATGTACATGATCACCGTCGCCATGGCAATTCCGCAAAAAATAGCCAGTGAGGATTTTTTAATATCGATGCCAAGCAGGGACGCAATCAGAGCACCCGTCCATGCACCGGTTCCCGGAAGGGGGATTCCCACAAATAACACCAGCCCCCAGAATTCATATTGCTGGATCTTTTCACTTCTTCCCATCGCCCGGTTTTCCAGTTTTTCAATCAGTCCCCGGAAGCATTTTATTTTTTTCATCCACTGGAAGATCTTCTTGATAAACAGCAGGATAAACGGAATGGGTAAAATATTTCCGATAATACAAATCGGGATTGCCTGAACAGCGGATACTTTCAGAAGCGAACTGGCAAGCAGTCCTCCTCGAAGTTCCAGAAGCGGCATCATCGAAATCAGAAAAACGACTGCTTTCTCCGATATATAAGGTCCTAAAGTTGTGGCAAACCATGTAACAAGTGATTCCATATATTTCTCCTATTTTTTATATTTTTTTAAAAATTCAATCAGTTTTTCCATATCCTCCTGCGTTCCAATGGTAATACGCAGATAATTGGCAATTCTCGGTTTGTTAAAGTAACGAACGATGATATTGGCTTCCCGAAGCGCTGCAAACAGATCCGCTGCAGGAATCTCCGGGTGAGAGGCAAAGATAAAGTTCGCCTTGGAATCTCCGAAGACAAACCCGAGTTTTGTCAGTTCCTTCTTGGTCCACTCTCTGGTCTCCACCACTTTATGCACCGTTTCCTCAAAATATGCCCTGTCAGCGATCGCAGCTGCCCCGAGCGCCAGAGTGGTCTGATCCATGGTATAGGAATTGAAAGAATATTTCACATCGTTCAGATATTTGATCAGTACCGGATTACCCATGGCATAGCCGATACGCATACCTGCCATTCCTCTGGATTTGGAAAAGGTCTGAACCACCAGAAGGTTATCGTACTTTTCGATCAATGGCAGCGCAGATGCCGCACCAAAGTCCACATAAGCTTCATCCACAACTACGATCACATCCGGATTGGCTTTGATGATTGCTTCCACATCCTGCATGCCAAGCTCCACACCGGTCGGTGCGTTTGGATTAGGGAAAATAATTCCTCCGTTTTCCCGGAAATAGTCTTCTTTCCGTATCGTAAAATCATCGGTCAGCGGAACCGTCTCATACGGGATCCGCAGCATATCTGCCCACACATCGTAAAAAGAATAGGTGATATCCGGGAACAAAATCGGCTTTTTGGAATTAAAAAAATGTCATAAAAATCATCGCCAGAACATCGTCAGAACCTACGCCCACAAACACCTGGTCTTCCTGCAGCTGATAAAAATCAGCGATGCCTTTCACCAGTACGGAAGCTGCCGGATCCGGATACAGACGCATACAGTCCACATCGATCGCTTTCAGTGCCTCTGCCACTTTCGGTGACGGCGGATATGGGTTCTCATTGGTGTTCAATTTGATCAGATTTTGTACTTTTGGCTGTTCGCCCGGTACGTAGGAACTACTTTCCGGACATTCTCTTCCCATGTTTTCATCGGTATCTCCTCATTCTTTCCTGCATCTGTGTCGGACTGCCTGCTTCGCGTCTTCTGCACATTTTTACGCACTACTGTGTATTATAAATATATTCGACACTTAAGTCAACGGAAGATATACACTAAAAAAAGGTCCACCGGACCTTTTTTATCGTATGCTTGGCAACAGAAAATGACCGGCAGATCTTCGCATACCGGTCATTATATGATACCAGAGTTCCAGATTCAGAAATCTGACAAAAACATCATAATACATCAAAATTGCATATTGTACAATCCAGCATAGATACCACCCTGAGCCAGCAGACTCTTATGGGTTCCCTCTTCTGCAATACCGTCTTCTGTCAATACCAGGATTCTCTGTGCGTTTCGAATCGTCGATAACCGATGGGCGATCACAAACGTGGTTCTGTCTTTGGCAAGCATTTCCAGAGAATGCTGCACGATCTTTTCACTCTCGTTATCCAGTGCCGAAGTCGCTTCGTCAAAAATCAGAACCGGTGGATTCTTTAAGAATACCCGGGCGATGGAAAGTCGTTGCTTCTGACCGCCGGAAAGCTTTACACCCCTCTGTCCGATATCCGTATGATACCCCTCCGGCAGGCTCATGATGAATTCATGGGCATTTGCCGCCATGGCTGCATTCACCACTTCTTCATCGGTAGCTTCCGGTTTTCCGTAACGGATATTTTCCAGGATCGTTCCGGCAAACAGATAGACATCCTGCTGCACGATACCGATCTGTCTCCGCAGATCTTTTAGTTTCACATCTCTAATATCGATGCCATCCAGCAAAACAGCTCCTCCGGTTACATCATAGAATCGGGGAATCAGGGAACACAGAGTTGTTTTTCCTGCACCGCTGCTTCCGACTAACGCTACATATTCTCCCGGCTTCACATCCAGATTTACATGAGACAGTACATTTTCTTTATTTTCACTGTAATGGAACGATACATCCTCAAACTGAATCTCTCCCTTCACCCGATCCAGAGACTGTGCATCCTCTTTGTCTTTGATATCCGGTGCGATACTCATAATCTCCAGAAAACGTTCGTAACCGCTGTAACCGTTCTGGAACTGTTCCGTGAAGTTTACCAGCTTTTTCACCGGTTCGGTGAAGTTATTAATATATAGAAGAAAGGTCACCAGATCCGCTGCGGAAAGTTCCCCTTTCATCATCAGCCATGCACCCATCAGCAGGGATCCAACCGTGATCAGTGTGGAAAATACCCCCATCCCGGAATTGTAAGACCCCATAAACCGGTATGTCCTTTTCTTCGATGCCACAAACCGGCTGTTGCCTTCCTCGAACTTATCCATCTCGGTCTCTTCATTGCTGAAAGATTTAACTACACGGATACCGGAAAGACTGTCCTCAATCTGGCTATTAATATCTGCGATTCTGGCACGGTTTTCCCGGAATGCCCCACGCATCCGGTTATTCATCCCTACCGCATACAGCAGCATGATCACTACAAAACCGATCGCAACTAACGCCAGTTTTGCATTGATCATCAACAGGATAATAAATGCTCCCACCAGCTTGATCGTGGAGATGACCACGTCTTCCGGTCCATGATGTAACAGTTCTGTGATATCAAACAGGTCACTGGTGATTCTTGAGAGCAGATGTCCCACTTTCTGATTATCGAAAAATGCAAAGGACAGCTTCTGGTAATGTCCGAAGATTTCATTTCGCATATCGTGTTCGATCTTCGCACCCATCACATGACCATAATACCCGATAAAATAGTTACAGTATCCTTCTACGATCACCAGCAGCACCATGAAAATCCCCAGCCGGATGATGGTCGAGGATGCTTCCTCAATAGGAAGCAGCACAACAGTTCCCGTAATATACCGCACCATCAACGGAATCACAAGGGTAATGGCTGCTCCGATCATTGCAAACACATATCCGCCAGGAACAGCCCCTTATACGGTTTGTAATACGCCGACAATTTTTTCTTTTTGTTCTCCATATTTTTCCTCCCAAAGTTTCTGCCATACTTTTTCATTCCATGCCATTTAGTATAGTAGTACCTTCCGGAAAGCGCAATGTAGAATCTTGTATACTTTTTCTTTTATTACGAAATTTTCAAAAAACTACATCAGATACATAAAATAAGCCAGATAAGCTATCAACATCACAATACCCGCCGGCCTGGTCAGTGCCCGTTTTCTCCAGATACAGACCCATAACAGAAGCCCGGCTCCCAGCGCTATCACCGTGTCGATACCAAATCCCGGGAGAAACTCCACCGGAACAATCAGTGCTGCCGTACCTACCACGAACAAAATATTGAAAATATTGCTTCCCACGATATTTCCGATCGCAATATCTGCTTTTCCCTTCCGTGCTGCAGACACCGAGGTGAACAGCTCCGGAAGGGATGTTCCAAGTGCCACCACCGTAAGACCGATCACACGCTCACTGATTCCCAGCACCCTTGCAATTGCCTTTGCCGCATCCACAGTAACATCACTTCCCCAGACCACCAGCAGCAGTCCCAGTATCGTTGCAAGGAGCAATTTCCACATCGATTTTGCTTCCTCCTTGACCACTTCTTCTTTGTTCTTTTTTGCACAATAAAACAGATATCCCAGATAAAGTAAGAATGCCACCCAGAGGATAACACCTTCGCTGAGTGTAATCTGATTTCCGCTTTTTCCCAGTACCAGTAACAGAACTGTAATTATCATCATATAAGGAATCTCGATCCATATCGTAGATTTCTGTACCGCCACCGTTGTGATCACCGCAGTGATACCAAGAATGATCAGAATATTCAAAATATTGCTCCCCACAATGTTTCCGATCGTAATCCCCGCGTTCCCTTTTAACGCCGAGTTGATACTCACTGCCGCCTCCGGCATACTTGTTCCCATGGCCACAATGGTCAGTCCGACTACCAGCTGGGGAATTCCGAATCGCTCTGCAATTCCCCGACGCTCCATCCACAAACCAGTCAGCACCTTTTACCAGCATCAAAAAGCCCAACACCAGCAACAACACCTGTAAAATCATTTCCATTCTCTTTTCCTCCTGCTTTCCGTGTGCCCTGGAAATGTCCGGTTCTTTGTCGGCGCTTCTTTTATATAGAAAAAGAACGAGACTTCCACCGCACACAAATAATGCGATAAAGTCTCGTTCTTCTTTCAGTGGATTCCCCGGTCTTTCGACGTGATGACGAGGTATCCAACACCTGACTGGTGTGAACTACTCCCTGTTATCTTCTATTAGAATATCAAAGGACAGCTTCACATGTCAATCAGAAAATTTCAATATTTTATATTATTTGATTGCTTCGAAACCATGCTCCAGATCAGCGATGATATCGTCGATGTTTTCTGTACCGATGGACAGACGTACAGTGCTTGGTGTGATACCGCCTTCTCGCAGTTCCTCTTTATTCATCTGAGAATGAGTGGTGGATGCCGGATGGATAACCAGAGATTTTACGTCTGCTACGTTAGCCAGCAGTGAGAACAGTTCCAGAGATTCTGTGAATTTCTGTGCTTTCTCCTGTCCGCCCTTTACTTCGAAAGTAAAGATGGAAGCTGCACCGTTCGGGAAATATTTGTTATACAGATCCAGCTGATGGCCTTCTGCCAGAGATGGATGGTTTACTTTTTCTACCTGTGGATGGTTCTTCAGGAATTCTACAACCTTCAGAGCATTTTCCACATGACGTTCTACACGAAGAGACAGTGTCTCCAGTCCCTGCAGAAGCAGGAAAGAGTTAAATGGAGAAATGGTAGCTCCCTGATCTCTCATCAGAGTAGTACGGATCTTCATTACATAAGCGATGTTTCCGCATGCTTCACTGAATACAACACCATGGTAAGATGGGTTTGGTTTTGTGATTCCCGGGAACTTGTCGTTCTGAGTCCAGTCGAATTTGCCGCCATCAACGATCACACCACCCATTACGCTTCCGTGTCCACCCATGAACTTGGTTGCGGAATGTACGACGATATCTGCGCCATGCTCCAGTGGACGAAGCAGGAACGGTGTAGCAAATGTGCTATCTACGATCAGCGGAATACCGTTTTCATGAGCTACTGCAGATACCGCTTCCAGATCCAGTACATCGGAGTTTGGATTACCCAGTGTCTCACCATACAGAAGTTTGGTGTTTGGCTGAATGGCTTTACGGAAGTTCTCCGGATCAGAAGGATCTACAAATGTTACGGAGATTCCCTGCTCTTTTAAAGTATTTGCAAACAAGTTGTATGTTCCACCATAAACGTGTGCAGAAGATACGATATGATCACCTGCTGTCGCAATGTTCTGTACAGCGTATGTGATAGCTGCGGAACCGGTTGCTGTAGCCAGAGCTGCTGCGCCGCCTTCCAGTGCTGCTACTCTCTCTTCGAAAACAGAGCTTGTCGGGTTCATCAGACGGGAATAGATGTTACCGCCTTCTGTCAGTCCGAAACGTCCTGCTGCCTGCGCGGAATCTTTGAATACATAAGATGTTGTTGCATAGATCGGCACTGCTCTCGCATCGGTAGCCGGGTCCGGATGTTCCTGTCCTGCATGTACCTGTAAAGTTTCAAATTTATAATTCTTGCTCATAGTCTTTTCTCCTCTTATTCTTTCTGTAATATCGAATCCCTCTTGGGTCATTAGTTTCACTTTTTACTTTTTCTTCCGCTCTTCGGACTGCTGTTCGCCGGATCCGCTGCGGAATCTCTGACGGTCACACTTTTGTGCTTCACATTCGTCCAAATCTGTAATTGTGGCGGACTAATAAGGGTAATCTCTCTTTCATTTCCCTATTCCCTACCTCTCTAGTATGTTTATGAGTATATATTACCACCATATCCCCACCACGTCAATAGGTTTTTACATTTTTTTCCTCATTTTCTTTTTCTCCCTATTCCTTGACAAGTACTTCGTCCTTTCGATATAATGAAACAGAGAACTCAAACGAACACATGGCTTTCGCATGAAAAACGCCCCGCGGGATACTCCTGCGTGAGTACAGACTCGTATTCTTTCCATGGATACGGGCTTTTTTTATGCGTTCAGTCTTACGAAAACAGAGGTGACAATTATGATGTATGATGTAATTATTGTCGGAGCCGGTCCTGGAGGAATCTTTTCTGCCTATGAACTGGTTCAGAAAAAACCGGGGTTGAAAATTGCTGTATTTGAGGCGGGTAATCCGTTAAGCAAACGCCACTGCCCCATCGACGGCGAAAAAGTAAAAACCTGTATCGGCTGCAAAACCTGCGCGATCATGAGCGGTTTCGGCGGTGCCGGTGCATTTTCCGATGGAAAATACAATATCACCAACGACTTCGGCGGAACTCTTTACGAGCATATCGGAAAAAAGACTGCCCTGGATCTGATGAAATACGTGGATGAGATCAATGTCTCCCACGGTGGCGAGAATACCCGTATGTTCTCCACAGCCGGAACAAAATTCAAAAAGCTGTGCATCCAGAACAAGCTGAAGCTGCTGGATGCTTCCGTCCGTCATCTGGGAACGGATATCAACTATGTCGTTCTGGAAAATCTGTACAACGAACTGAAAGAGCAGGTGGATTTCTTCTTCCTGACTCCTGTAACTTCTGTCGAATACAACGATTCCATGTACACCCTGAACTACGGCAAGGATGAGACCGCCACCTGTAAACAATGTATCATCTCCGTTGGACGAAGCGGCAGCAAATGGATGGAAACTGTCTGTAAAGATCTGCAGATCCCTACGAAGTCCAACCGTGTCGACCTGGGCGTTCGTGTGGAACTTCCGGCTGTTGTCTTCTCCCATCTGACCGATGAACTGTATGAGAGCAAGATCGTATACCGTACCGAGAAGTTCGAGGATAATGTCCGTACCTTCTGTATGAACCCGAACGGCATCGTGGTAAATGAAAATACAAACGGTATCATAACCGCAAACGGCCACAGCTACGAAGATCCGGCAAAATACACGGAAAATACCAACTTTGCCTGCTGGTATCCAAACACTTCTCCGAGCCATTCAAGGACAGTAACGGATACGGCGAGAGTATCGCCCGTCTCTCCAACATGCTGGGCGGCGGTGTGATCGTACAGCGTTTCGGTGATCTGGTTCGCGGCCGACGCAGTACGGTCAGCCGTATCGAAGAAGGTCTGGTTCGCCCGACTCTGTCCGCTACTCCCGGAGATCTGAGTCTGGTTCTGCCAAAACGTATCCTGGATGGTATCATCGAGATGATCTATGCCCTGGATAAGATCGCACCGGGCACGGCAAATGACGATACTCTGCTGTACGGTGTCGAAGTGAAATTCTATAATATGGAAGTGGATATCGATGAGCATCTGGAAAGCCCCTACAAAGGTCTTTATATCATCGGCGACGGAAGCGGCGTTACCCACTCCCTGTCCCATGCATCTGCCAGCGGCGTGTATGTGGCAAGAAGAATCGCGGAAACTTTATAAACTATTGTTTATTCGCATGTAACTGTTCAGTACCTTCACAGTTACGAGCCAAAATGCATTTAAACGATAAAAACACGCTTTGCGATTTTTATCGTTATCGCGGCATTCCTCAAGGTTCCGTGCAAGCACGGACTTTGACTCGTTGCTCGCGTAAATCACCTTCGGTGATGGCATTTTGGCTTGTATGTCTCGGGATTTGACATATTCATGTCAAAACACCTCGCGGGACAATGGCTACTGAATAGTTACATTCGCATCAAGAAAATGGATCTATCGAATCCTTGATTGCTATGTAATGTAATTGAAAAGGGTCATGTTCCGGCACATTTTTCTATTCTATACGGAGGATTTTTATGACAGATAACATAATTCATACTCCACGAAAAACTTCTTTATCCGAAACCGGCTCACGAAGTCTCACCTCGGAACTTCCGTGCAGCGACCGGAAGGTGCTTCCTACGGCGGCAGCCAGACCTGGTTTTCTTCTCCTTCCATCCGCGGATACGGCTGCGGTCTGATCGCGGCGCACGATCTGCTGTGGTATCTGGAACGGAAAGAATCTCTGACAGCACAGACGGACCGTCATCGTTCCGGAGAACAGCTCGTCAGTGATTCCCGCTCCTGGGAGGACTATGAGCGATCTGTAAAAAGACTGCATCGACTCTTTCCGATTCTTCCCCGTCTCGGAATCAACGGACTGATGCTCTCCGCAGGACTGAATCTGCCTTCTTACTCCGCCGTCTTCCTTACCGTGCCTGCTGGCATATCGGGTATCGGAATACCGGAAAGGAGATCAACCGGCTGCTTAGTCAGGATATCCCGGTCATTCTATCCATCGGCGGTAATTTTCCCCTGATCTGGAAGAAAGACCGGCTTCCTCTGTACAAGAAAACCGGCGATGGAATTTACATAAAATCTTCTTCCACCCGTGCACACTATATCACTGTTACCGGCATCGAACACGGATGGCTGCGGATCAGCAGCTGGGGACAGGAGTGGTATATCAACTGGAGAGAATACCGGAACTTTGCATGGATAAAAAGCTGTCCGCTGTTTTCCAATATCTGCTATATTACCAGAAAACATTGATTATTTTACACACAGGAGGCTATTATATGAAATTACTGATCGTCCGTCACGGAGATCCGGATTATACCATCGACTCCCTGACGCCAAAAGGATGGAAAGAAGTAGACTACCTTTCCGAAAAACTAGCAAAACTCGATGTGAAAGCCTTTTATGTCTCTCCTCTCGGAAGAGCCAGAGACACTGCCTCTCTGACCTTGAAGAAAATGAACCGCACTGCCACCGAAGAACCTTGGCTTCGCGAATTTGATGCACGGATCCACCGCCCGGATGTCCCGGAAAAGGAAATGATCTCCTGGGACTGGCTGCCACAGGACTGGACCGCGGAACCCCGCTTTTATCTGCCGGATGAATGGTGGAAGGTTCCTGTGATGATGGAAGGACATGTCAAAGAAGAGTATGACTGGGTAACCACCAACTTCGATGCCCTGCTCGCCAGTCACGGGTATGTCCGTGACGGTCTTACCTACCGCGCAGAGCACGCAAACAACGATACGATTGTCTTCTTCTGCCACTTCGGTCTGGAATGTGTCCTGTTAAGTCACCTGCTGCACATTTCCCCGATGGTTTTGTGGCACGGCACCTGCGCCGCTCCAAGCTCCGTCACAACCCTCGTCACCGAAGAGCGCCGCCCGGGGATCGCATATTTCCGTATGAGTTCTTTCGGAGATATTTCCCACCTGTACATCAAAGACGAGCCACCGGCATTCGCAGCACGGTTTTGTGAGTGCTATGACAATGAGGATGAGAGACACGATTAATTGCTATCTGGATGTACCGGTACATCGTTTCGTAAATAACTGTATCATTCACGCAGGATACGGATTCGAGTGTGCAGTTCAAAAAACAGTTGCTATCGAATCTCATATAGAGATTTCGGTAACAACTGTTTTTATTGTTCCTTATGTAACTGTTCTCTTATGCCAGTCCTTTTTCTTCCAGGAAATCATGGAAAATCGGTTTTCTGCTTTGATCCGTCTGGTGCGGAACTGGAATTCGATGATGGTCAGGATCGTAAATACGATTGTGATCACACACATAACAATGACTGGTGTCCGG
>ENA-OQCN01001509-OQCN01001509.1-human-gut-metagenome-genome-assembly--contig:-NODE-1509-length-11374-cov-3.986841_pt1 | contig 11374 bp, 18 predicted proteins | sample MGYA00242497_ERZ504576 | MGnify/ENA primary metagenome ERZ504576 (study PRJEB26092, sample SAMD00036296) | human gut metagenome | host: Homo sapiens | study: EMG produced TPA metagenomics assembly of...
CACCGTCTGCCAGAGGCGCTGCTACGGTGATGCGGTCGATCTTGTGCTCTTCCAGTGTAGCTAGAACCTCCGAGAGCCAGGGTGCGTATGGTGCATCTGAAATCAGATAACTTGCCATCGGTCTCACCCCCTGACCTGCCCCAGCCCGGCCCGCTGGATGATGGCAGCGTAGTCCTTGTAGGCCACGCTCAGGTCTGCGCCCTTGGCGATGCCGGGGATCTTGCCGCTGCTGGTGTACTGCCACATCCCAAAGGGCCAGCCGGGGGCGGGCTTCTTGGTGCGATAGGCTGCCAGCCATACGTCGTAGGGCTTGAGGGCCGCGCCGCCCATGTAAAGGTTGGTCTGCCCGAAGTTCAGGCCGGTGTAGAGCATGGCGTACACGCCCCAGCTCTCCACCACGCTCAGGCAGTGGGCCACGATGTCAGTCAGGGTGGCCTTGCTCAGGGCCTCCTGCAGCTTGTCCTCGATGTCCACGGCCACCGGCAGCTGGAACGTTCTGCCGCCCAGCGCCTTCTTGAACAGGGCCAGCTCCTTGTCGGCCTGTGCCTTGGTGGTTGCCTTGAAGTAGCCGTACACGCCCACCGGGATGCCCAGTCGGGTGCACTCGGCGTAGTTGCGGGCAAAGAAGGGGTCGATGTAGGGTTTGCTGGGCTTGCCCTCTTTGCTGTTGCCCATGGCCCGGATCATCACGCCGGAGACAAGGCCGCTTGCCTTGACCTTGTCCCAGTCAATGCGGCCCTGCCAGCGGGAAACGTCAAGTATGGTTCTGGGCATTGCTCTGCGCCTCCTTTGCAGTATTCAAAGTGCCTCCCACATAAACTCGCCAACTCGTACCGGTGTCATCATTGGGCCAAATCGTGACATGCTTTCCACTGCAGATTGGCCATGCATTGAAATGTCGAATCCCATACATTTCACTGCCGAATGTATGCGCTCCCGGTTTTGCTGTGCAGGGATGATGCGGTAGCTCGTCCATGGTCATGGTATGCACATGGTAATGCTGCGGGTCTTTCTGATACTCAGCTCTCTGTAGGGCAACAGCTTCCTGCACGATCTTGTTAAGCCCTGCCTGGTCATACTCCATTTTGAAAGTTCCGCTCTCGAGCAGCTCGTCCAATGTGCCTCCAGGGTCGTGTCACCCAGTGTGATGCGCACCTTCAGGTCATCCATTGCTCTGCGCCTCCTTCTCGGTCAGCTGGACGTGGATAGCTTCCAGGTCGTCAGCGGTCAGGGCAGGGTAATCCGCCGCGATTGCCTCAAAGCTTCGCCGTTGTTCAGCCGGATGCGGAATGCCCGCACCATGATGCGGAGTTTCAGGTTGTTCAGCGTTTTCATAGTTTTAACCTCCAATCAAATCGGCCATCATAAGCACAAGGTCGTCGTTTGCCGCTTCCAGAGCGTCCATGCGGCCCGGCACGGTTTCCAGCTCTGCCTTTTTCTTCGCTTCGGCGGCAGCGGCTTCTTCTGCCTTTTTCTTGGCTTCAGCCTGTGCAGCCAGCTCGTCGGCGGTGTAGCGGATGTACCGCATCACCGGCACTTCCTCATCCCAGGCGGGCTGAGGGTCAACGCCGGGCACATCGATGACCTTCACCATGTCCCGGCCAATCTCTTTACCATCCCGGTAGTAGATGGCGAGAGAGCCGTCCGGCAGCTTTGCGGTCTCTCTGTGCCACTGCGGAGCTGTGCCCTCTACGGCATCATGGTGAATGACTTCCACATCTTCCACCAGATAGCCCGCTTCCAGATCCGGCTCAGTGGTCAGCACAATGCCAGTCTCGTCAATAATTTTCATGTGCGCTCCTTTCATGCGGCATCATCCACCCGCACCCAGATGTACAGGGCATAGTAAGGTTCAGGATGCTCATTGCCTGCCCGCTGCCGGTGCTGCCGATGCTCACGGTATGAGTGTGAGCGCCAGCGTCCCCGATGCTCACGGTATGGGCGTGGCTTCCCGTGCCGTTCGTGCTGAAGCTGTGGCTGTGGGAACCGGCGGATTTGGTTGTTATAGTAGCCTGATAGTAGCTGTCACCGTAAGCATGGACGAACTAACCAAACCGCTGTTTCCACCTGTGGAGCTACCGTTACTGTTGATAGTTGCATCATGCGTATGCGAACCCGCCCAATCGGTCGTGCCACTGTGGCTATGCCAGCCTGCGCTGTCGGTGGATGCACTGTGGCTGTGGGAACCAGCGCTGCCGGTACTGCCACTATGGCTATGGCTCGGCATTTCGGCAGTAGTCTGGGTGTGGGTGGCGCTGCCGCCGGTGGTGCCCACAGGGTAGGCCCTGGAAGCGCCCATGATAAACTCGCCCTCGACACGCTCCCATGTGCCGCCGATAAAGCTTGCCGGGCTGGTGGGGTCGTTGCTGGCCCAGAATTTGATTCTGGCGTAATCCTCCTCACGCTGAGCGGCAAGGGATTCTTCGATCAGCGCCCGGGTCGCCGCAGCATCAGCGGGGGCCCCTTTGATGGAGACGGTCGTGTCGGTGTTTGCCGCCTTTTTAGCTTCCTCCGCCCAGTTCTTGGATGCTTCCTCACTGGCTTTGGCATTGGTAGCAGAGGTAGCCGCTGCCGTCTTGCTCTTCTCTGCTCCCCGGCTTTGGTGGAGGCGGTGGAAGCGCTTCCCGCAGCGGCGGTGGCCTGCTGGGTGGCGGTTTCTGCTGCATCGGTGGCCGTCCTGGTGGAGTTGGCCACGTCGTTCAGGGCCGTGGTGCGGGCCCGTGCGATGTCCTGCAAGGCGGCGGTGTGCTCCGTCTCCGTGTCCTGCAGGGCCTGCTTGGCGGCGGTCTCACTGGTCTTGGCGTTCTTCTCGCTGGCGGCGGACTTGGTCTCGCTGCTCTTGGCTGCATCCGCGCTGTCCTTGGCGGCAGCGGCACTGCTGGTAGCTTTCTCCTCCAGCTCACCGATGCGTTCCTTGGCAGCGGCCAGCAGCTCGTCGGTGGGGATGCCGGTCACACTGTCCCGCACGATGCCGCAGAGCGCCTCGTCCAGCCGGGTGTCGGTGATCTGGCCCGTAGAGATGCTGGTGGAGCCTGCCGGGCGGGTGATCTCGGCAAGGCAGAGGTCGTAGATCAGCTCGGTGCGGGAGATGGCCGGGGCCGTAGGTGTGTTGGATGCCGTACCTGCAGCACCTGCAGGCTGACGGCTCTGGCACCGGCATCATAGCGCATGACGATTCGATCGATGCGGGGGAGAGACGGGTCAGCCAGCGGCAGGGCCAGGGTGTCGGCCTCCCGCTTGGTGATGGAGTAGCCGGTGAATCGGCTGGGGTGCACCCAGCCACGGCCCGCGCCCACGGTGACCGTCAGCCCGCCTGCGGCTGTCACCGGGAAGTCCTCAGCTCCGCTAAACACACCCGAGGTGAGGCCCGCAAGGTAGGCCGCCACGTCTGCGGCATCGAAGTCGCAGTCGTTGGCGGGATATAAAACGATTTTGCTCAAAAGATCATCTCCTTAGCTTGCGCCAGACCGGCGTACCCAGCCGCACGGTGCGGGTGGTGCTGTCGCTCTGGCTTTGGGTGATGACATCGGCCACCCGGACGGTGGCCTTGTAGCCCAGCTCCGGATGGTGCAGAAGGCCACGTCACCAGGGGAGAGCCCCTCGGCATCGATGGTCAACTCAATGGAGCCGGTGCGCAGCTGTTCCAGCAGTTTGTTGGTGCCCCGGGCCATGAGCCGTTCGAGGTAGCTTCGCTCCTGCTGGTCTCGCCCTTTTCCTCGTCCGGCTGCACATCCCGGGCATCCACATAGAGCTCCCGCCGGTCGCTCCGGTGGCATCGGTCAGGCCCACGGTCACGGTGGCCCGGTTCTCGCCCTCACCGGCCCCCTGCACCACGGCGACGTTTGCATAGTCGCTGTCACCAAAGGCCCACGCGGCCTGCTGCAGGTTGCCCCATTTTGTGCTGAATCTGTTGTTGGGGTCGGCGGTGGGCCGATAGACCTCGAACAGCAGCTTTTTATCTGCGTTCTTGCCTGCCAGCCGCACCCGGAAGCCCAGGTCGCAGGCCGCGCCGATGGTCATCAGGTAGTCCATGATGCTGCCGCCGGAGGTCTGGGCGGTGTAGGTGGTGTCGAAGCCCACCAGTTCCCCCAGCTCCAGCTTGGGCCACGGCTGCATGGCACTGACCAGTCTGCGCATGGCCTGTTCCGCGTTCTCGTTCTTCACGATGGCGGTGCAGGCCCGCTTGGTGAAGATCCATGTGCCCGGGAAGCCGGTGACCACCAGATTGCTGTCGGCGTTCTCGTTGCTCCGGTGGCAGATGCGCATGGGCACGTCGCTGTCGGCGCGGCGCAGCCAGCGGCCCTCCCGGAGAAGGGACAGATTCTCTTCCGTGGGTCTGACTTCCAGCGTGAACTCACCATCGGTGTTGTAGGGTTCGTCCCAGTAAAGGCTCACCCACACCTCCACCCGGCCCAGCCGAGCAAGAGTTAGTTCATCCAGTACATCCAGCGTCATGCGATCACCTCCGGCAGAATGCCCGAAACCATGGGGTAAAAGCGCACCGTCACCTGCAGGCTGGTCTCGCCGCTGTCGGCGGTGGCTTTGAGTAAGTTGTCCCCGGGGGCCAGCTCCAGCAGGTCGCTGTCCTCGTCCAGCAGGGCGAAAATGTTCTCCTCCGTGCCGTCCTCTGTCCGCTTGACGGCCAGCTTGTCGGTGGTGGTGCGGTAGATCTCGATGACCTGCCCCGGGGTCAGGGTGGTCAGGATGCGGATGCTTTGGCCTGTGATGATGTTCAGCACGGTGGGGTTGACCACTGCGCCGTCGCTCTTGAGGGTGGCCGTGAAGGGCACTGCCAGCGCCCCGGGGTTATGGGCATTCAGCCAGCCGATGGAGGTGCGCACGCCGAAACGGTGGGGTGTGCTGTAATTGATGGGCAGCCTGAACGATGGCACAAAGCCGTTGATGCAGAAGCTCTGAGCCTGCAAGTTGTACCAGAAGGGTTTCGGGCAGAAGAGCATGAAGTCCAGCACCGGGTAGGGGTGGATGCTCTTTGTGTAGGGGGTCTTGGAAAGCACGAAACGGCAGAAGTATTTATCCTCGAAGTACATTGTGCCGCTGGTGAAATAGGGCAGCTTTTCCAGCAGTAATTCCGCATCCGCATCGCCGTGGGAGCTGTGGCAGTGGATGATGAGCTCACGGCTCACCCCGGCCACGCTCTGGCGCTCCACGCTCACGCCCACCTGGTTCACGCCCTGTGCGGTCTGCACGTCCACGTCCACGCCGTTGATGGGGTCGAGGGAGTAGGGCGTGCCGTAGTCCCACCCGATGTCGAGAGTGGCCCCGGCATCCGTGACCAGCTGCAAATGGTCTTTTCTGAATGGCATTGTGGAGCCCTCCTTTCATCGTTTCTGGGCCTTGGCCCGGTCGGCTTCCCAGCGGGCTTCCCGCTGGAGGTCTGCCGCCGTCTGGGCCTTGGAGTAGATATTTTGGATGATGTTGGTGTCACCCTCCCGGTGGTAGTTGTTGGCGGCTGCGGCCACCTGTGCCGTGCCGGATGCGGCCACAGACCGGCTGATGGCCATGTTGTCACTGAGGACAAGGCTGTTGGCTTGCCGCACCATCTCGGCCAGCTTGCTGTTTGCGGCCAGCAGGGCCTCGGTGTTGGCTCCACAGCGTCGGTCAGGTCTTTGTCCGGGGTGGGGCCGTCGGCGTGGTGGAGCCAGGTTTTGTGCCTGTGGTGGTCTTGGTGATGTCATCCAGACTGCGCTCCACCTTGGTCTGGATGCCGTCCACATAGGTGGTCACGGTCTTGTAGGAGCGCTCCACGCCGTCCACCAACTTGGTACCTGCCTCGGTGACGGTCTTGGTCACCCTCTGGGTGATCTTGCCGGTCTCATCCTGCAGCTTCTCGGTGAGCACCTTGGTGGTCACGGTGCTGCCGTCTGCTCTGGTGGTCTTGCTGGTGTCGGTCATGCTCTCGATGACCTTCTGGGAGTTGGCGGAAGTGCCGGAGCTGCTGGGGTTGTTGGCAGCTTCCTGCTGCTTCTTCCGCTCAGCCTGCCGGGCCTTGCGGTCGGCGGCAATTTGGTTGGCAAGTTCCAGGCTGGATTGCTGATGTAATCCACATGGTCGCCCCAGAGCCACGCCACGGAGTTATACAGGCCGATGAGGCCGTTGATGAGGATGACAAAGCCCTCGATACCCGCCGCCACGATGCGCATCAGGCCCTCGAAGATGTAGCTCATAAAGTCCTCAACGCCCGCCCAGACAGACTGGAAGCCGTTGGCCACATCCTTGTTTTTACCGGAGAGGTTCAGCAGGGCACCCACCAGCATCCCGATGAGGGAGATGACGAGCAAAATCGGGTTCGCGTCCATGGCCACGTTCAGGGCGGTCTGCCCGGCTGTGGCGCTGGCTGCGGCAGGCACGAACTGCGCCACCAGACCCATGGCTAACTGGCTCAGGTTCCCGAACACGCCGGAAAGGGCACTGCCCAGCTGGTTCAGGGCCCCCAGAGCGATGCTGTTGATCTGGGTCTGCTGCTCCTTGGTGCAGGCCTGCCAGAAGTAGGAAGCCGCCCACAGACCCAGCTGTTCGAGGTCACCGTTTTTCAGGGCGTTGGCCAGCGTCTCGATGGCCCCCAGCGCATCCGTCTGGATGTCGGACTGGATCTGCGCCCACCCCTCGTCCAGCTTGGTGCGGAACTGCTCCGTGATGGTAGCTCCTACGGTAGCAAAATCCGGCCCGTTGGTGGAGAGGGTCTGGGCAATGTTCTGGATGGCCTGCTCTGCCGCCGGTGCACCGGTATTGATGCCGTTGACAAGGCCCTGCGTGACGTTTTCGCCGATCTCGGTGAACACCTTCGAGGGCGAGTGAATGCCCAGCACGTTCTTGACGGTGCTTACCATGCCGTTGACTTTGCCCTTGACTGTGGACACCAGCGTGTCCCACATCTCGGTGATGCCGTTCAGCAGGCCGGTGACGATGTTCTCGCCGATGTGGCCCCACTCATCCATACTGCCGTCCCACACGCCGGTGAGCTTTGCGATGCAGGCGAGGGCGGCTTCGCCCAGGTTCTCGATGCTGCGGATGATGCCGTCTACCAGAGTGGTCAGCAGGGCCGCGCCACAGTTCAGCAGATCTGGCAGATGGGAGATCAGCGCGGCAGAGAACTTTGCGGTCAATTCCGCCGCTGCTGTGATCAGCTGGGGCAGGTTGTCGGTGATGCCGATGATGAGCTGTTCCAGCAGCTGGATGCCTGCATCGAAGATCTCGTCCTGATGGTCAGCAAGATATTGCACCAGCTTGGTGATGACCTGCGTTGCTGCCGATGCCAGCCCGGGAATCTGCTGAACAACACCTGCGGTCAGATTTTCCAGAATGCCGCTGGCTGCGTCCAGCATGGCCGTCGGGCCGCCCTCATTCAGAGCACTCGTCAGGGTATTCAGGCAGTCAGTGCCCCAGTTGGCGGCTTCCTTCAGGCCCGGCTCCATGGCCTCGAACAGGTCGATGCTCAGGTTTTCTGCCGTTGTCTGGAGGCTTTCCATGCTGTGCTGGAAGGTGTCCGTCATGGTCTGGTAGGCGGTGTCGGTCGCTCCGGCACTGTCCGCCATCTGGGCCAGCACGCCGTTGAATTTGTCCGCGCCGCCCGATGCCAGCGAAAGAGCGCCGGTTCCGGCTCCACGCTGGACCACAGCCCGGCAAAGGCGGTGCTGTCACCACCCACGCTGTCGTAGAGGATCTGCAGCACATCGCCCAGGCTCTTGCCGTCAGCACTCAGCTGGGCAAAGCTCTTGCCGGTCTGCTGCTGTAAAATCTTGCCTACGGTCGAACCGGTGTCGCCCAGCTCGTTCAGCATGGATTTTGTGTAAGTTGTCGCCTCGGCAGTGGCGATACCGTTGGCGGTCATCACGGCCAGACCACTGGACAGGTTTTCTACGCTGACGTTGTAAGCAGCAGCCAGCGGGATGACACGGCCCATGCTGGACGAAAGTTCGTCCACGCTGGTTTTGCCCAGGTTCTGGGTGGTCAGCAGCACATCCGAAACATGGGTCGCTTGGTCGGCGCTCAAGCCGTAGGCGTTCAGGGCAGTGGTCAGGATATCCACGGCGGAGGTTGTGGAGGTAAAACCGGCGGTTGCCAGTTTCGCTGCCTGGCCTGCAAATTCCACAGCGTTGGCCGTGTCCTGCCCGGCGCTGATGGCCTGGTAGGTAGCCTCGGCAATATCCGTGGCCGCAATGCCCATGGTGTTGGACATGTCCGTGATCTGACTGCCCAGCTTCTGGATCGAAAGCTTGCCAAGATCGGCGATGGTCCCGACTTTGGCAAGCGATGTCTCGTAGACGGAGCCGTTCCGGATCGCGCTCTGGGCAAGATTCGTCAGCTGGCTGCTGGCCGTCTTTACCAGGTCTGCAATCAGCGTTCCGGCGGCGACGGTCATGCTGCTGACACCCTGCGTGAAGCCGCTGGTGTCCAACTTGGTGTTGCCGGTAACGCTAAAATCAAATGCCACTGTGTCCACCTCTCATTCGGAGCGCGGGCACAGGGGCACAGGCTGTTATAACTTGATCTCTACCTCCCGCTTACATGCGGGGTTTTTGCATTTTACCCACAAACCGTGGCGCAGGCCTCGGGAGCCGCCCACACGGGCAGCGCTCTGCCGCAGAAGGGGCAGGGCACCGGGGCGCGGGAATCAGCCGAAGCGGTCGAGGAAAGCGTCCTCGTGCTCTTGCAGGGTCTCGTTCCGCTTCACCCCCTTCAGCCCATCCGGCAGGGCGAAGCGCTCTTTCAGGGTCTCGTAGTAGTCCCGGTCGGCCCTGTCCATGCCGGAGGTGTCCTTGCCCCGGATTTCCACGATCTTGCCCAGCGGCGTTTCCGGCGGCAGGGCATGAAGCAGTGCTTTGAAGCGCCACCAGTGCACCTTATCAGCGGTCAGGTCGATGCCGTAGGCCTGCTGAAAGGCCCCCACGATGTAGTCAGAGTCGCACCGGTAGTCCAGCACAGGCTCATCCTGCGGGTCGCTGCTGCTGCCAGTCCCGGTGCGCTCCTCGTCCTCGGGGCCACCGCCCTGGCAGAAACGCACCAGAGATTCAAAGGCTTCCGGATATTGTGCCACCGGGATCGGCTCCATAAAGAAGAGCGGGATGGCCGATGCGATCAGCCGGGCGCTGTCCTCGTCGGTCTTGGCACGGCGGGTGCGGATCAGCAGCCAGATCATGGGCCGGAAGTCAGGGTCGATGGCGCGGCCCTCCCACTCGGTGGGCAGGGTGTCCGTCAGCAGGTCATGCATTGTCCAGTGCCTCAAGCTCTGCCTTCAGCTGGGCACGGCGGGCGCCTTTGCCGCTTCCTGTGCCCGGAAATCCACCACGGCGGGATGTGCCTTGACTGCGGCCCGGCGCTGCTCACGGTTCATGGGGGCAGGGATGGCCTGTGCTGCCGAAGCATGCACGTCCCCCTCGACAGGGTGGAGCAGTGCGTTGACACTGGCCTTTTCTGTGGCCATGGCCTTGGCAAAGGCCTTGCTGACCGTCAGGCAGGCGTTGAAGTTGTTGCCGTCCAGCCCCAGTTTTTCGGAAGCGCCCTCGCCCAGAACCTCATCCAGGTAGTCCATAAAGATGCGGCACTGGAAGCGCAGCCAGGCAGGGTAATCGCTCTCGGGAGTGTAGCGGCTGCCCTCCGTCCGGGCACGTTCCTGCTGCCGGGTCTGTGCAGCCAGCATCCGATCCACGTCGTTGGCGTTCAGGGTAGAAAAGTCAAAGTCAATGCCGTTGATGGTCATGGGAAATCCTCCTGTTACAAAAAGGGCCCCCGTTCACCGGAAACGAGGGCTGTGTGGTGTTGTTATCAGACCTTGGCAGCCTTGGTGGACTGCGTGTCGGCCTGAGTCAGGGTCAGGTAGTTGAACTCAGCCGGAACGCCAACACCCTTCACGTCGCAGGCAAAACCTGCGGAGTTGCTGGCGGAGCCGCTTGCATCGCAGTGACGATAAAGGCGGCTTCGCCCTTCTCGCCCTTGCCGGTCTTTGCGCTGAAGTAGATGTAGGGGAAAACCACCTCAGTGCCGGAGCCGAACTTAATCCTGTGGGAGAGCAGGAAATCCTGCGCGGGGTCGCCCACGCAGCGGTTGCCGTTCAGGGAGAAGGTGCGCTGGGTCTCGCCCTTCTCGGTGACAGTGCCTGCGCGGATATAGGCCACGTCCTCGGTGGAAGCGTTCAGGGCACCGGAGTGCTCCTTGACACGCTCTGCAAACACGATCCAGTCGCTCTCCTTGGTCTGGGTGGAGGCATCGGTCTGGATCGCAAAGATGAAATCATCGGCCTTTTCGGTGCCGGTGTAGTCCGCGCTGGGCACGATGCCCTTCTTGGTCTTGAGCGCGGTCAGGGTTTCGGAAACAGTCATAGGATGGTCTCCTTTCAAAGTTTGGGTTGATAGTAGACGAGCCGGAGCTGCATCTGCATTTTGCAGCTTCCGGAGCCGTCGGTGACGATGTAGCCGGTGGAAGTGACTTCAATGCTCTGGGCTTCCTTGCTGTGCCCGCATTTGCTCAGATCAGGCAGGATGCCGCAGTCATTTTGTTCCATTACCCAGTCGGCCAGCTGTTCAAAGAAGCCGCTGTTCTCAATGGTGAGCACATCGGTCTCCCCGAACTCCCTTCGAGACAGGAAGAGGTAGTTCTTCGCCAGATCCCGCCCGGAGATGTACCTCTCCACAATGGGTCGGTGGGGCTGTCCTCAATGGAAAAAGCAGTGGCTTCCTCTTCCAGCCCGGCAATGCGGAAGGCCGCACCGGTGGCATCCTGCTCCTCGGCGATGAGCGGGCAGGTCTTGAGCCAGTTCCGCAGGGCCGTAATGGACGCTTTGGGCATTACATTCCACCTCCCAGCTCTTTTCTGGCGGCGTTTTTGGCGAACTGGATCAGCTCGTCTTTGTGGTCGGCGATGGCCCGCTGCCCCCAGTAGGAGCCGCGCAGGTGGTTCTCTCCATGCAGCCCCTGCTTGCGTGTGCAGATAATACTGCCGCCTGGCATACGGGGTGTTATAGACCAGCTTTCCGCCCTTGAAGTCAGATGTCTGGTTGACGCTGTTCTTCAGCGTACCGGTATCGAAGGGCACATAAGGGTCCACAGCTTTGGCAACTTGCTGTGAGAACGCATACTGGACCTTCTGAAAGCCCTTGTCCATTTCGGCCTGAAAGCCGGGCCGGAACCTGAGCTTCAGGTCAATAACGGGTGCACTCATTTCCTCAGCTCCCCTCTACATGAAAATGCGGCAGCAGCGGTTCCCGGTTGTCGGAGACGCCGCCACCGTGCAGCAGATGTGTGTTTTCTCGAGGGCGGCATACTCGGCCTCGGTCAGGCTGCGGACAGCGCCGCAGATGAGTTTGCCGCCCCGCTTGAGCGTCCAGTGTGCGGCCTTTTCCCCGGGCGGGAGCTTTGCC
>ENA-OQCN01001510-OQCN01001510.1-human-gut-metagenome-genome-assembly--contig:-NODE-1510-length-11372-cov-1.922543_pt1 | contig 11372 bp, 17 predicted proteins | sample MGYA00242497_ERZ504576 | MGnify/ENA primary metagenome ERZ504576 (study PRJEB26092, sample SAMD00036296) | human gut metagenome | host: Homo sapiens | study: EMG produced TPA metagenomics assembly of...
TGGAAATGCAAATTTAAATTGTAAACAATTAACTATATACGAAAAAATGAAAAAAGCAGGAATTAAATCTATAATGTTAAATCATTATTTTTGGCTATATCCTTGCTGGCACGAAATTCTATTTTCAAATGAAATTGTGACTCGAAACAATTGTCTTCAATATCCCGATGCGATTGCTTGCCTAACTAATGTATCTTCTAAAATTTGTTCTTTAAATTCAAATAGAACAATCTGTGTTATGCCAAACCCTAATTTTTTTGAAGTTCAGCATAATATTTCATATGATGAAAGAGAGAATGAGATTGTTACAGTTGGTAGATATGATGAACAATTAAAAAGAATTAGATAAGATTTTAAAGATATTTTCACAGGTGTATAAAGAAGATAACAGTATTAAATTAATTGTTGTTGGTCCTGTCAATTATGATGAAACTTTTGGTAAAAGTTTAGAACAAGAGTTATTGGATTTATCTTTGCCAGTGAAAAGTGTTGAATTTGTAGGACCACAACTAGATGTGTCAAAGTATTATAAAAAGGCAAAAGTTTTCTTGTTTGCTTCAGGGTTTGAAGGCTTTGGCTTGGTATTAAATGAAGCTGCATGCTATGGGTTACCAATAGTAACTAGTTACTTTTTGGGTATGGAAGATTTAGTTGAATATGATAAAAATAGGTATTTTTATAAAGAAGAATCAGACGCAAAAAACATATGTTAGATATTTTACATGATACAGATAAATGGAATGCGATGAGTAAGTATTGTAATGAGAAGGCAGAAACATTTTCAAAAGAGTCTTTGATTCAAAGATGGAAAACATTGATTTCATTAGTTTTAAATAATGAAGATGCAGAATCTTTGTTATTTAAAAATGGACTAGCATGTGAAAAACAATTAACATATTTAGAATATGAAGGAATTATAAAGGAATATGAAAAGATTGTTGAAGAAGCGAGTCAAAGAATTAATCGTGCAGATGCTGCTCAGGATTTTTTATCTAACAGTTTAGAACATGAACGTAAATTGTATTCAAATCCATCATCTAAACATTTAATAAAAGTGTTTATTAAAAAGATATTTAGAATACATTAACAAAAAAGCTTGACCCTAACGTAACGTTAGGGTTTATTCTTTAGTTGTGATATAATGATGTTAGTTATGGAGGAACTATTATGAAAGGTATTATTTTAGCTGGTGGTAGTGGTACTCGTTTGTATCCTTTGACTAAGGTTACAAGTAAGCAATTGCTTCCTATTTATGACAAGCCAATGATTTATTATCCTATGTCTATTTTAATGCAGGCAGGGATTCGTGAAATCTTAATTATTTCAACTCCAGATGATACACCTCGTTTTCAAGAATTACTAGGGGATGGTCATCAATTTGGAATTGAGCTTTCTTATAAAGTTCAGCCTAGTCCTGATGGACTTGCACAAGCATTTATCTTGGGTGAAGAATTTATTGGTGATGATAGTTGTGCAATGATTTTGGGTGATAATATTTTCCATGGTCATGGTTTAACGAAACGTCTTCGTGCGGCTGCTGAAAATGAAGTGGGAGCTACCGTATTTGGTTATTATGTAGAAGATCCTGAACGTTTTGGTGTGGTTGAATTTGATTCTCAGGGTAAGGCTATTAGTTTAGAGGAAAAGCCAGCTTGTCCTAAGTCAAATTATGCCGTAACTGGATTATATTTTTATGATAATAAAGTGGTTGAGTATGCGAAAAACTTAAAGCCAAGTGCTCGTGGGGAACTTGAAATCACAGATTTGAACCGTATTTATTTAGAGAATGGTGAATTGAATGTCACATTACTTGGCGATGGATTTACTTGGTTAGATACGGGTACACATGAATCTTTAGTGGATGCCACTAACTTTGTGAAGACAATTGAGGAACATCAACATCGTAAGATTGCTTGTCTTGAAGAGATTGCGTATGACAATGGTTGGATTGGTGATGAAGAATTGGCTTCTACGTATGAAATCTATAAGAAGAATCAGTATGGTGCTTATTTAAAGAAGATCATGGATCGTAAGTATATTAAGTAATGGGGGTATTAGAATGAAGGTAACTGAAACAAAGATTCCTGGAGTATTAATTATTGATACAGATGTATTTGGAGATCATAGAGGGTATTTTACAGAGACGTATTCAAAGCCTAAATATGAAAAATTAGGTATTACGGTTGATTTTGTACAGGACAATATGTCTTTTAGTGCACAGAAGGGTACACTTCGTGGATTACATTGGCAAAATCCGCCTTATGCACAAAGTAATTGGTTTCTTGTACAAAGGGAACTGTGATTGATGTTGCGGTGGATATTCGCAAAGGTAGTCCTACATTTGGTCAATGGGTAAGTGTAGAGCTTAGTGAAGAAAATCATAGACAATTCTTTATTCCACAAGGATTTGCGCATGGATTCTTAACATTAACAGATAATGTGGAATTTAGATATAAAGTAGATAATGTCTACAATAAAGAGTCTGAAGGTGGAATGCGTTATGATGATCCGACTTGTAATGTAGATTGGGGTTCATTATTAAATGGGATTGAGCCTGTCTTAAGTGAAAAGGATCAGGTAGGTCCAACTTTAGAAGAGTCAAATAATCAATTTGTATATGAAGGAGAATAAAAATATGAAAATTTTAGTAACGGGTGGTGCTGGTTTCATTGGTGGAAACTTTGTACATTATATGGTAAATAAATATCCTGAGGATATGATTGTAAACTTAGATAAATTAACGTATGCAGGTAACTTAGAGACTTGTAAGCCTGTAGAGGATAAGCCTAACTATAAATTTATCAAGGGTGATATTGCAGATCGTGAATTTATCATGGATTTGTTTGAAAAAGAAAAATTTGATGTCGTTGTTAACTTTGCGGCTGAAAGTCATGTGGATCGTAGTATTGAAGATCCTGAAATTTTCGTAAAAACAAACGTAATGGGAACGACTACTTTATTAGATGCTTGTGTTAAATATGGTATTCAAAGATATCACCAAGTATCTACAGACGAAGTATATGGGGATCTTCCTTTAGATCGTCCTGATTTGTTCTTTACTGAAAACACACCTTTACATACTTCAAGTCCTTATTCAAGTGCAAAGGCAAGTGCTGACTTATTTGTGTTGGCATACCATAGAACATATGGTCTACCAGTAACGATTAGTCGTTGTTCAAATAACTATGGTCCTTATCATTTCCCAGAAAAATTAATTCCATTAATTATTTCTCGTGCCTTAAATGATGAAACAATTCCAGTATATGGAACTGGAGAAAATGTTCGTGATTGGTTACATGTATATGATCACTGTGTTGCGATTGATTTAATTGTTCGTAAGGGACGTGTTGGTGAAGTTTATAATGTGGGTGGTCACAATGAAAGAACTAACTTAGAAGTTGTAAAGACTGTACTTCATGCATTAAACAAACCGGAAAGCTTGATTACGTATGTAACAGATCGTAAAGGTCATGATATGCGTTATGCGATTGATCCAACTAAGTTGAAACAGAACTTGGATGGAAACCAAAATATACATTTGATACAGGTATTCCAATGACAATCCAATGGTATTTAGACAACAAGGAATGGTGGGAAAACATCATTAGTGGTGAATACCAAAACTATTTTGAAAAGATGTATGTAGAAAAAGGAAGAGCTAAGGAATAATCTTTAGCTTTTCTTACTATAAATAGGAGGATGAATAAATGAAGGTTTTTGTGACAGGTGTGGCAGGTCAATTAGGTCATGATGTTATGAATGAATTGGCTTCTAGAGGATATGTAGGAGTTGGTACAGACTTAGCTGAAAGCTATAGTGGAATTCAAGATGGTACGTATGTAACAACAGCTGAATATGTATCTTTAGATATCACGAACTCAGAGGCTGTAATGAATACAATCAAGTCTATAAAGCCAGATGTTGTTGTGCATTGTGCGGCATGGACGGCAGTTGATTTAGCCGAAGATGAAGATAAACAGGCCAAAGTAAAAGCTAATCAATGTGGATGGTACACAAAATAATTGCCAATGCTTGTAAAGAAATTGATGCGAAAATGGTCTATATTTCTACAGATTATGTATTTGATGGTCAGGGAGCAACGCCTTGGCAACCAGATTGTAAGGATTATAAGCCATTGAATGTATATGGTGAAACGAAGCTTGGTGGAGAACTAGCTGTTTCAAATACTTTATCTAAGTATTTCATTGTTCGTATTGCGTGGGTATTTGGAAAGAACGGGAATAACTTTATTAAGACAATGTTAAATGTAGGAAAGAAATTTGATACATTAAAAGTCGTGAATGATCAAATTGGGACACCAACCTATACTTATGATTTAGCCCGTTTATTAGTTGACATGATTGAAACGGATAAATATGGTTACTATCATGCGACAAATGAGGGTGGCTATATCAGTTGGTATGATTTTGCGTGTGAAATCTTTAAACAAGCAGGTTACACAAATAAAGTAATTCCAGTAACAACGAAAGAGTATGGTTTATCTAAGGCAGCTAGACCATTTAATTCTCGTTGGATAAATCAAAATTAGTTGAAAATGGATTTAAACCTCTTCCAACTTGGCAAGATGCTTTAAAGAGATATTTGGAAGAATTAGTTTAATTTTGACAATTATCTTGGAATGGAGGAGTTATGAAAAAATTTTCTTTTAATAGTTTTATAAAATTTTGTTGTTTATTTTTTATAGTATTCACATTTTCAATGCTTGTGAAAGATAATGCGATAAAGACAAGATATTATAGTATTATTCCAATGAATCATGAGAATTTTGTTGAGTTAAGTCGGTCAAATAAAATTACACAAGATTTTAAGGTTTCAAATAAACAAATAGAAGCAATTCAATTGTTTGCTTATGAAGATGAGTCGTTTGATGATTTTACAATTGGATATTCTTTGTATGATGAAGATACATTAATTGGAAATGGATTATTAAAGGTGGATAGTGTTACAAAAGATAATCCTGTTCTATTAGGTTTTAAAGATAAAGTAACAAATGTGAAAGGGAAGAATTTAAAATTAGTGTTGTCTACGAATAGTAATTCTACACTACTTTTAAATGCAAATAAAAACAAAGCGAGCTTAAGTGTAGCTACAAATGAAATCACTTCCTTTTCAAAATTAGCATTGATTACCAGTGGATTCTTAGTTGTATTGTTTTGTGTAATGACATTTGTATTAAAGTTCTGTCATTTGGATTTTAATAAATATTGTTTAGTTTCCGTATTCATTTTGGGGATGATTCTAAATCTATTTATTCCAGTAGGGAATGTTCCGGATGAGGCAAATGCACATATGAAAAATGCATACCACATTTCGAATAAAATTTTGCGTGTACAGGATGATGTAAACAACATTAAAATGCGAAAATGTGATTTAGATATTTTTCATTATGTATATGCGAATGATGCTGTTATGGATAGTTATGTTCAAAATATTTTGAGTAAAAATTCAGATGAAACAGAATTAGTAGACTCAGAACAACAAGTGGTTCAAGTTGGTATATACATGTATACTTATTTTTTGAGTGGCTTAGGTATTGCGATTGGTCGATTGTTAAATTTAAATGGAATTTTATGTGTTTTAATTGGAAGATTTTTAAACTTTAGTTTATTTTTATCGGCACTCGGATATTGTTTGAAGAAAACGCCAAAGTTTAAAGAGATATTTGTACTATTAGCACTTTTCCCAATCACTTTACAACAAGTTTTTAGTGTTTCGTATGATAGTATAGTTTTATCATTAGCATTTGTGATTGCTTCTTTAACAATTCAGTTATTCTATAATCGAAAGCTTGGTAAAAAGAAACAATATTATTGGTGATTTCATGTTTATTGTTGATTCCATGTAAGAGCTTTGCGTATTCACCACTTGTCTTAGCACCATTAAGTTTCTTTATAAAAGATATTGATTTTGAAAGATTTAAGAATAAGAAAGGCTATATATTGATTGGTGTAATTTTAGCTTTATTATGTGCAGCATACATACTTGCAGCTATTATTTTAGGTAGAATGGTTTCAAATGCTTCTGTGTTATATTTGGTATTCCATCCTAAATTCTTCTATAGTGTGTTACGTCAGACTTATACAATAAATTAAATTTCTATATATTTTCTGCCGTAGGAAGCTCAATGGAATTATGCCATGTGGGTATATTTACGCCAATTATTCTTGGATATATTATTGTGATGTGTCTTTTAATTGCTAAAATCAATCCCAAAGTTTTAGGTATTAAAAAAATAAATCAGTATGTATTCATTTTTATTATACTTATTTGTTTTTAGGTACTTTAGGTGGAATGTATACATGGTCTTGTAGTGTTGGAATGTTTGGTGGAAGAATTGTTGAAGGTTTCCAAGGAAGATATATTTTGCCTGTTATCCCATTGTTATTTTTATGTTTCAATAAAGATACGTATGAAACAGGATCTATATCAAAATTTAAATTATTGAATACATGTAATTATCTTGGTGTTTTGGCAATATTTTCGTTGATGATAGAGTTATTAACACACTAATTTAGTTGAGTTTCGTTAATAAAAATTTATAATAACTTGAGGATAATGATTTCTTATGTTATGTTTTAAAGTGGTAAAAAAGGAAAAGGGGAGAATAATGAATAAAGTATTGTTAATTATTCCGGCATATAATGAACAAGATTCTATTTTATCAACAATCGATACAATTGATGAATATAATAAGAATCACTCTTCAAATAAATTAGATTATATTGTCATAAATGATGGTTCTAGAGATAGAACAGAAGAAATATTAACATCAAATAATAAGCCGCATGTTGAATTGGTTCATAATTTAGGAATTGGTGGAGCTGTTCAAACGGGTTATAAATATGCGATGGAACATAATTATGATATTGCCATTCAATTTGATGGGGATGGTCAGCATGATGTAAATTTTGTGGAGGATATTTGTAAACCTATTTTTGATGGTAAAGCAAATATTGACAATTGGTTCACGTTTTGTCGAGGGTTCGACAAGTGAATTTAAGTCTACAAAGGCCCGTCAGATGGGTATTAAGATCATTTCATCATTCATTAAGTTTTTTTACAGGTGAAAAATTATATGATGTTACTTCAGGATTTAGAGCAGCAGATCGAGGCTTGATTGCACAATTTGCGATGGATTATCCATTAGAATATCCAGAACCAATTTCAACTACGCAAATTTTAAAGCAGGGATTAACAATTCAGGAAGTTCCTGTTGAAATGAAGGAGCGTAATGGTGGTGTGTCTAGCATTCGTAGTTGGAAGAATGTGTATTATATGATTAATGTTTTATTATCTATTATGATCATTGGAACAAGGAGGTCAAAATAATGCCTTTAAATTTAAGACTGGGTGTTCTTATTATTGCCATAATATTAGCTGTGGTTGTAATTCGTATACTACACAAGGGTAGAATTCCGGTAAAGTATTCTTTATTATGGGGTCTAGGTGCTTTAATCTTATTGTTTTTAGCAATTTTTCCGAATGCTTTGATTAAGATTGCGAATTTAGTTGGCTTCCAAACGGTTTCCAACATGGTTATTGGTGTGTTATTGGTTATCTTGTTCTTTATAACTATGTCATTAACTGTTATTGTTTCTTCACAGAAACGAAAAATTACATTATTAGTACAAGAAATTTCATTATTAAAAAGTGAAATAAAAAAATAATTATTTGGAGGTAATTAAATGTTTAATAGAAACGATCATAGTTTTGTGATTTGTGCATATAAAGAAAATCCTCATTTAGAGATGACCATTCAATCTTTATTGAATCAAACAATCAAGAGTAAGGTATTTATTTCAACATCAACACCGAATGATCATATTAAGGGGTTGTGTGAAAAATATGGTTTAGAATTGTTTGTGAATCCTAGTCCTAAAAATGCTGGAGCTGACTGGAACTGGGCTTATGATCATGCGCCAACTCCATTGGTTACAATTGCACATCAAGATGATTATTATGAACCGGATTTTTTAGAAAAAACATTAAAGTATATTGGGAATAAACATAATTTTATTCTTTCGTTTACAGATTATTATGAGATTCGTAATGGTAAAAAAATCTATACAAATAAAATTTTAAAAGTGAAGAGAATGATGCTTGCGCCTTTAAAGAAGGATAAGAATCAGACTTCTAAATTTATTCGTAGAAGAATTTTATCAATTGGTTGTCCAATTTGTTGTCCGGCTGCTACTTACAATAAGGTGGTTGCGGGTAAATCTATTTTTGATACAAACTATATCAATAGTTGTGATTATAAGACATGGTGTGATTTAGCTGAATTAAATGGTGAGTTTATTTATATTGATAAACCGTTATTGGGACATAGAATTTATGCGGAGTCTGCTACTTCTAAAACTTGGGTGAAAATATTCGTAAAAAAGAGGATTTGGAAATCATGAGTTTATATTGGCCAAAATTTATTGCGAATGGAATAAATACTGTGTACGCGTTGAGTGAAAAAAGTAATAAATTGTAGGAGATGATAAAATGAAGGTAGTTGTTACAGGGGCTTCTGGATATATTGGAAGACATGTAGTTGATGCGTTGATTAAAATGCATCATGAAGTTATTGCAGTAGATATGATAAATAAAGGTATCAATACGGATGCAACTTTTTTATCATTAGATATTTTTTCGGATGATATTTATAACAAGCTAGGTAGACCGGATGCATGTATTCATATGGCTTGGAAAGATGGCTTTAACCATGCTTCAGACGCACATATGGGAATGTTGTCAAAACACTATGCATTCATTAAGAATATGATTGATGGTGGTGTTAAATATTTATCTGTAATGGGAACTATGCATGAAATTGGATATTATGAGGGATGTGTGGATGAAAATACCCCTACAAATCCATTGTCAATGTATGGTATCGCAAAAAATGCATTAAGAGAAGCTTCTTTATTATTGGCAGATAAATCGGATACGGCTTTAATGTGGTTGCGTGCATATTATATTTTAGGTGATGATTCTAATAATAATTCAATTTTTACTAAGATAACACAGATGGAGCATGAGGGTAAGGCTTCATTCCCATTTGTTTCTGGTAAAAATAAATATGATTTCATTCATGTAGATGAACTCGCAAAACAAATTGCGACAGCTTCTACACAATCTGAAATCACTGGAATTATCAATTGTTGTTCTGGAAAACCAGTTTCATTAGCGGATAAAGTGAATGAATTTATCGAGAAGAATCATTATAGTATTCGTCCAGACTATGGAAAATTCCCAGAACGTCCATATGATTCACCTGCTATTTGGGGTGATAATACAAAAATTAATTTGATTATGGAGAAGCATAATGACACAAAACAGTGTTACGCTAAAAACATTTGAGTCTACAAGAAGTAATAATTTAAACTTATTAAAGTTTATAGCTGCCATATTTGTGATTGTCTCACATGCTTTTTCACTCTCTAAAGGTGCAGAATATACTGATTTTTTATCGACTGTATCTTCTGAATCTATTGGTTTTGGTAGTTTAGCCGTTGCGATATTCTTTATGAGTAGCGGCTTTTTTTGTGACTAAAAGTTTATTGAAAAACAAGAATTCAAAAAAGTATCTTCATAATAGATTTATAAGAATATTTCCACCATTATGGTTTACACTTGTGATTTGTATCGTGATTTGTGCTTTATTTTTTTCGTCTTATAGTCTAATTGATTTTTTTGTATCAACTGACTTTTTTTAAATATTGTTTAAATTTTATTTTGATACCTATTCACAATTTGCCTGGTGTATTCACAAATAATATTTATCCTGGAGTCATAAATGGTCCTTTATGGACGTTACCATTAGAATTTGTTTGTTATATTATTTTATTGATTGCTTACAAATTAAATTTGGTGAACAAAAAGAGTTATAAATTTGCTGCTTTATTGGTAATTCTTGTTTTTATCGGTATCAATTTTATTCCTTTGCACATTTTTTTGAGTGTAAAAGGTTATATTCAACCATGTTTCTTGTTTTTCTGGGGATCTTTTTATTGGATCTATAGAGATGAAGTAACAATGAAAAATGTATATTTTGTACTTTCTTGTATACTATTTATTTTGTTGATTGGTTTAGGATATGGTCAAATTGGATCTTTTCTATTCATTCCTTATATAACTTTATATATTTCATTTTGTTTACCTCAATGCAATGCTCGATTTGCGTCTCTTGGTAACTTATCTTATGATATATATTTATGTGGGTGGCCAATTCAACAAATGGTCATTAGTGAATTTGGTGGATCTATGGCTGTCGGATTAAATATACTGATTTCTATACCTTTGAGTATCATGGTAGGGTACGTTACGTATATGTTAATAGAGAAAAATATATAGAGGGGTTAATATGGGAAACAACACAAAGAAAAATGTCATATGGAATATGATAGGGACAACTGCAAATGCATTTAACTCCTTATTTTTATTGATTATTGTAACTCGAATCAATGGCCTAAAGGATTCAGGTATTTTTACACTTGCTTTTTCATTGGCTTGTTTGTTTTCGGCTGAATTATTTCTTGCTTCATAAACAGGAGCATTTGTGTCGAGATATCCTGTCCACACATTTATATTCTCGTTGTCGTGATGGGGAGCAAGAACAACATCAATGGTTTCGAATCGCAATAAGAGGGGCGCTTCATTGACCCATCTGCCGTCATATCCTTCCCAGATACGTTGGATATCTACTAGGTAAGTTCCAGGCAGCCTTTTTGAAGATTCGCTCATTCCAAACATCGGTGGTTTTATCGGCGCTTTCTGTTGAATGAATTACCGAGAATTAAATGTCCATTTTCATAAAATGGACCACTGTTTAGAGCACTAATGAAAGTTCGTTTGTGAGGAAGGATTGGTTCAGGGCAGGATAGTGCATTAAGGGCATTATTGAGATTTTGAGGAATAGGTATGTTGTCTGGGATGGTAGCTGCATTATTTGTGTTGCCGTAGAGCATTTTCATGGGAGATTCTTTAAGAGCGAACATACCGTACTCCTTTCTGGTAGAAGAGCTGCCTTTTTGTGGCGGCATCTATCTTTTTTTGGTTGAGTTTTATTGCTGCTTTAGCTGTAGTCTAGAAAATAAGGACTTATAGCTGTCCAATAATAGGGACACCCTATTCTTTACCCCTTTATCTCTAAGTCGATAACGTTTACAAACGGTTTGACAGTTATGCCAACGTAAAGGCCAATGCTTGGTTACAATGAATGCTTGAAAAGACGAAGGAGGCTTTGCGTGCAGAGCGGTGTGTTTGCATGGTAAATCAGGCAACTCAAGAAATCAAATAAAATAAAAACAGCAGCAACTCTCGATAGGTTAGAGCCCGGAAAAAGATGCGGGTGATATCGGCAG
>ENA-OQCN01001511-OQCN01001511.1-human-gut-metagenome-genome-assembly--contig:-NODE-1511-length-11371-cov-4.866418_pt1 | contig 11371 bp, 16 predicted proteins | sample MGYA00242497_ERZ504576 | MGnify/ENA primary metagenome ERZ504576 (study PRJEB26092, sample SAMD00036296) | human gut metagenome | host: Homo sapiens | study: EMG produced TPA metagenomics assembly of...
CTTATTCCCCTTTAAGGAAAGGGTAGCCGTATAGCGTTCTTTCTGCTCCTCGTCCAAGTTCTCCAGGCAACCGCCCCGAACCCTTTATTTCTAAGGGTCACATAGAGGATGTAATACTCGTATTCCTCCTCATCCTCCGTGGTTTCCCCGTTTCCGTCGGTGGAAGTAACCGTGCGGGTTCTGATCTCCACCACCTCACGGGTAGTCAGGCTGTATTGCCTGTCGAACATGCTTTCCAGTTCTGCCTGCACCTGGCAGGGGTAAAAGCATCAAACTTTGCCGTCAGATAGGAAATCAGTTCATTGGGGTTATGCCCGATGCTGTCCACATCGTACCGATATTCATCATAGCCGGGATGGGTGCGCTCGATGTTTGCCAGTTCATTTTGCAGAGCGGTTTCCAGGGCGGTGTAATTGGCTTCTGTCTGAATGATGTCGGGATCTTCCGAAGTGTAGGATGTGCCCAGCACGGCGCTCATGGCTCCATCCATCATCACAGAGCAGGAAGAAAGGGACGAAAACACCATAATAATCAGCATGGCAATCGCACCAGCCATCACCAGCCCGCCTTTATGCTCCTGCACCGCAGTCGCCACGGTCTGACCGATGCTGCCAAACATATCCTTTGCTTTCTGAACAAAAGCTGAACCCTGTTTCTCAGCCTGCTTTGCTTTCCGAAACTCTTTGGCATACTGGTGCTTGATGCGCTGTTTCTGAATAAGACGCTTGACGGTGTTTTCCTGCAATTCCGGGTTATCCCGGACAGCGGCACGATAAGCGGCACTGACATTCGCCCGGTTGACCTGGCTTCCAGCTTCTCCACACGCTTATACGGGGCGTTCTGCCGGTACTTGCGGATTTCATGGCTGGCGAGAGCAGCGGCCCCCTCAGACGCAAGCTCTGTCCGATGGGCGGCTTTCGTACCCACGTTTTCTTCCTCCACCTGATGAATCTTGGAGTGGACGGTGGCGCTGGCACTCTGTACCATGCGCTGCCCGCCTTTTTCGGCAGGGCTTCCTGCCCTCGTTTTTTCTCCACTTCCTCAAACCGGAGTGTGTGCTTCAGCTTGCTTTTTTCGGGATCAAGTTCTTTTTGCAAGCGCAGCTTTTTCTTCTTAGGCACTTTCTTTTTCGCCTTTTCCAGCTTCGTGCCCAAAACCTCCGCCTTGTGTTCCGCACGGGCAGCCCGTTCCTCCGGGGTGAAATTCAGCCGTTTGCTGCGCTCCACATCATCAGCATCGTAGATGTTGGCTTTTTTCTTCATGGCAGACCTCCTTATGCTGCCAAATCCGCAGGCTTCGTGGTCATAACCTGGTACAGCTTCGTATCCGTGGGGAACTTATCAACAAAGGGAATGATCTTATCCCCAAAGAACAAAAGCCCCTCGCCGGCGTCACTGTTCGTGATGTGCCCCAGCTCCTGGGGAGAGATACCAAGACGCTGCGCCAGAATGTTCCGGTCGCTGGCCGCCTGGTTCAGCATCAGGATAAAATCGCTGTTTTCCAGGATATTTTCAATCTCCGGGCTTTCCAGCAAATCCTTGACGTTCTGCGTTAGCGATGTCGGGATGCCATTCCATTTTCGGAATCTCTTGTAGATTTCTGCGGTGTAGGCTGCCGTCTGCGGCTCCTTTAAAAGCAGGTGGAACTCATCTAAGTAGATGCGGGTGGTCTTTCCGGCATAGCGGTTTACAATGGTGCGCTGCCAGATATTATTCTGGACGGTCAGCATACCAGGCTTTTTCAGGTTCTGCCCCAGACCGCTGATGTCATAGCAGGCCACACGGTTATCAACATTGACGTTGGTTCGATGGTTCAGATAATTGAGGGAACCAAACACATAAAGTTCCAGTGCCGTAGCAAGTTCCTGTGCCTGTTCTTCCTGCTGTGCCCGCAGGCACTCATACAAATCCCCCAGGATCGGCATATTCTCCGGTCTGGGGTCTTTGATAAGCTGGCGGTAGATTTTCGGAATACAGCGGTCAATGACCGATTTCTCAATGGGCTTTAGACCGCCCTGAGCGGCGGACAAAATCAGTTCACAGAATGACATGATAAAGTCCGCTTTCATCAGAAGCGGATTTTCGCCGGTATTCGTGGTCAGGTCTACATCCAGCGGATTGATATAATCGTGGCTGTCCGGGGCAAGCCGGATCACCTGTCCTGAAAGCTGCTGGCACAGGGAAGTATATTCATTCTCAGGGTCGAGGAACAAAAGGTCATCCGTAGTATGCAGATAGACGTCTGCCGCTTCCCGCTTACAGCTAAAGGACTTACCAGAGCCGGGGGTGCCAAGCACCACTCCGTTGGGGCATTTGAGCGTTTTGCGGTCGGCCAGAATCATCCGGTTTGTGGTGGCGTTTAACCCATAGTAAACGCCCTTGGGCTGGAATACCTCACAGGCACGGAACGGCAAAAAGATTGCCGTCCCGCTGGTGGTAAGCCCACGCTGGATTTCCACCTGGTTAATGCCGATGGGCAGCGCAGATACAAAGCCCTGTTCCTGCTGATAGTCCAGCCGGATTAGATCGCAGTTCTGGGTATTGGTAATGCCGTTTGCGGAGTAAATCAGGTTTTCCAGCTTCTGACGCTGGACGCCGCATGGACAACCAGGATCGTGACCATAAACATTTTCTCGTCATGGTTCTGCAAATCCTCCAAAAGTTTCTGGGCTTCCTTTCCGAATGTCACAAGATCAGGCGGCAGGATGTCCATATCAAAGCCGGAACGGACGGCCCGTTTCTGCTCGTCAATCTTTGCCTTGTCCAAATCGCTCAGTTTACGCTTGACCGCTTTCAGGGCGGCATTCTGGTCGAGGGCTTTGGCATGGATGCTGACGATCTGGCTTCCCTCCATGTTTAAAATGCTGTTTAATAGTGTGTCATACAGTTTGGTCGCCCGGATCTGCAAAAAAGAAACCGCCCCGAAAGATGCGCCGGAGCGGAAGTAACGCCCATCCTTGAAGAAGAACGAGCTGGGGGCGATATAGTCTTTGCTGGACAGCCCGGTGTGGTTTAAAGAATCCCAGTTAAAACGGAACTTCCGGTTCTCCTCCAGATGCAGGCACCGATGGAGAATCGTCAGCCGCTCATAACCATCCATCGGATGTGCGGCAACCGTCAGGGCACGGAAATGACCCACCACATCATTGTCGATCTGCTCCAGGCGGGAACGGGCCTGCCTGATGCCGTCTGCTTCGATAGTATAGGTCAGGCAGATACGGCGCTCATACCGGCTCTTGGAAACCTGCCGCACCAGCATATCGCTGTATTCCTTTCGGATTTCATCGAACTGATCGCCCTGGGGGTTAAGGGCAAGCATCTTCCGGTATTCCACCAGGTCTGCCGGGTAGCAGATCACGGAAAGTTCAAAGCCCACAGACGGCCCGAAATAGTTGACCAGCTTGCAGTAAAGCTCAAACAAAACCGCCTTTTCATCGTCAGACGCTTCGGCATAGTTGATGTCATCGCAGAGAACGCTTTTACTGTAAAGCCGGTTTGTGATGCGGCAGATGCCGTCCGGGTACATTTCTTCATAGGGAATGGTCTGCTGGGCGGTCTTTGCGATTTTACCCTCTTTTTTTGCCCGCCGGATTGCCTTTTCCACACGCCTTTTGTCGGCGGCGGTCAGCTTGGTGTCGGGCCGGATCATGAGATGTTCCCAGCCCACGGCTGTTCTTGCCGGTGGCTTTGTTCTGAATGGAAACAAGTTGTTGTACCTCCTTTTCATAGCGTGCCTGCCGCTCCAGAGCGGCAAACCGGTTGTTGGTCTGGTAAGGTCTGGCCGCAGGTGCAAGCAGCCGGACACGGATGATATTTTTCAGAATCTTTTCCAAAGGCTGCCCGTTCTTCTCATACAGCCCGAACAGCATAAAGGGCGCTGCCAGGGCAATCAGAAGAAGCAGGGCAAAGTCATTACCCAGGGAGTGCCGGGTCAGGAAGTAAGTTCCCACGCCTGCAATCCCGCCCAGGGAAAAGCAGACAATCTGGCGCTTGGTCAGCCCGAAAGCCACCTTGTCCTTAACCTCGGTCAAATCTTTGGTAATCGTCACATAAGCCAATCGAAACCCTCCTTTCTCGAAACTTAGTGTGCGTTTAGGATGCTTTTCGCCACGGAGCCGGTCTTAAACAGGCTGAAGCACAAAAGCACTGTGTAGGCGGCGCAGCTCCAGATGGAAGCCTGCAAATCCCCGCCCAGGGAAAGAGCATTGACCAGTACGGCATAGATACCGACGCAGATCATGATTAAGAAGCCTTGCAGCCCCAGGGCGGCAAGCCCCCGGACGTAGTTGGTGCCGATGTTGCCCCATTCCCGGTTCATAAAGGTGGCAAAGGGCAACGGGCCGACACTGGCGTAAATATAAATTTCAATCATCCTGCCATACAAAATGACCGTGATGATAAGCCCCATCGCTTTCATGGCAAAGGATACGACCCAGGTTTCCAGCATCAAGGCAAACAGATCTCCCAGCCCCGTGGCTGAAGCTCCGTTGTGATGTTGGCGATTGCAGAGGAAATGTCGATGCTGGCGTTGGTATCTATGACACCGGCACTCCTTTGAACCATTGTCTGTGCAACCTGGAAAATTGCGATGATGAAATCAAAGGTATGATTAACGATGATTGCCGCCGCCGCTGACTTGAACGCCCATTTGAAGAACATAAAGGTATCAATGTCGTGCATATTGTTCTTCTCGATAATCATGGAAATCAGTTCATACGTCAAGACGGCGGCGATCACAAGCCCCGCTATGGGGACTACCACATTCTTAGACAGCGTAAGAATAATGGAAAAGACGCTGGAGTTCCAGGACTCCGGCGTCTTTCCCACTTCGGTTGCGATTGTGGCGACCTTGCTGTTGACATCGCTAAACATACTCGACAGATTGCCAGTGATGGCTCCGATTAAGAAGTCTTTCAGCCACTGTTCAATGGCGTCGATTATGCTTTGCATAAGCCGCTACCCGTGCCGATTAGACGGTAATCAGGCTGGACAGCAGCGGAACCACTTTCAGGCCGAGAAGCATAATGCCGCCGCCCGCCATAAGCTGCTTGACACCCTGGCTTTTGGAAGCAGGGTTGTCGGCCCCGTAACCCTCCATGAGGTTGACCACACCCCATACGCCAACGCCGCCGCCCAGGGCAACAACCAGAGTAGACATCGTAGAAACAGCAGTCGTAAAGAAACTCATAATAAAATCCTCCTTGAATTTAAAAAACGTGTTGATATGTTGTCGGTTTGGTTTTTGGATTGGAGCGGCCCCTTTCAGGCTCTGCCCGGACAGGCGGACGGATATGCTTTTTCATCCGCACCGCCGTTTTGGAAAATTCCGGGCAGATCGGGGTTTTCTCCGGGGAGCGGTTATAAAAATCTGCCATTGAACCATAGGAGAAAGCGCCGTTTAACGCCCTGGCTATCGTTTCCAATACATGAACCGCTTCGTCGTAAAATCCCATTTTGACCTCCCATGTGTTGAAATTACCGGTGTCCGGCTGGTTTTGGGCAAAAAAAGAAAAGGCTCCACCGATTTCAAAGCCCACAAAGGGGCATCGGTGGAGCCTTTAGGCAGCCGCTTGGGACTGTTTTATCTCTCCAAGGTCATAGACCTCAAATTCTTCTTCCGGCTTGACTTTGAGCCGGTGTTGCAGGTATGCCTTTACATCAAAGGCAAACTTGGGGTTGGCGTCTGCCGTGTACTTGTACTGTGGATGCTTCGTCAGATCGTACTTCTTGGAGTAGAACGGGCGGACGCCCTGCACCTGGACGATGCAGCGGCTGGAGGGCATGACAGCCAGCTCATCCACGCTCATCAGTTCCTTGCCCAGCTTCTGATAGTTCAGACCGTAGGTACGCTGGGCACCACGGGAATCGCTTTCATTCATGGTGTCAATGGTTTCTTTGCCCAAAAGCCCGGACACCATCTTTAAGCTGCTTTCCTCTTTCCCGCCCAGAAACAGCATGGTTGAGCAGCACCCGGCAACGGTTTCCGCATTGTCCTTATACATTCCTTTAAGCTGGCTGAACGTCTGGAGGACGATGTGGGCAGATATATTCCTCGACCGGATTACGGAAACCAAATGCTCCCAGTTCGGGATTTTTTGGTTTGCAAACTCATCAAACAGGCAGGTTACATGGATCGGGAGCCTGCCGTGATAGACTTTCAACGCCCGGTCGCACAGTACGTTGAACATCTGGGAGTACATCATGGCTGAAATGAAGTTGAACGTCGGGTCAGTATCGGAAACCACCGCAAAAAGGGCGGTTTTCTCGTCACCCAGCTTTTCAAGCTCTAATTCATCATAGGACATCATCTCCCGGACGGCAGCAATATCAAATGGGGCTAATCTGGCCCCGCAGGAAATAAGTATGCTTTTTAAAGTTTTGCCCGCCGCCATCTTAAATTTTTTATACTGCCTTGCCGCAAAGTGGTCGGGATTGCGCTGTTCCAACTGTTCAAACAGTAGGTCAACCGCTGATTTAAAGTTCTCGTCGTCCTCCCGGCACTCGCAGGCGTTGAGCATATCCAGCAGGGTATTCATGTTGCGCTCCTCGGCTGGGGCTTCATAGTAGATATAAGCGATCAGTGCCTGATACAGCAGGGCTTCCGCTTTTTCCCAGAATCCGTCCCCGCCTTTGGCTTCTCCCTGGGTATTGGTCATAATAACCGTGACAAGGGTGAGAATGTCCGTTTCGCTATGGAGATAAACAAAGGGGTTGTAGTGCATGGAGCAGGAAAAATCAATGGTATTTAAAACCTTGATTTTGTACCCGCCACGCACCAGTGCCCGCCCGACTTCCTCGATAACCGTACCCTTTGGATCGGAGCAGACATACGATGCGTTCATCTGGAGAAGATTGGGCTTGATGTGGTAGCGGGTCTTTCCCGAACCACTCCCACCAATGACCAACACATTCAGATTGACGTTTCTCTTTTCGGGGTCTGCAATTTTTCCCAGCGTCAGACGTTCCGTTTCGGACAGCAGGATATTCTGCGAAAAGTCCGGGTCGATGAACGGCTCAATATCTTTTGCATTTCCCCATCGGGCAGTACCATACTCCGCACCACGCCGGTATTTCCGGGCATTCTTGGATTTCTGGTACACGATAAACCACAGCAGAGCGCCGCAGGCATCTCCCACCAGCAGGTCAAACGGATGCAGGCTGGGCAGGGGATTGGCAAAGGCTTCCCCGATTTTAAGGAACGCCCCCAAAATCCTATCCAGCACATCGCCGCCGGATGCCATGCGGTACGCCTGCCCCAGCTTGGTAGCCATCAGGCCGACCAGGATATACGGCAAAGCCGCTTTTAGCAGCTTGGAAGTATTGACTTTCGGCAATTTTTTCATCTGTCCACCTCCTGGCTCTTGTTCCGGGAGAGAGATTTTGCCATATCCTTGACCACTTCTTGAAGTTTGGAAAGCTGCTTGCGGATGGACGGCTTCTCCTTGGACTGGCTTTTCACGACTTTACCGGAATATTCCCGGAATGCCGCCGTCAGTGCGTCGGCATCTTTACTCTTGAAAAAGACCAGATACCGGGGCGACTGTGTGGAAGCATCCTTTTTGAGAGCAAAGTCAATGCCGTATTTCCGGGCAACTTTCTCAAAAGACTTGATGTTGCCGTCCGTGATTTCGATGTTGCTGACCCCAGCCCCCTGCCGGACAAGGTGTTTCACACTCTGTTTGCCCTTGTAGATCTTGGGATTTTTTTGCTTTTTCTCCATTTCCTCAAGGGCTTTCAGGAGTGCGGCTTTCAGCACATTGGCGGTCAGCTTGGTGGCTTTGATGCTAATCGCCACCGATTTGTTTTCAACTTCTTCCTGCAAACCTCATCACTCCTTTCTCTGGCAGGAATGCTGAAAAAGGAAATGGTCTAAGGCGGAACCACCAGCCGGTGCAACAGAAACAGTGTCAGCCGGTACAGGTCATCAGGCATCAGCCTCCACCTCGTTTTCTCCCTGAGCATGGATTTTCAGAATGCCATCCAGGGTAGTGGCGGTAATGCCCAGCCGCTGCGCCACAGCAATATCGTTTTTTACGGACTCGTCAACTTCGTCCCCGCAGACAATCAGCACATGGCTCCGGCGCAGAAGTTCACGCCCAATGTCAATGCCGTCCTTGTGTTCGGCAGGAATGGAATCACGCAGGAAATGGGGAAGATAGAGAACCGGACAGATTGGGGTAAAACCGGCTTCATAGACTTTGCGGCAGTACACCGCCGCCTGATCAATGACAGTAAACTCGCCGCCTTTCCAGACGGCTGTAATGTAGGCAAATGGCTTTTTCATGGGGAAGCTCCTTTCTCCGGCTGTGCCGGGTAGCAAACGAGCAACCCCGTGTCAAGAATGAAAATGAACGCACACCGTGCGTTCTTGACACAGTGCTGCTCATTTGCATTTTTGCAGTTAAGGGGGCTGGTCAGAAACTGGCGCAGCGCCCATAGGCGATTATGAAAAAAGCAGTTACCCACCGCCGTAAAGGTCATGGTTGACCAAAGCTGTGTAGTAACTGCTGATAGTGGTAGGGGCATTATACAAGGCGGTAAGCAGATACGCCCGGATGTTTCGGACTTTGGTGGTGTTAGATTTCAAACTGCTCACCACATAGCTGATATGCTCCGAATTGAGTTTTAGCAGGCGGCTCTTTACAACCTCTAAGGGGAAGTCCTGGCCGCCTATGCGGATCATGGGCTTTGTGCTGCAAACCGTGTCCACCATGATGTCAACAATCTCGTCCAGAATGTCAGCATCATAGCCGAGCTGCCTGCGAGTGATGTCGTACTCAATATTCTCCATGATAATCTGACGATAGACACGCATCGTATCCATCGCATCTGCCGCAGGCGATTTATCTTCCGGCAGCCCCTGGCCGGATGGATAGATGGTTCAGTATCACTCAATTCAGTATCTTTTATCTCAGTATTATTAGAGGCCGTTTTTTGGAAGTCTTGACTTCCAGATTGCGGAACTTTAGACTTCCGTTTTTCGGAAGTCAAGACTTCCGCATTCCGAACAAAGTTCTTAACATAGATTTTTGTCGGCTTTCCCTGGCCTTGCTTTTTGCGCTCGATCAAGCCCGCCTTATCCAGTTCCCCAAAAAGGGAAACGGCTTTGGTATGCCCGCAGCACAAATATTCCAAAGCATCCTCCAGAGTAAAGAAAATGAATACCCGGTTGTATTCGTCCAGCCAGCCATTCCGAACTGACAGCCCCATACGGTCAAGCATAAGCCCGTACAGGATTTTGGCGTCGGAAGATATGCGCCGGTAGCTGGGGTCAGTGAACAGCACTTTGGGTATCCGGTAAAAAGTGAACTGTTCCGCTTCATCTCCGTAGAAGTAGTCCAGCATGGCAAGGTCTGGCATGAATTACACCTCCCTCCTAAAAAATTCTAAACGCTTAAAGCAAAAGGTGCTGCCCGAAAGCAACACCTTTTAAATCTGAAACTGGCATCTCTATTCTGTTTTTCTATGGAATCATCTGGAAATGCTTGAGTGCATCCATAATCGCTGCTTCTTTCTCTGGCGGGCACTTCGGCACTTTGGCATCTTCTTTTTTTGACTGGTTATAGTTCTTTCTCTCGATAATGCCACATTTCCGTTTTATTTGGGCGATATAAAGCTGACTGACTTTAAAGCCGAATTTTTCAAGTACATAAGCCTTGATTTCATCGTAAGTGGCTTTACTCTCCGCCGCCGTCAAATCCAACTCATCCATCGTGATTTCCACCTCGATATGATGCTTGACATTTAGTTTGGACAATAAACATACCGTTTCACAATGGGCGGTCTGGGGGAAGAGATCAACAGGGGTAAAGCCCTCGGCGCGGTAGCCCTTGGCGGTCAGGAGGGCAAGATCACGGGCCATGGTCTCGGGGTTGCAGCTGACATAGACCACCCGTTTGGGGGCCATGCGGGCCACGCTCTCAATGAACTGGGGGGTGGAGCCTTCGCGGGGCGGGTCCATGAAAATAACATCTGCTCTCTGCCCGGCGGCCGCTGCTTCTGTGATCCACTGGGTGGCATCGGCGGCAAAGAAGCGGGCGTTTTTCACGTTGTTGTGCCTTGCGTTGCCGATGGCATCCCGCACAGCGTCCCGGTTCAGCTCTACGCCCACCACCTGCTTTGCCCTGCCGCTGGCGGTCAGGCCGATGGTGCCAATGCCGCAGTAGGCATCCAGCACCACCTCTTTGCCGGTCAGGCGGGCGGCTTCCACAGCCAGACCATACAGCACCTCGGTCTGGTCATGGTTGATCTGGTAGAAGCTCCGGGGGCTCAGGCATAGGTCTTGCCGCAGAGGGTATCCAGAATGAAGCCCTTGCCGTAGAGCACCTTTTCCTCTTCGCCCAGCACCACGCTGGTGCGGCGAGGGTTGTAGTTCTGCACCACGGTGGTCACAGGGACATGGCGCTTTTCGGCTTCGGCCAGCAGAGCGCGGACAAAGTTTTCGCCCCGGGCAGAACCGGCTGGGCGGTCACCAATACCACCATCACCTGCCCGGACACCACGCCGCGCCGCAGCAGGCAGTGGCGGAGCAGGCCGGTGCCCTTGTCCTCATTGTAAGGCTGGTAGCGGCAGGTGCTGGCCGCCGCCCGCACCGCCTGCATCACGGTGTCCAGCACTTCGTCCTGCAGCAGGCAGCTTTCCACAGGCAGCACTTTATGCGTGCCTGCCGCATAGATGCCGGACACCAGTTTCCCGCCGGGGCCCGCTGCAAAGGTAGAGATCACCTTATTGCGGTAATGGCAGGGGTTTTCCGCGCCCCGGATGGGAGCCACCGGGCCGTATTTCCCCACCAGCTTACGGACAGCGGCTTCTTTTTGTTTGAGCTGCTCGGCATAATCCAGCCCCAGCATCGGACAGCCGCCGCACTTTTTGCTTTCAATCTGCACTCCATCGTATATCCTTCCGCCACTTGACAAACCAGGAAAAAATCACTATACTACAAATAGAAAAGGCACTGCGACAAGCGGTTAGCCCTGAAGGGTTTTAGCTATCTATTTGCATAGAAAACCGTCACCGGCCAGGGTGGCGGTTTTCGCTTTTCACCTTGATGGTAAATACCAGTCCAAAAATATGGAACGTCAAAGTAATCGGCATTGCTCTCACCTCCTTCCGGAAGTGTGGGCTCCCCGCCTGCCGTTATGTGCAGTACCTTTTCGCATTTGATTTTAACACATCTTTCGACCGAATGCAACGAAAAGCTCCCGTAATGGGAGCTTTTTCGTTTTCCGTCACCCATAGGGATCGTACAGGTCGTATTCTTCTGCCTCCTGATGCTGCTCCTCCAGCACCGGATGGCCTGTTCCAGCTGGCTCTGGGAAGCGCCGCTCTCGCTGGCAAGGGCGCGGACCGCTTCGGGCAAGCTGCCGCCGAAC
>ENA-OQCN01001512-OQCN01001512.1-human-gut-metagenome-genome-assembly--contig:-NODE-1512-length-11368-cov-2.126857_pt1 | contig 11368 bp, 14 predicted proteins | sample MGYA00242497_ERZ504576 | MGnify/ENA primary metagenome ERZ504576 (study PRJEB26092, sample SAMD00036296) | human gut metagenome | host: Homo sapiens | study: EMG produced TPA metagenomics assembly of...
TGTCAATGCACATTATATCTGTGTTATAGGCACTGGACGATATCAGTCTTTCCAGGAAGGACATCAACTGATTCGCAGTACCAATTCAGCAGGAAAAGTATCAATATCTGTTTCAATGTGCAAAATCCAGTATTGATTTTGAAGCGTTTATGAAATTAGCAGGATAGTTTTGTGCATTTTTTCAAATTTGCTCATTTATAGCATAGTAAATAATAATGCTGCTACTGTCCTTTTTTTCATCCTTTTTTCCTCTTTTCTTTTTATTTTTTTAAACTATTCATCTTCCTGAATAGTTATTTCCGGTTCAAAATTCCTTACCATATCCGAAAGATCCTTCTCTTTGGCATTGCTGTGATGCAAAAATTGCTGCCTTGTATAAACTACTTTTCACACAAAAATCTTTGTATTCTGATATGGTTGTAACTCCATTCTTGCCTGAATTGGCAGGAAATTCTCTAACATCTTTCATTCCTTCAAGATAATGAATTAGAAAACTTGCTATGAAAGAATCTCCTGCAGCCATAGTATCGACCGCCTTTATCAAACAAGACGACTGTTCATAAATTTTTCCGTCTACATATACTACTGCACCTCTCGATCCAAGTGTTGCAATTACAATATGTCTGCAACCATAGGACACTATTTTTTTTATCTCCTCTTCTACATCGTCTTTTGAGGCATTCCCACAAGATATTGCCGCACAGTCAATATATGGACAATTCTTCTTTAGATACTCATCATCATATCTATTGGAAAAATCCATGCTCAGAAATGTTGACATCTGGCTAAGTCTTTCCAAATATGGTTCTGTATAACTGAAAATACTGGTATGACACAAATCATACTGTGCAATATATGCATAATCTAATTCTGTAAGATCTAATGGATGCTCTTTTGATACTCCACCCTGATTACTTCCTATAAATGTTCTATCGCCATCTACCAGTTTACTTCTGAATATCCATTTTCACCTTTTTTGAATCTACAGTGTAAAGTATTCACTCCCATTTTTCTTATAGTATCGTATACATGCATTCCAGCATCGTCATCCCCAAACACCCCCAGATAAGCAGCCTGCGCTCCCATAATCTGAGCAGTTACTGCAATATTTAATGCGTTCCCACCAGGATACATAGTATGAATATGCATATATTTATCTACAACATTATCTCCTAAACCTAATACTTTTATCATATCTCTCCCTCGCTTGTCATGTTATTCTGTATGTCATTATATAACAATATGCGTAGAATAGCAAGGCTTTTTAAGTTCAAATCACATTTTTGTCTTTTTTTACTTGTATGTGCAGCTTTTTTTGTGCAATATTTACATTTTTCACTTTATTATCCAATTTACTATTGACCTTTATTTTATGTTGTTATATAATGTTTTATACAACAAGCAAGCATAAGGAGGTCTATGATGCAACCACGAGAAATTATTGAAAATATCAAACTAACACATCCAAATATCCAGACACTTTATTTTGTAGGATGCGGTGCTTCTTCTTCTGAACTATATCCAGCTGAATATTTTATGAGAGCCAATGCTCACAAACTTCGCACCGGATATTTTACCGCTAATGAATTTAACTATGCAACACCTGCAGCCTGTGATGATACTGCTATCGTAATTGCCTGCTCCTTAGGAGGAAATACTCCCGAAACAGTTGCCGCTGCAAAACTAGCTCGTGAGAAAGGTGCTGTTGTTATTTCTATTACACATGACGCAGCTTCCCCTCTCGCTGCCAATGGTGATTATGTAATTGTGCATGGTTTTGAAAAAAACTATGCTGCTAAATTAGAAAAGATGAATAATGTTATGATGCTGGCTGTAGAAGTTCTAAATCAGTATGAGGGCTGTGAATTATATGAAGACATGGTAAATGGTTACTTACATATTTACGATGCCATTGAAAACGCTGTTTCATTATGTGCTTCCCTCCGCAAAACAATTTGCTGAAGATTATAAAAACGAATCTATCATTTACGTTATGAGTTCCGGTGCAACAGAACGTGTTGCTTATTCTACATCTATCTGCCTTCTTCTAGAGATGCAATGGGTAAATTCAGGATTCTGCAATGATGGCGAATTCTTCCACGGTCCTTTTGAAATTGTAGACAAAGATGTTCCTTACCTTTTATTAATGAATGACGGACGAACACGTGCCATGGATTCCAGAGCATTGGACTTTTTAAACAGATTTGATGCAAAAACTACCGTTATTGATGCAAAAGATTTTGGACTGTCTAATTATGTACCAGCTTCTGTTGCAGAATATTTCAGTCCTATGTTAATTACCGGTGTTGTCAGAGTTTATTTTGAACAACTTGCGATTGCTCGTAATCATCCATTAAGCCAAAGACGTTATATGTGGAAACTGGAATACTGATCACGCTTTTCACCTTAAAAAGTGACCGATTGCACTAAGTAGTTAGTGCAATCAGATTGTAAACAAACTTGGTGTTGGGTATTTATACCCAACACCATTTTTCTTTGATTATTGATTTTCTTCTTGTTTTTAGCCCCAAACATAAAAAAGTGGCTGTATTCCAGCCGCTCTATGGTTTCTTTTCTTAACTGGTAGATCTGTCGTTTCCGATCGTGTGCCGAATATCTTCAGCCACGGAATCCTTATCATTTCCGGTTTCTCCGGATATTGGTGGGTAATCATCATTTTTTTCTTTGATGTTTTTTCCATGTGCCAGACAATCCTGTTCGCTTTCTTTATTTAATTTTTCATCATACCAGAGAATCTATTCGTGCGCAACCCGATTACACATTTTTTTACTGTTTGTACAACTTTTAAATATGTTGCATCCACGAAGATCTGTTCTGTATTCAAAAGCTTATATTTCATACAGTCTTCCAAGATCTTTGAAAAAATCTGCTCAAAGAGGGCTGTGTCTTTGAAATGGCAGATATAATTCTTTCCAAATGTAGAGAAATAAAATACTGGATCTAATATGTCCAGTCCGAGAAACCGGTAGTATGCAACATTTACTTCAATTTCTTTCATGAGCTGTCACTGCTTTTTATTCCGTATAGATACTGAATAAATGGTATCTTTATCAGCATGACCGGATCCATACTGGGGCGACCGTTATCCGGACAATATTTTTTCTTCAACCAGATCATAAATAAAGTTCCTATTGATTACCTTATCAATCGCAGCATATGGTTTTGAGGTACCATATCATCCATAAAAACAACATCATCTGTTCTTTTTTTCATCTGCATTTTTGTCATCATAAAAAACACCGCCCTTCTGATACTTATTATATCAGAAAAGCGATTTCGACGATGGCAATCCCCTGCACAAGCAGGGCTTTGTCTACAATCATAACCACCGGCTTAGCCCAACATCATAAACTTAAGAAAATACTTGTTCTTATGTCCTTTATTTTTTAATTAAGGCTTCATTATAAAACTGTATTGTAAGAAAAAAAGTCCAGACTTTCCCCAGGGGAATTGCATGGACTTTTTAAAAACTGCTTTTTTGATTATTTTTATATTTGTTTGAGATATTCTTTTTTCGCTCTTTTCCAGGCAGTTTTCTTTGTGGCAAAATGTGTTCCTCCATTTCTGCCTGCAATTCAAAAAGCAATTGCCTTCTCCTTTCAGCATCCTTTTCCAGAATTAATTTTATCATTTGTTCTTTAAATAAACCTATAGCAATATTTTCGTTTGTGCGCATAGGATATCTGCAGTTTTTTTCACGACCTTTTACCGATACTTTATCGTCAGCTTCTTTTCGTATATCCTGTATCATGTTGTATACCAGCACCTGTGCACGAAAATCTTGATCTACATAAATGGTCGATTTTCCTGTCACACTTTCAAACTTTATTTTATTTTTAAGAGTATGATATTTCTTTTCTATCTCCCATCTGTGGTAATATAAATCCTCCAGTTCTTTCTGGGAGATTTCAAAGGGAAGATTTGTCATAAGTGCCAATTCTTTTCCGGAAGGAAGTATGGAGGTCATAATTCGCGTATGTGTACTTACTTTTTCTTTCATATGTTCGAAACGATCAGGATGTCTTTTCCTTATTTTCTCTAATCGCTGATGGGTATGCCGCAAAATAACGGCTTCGTCAGTGGATACCATATTGCTGCGCTCAAATTTATAATCATTGGAGGATAGACGGAATAAGTAATTGATCTTTTCCGTTTCCAGAAAGTCAACAAATTCCATGGATGGATACCCCCTGTCAAAAATGACTAATATCGGCTGTTTGATATTCATGCGCTTTAAATGATTCAGGTTTTTCTTGGCAAGCTCTGTCTCATTGGTAGAAATATGTGAAATCTCGATATCCAAGTAAAATTGATTCAAAATGTCGTACATACCACTTACAAGTGCTCGTATCTGCCCAAGTTCTGAATGCTGATTATTACTTTTCCCAAAGCGTTCTCTGTTCTCCACTGAATTCGGTATTTCTGCCTTACTTCCATCTATGGCCAGTAACAAAAATCCGTTCCAAAGTTTTGGCTCAGAGGAATGATAGAAATCAGCCAGATATTCATCATTCAAATAAGAAAACACTTCAGGATTCAGTCGTTTTCGTTGTTGTAAATACCCTTGTTTCGATATTTCCATGTAGAGATCACCCTTTTGTTTAAAATAATTTCTCAGTTCCAATGCAGTAGTAAGCCCTTTTTTAGAAAGACAGCACAGTAAAATATCTTTTAAGGACATCTTTCTATTTCGAGAAAAAGTATTACTGTCCATTTTTCTTGCACGCACTGCTAAATTAGGATCTGATAGTTTCTCAGAAGTTTTTGGATTCTTTCAATATAACTTCCTCTCATATACACCCCTGCCTAAACTTTACCATAAATAAAAGAATCTGCCTATCTCTAAGCAGATTCTCTTAAGTTTATGATGTTGGGCTTAGCCGGTGATTTGTTCTGCCCCTATAAGGGGCTCATTCCTGCTTGCGCCCGGAAGGCGCACTGAGAGGGTCCGCCTCTTGCACTGCCATTCACAGGCCAGCCCTAAAGGGCCATTCTCAGCGTCGCCTTATTCCTGCGCATCCCCTTGGGATATACTTATTGCTTCCGTTTCCGGCTTAGCCTTTTAGGCTTATTTTTTTCTGCCTTTTTTTACTGGCTCACCCGTGAACGTCGATATATTCATTTAATGTCAGCTGATCGTACTCTAAATCATTTTTCAGCTGATTTTGAATATATTCCTGGATCTTTTTTGCATTTTTTCCTACCGTATCTACATAATACCCTCTGCACCAGAAATGTCTGTTTCCATATTTATATTTCAAGTTTGCATGCTTCTCAAATATCATGAGCGATGATTTACCTTTTAAATATCCCATTATTTCTGATACACTATATTTTGGTGGTATTCTTACCAACATATGGATATGATCTTTACAGCATTCTGCTTCAATAATCTCAATTCCCTTTCTCTTACATAACATGCTCAATATTTCTGCTACATCTGCTTTATCTGTCCATATATTACCTGTCTACGATATTTCGGTGCAAAAACCAAATGATACTTGCATTCCCATGTTGTATGACTTAAACTGTTCTTATCCATTTTGGATACCTCCTTGATTATATTTTGTGAGTTTTGCGGACCCACTTTTATATTATCACTGGAGGTTTTTTACTTGAAGCTAAAGCTACTTCTCCACCTGCCGAGCAGGTGGTTTATTTTATTGCCATACAATCTGAGGGTTGCAGTAATGATTTAAAAATCATTACTGCAACACATCCTTTATTTTACTTTGTCATTTCTGCAAGATCGATTTGTCTTGGAACTCTCTTTTCATACACTGTAATCTGCGTAAACCCTGCTTTTAATAACTTTTTTCTTACTTGTTCAAACCCATAACCGACTCTGTCTGGAGTATGAGCATCTGACCCAACTGTAATAATTGATCCTCCAAGTTCCCGATACAGTTCCAATATTGGTAAATCAGGCATGGTTTCTTCCATCAACATACCCATACATGCTGTATTTACCTCAATTCCTTTTCCTCTTTCTATTATATACTTCAAAATTTTTTTGATAATTGGACGGTAATATTCAAACTGATCACTCAACCTAGCTCTAGCACAATGTTTTTTATAATAATCCAGATGACCGATGCAATCATATTCTCCCTTCTTTGCCAGTTCTTCCAGACAACGATAATAGGTATCACCAATACATCTAACATTGCTTTCTTTAAACTGTATCCATCCAAGATCCATATTTCCTAGCTTATGAACTGACCCAATTACATAATCAAATGAATGATTTAATACATTTTTTGCTTCGCTAGGATTTAAATATGATTGTCCAAGTTCAATACCACTTTTTACATTTAAAATTCCCTGGTATTTTTTTTGTACTTTTTCGATATGCTCAAAATATGTTCTAACATATTCTGAATCAAAGTATTTACTTCTCACTCCATATGCATAACATTCATAATGATCCGTAAAAACAATCTCCTGAATTTTCTTTTCTATGGCACTTTGGCACATATGTTCCATATCCGATTTCCCATCCGGCGAAATTTCACTGTGGATATGATAGTCATTTCTAATAGACATAGGCTTCTCACTTTCTCAAAACAGAAAAGGCGCATATATAATGCGCCTTATTTTATCTTTTGTTCGACATTGTATTGATAATAATCTCGTACCGTCTCGGATTGATAATGCTCTTACACGAATGAATCGGCGTACCATTCACGTCCACACAAATATCTTTCATATACAACATAACCTCATTCTCTTCCACTTCCAATAGCTCTGCTTCTTCTTTTGTTGTATTACAAATACTAATCGTGCGTTTTCCACCGGACACTATAATTCCATTATGTGCAAGGATTTCGTACAATGAACCTTCCAAATTCTCACCAAGCAAAAACGCATATTTCTGTGAAAATCTAGTTTCTTCAATAATTACCGGATTACCATCTGATATACGCAATCTGTTTATTTTGATTACTTTTTCCCCTGATTTTAAATCAAAATTTTTAACATCTACCGGTGTAGCTTTTACCAATTCTGCAGTAAGCAATTTCGTTGAAGGTGTCTTACCCTCTTGAATACAGTTGCTGGTAAATCCCATAAAAATCTCCAAATTTCTTGTCAGTCTTTTTTCTGCTACAAATGTTCCGATTCCTTGTTTTTTTATTAGAATATTCTCTTCTACCAGAACTTCTATTGCCTTTCGTACAGTAATACGACTTACATTATATTCCTGGCTCAGTTCAAATTCAGTCATTAAGCGATCTCCTACTGCCAATTTTCCTGATGTTATCTGATTCTTTATTTCATCAATTAACTGTTGGTACAATGCCACACTTGACTCTTTGTTGAGTTTACCCATTAAATTCTCCTTTACTTCGTTGTAATGTTATAATAATATAATATGATTTACATTACATCATATTTCTTCCTGTAAATTATAACATCTGCATTTTTTTCATGCAAGTTACTTTTGAATTCTAATATCCCCCATGAATTTTTAAATTCTACCATTACATTAGGTGAAGATGCAGACAATGTACCAGTATTTATTATTGCAATACTAAAAAAAACAGACAAAAAAAGGACATAAAGTAGTCACAAAAATCGAGACTTTTTTCGATAAATCAAGGTTCATCATAGTAGAATGCAGGGAGTTTTGTTAACCCCCCCCTGCAAAATCATCAAAAATAATAGCGTGATGAGATTTACTTCACTGAAATTTATGGTTCAATCAGCTTTTAATATTCCAACCTACGATAATATCTTCTAATTCCAAGTGGATGTCTTCTATTGTGTTCCAGATGTACAGATACTCTCTGGAAAGAACTTCGTGCAACAAGCGGTGACAGTAACCATCTAAATTCTTCACTAATACCTTTTAATTCATATTCCTTTGTATCAAATACCGTTACACAAGCACTGATTGTATTCACAAATTTTTCTACACGATCCATTAATGCTCTTGTTTTATCTTCGCCCTTAATGAGCATCACCGGTACATCTCTTTCTATTACTTCCAGCGTACCGTGGAAAAAATTAGCTGCTGAGATTGGTCTTGTTGGCATCCACTGCATTTCTTCCATAATACACATACCATAACAAGTCGCCCAATCTTCTAGATTACCAGATCCAATTAAATAAATCAAATCTGAATCACAATACTTATCAGCAAATTCTTTTGCTTTATTGTCTGATTCTTTATAAATAGTTACAATATTTTCCGGCATACATTTTAACTCATTCATAAACTGATCGTATTTCTGAAAATCACCAACATTTGCCAGGAAACGCAAAGTTACTGTATACCAAAAATAATACTCTCCTCCAACTGTTGTGACAACATAATCACAAGCCTTCTCAAGTGGACTATCTTTTTTTTCTACATAACCCAATACTTTTGCCCCCATAGCATGTACGTGATCCACTAGTTCGACAATTTCTTTGGTATCGCCGGAAATAGATGCAATTACGACAATCGAATCTTTGCCGAAATGTGGATTTCCAACAATATTAAAATCGGCAGCATTTTCCAAATAAATCGGGATAGTAGATCCTAACTGTTTTACTATGTGCATAAATTGACTAGCATAAAGATAAGTACCACCAATTCCAATATAAAAAATATTTTTGTATCCCTGTAAACATATATCGTCTACTATTTTTTGTGTTGGTTCAATAATAGATACTCCATTTTCATGTTCTTTCTTAATTGCTGTTTCATCCATCTGCATCATTCGCGTTCTCCTTTTCTTATTATTTTATTTTCGTTGCATATTCATCATATACTTGTATTGCATTGTATCATAACATATTCTTTTTATCAATCATTTTTCTTTTACTTTTTTTTCAATGTCGTATTATAATGTTATATATAATAAAGAGGAGGCTTTTTATGAACCAAAATATTAAAAGAAATCTATTAGAAATCATTCCGGCCATTCTAGGAATCTTTCTATATGCAGTTTCATATCGAATAATTATAGTTCCACTTCATTTATTCGGAGGTGGCTTTACTGGTATTGCCCAAACAATACTTGCTATTCTGAATGATTTTACCGGTATTACATTATCTTCTGATTTTACTGGTTTACTTCTTCTGCTTTTAAATATTCCTTTGTTTTATGTTGTCAAAAATATTCTCAGTCAGGCTTTTTTGATTAAAAGCATCATCTGTATTCTGCTTCAGTCTCTTTTTATGACAATAATACCAGTCCCTTCCAGTCCGATTATTAACGATACCTTAACCTGCACCCTTGTTGGTGGATTTCTGTCCGGTTTGGGAGTCGGTCTTACTCTGTACTATGGAAGCTGTGGTGGTGGGACTGATATTCTTGGACTTTATTTGACCAGTACCCATCCTGGTTTCAGTGTTGGAAAACTTACTCTTGCTCTTAATTCCTGTATTTACTTATTTTGCGCTGTACACGATAATTATCAGCTTGCTATATATTCTATCATTTTTTCTTTTATTGCATCTTTGATTATGGATAAAATTCATTACCAAAATATTATGACCTGTACCTTCATTGTAACTAAAAGTCTTCTTGTGAAAGATCATATTTTTGAAACAATCAACAGAGGATGCACTATTTGGAAAGGGTTTGGCGGATATCGAAACGAACCAATCTATATTATCATGACAGTTGTATCCAAAGAAGAAAGTAATCTGCTGAAAAAAACTGTTTTGCATATTGATTCACAGGCTTTTATCACTTTTCAAGATCATTCTGACATTCAAGGTAATTTTTCAAAAAGATTTGACCGATCTGCATAATTCTCTTGATTATAATGTCATGTAATGTTATAATAGTATCACAAACAATAAATACACAAGGAGGACACTATGGCACTATTAAACAGAAAACAAGTTTGCGGCATGAACATCCATTATATGAAGTACTCTCTGGATTATTTTTTAGATGCACAACAACGTGCCGGCTTTAAAAGTATTGAACTCTGGGGTGGCATTCCACATATTTTTATGGATGCTGTCAGTTATGAAGACATAAAACAAATTGCATCTAAAATCCATTCTCGAGACTTAGAAGTTAAAGTATTTACTCCTGAGAACTGTATGTACCAATATCAGTTTGCAGCAAGTAAACCTGTGGCATTTCAAAAAAGCATGGACTATTTTAAAAATGGAATTCGCATTGCCTCTGAGTTAGGTTGTAAAATTATGCAATGCAATTCAGGATGGGGATATCTAGATGAAACAAGAGAAGATGCATGGAAACGCTGTGTAGATATGCTGCAAAATCTTTGCGATTTTGCCAAATCCTATCAAATTGAACTTGCAATGGAAAGTCTCCGACCTGAAGAGTCCAATCTTGTTATTCGTCTAAGTGATGCAAAACAAATGCTGAATGATGTAAATCAGGACAATCTGAAAATTCTTGTCGATACAACAGCAATGGGTGTTGCAGGCGAAACTCTGGAACAATGGTTCCAAACTTTTGGCAACAAAATTATTCATACTCATTTTGTCGATGGTAATCCTTATGGGCATCTGATTTGGGGAGATGGATGCCGAAATCTTGAAGATGATTTGAGCATTTGTCAGAAATATGGTTATACTGGAGGATTTGGACAGGAAATCACAGATCAAAAATATTTTAAAGATCCTCTCTCTCATGATTGCCGAAATATGAGAATGTTTGAAAAATATATGTAACAACGAATGAGGCTGTCGATTTAAGACATTGAGACTGTAATTAATTCTGTATAAACTCTAAAAAAGCTATGTATCCTCTTGGATTGATGTTAAAATAAATATCAATTCAGGAGGATTTTTATGGCACGAAGAAGAAAATGAATCCGAAACGAAAAACGGTCATTAACAGCTTGTTGGAACACTATCAACCAAAGGATGCATCGAATATCCAAAACATGCTTAAAGACTTATTAGGCGAAACGCTACAAGGTATGTTAGAAGCTGAATTGAATGATTACCTTAGATATGCCAGATATGCTCCATACGCCATATCATCATTAAATGCGAAAACGATTTCTGCGAAATCAGAGAGTATGAAACTTTTTCTGTAAAATAATGTTTATAAGGTTCTTCTATGATACAATAAATATCATTAGGAGGACCTTGCCTAGATTATTTTACAGAGTTTCACAGACACGTTTTTCACATCCACATTTATTTTGCTATTTTGATTGATTTTATTCGAATTCAATTTTCTTATAAAACCGCGATTTTTTAACGACCAGAAGGGCAAAGATTAAAAATATCGGAAACAGATATCCGATCAGATTCCATCTGCCTTTTGCTGTGATCAGTATATTATAAATCCCATGAAAAACCACACAGGCCCCAAGTGCACCGATGGTCCCAGTAACCATAATCCACTTCTTTCGAAATACATAA
>ENA-OQCN01001513-OQCN01001513.1-human-gut-metagenome-genome-assembly--contig:-NODE-1513-length-11367-cov-2.100890_pt1 | contig 11367 bp, 24 predicted proteins | sample MGYA00242497_ERZ504576 | MGnify/ENA primary metagenome ERZ504576 (study PRJEB26092, sample SAMD00036296) | human gut metagenome | host: Homo sapiens | study: EMG produced TPA metagenomics assembly of...
ATGCAAAGCACCTGATGCCCCTGGCCGTCTGGTGCAGCAGCTGCCCGATGCGCCCCGCGGCCAGGCCGGAAACGCCGGTGTCGATCGTCATCGTAGATGACCGTCGCACGCGTCGCGGTCCGCCAGCGCGCTCTTGAACGCCAACATAATGCGGGAAAGCTCACCGCCGGACGCGATCTTTGCCAGCGGCTTCGGCTCCTCGCCGGGGTTCGTCGAAATCAAAAATTCCACGGTATCCTGCCCGTGGGAGGACAGCGGCCCCCGCGTATGCTTGAGCGCAAAGCGGATGCCAGGCATGTTCAGAAATTCCAGCGCCGCCTTCATCTCCTTGTTCATGGCAGCAAAGCCTTTCAGGCGGCTCTGGGTCAGCTTCTCGGCAGCCTCCTTGGCGGCGGCATACAACGTCTGCATCTGCGCTTTCAGTTCGGCAATCTTCTGCCCCGACGACTGGAATGTCTCCAGCTCTGCAGCGGCGGCCTCGCGCCGTGCCAGCAGCTCGTCGACCTCCATGCCGAACTTCTGCTTGATGCGGTAGATCGCATCAAGCCGCGTTTCGATCTGGTCCAACTCCCCGGCGTCAAAGCGTAGGCGTCCAGCGGTCTGCCAGGTCGGTAGCCAGCTCGCGCGCGCTGTAGTACAGGTCGTTCAGCCGCTCGGACATGGCAGTCAGCGACTCGTCGAGCCGCGCACTGTTCTGCAGCCCGTCAACGGCCCCGCCCAAGAGGTCTGCCGCCGCCCGCCTGCTCGACCGTCCTCGTCACCGGCCAGCGCCAGGATGGGCGGCGGTGATGCCCGCCAGAATGCTCTGGGCGTGGGTGATGACGTTCTTGCGCTCCTGCAGCGTCTTTTCCTCGCCGGGCTGCAGGGCCGCGGCGTCGATGGTGTCGATCTCGGCGGTCAGCGCCTCAATGCGGCGCTGTTTGTCGGATTCGCTTGCGTTCAGGGCATCCAGCTGCCGCTTGACCGTGACCAGCTCGCGGTAGCGGCGGTAATACTCGGCGAACAAATCTCGGTTCTGGGCATACTGATCCAGCAGCCCCAGATGTAGTGCCGGGTTTGTCAGGCTCTGGCTGTCGTGCTGGCCGTGGATGGAGAGCAGCCCCGACGAAATGTCCCGCACCACCGCCGCCGTGGCGGGCATGCCGTTGACGCGGCAGCTGCCCTTGCCCTCGGCGTTGATCTCGCGGTACAAAAGCAGGTCGTCGGTGACCTCGTAGCCGCATTTTTCCAGCTGCTTTTTGACGGAGGCCGGGATACTCTCGAACGTTGCCCAGATGCACGCCTTCTGTGCGCCGCTTCGCACCAGCTCACGCGAGGTGCGGTTGCCTAAAATCGCATTGATGGAGTCGATCAGGATGGATTTACCGGCACCGGTCTCACCTGTCAGCACGTTAAAGCCGGGGGTAAAATTCACCTCGGCTTTTTCAATAACGGCTACATTTTCAATTTTCAGGCTTGCCAGCATGGGGCAGCTCCTCCCTGTCGTTAAAATTACCCGCGGCGGGTGTACTGCTGCAGCTGCTTGCAGATGGCGGCTGCGTCATCCTCGCTGCGCATCAAGATGAAGAACGTGTCATCGCCGGAAAGCGTGCCGACGACATTGTCCCACTGCTTGGCGTCGAACACCTCGCACGCAGCGTTGGCCATGCCGGAAAAACACTTGACCAGTACCATGTGCCCGGCGTAATCCACCTTGAGCACCGACTCGCGGAAAATCATCTCAAACCGGCTGGGTGAATGCGTCACCTTGCCGGACGCAGACGCCGGCACGTAGCGGTAACGCCCGTCAGCGGTGGCTGTTTTGACCAGCTGCAGCTCACGAATATCGCGGGATACCGTGGCCTGCGTAACGTCAAAGCCTTCCTCCCGCAGGTGGGCCAGCAGGTCCTCCTGCCGGTCAATAGGGTGCTGTTCGATCAGGTCAAGAATTGCCTGATGGCGTGCACTTTTCACAGGGATCATCTCCTCATCAATTTGTTTTCAATCGCATGGAACTGTTCCGCGTCGTCGAAGGCAATCAACCGCAGGCGCTGCCCGCAGCCGGTCACCAGCAGGCTTTCACCCGGCAGCAGGTCGCATTGGGCGCTGCTGTCCGCACAGGCAAAGCTGCCGTCGCGGTTTTCGGCATCGGCGGTAATTTTCAGATGGCGGTCAGCCGCAAACACAAGCGGCGCGGCGTGTACATTGTGCGCACAGACCGGCGTCAGAACCAATACGTCCGCGGCGGCGTCCAGGATCGGCCCGCCCGCCGAGAACGAGTACGCGGTGGAGCCCGTCGCGTTGCCAAATCATGACCGTCGCTGCGGTAGCTGCCAACCAAAGCGCCGTCGCAGTACACCTTATAATCCATCGGGTGCAGCCGGGTCTGACCGAACACCACAAGGTCATTGATGGCATCAGCCTGCCAGCCGTGGGCCGGGGCTTCGGCGTGGAGCAGACGGCGGTTGGCAAGGGTGAACTCCCCCGCGGCCAGCCGTTTGAGCTTGGCCGTAAGCTCACCGACTCGCAGGTCGCCAGAAAGCCGGTGCGGCCAAGGTTGACACCCAAAACGGGCTTGCCGTGCTTCATGCAGGAAAGCCCGGCGCGTAGCAGCGTGCCGTCACCGCCGATGGTCACGACCTGGTCGGCGGCGCGGTAGGCATCCGCCTCGGGCAGAAAATGCACACCCGTCAGCCCGGCAGAACCAAATTCGTTCGCAAAGGGCTGCGGCATCAAGACCGACACGCCCAGCCCGGCCAGCACAGCGGCAGCCTGCCGCGTAACGGCAAGCCCGGTGTCCTTGGTCGGGTTGGGAATCAGCAAAACCGACATTGTGTCAGGGTCCTTTCTCAGTGCAGATTGGGCGCTTTGTCCAGCGTATCGTGGGAGGCTGCGACGACCTTTTCAATCAGGCCCTCCGGCAGCGGCTGCGGGGTATCGCAGTGCTGGACGTACATCAGGTATTCAATGTTGCCCTCGGGTCCCTTGATGGGCGAAAAGTCCAGGCCCGCGGGGGTAAAGTGGTTCTCCATGGCATACCCCTCGGCCATTTTCAGTACCTCGCGGTGGGTAGCCGGGTCGCGCACGACGCCCTTTTTGCCGACCTTCTCGCGGCCAGCCTCAAACTGCGGCTTGACCAGGCAGACGCCGACAGCGTCCGGCGTGCAGATGGCGTCTGCCACCGGGAAGATATGCTTGAGCGAGATGAACGAAACGTCCACGCTGAAGAACGCAACCGGCTCTGCCAGGTCCTCAGGCTTTACATTGCGGATGTTCGTTCTTTCCATATTGATGACGCGCGCATCGGTGCGCAGGCTCCACGCCAGCTGGCCGTAGCCCACATCGACGGCGTAGACCTTGACCGCGCCGTTTTGCAGCATACAGTCGGTAAAGCCGCCCGTGGACGCGCCAATGTCCATGCAGACCTTGCCGTCCGGGCGCATCGGAAAGACCTGCATGGCCTTTTCCAGCTTGAGGCCGCCGCGGCTGACATAGCCGATGTCATGCCCGCGCACCTCGACCTTGGCGTCGGGTGCGATCATCTCACCGGCCTTGTCAACCTTCTGCTCGTTGACAAAGACGATGCCGGACATGATAAGCGCTTGGCGCGCTCACGACTCTGTACCAGTCCGTTCTGGCACAGGTATTGATCCAGGCGAATCTTGCTCATGCCTGTTTCTCCTTTAAAGCGTTCAAAATATCTGCGCAGAGGGCCGCGGCGTCAAGTGCTGATCCTTGCGCAGCTCGGGCACATTGGCGTGCAGCAGATGGCTGTTGTCCACGGCATGCAGCAGGAATTTGCCCTGCCAGCCGCATTGCAGCATGGCAAAGCCCAGCTGCTCGCCGATGCCGCCGGTGCGCACCGTATCCTCGGCAAACAAAATCGTGTCGTAGTGCTTCAGTGTATTGCACACACTGTCCGGCAGCGGGTAAAGCTGCGTCAGCTTGACGCAGTCCGCCTGCACGCCATGCTGGGCCAGCAGATCCTTGGCGGCAATGATTTCCTCATCTCGGCACCGTAGCTGACAAGCGCGACACGTGCGCCATCGACAGGGTCCAGCACATCGTAGCGCGCGCTGTGCAGGGCAGCGCCGCCAGTGCGGGGTTCTCGCCGCCGCGGGCATAGCGGATCATCGCGGGCCGTGTGCCTTGCGCACAAGATAGGTCAGCCAGTAGCGCAGCTCCGCATAGTTGGCGGGGGCAAAAATAGGGATGTTCACATTCGAGAAGAACGCAACATCGTAAATGCCTGGTGTGTGGCACCGTCGCCGGGCACCAGCCCCGCACGGTCCACAGCGAACAGCACATCCAGCTGCATCAGATTGACATCATGGATGATCTGGTCGTAGGCACGCTGGAAAAATGTTGAATAGATAGCAACCACGGGCAACAGCCCCTGGCTGGCCAGGCCCGCCGCAAACGTGACGGCGTGTTCCTCCGCCATGCCGACGTCAAAGAACGCCCGGGATGGCGGTGCTTGAAGAAGTTCAGGCCGGTGCCGTACTTCATGGCGGCGGTGATGCCGCACAGCGTGGCTCGTCGTCGCCCAAATCTGCCAGCGCACAGCCGAACGTAGACGAGAAGGAATCCTTCGGTGACAGCTCGGGGTCAGTCAGATGGTTCAAATCGATGGACGATACGGCGTGGAACTCGCCGGGGTTCTCCTCGGCGGGCTTCAGGCCCCTGCCTTTTGGTGACGACGTGCAGGAAAACCGGCGCATACTGCTCGCCGCGCAGGTTCGTCAGCGTGTGGGTCAGCATGCCCACATCATGGCCGTCGATGGGACCGATATACTGGAAGCCCATCTCCTCAAACATCGTGGACTTGTAGATGCCGCGGCGGATCAGCTGCTTGCCGCCCTGCAAGACCCTGACCAGCGCGTCACCCGCCACGGGGATGCGCTCGAGCGTCGTCTCCATGTGGGCCTTGACGTGGGAGTACTTCGGGTCGGTGCGCAGCTTGGTCAGATAATTCGCCATCTGGCCGACATTTTTGGAAATCGACATCTTGTTGTCGTTCAGGATAACGATCAGATTGTTCAGCTTGCTGACATTGTTCATGCCCTCGTAGACCATGCCGCCGGTAAACGCACCGTCGCCAACGATGACCACGACCTTGCCCGGCTCGTTCTTGAGCTTTTTGGCGCGGGCGATGCCGATGGCTGTTGACAGCGCCGCACTGCCGTGGCCGGCAATAAAGGCGTCACAATCGCTCTCCCGCGGCTGGGAAAGCCGGAAATGCCGTTTTTGCGGCGCAACTGGGCGAAGCCTCGCGCCGCCCGGTCAGCAGCTTGTGGGTGTAGCACTGATGGCCGACGTCAAACAGCAGCTTGTCCTGCGGGAAGTCCAGCACGCGGTGCAGGGCCACCGTCAGCTCCACAACGCCGAGGTTCGACGACAGATGGCCGCCGGTCTCGGAAACGCTCTTGATCAGAAACTGCCGGATCTCCTCACACAGGGCGGGCATATCGGACGCAGGCAGATTTTTTATTTCTCCGGGCGCATTGATGCGCTCCAGCAAGGGATAGCTCATATACGCACCTCGTTTTTACACCATCGGCATGGCAAAGCCCAACACAATGCCGAGCGCCGCACCGGTTACAACTTCGATCGGCGTATGGCCGACCATTTCCTTCAGCTTTTTGCCGTGGGGCAGCTGGAACTGCTCAAGCCCCTGATCCATCCATTCGGTGAACATCCGGTTCAGCACCTTGGCTTGCTCGCCGGTCTCGTAGCGCACGCCCATGGCGTCATACATGACAATGATGGACAGCACCGCCGCAATGGCGAAGAGCGGGGAATTGACGCCGCAGTACCGTCCGTGGCAACGACCATGGCGCAGACCGTGGCCGAGTGGGAGCTGGGCATGCCGCCCGCACCCCACATACGCTCGGCAATAAAGCGGTGGAAGATAAACAGATTCAGAAGAACCTTAATAAGCTGGGCCAGCAGCGATGCACAGATCGCCGTAGCCAGCACAAAATTCCAACTCAGCGCAGCGCGCAACAGTGGCATGGGATCACATCCTTATTTCTTACGTTCCAGCAGCTCCGCTGCCATCAGGCGCAGAAAATCTGCCCGGGGCCAAGCGCATCCAGCGCGGCCAGCGCTGCGGCATTGTGGCGCTCGGCTTCCTCGTGTGCGCCCTGTAAACCGTACAGCGTGATAAAGGTGGTTTTGTCGTTGTCGGCGTCGCTGCCCACGGGCTTGCCCAGCTCCTCCGTCGTAGAGGTGACGTCCAGAATGTCATCGACGATCTGGAAAACCAGACCAAGCTCGGCAGCGTAGCGCACCAGCGCCTTGCGGGTGTCCGTGTCGGGGCGCACACCCGCGGCGGCACAGCCCAGCTCGACGGCGGCAATGATGAGCGCACCGGTTTTGTGGGCGTGCAGGTTTAAAAGCTCGGCCTCACCGGCGCGCACAGTTTCAAAATGCTTGTCCAGCTCCTGGCCGTAGAGCATGCCGCGGTCCCCGCCGCCTTTGGCCAGCAGCTGCACGGCCTCAATGCGGCTCTCGGCAGAGCACTTTGCATGGGCAAGGACCTCAAACGCTGCCGTGACCAGTGCGTCCGCGGCCAGCAGGGCCGTAGCCTCGCCAAACTGCTTGTGGCAGCTCGGGCGCCGCGGCGGAAATCATCGTTGTCCATGCAGGGCATATCATCGTGAATGAGCGAGTAGCAGTGCAGCATTTCCAGCGCACAGGCAAAGTCCAACGCATCGGCAGCGTCGGCACCGGCCAGCTGGCAGGCGGCCAGCGTCAGCACGGCGCGCACCCGCTTGCCGCCGCCCAGAAGGCTGTAGCGCGCGGCCTGCCCCAGCTCAGACTGCTGCGGCAGGTATTCATCGCACAATGCGGCCAGGCGCTTTTCGGTCGGACCGGCCCAGGCGGTAAGCTGCTGCTTATATTCCTCATGCGTCATGGGGCACCTCCACATCCGGGGCAAGGCTGGCGTCGATCTCCTCGACCTGCAGCCGGGCCTTGTCCAGCGCTGTATTACAGTAATGGATCAGCCCGGCGGCCTCGGCGTACAGCTTGACGGAATCAGCCAGCGGTGTGGCTTCATCCTGCAGCTGGGCCAGAAGTCCCTGCAGGCGGTCCATGCCTTCCTCGAAGGATTTGGGCTGCTTCATCGGGTATCACTCCCCTGTTTTTTGTTCCAAAGTGTGTACCGCTTCCACGCGGCATTCTGCGGCGGCTCTGGCGCCGCGCAGCGTCACGGCCTCGCCGGGACGCAGTGTTTCGACGGCGCAGGGCGTGCCGTTTTGCTCCGGCAGCGCGTAGCCGCGGGCCAGTACGGCATAAGGCTTAAAGATTCCGCCACCGCAGCGGCGCTTTGCAGCTGCGCCGGGCATCCTGCACATGGCGCTGTGCGGCCTGCCGGACAGCGGCCTGCGCAATGGCAAGCTCCTGCCCGCGGCGGTCTAACTGCTGGTGCTGACGCTGCAAAAGCTGCGCCGTGGCCAGCCGGTTAAACCTATTATAGCATAGATTGCAGCGATTCTGTATATTTTTTTGAATATTGCTGCAAAATGAATATTTTCTGCCGTACATCCCCCTGATCGGGCACGCAGAGCTCCGCCGCGGCGGACGGTGTCGGCGCGCGCAGATCGGCAACATAGTCCAGAATCGAAGTGTCGATCTCATGCCCTACTGCCGAGACCACCGGCCTGCGGCAGGCGGCTGCCGCGCGGGCGATACGCTCGGAGTTGAACACCCACAGATCCTCTTTGCTGCCGCCGCCGCGGGTGACCAGGATCAGTCGGGCCGCGGGTCGCGGTCCAGCCTGCGGATGCCGTCCACGATACTCTTTTCAGCCTCGATGCCCTGCACGCTGACGGGGGCCAGCAGCAATTTCACCATCGGCCAGCGACGGCCAATGACGTTCTGCACGTCCTGCCACGCTGCGCCGGTCTTGCTCGTGACAACGCCGATACACCTCGGTACGGCGGGCAGCGGGCGCTTGCGCTCGGGCGCAAACAACCCCTCGGCCTCCAGCTTTTTGTACAGCGCGTCAAACGCCATCTGTGCGGCACCCGCGCCGAAGGGCTTCATATAGTCAGCGTAGAGCTGGAACGCGCCGTCCCGCTCATAGATCGTGGCGCGTCCGTAGACGAGCACCAGCATACCGTTCTGCGGTTCGAAGTTCAAAAGCTGTGCCTGGGAGCGGAACATGACAGTCTTGATGGAGGCGTTCTCATCCTTGAGCGTGAAATACAGATGCCCACTCTTGTAATGCCGCGTAAAGCCGGAAATTTCCCCGCAGACGATCAGATTGTTCAGCGGGTCGCATTGCTCCAATACGCGCTTTGCCAGCCGGTTCAGGCTGGTTACATTGATGTAGTCGGCCATGCGCCACACTCCCTCGCCGCCAGAATCGAGATGCCAATGGCATTGTCACTGGCAAATTTTCCCGGTACAAAATGTGCGCTCGGCACGCGGTTCGTCACATAGGTGCGGATCAGATCACTGCTCATAACGCCGCCCGCAAAAACCACGGGCAGACCCGGATGCTCGGCCAGGGCGTTGTTTGCCATCCGCACAAGCGTTTCGCCCACGCAGAGCAGACAGTATTTGCAGACATAGGGCGCGTCATGCCCGTCGGCCAGCAGCTTTGCGCACTGGTTCTCAAGGCCGGACAGACTGCACGTCAGCCCGTGTACACTGACCTTGGGATGGACTTTTTCTTTACACAAAGCGGCCTGCTCGCTGACATAGACGCCCGCCGGGAACGGAAAGCCCAGCTTGACGCCGAGGCGGTCCACAGCCTGTCCGGCGTACAGATCGCTGCTTGTGCCAGCGGCGTGATGCGCTCGGCCCCATGGCACAAAAGAAGGTCGGTGGTGCCGCCGGAGACATGAAATACAAGTGACTCCCGCTCAAACAGCGTGAAATCCCCCGCCGCGTACAGCGCCGCGGCAATATGCCCCTGCTGGTGGGTCAGCTCAATGAGCGGCAGTGCGCGGGATAGGCTGAACGCCGTCGCGGCGCTGACACCGGCCAGAAAGCACGGCATATATGACCCCTCCACGGGGCGCGGCCTGGCGGACACACCAACGGCCCTGACCTGCGTCAGGTCGGCCCTTGCGCCAGCTCCGCCAGCATGGCGGGCAGGGCTGCCGTGTGGTGGAACAGCGCGTCGCTCTGCCGCAGACCGAGCTGCCCTTCCTTGACGGGCAAAAACTTTTTGCAATCGCAAACAACCTCTCCGGCGTCTGTGTCAAACACTGCCAGAGAGGTTGCGTAATTGCTGGTGTCGATGCCCAGCGTCAGCATTGGGGTTCGGGGGTCTCGCCGCGCTCACGCGCAACGGCACCCAACAGGCCGTTGACGAACTGGTAGTCGTCCTCGGCACCGTATTTCTTGACCAGCTCGACAGCCTCGTTGATGGCGACGCCGGGCTTCTGCTCGTCGCCGTACAGCATCTCGGCCAGGGCCAGGCGCAGGCAACCAGGCTCACGCGGGGCACGCGGGAAAGCGTCCAGCCCTTCAGGTGGGCGGTGATGATCTCATCCAGTTCGGCGGCGTGGTCGTTCATGGCGGCCAGCAGCTGGTTGGCGAATGCGTCTGGGGCGGCGTGCTCCTCGGCGGGGACCGTCGGCTCTTCGGGTTCAAACGTGGCGGCAAACGCCGTCAGGAAGGCCGTCTCGCGGGATTCGCGGCGGGTCAGCTTTTTCTCCATACGTAAGTTCCTGTCTTTCCTTGATTCTCTTAGGCGATACCGCATAATTCTAAGTGCCGCCGGAGCGGCGCTTAAGCCGTAAGGCGGGAATTGTGCGGGATTGCTCTTACTCTTTTTCGGCTGTGTCGGTCAGGCCCACGACCAGAACATCCACGCGGGACACGGTGATGCCCGTCATGTTCTGGATCGTCTGCTTGACGTTCTCCTGCACCTTTTCGCACAGGGGCATGACCTTGCTGCCATACACAACGGTGAGGTGCACCGTGACGGTGGCAATGCCGTCCTCCATGACGACGGTGACCGGCTTCTGCAGGCCGGTGCGGCCCAGAAGCGAGCGGACGTTCTGGCTGGTGCCGGTGGCTACATCAGCAACACCGTCAACCTCCAGCGCGGCCAGACGCGCAATTTTTGCGATAACCTCGGTCGAGATCTGTAAGCTGCCGCCGATGGTATTGTGTACATCCATAGTGTGTACCCTCCCGTTGCAAACGGCCTTGCGGCCATAGTTCTACTAATATAAATCAGTGTACCACAAAACAGCACGGTTTGCAACAGAATGTTCAGTTATTTTACCTCTACAATCGTAATGTCCTGTGCAGTCAGCCCCTTGCATTGGCTCAAAAGCGCGTCGCGGATGCGGGTGACCTCCTCGGCATTCAGGGCATCGCTCTCGGTCATGACGGTCACATTGGCCTTGCTGCCTCCAGATTCACCACGCAGTCGGTAAAGCCCTTCGACTTGATGAGCGTTTCCAGCTTGGTTTCAAGCGTGATATTGCTGATGCGGTCACTCAGCTGGGTCGTCAGCTGCTCCTTCTCCTCGCTGGTCAGCTTGGTGTCCTTCAGGGACTTTTTCAGGGTGTCCAGCGCCTCATCCCGCGCCTTGCTGCGCGTTAAGCGGGCGGACTCAAAAACTCGGTGCCGGAATCCTTGTTTACGCTGACGAGCTGGGCCTCGCCGTAGTTTTTGTTGGCGGTTTCCTCAGCGCTCATCATCTGCGTATCGGCCCCGGCAGCTGTCTCCAGCACGAGCGGTCGGTGATCGGCTCGGCGGCCTGGGCCGAGGTCTCCACGGCTTCCCCGGCGGTGTCTGACACGACCAGACTGGGCGGGGCCTCGCGGGAGAAGGACCAGTTCAGGTACACGGCGCTCCCAGCGCCAGTGTCAGAACGACGGCAGTTGCGCCGCGGCTTTTCAGCTTGGCAGAAGTTGCTTCATGGTGTTCCTCCCTCTAGTTGGCCGATGCCATTTTTGCAACGGTGATATGATTGGTGCCGATGCCGGTCAGTGCCTGCACCAGGGCGGTGACGCGGCTCTGCACGGCAGCACTGCCGCCGCCCTCGCAGACAACGGCGACGCCGAGCACGCGGGGCGTCTCGACGGTCTCCACAAGGCCGTCCGCCCCGCCGCTGCCCAAAAGTACATGGGTGGAGCTGCCGTCGCTGTCGGTGTCGGTAGCATAGATGCTCTCGCTGCCGGATTCCAGCGTGACCATGACGCAGTCTTGCCCGCACCCTCCACACGGGAGATCAGTGCGGTCAGGCGGGTCTCCAGCTCTGCGGCATAGTCGGCGGTGCTGTCGGTCATGGCGGCTGGCGCGGCGCTCTGCGTGCTACTGTCTGCGGGCAGCCAGGACGAGACCGCCAGCAGCAACAGCCCGGCCAGCCCCATGCAGACCCAGCAGGTTTACCCGCTGCTTTTCATCTGCCAG
>ENA-OQCN01001515-OQCN01001515.1-human-gut-metagenome-genome-assembly--contig:-NODE-1515-length-11366-cov-1.931755_pt1 | contig 11366 bp, 12 predicted proteins | sample MGYA00242497_ERZ504576 | MGnify/ENA primary metagenome ERZ504576 (study PRJEB26092, sample SAMD00036296) | human gut metagenome | host: Homo sapiens | study: EMG produced TPA metagenomics assembly of...
CAAAAAGTACAGACACCGGTACTGTTTGTATCTCACAGCCGGGATGAAGTCTATCGACTGTGTGATACGGTCAGCTGTATTCATCAGGGGCGGATGGAAGTGATCGAACCGGTAAAAGAATTTTTCCGGAATCCGAAGACGAAGACGGCGGCACTTTTATCCGGATGTAAGAATATCTGCGCGGTGGAAGCTATGGAAAGCCACAGAGATGGAAACTGGTTGTGGACATCGGACTGGGGAGTTGGCATCCGGGTATCGAAAGAAGCTTTACAGGCACGGACCATCGGGATCCGCGCCCACTTTTTTACAAAGGAAAAACCGTCGGAAGGATGTTACAGTGAGTTCCCGGTGGGAGAATACCGAATTATGGAAGATCCCTTTGAATGGAATGTTTCCTTCCGAAAAGACAGATCCTGCGAGTGGCTGCAATGGAAAACAGCGAAAACGGACTGGGATCGTCGGAGGGTGTGCCGGAAAAATTGTATGTAAAAGAAGAAAATCTGTTGTTGCTGGATATCGATACAGATAACAGAAGATGAGAGAAACAGCCAATGGATCAGGGAGCGGGCCTGAAGAACATTCTGATGACTGCCAGGAGAGCAATCACAGTTTCTTCAGGCATTTTTCTCATCGATTTCCACAAGAATAATATCTTCCCCGATCTGACAGATGCATTCCCAGGGGATACAGAATTCGCTGTCTCTTCCAAGAAAACAGCAGAATTTTCCGGGGCCTGGGATGATGATGGCAGAAATCCGTCCGCTGCAGGGATCAAATTCCACATCCACGGGACAGCCAAGGGTTTTACAGTTGCAGGTATTGATGACTTCTTTTTGTTTCAGATCAATAATTCGCATAAAAAACCTGATTTTTATACTTCTTTTATATTAATTATATGTTTTGTGGTTAATTGTCTTGACGGTAAGTTTGCGATTATATTATGATGGGAAAAGATAAAGCATCCACTGTGTGAGGAATACAGGAGTGATGAAAGTTACAGGAAAATAAGAAAACTGTGAGACAGTTGAACGGGAAAATAAGAGGATACAGAAGAATACCGGACAATCAGAGGCAGTTTGCGGAAAGAGAAGGATGAAATATGAAGTGTCCGTTTTGTAATCAGGATAATACCCGGGTTGTGGATTCACGCCCGGCGGATGACAACACTGCCATCCGGAGAAGAAGAATGTGTGATGCGTGTGGAAAACGATTTACCACTTATGAGAAAGTGGAGACGATTCCGTTGATCGTGATCAAAAAAGACCAGAACAGGGAACAGTTTGACAGATCCAAGATAGAGGTCGGTGTCCTTCGTGCCTGCCACAAACGGCCGGTATCAGCAGAACAGATCCACCGGCTGGTAGATGATGTGGAAACAGAGGTGTTTAATCTGGAAGAGCGGGAGATCCCAAGCTCTGTGATCGGAGAAATCGTGATGGATAAACTCAAAGATCTGGAAGCGGTTGCCTATGTCCGTTTCGCTTCTGTGTATCGGGAGTTTAAAGATGTGAATACCTTTATGGATGAACTGAAAAAAATCCTGAAATAGCATATAAATCATAAGGATTCCGGGTTTGACAAAAAGAAGGTAATGAGCTACAATTGAAAAGATACATAATCACTGAATTAGTGTGCTAAAGTAAAAGAAAATAAAAACGAATGGAGGCAGATACAATGAAGACTTTTGATAAATCTTCCAAACTGGATAACGTATTATACGATGTAAGAGGACCCGTGGTGGACGAGGCGGCCAGAATGGAAGCGGATGGTCTCAGTATTCTGAAACTGAATATCGGTAATCCGGCTCCATTTGGATTTAATGCACCGGAAGAAGTTATTCTGGATATGAGACAGTCATTGTGGGAATGTCAGGGATATTCAGATTCCAAGGGGCTGTTTTCCGCAAGAAAAGCAATCATGCAGTATTGTCAGTTAAAGAAAATTCCGGGTGTGACGATGGACGATATCTATACAGGTAACGGTGTCAGCGAACTGATCAATCTGAGCATGCAGGCACTGTTAAATGATGGTGATGAGATTCTGATTCCGGCACCGGATTATCCGCTGTGGACCGCAACAGCTACACTGCTGGTGGAAAAGTCGTACATTATATCTGCGATGAAGAGTCCGACTGGAATCCGGATATCGCGGATATCAGAAGCAAGATTACAGATAAGACAAAAGCTATTGTTATCATCAACCCGAACAATCCGACCGGTGCGCTGTATTCCAAAGAGATCCTGGAAGAAATCGTGAAAGTGGCAGAAGAATTCGGACTGATCATTTTCTCAGATGAGATTTATGACCGTCTGGTGATGGATGGACTGAAACATATTTCCATCGCATCGATTGCACCGAAAAATGTATTCTGTGTGACATTCAGCGGTCTGTCCAAATCTCATATGATCGCAGGATTCCGTGTGGGTTGGATGGTATTGAGCGGTAATAAAAAAGCGGCAGCAGGTTATATCGAGGGAATCAAGATGCTTTCCAATATGCGTCTGTGTTCCAATGTACCGGCTCAGTCGATCATTCAGACCGCACTTGGTGGCTATCAGAGTGTGGAAGAGTATCTGCAGCCGGGTGGAAGAATCTATGAACAGAGAGAAGTCATCTATAAATTGTTAAACGATATCCCGGGTGTATCAGCGAAGAAACCGAAAGCAGCATTCTACATTTTCCCGAAACTGGATGTGGAAAAATTCAATATCTACGACGATGAGAAATTTGCCCTGGATCTGCTGAGAGAAAAGAGAATCCTGATCGTGCATGGTGGCGGTTTCAACTGGGGACAACCGGATCATTTCCGTGTGGTATATCTGCCGAGAATTGCAGATCTTGAGAAGGCGACAAAGAAACTGGGAGAATTTCTGGATGGATATCATCAGAAATAGAAAAATGTTATGGATATACAAAAAAGAGAGAAGATGGAACTTTTATGGAGTTCTGTCTTCTCTCTTCTATATTGCGTTGTATATCAATAATTAGTCCGGTGGACCAATCTTGATTTAAAGTTCATGTTTATTCCTGTACATGATCCAGTCCCTGTGCGAGAATAGTTGCCACATGCGTGTCAGCCAGAGAGTAATATACGGTTTTCCCATCTCTTCGGAATTTAACCAGCGCCGACTGCTTTAACACACGTAACTGATGGGAGATGGCACTCTGTGTCATACCCAGAAGTTCTGCGATGTCGCAGACGCAAAGTTCTCCACCGGATAATGCATATAGAATGCGGATTCTGGTAGGATCCCCGAACACTTTGTAGAGGTCTGCCAGACGGTATAATATCTCATCAGCCGGTGCTTCCATCGGAAGATGCGGATGATGATGGTGGCAGATGTCACAGGTTTCTATCTCGCTGTTTGCGGAGGTATGTATGTGTGGTTGCTGTAGTGTCTGTTTCATTCCTTTTCACCAATTCCTTACTATACTGTTTCAGTCCTTTCGGACTGCTTTTTTTGATCATTACCATTATGTCCGCCTTTTAGTTTAACGGAAAAACCAGATTTGGTCAAGGTGTAAGAATCATACCTTTTATTGGGTAAGGTTATGAAAGGCTGACCTTTTTGAATGTTTGGTCACGAAAAAACACCGGGTCGGAGTCCGTGCTTACACGTCTCGTGACCCGGTGTGAGTCAGATCAGGAATTGATCAGCAGTATAAAAGTCTTAGAAATTCAGAGTAAAGGTAAAGGTCAGTTTGTCCTGGTCTACCCGATATTTTTTTGCCAGAGCAGGACCACAGCTGTTAGAGCCACAACCGGACATATATCCATCCAGGCACAGCACTGTGTACGGAGATTTTTCCAGTTCGAAGCTGTGTGCTTTTGTAGTCAGTTCCTCCTGTGTGTACCGGGATGCATTAAAACTGAAGTTCTGTGTACCGGATATCAGCAGAGAACGATGATCGGAAGTGGTCAGTGCCAGTCCGGAGCAGTTCCAGTGGCTTCCGTTTTCCTGCGGACGCAGATAATCTTCATGGAGACTGTCTACATCAGAGGTATAAAGTCCAAGTTTTGCATCGTGATGTTTGTCCGGATAACTTTCGATCGGTCCATAACCGAAATAAGTAACATCGGCAAAGGCCGGTTCCAGAAACAGGCGCAGACCGAAACGAGGCAGGAACGGCATCTTTGGCAGCGGAGTTTTTGCAAGCGGTACGTGAACCGGTTTTCGCTCACCGTCTACGGTAACGGTCAGAGTACCGTTTTTGGCAACTTTCCATGTAATAGTTCCCTCGATGATCCTCTGCAGATATACGGCCGCCAGAGAATAGGTGGAAGTGATCGTTACACCATTTTCATCCTGCGTCCATTCAGTAGCATAAACTTTTGTGCGTGCTCTGTCGTAGCCTGCAGCTTCCCATTCCCAGCGGATCCGGCGGTCATTATCCATCGGTGCACGCCAGATATTTAACTGGATCGGCTGAGCAATCAGGTTTTTCTGATCTTTTACAAGAGCAGTGAAAGTTCCTTTCCACTTGTTATAGACGTAACGGAAAGCAGAGCCGCTGACTACCAGTTCGTTTTCCAGATCTTCTACAGATACAGCAGATGCAGCAGATGCAGTCGAAGCACCGGAAGCTTTGGCAACAGCGGCGACAGCACTTGTGGCATCGGTAGAAAAGATCAGCTGATCATGACCGGCTTCATATCCTGACGGGGTCAGCAGAGCATCTTCTTTTTGCAGATAATGCAGGGTAACGATGGTATTGGCTTCTACAGTTACAGCAAATGGTAATGTAATCGTTACCTTTTCTTTTGCTGGGCAGTCTACCGGATCCAGTGTACCGGAAAGAACAGTCATACCGTCTTTTTGTACATCGTAAGTGATTGTAAATCCATCCTTGATATTGGTATAATCCAGTTTGTTATCCAGTTCGACCAGTCCTTTGGAAGTATCCAGCAGAGTGGCACGGATTGGGCGGGCTACATTCTTATGTTCCAGAAGACCGGTATGTGGGGTACGATCCGGGTATACCAGACCATCCATACAGAAGTTTCCGTCATGTATTTCCTCGTTCCAGTCACCGCCGTAGAAGAATTTATCTTTGCCTTCGATGGTCTTACCCATATAGACGGAGTGGTCACACCATTCCCATACGAAACCACCGATATAACCGGGATATTTGTAGAGACGTTCAAAATAAGCCTCCAGATCTCCAGGTCCGTTACCCATAGCGTGGCAGTATTCTACTTCGATAAATGGTTTTTTACCTTCTTTAGAGCAGAACTCATCGATAAATTCCACCGGTGCATACATCCGGGAGAAGACATCCAGATCATGTACATCGTTGACATAATCAGTATTGGTCTGCTGCCAGATACTGTTCTCATAGTTCAGAACACGATCCGGGTCGTAAGATTTGATCCATGCGGCGGCTTTTTCCAGATTAGGACCGTATGCACTTTCATTTCCCATGGACCAGGAGAAGACGCTGGAGCAGTTTTTGTCTCTGTGAACCAGGTGTTGGATACGATCTACGACAGCGTTTTCATAAGAAGGATCGCGCATCAGATAGCCATAGCTTTCTTCGTACTGTACTTCTCCCATATCGACATGTTCACTCTTACTTCCGTAGAGTGTGGTACATCCGTGGGATTCCAGATCTGCTTCATCCATAACATAAAAACCGTATTTGTCATACATCTGTGTGGCCCATGGAGCATTTGGATAATGGCTGGTACGGATCGCATTGATGTTATGTTCCTTCATCAGCTTCAGATCAGTCAGAAGCTGTTCCCTTGTGACTGCAGCTCCGGTAAACGGATTGCTGTCGTGGCGGTTGGTACCTTTGATCTTGAAGTTCACACCGTTGATATAGATGACATTTCCTTTGATATCGATCCGGCGAAGGCCGACTTTCTGAGCGATCACTTCATCCGGTGTGGAAAGAATCAGCGTATACAGTGCCGGATGTTCTGCATTCCACAGATCCGGATCATCTACGGTAAACCGCACTTTTCCGTCAGAAGGAGTGGCAGCAGCCAGGAAATCTCCGTCTGGTGCATACAGCTTTGCAGTGACGGAAGGAGAACCACAAAGTTCCAGATCGACCAGAATCTCAGCTTTGGTAAGATCCTCGCTTACCGGTGTATGGACAAAATAATCACGGATATGATCTACCGGACGAACCAGCAGGTAAACGTCGCGGAAGATACCGGTAAAACGAAGTTTATCCTGATCTTCCAGATAGGTTCCGTCACACCATTTTAAAACTAGGACAGTCAGGCGGTTATTGCCGGCGGTTACTTTGTCAGTAATATCAAATTCACTTCCAGAATGGGAAATCTGACTGTAGCCGACGAAAGCTCCATTGATCCATACATAATAGCAGGAGTCCACGCCGTCAAAGTTTAGATAAATTTTCTGCGTCGCTTCTTCTTCAGTCAGTGAAAATTCTTTCACATAGACACCTGCCGGGTTGTCATCCGGCACATAAGGCGGATCGAAAGGAATCGGATAGCGGACATTGGTATACTGATTCTGATCGTATCCAAGGATCTGCCAGCAGCTTGGAACCGGGATGGTATCATAGCCTGTGGTATCCGCAGCTTTTTCAGTGCATCCTTCAGGAACCTGGTGATAGCTTTCATAGAATTTAAATTTCCAGTCGTCACCATTTAAAATGATTGCCCGGGAAGCCTTCAGCATGTCTGCGCCGTTGGCTTCTGCTTCTTCTCTACATGGAACATAGTAGGCACGAAGCGGTTCTGTTCCGATGTGTAAAGAGGAAGGATCCTGAAAATAATTTTGCAGTTTCATAAGAAAAACCCTCCTTCTAAAAGGTGCAATGTTTAGTTGTATGCACCTGATATATCTATTTTAATCGGTCAATGTCAGAAAAACAAGAGAAACAAGCTGATGTTTCAGACTTTTCTGCTATGCATGTGTGGCGGTTGACACAATGCTGTCTTACGATAACCGGAAGATCACAGTTTCGTATGGCTTCAGTGTTAAAATATCATCTTCCGGGCAAATATCATGTTCCGGATAATTAGATAAAAGTACTGAAGTATCCAGCTGCAGACCGGTTCCGGTGTACTGGAATTTCTGCACATCCTGCGAAAAATTATGTACAGCGAGCCAGGTTTCATCCTGATAACTTCTTGTATATGCAATCACCGGTCCGTCCTCCGGGCAGCAAAGCTGCAGATCACCGTGTGCCATGACAGGGTGTTCTTTCCGCAGAGAGATTAGTTTCTGATAAAAACGAAAGACAGAAGAATCATTTGCCATCTGACTGGCTGCGTTGATTTCTTTATAGTTGGGATTGACACCGAGCCATGGTGTATGATCGGAAAATCCACCATTTAAACTGTCATCCCACTGCATCGGTGTCCGTGCGTTATCGCGACTGATTCGTTGAGCTTCTGCCAGTGCTTTTTCGGGAGCAATCCCCTGTTCCAGCATGGTATGGTAGGAATTTTTGGTATCAATATCGTCATAATCTTCAATGGAAGGATAAGCAACATTGGTCATACCAAGTTCCTCCCCCTGAAAGACAAAAGGAGTTCCCGGGAGCGTATGGAGGTAGGATGCCAGCATTTTTGCGGAGACTTCCCGGAAGGTTGTATCATTTCCGTAGAGGGAAACCTGGCGTGGCTTGTCGTGATTACTTAAAAATCGTGCCCACCAGCCGTCTTTTTTCAGCAGTTCATAATCGTGACGAAGATCCCGTTTCATTTTTTCCGGTGACCAGGTCTGAATCTCCACGATCGGCGGTACAAAAGGAATTGCCATGTTAAATTCTTCACTGGCAGCACTCGAGTAATGGATAGCATCCTGATCGTTATTAATATTAACCTCTCCGACACTCATCAGATGGTCGGGTGTCATGGTTTTTGCAACCATTTCCCGGATATAACGATGTGTTCCTTCCAGGTTCACACAGGCGACAGTACCAAACTGTTCGTTTGGATTGGCACGGCCATCCAGTCCTTTGTCCAGATAACTGATGGCATCGATGCGGTAGCCATCCACGCCTTTATCGTTCCAGAAGCGGATAATATCAAAGATTTTTTCTTTTGTCTCCGGATTGTCCCAGTTGAGATCCGGCTGTTCTTTTGCGAAGAAATGCAGATAATACTGTCCACGCTCCGCTACATATTCCCAGGCACTACCGCCAAACACAGACATCCAGCCATTCGGTGCACCACCATCAGGAGCAGGATCTCTCCAGATATAATAATCACTGTAGGGGTTGTTGCGGGATTTTCTGGATTCCTGAAACCAGATATGTCTGTCAGAAGAGTGATTCAACACCAGATCCATGATAATTGCAATCCCCCGCGCATGAGCCCCGTCCCGGAAAGCATCCCAGTCCTCCATGGTTCCGAATTCTTCCATGATGGAGGTATAATCGGAAATGTCATATCCATTATCCACATTTGGTGAAGCGAACACCGGTGACATCCATACCGCATTGATGCCAAGTTCCTGCAGATAATCAAGTTTTTCAATCATTCCTTTCAGATCTCCGATTCCGTCATGGTTGCCGTCTTTAAAACTTCTTGGATAAATCTGATAGATCACCAGATCTTTATACCAGTCTTTTTCGTGTTTCATTTCGTTCTCCCTTCGTTTTTTGCATAAATATTTGGTGAGTTTATTATATTCTATTGTGCAAAAGAGCAAGATGAAGTCGTTTCCGATGCTTGACGAACGAACACAGCATGTTATAATAAGATGCAAATGCAGAATATTTGAATGGAGGATACAAACATGAAAAAAACAATTTTTGCTGAAAAAGCACCTGCAGCAGTAGGACCTTATGTACATGCTGTAGAAGCTGGAAATATGGTGTTCACTTCCGGCCAGCTGGGACTGGATCCAGAGAACGGAACTCTGCCGGAAGGTATCGAGGCACAGACCCATCAGGCACTGAAAAATCTGGGAGCTGTTCTGGAAGCAGCAGGCGTTGGATATGAAGATGTTGTTCGTACCATGGTATTTCTGGATAATATGGATGACTTTGCAACGGTCAATGCCATCTACGCAGAATACTTCAAGGAGTCTGCACCGGCTCGTTCCTGTGTGGAAGTTGCAAGACTTCCGAAGGGCGGTCTGATCGAGATCGAAGCAATCGCAGCAAAATAAAGGAAAAAGATACCCGGATACGGAGAAAATACATCCGTATGCGGGTGCTTTTTTATACAATACGCTTTAATATGGTAATATGATAAAAAAATAAAGCGAAAAATGATTGACAAGACAAGAAGTTTTAGGGATAATGGATTACAAATATTTTACGGACTGTGAAAGTACGAAGTACGGAACAATCCGGTATTATAATTACATAAAGGAAGGATGAGAAAAAGGAATGAGTAACACAGATACTATAGTAATCCTGATCGCATTTGCGGCATATCTGGTGCTGATGATTGCGATCGGTGCGATCTACATGAAAAATACGAATAATTCAGAAGATTATTTTCTTGGCGGAAGGGGACTGAGTGGCTGGGTGGCTGCGCTGTCGGCACAGGCGTCGGATATGAGTGGATGGCTGTTAATGGGACTTCCGGGAACCGTGTATGCACTGGGAACAGGGCAGTCCTGGATCGCGATCGGACTGTTTCTCGGAACAGTCTGCAACTGGGTGTTTATTTCTTCACGACTGAGAAAATATACGATCAGGGCAAATAACTCCCTGACACTACCGGCATACTTTGAAAACCGGTTCCGTGATAAAAAAAGGGTACTGCTTCTGATATCTTCGATTGTGATCGTTATCTTTTTCCTGGTATATACAGCGTCTGCACTGTCTGCCGGTGGAAAACTATTTAACTCTGTATTCGGTGTGGATTATCATGTGGCTCTGGCCATCGGTGCTGCGGTTATTCTGATTTACACGTTTATGGGCGGTTTCATGGCGGTTTGTGTGACCGATTTTATTCAGGGAAGTCTGATGTTAGTAGGACTGCTGGTGGTTCCGATTGCCGCGTATTTTATGGTAGGAGCGGATCAGGTAAAACCGATTCTTGACCAGAGCGGTGTTGTGGGCGGTGCTTCGGCATATCTGAGTCTGTTTCGGAATGGTGACCGGTCTTATACTGCAGTGGAGATTGTCTCACAGCTGGCCTGGGGGCTGGGATATTGTGGAATGCCGCATATTCTGACTCGATTTATGGCGGTAAAGAATCAGAAAGAGTTGAGAAAATCGAGAGTAATTGCTATTATATGGGTAACGATTTCTCTGGCAGCAGCTGTAGCGATCGGCATTATCGGTCGTGTCTATCTGTTTCCGACGATTCTTGGAACGGAGGGAAATGCTTCCACAGAAAGCGTCTTTATCGAGATGATCACAAAAATGTTTACGAAAGATACGAATCTGCCATTTATCGGAGGAATCTTCCTGTGCGGTATCCTGGCAGCGATTATGTCCACAGCGGATTCGCAGCTTCTGGTGACGGCTTCATCCGTGTCTAAAGATATTTATAAGGATATTCTGAAACCGGAATCCGATGAGAAAAAAAGTGCTGAAGGTGAGCCGTTTTACGGTACTGGTTGTTGCATTGCTGGCATTTTTGATTGCCTGGGATCCAAACAACAGTATTATGGGACTGGTATCTAACGCATGGGCAGGTCTTGGTTCGGCGTTTGGGCCGATCGTAGTGATGTCCCTGTTCTGGAGAAGAACGAATTTTGCCGGAGCAGTAGCGGGGATTGTGTCCGGTGGCGGTGCAGTTCTGATATGGGATTATCTGCCGCTGGTACATGGACAGACGCTTGGATCTGCGACGGGCTGTATTCACTGGTGGTAGGATTTGCGCTGAGTATTCTCTGCATTGTGATCTTCAGCCTCTGTACGAAGAAACCATCTCAGGAGATTCTGGCAGAGTTCGATGAAGTAAAAAACTGGAAAGAGTAAGAAATCTATGAATTATTTGCTGACAATAGAATATGAAGGAACCCGTTACGAAGGATGGCAGAGACAGAAGAAATCCACCCAGACGATTCAGGGAAAGCTGGAACAGGTACTATCCAGAATGACAGAAAAAGAGATTGAGATCGATGGAGCAGGGCGGACGGATGCCGGGTTCATGCGAAGAATCAGACAGCCAGTGTGCATCTGGCAAAGAAATGGGATCCGAAGGAGATTTTGCAATATATGAATCAGTATCTGCCGGAAGATATCTGTGTAAAGTCTGTGGAACCGGTATCGGAGCGGTTTCATGCAAGACTCTGGGCGGAAGGAAAATGTTATTCTTACCGGATTGGAACGGATGAGCAGAAATCGGTGTTTGACCGGAAGTTTCGGTATCGATTTGGGGGAAGCGCTGGATGTAGAGGCGATGCGCCGGGCAGCACAGGATCTGGTGGGAACCCATGATTTAAAACGTTTTGTGGCAATCCGAAGATGAA
>ENA-OQCN01001517-OQCN01001517.1-human-gut-metagenome-genome-assembly--contig:-NODE-1517-length-11358-cov-1.189832_pt1 | contig 11358 bp, 17 predicted proteins | sample MGYA00242497_ERZ504576 | MGnify/ENA primary metagenome ERZ504576 (study PRJEB26092, sample SAMD00036296) | human gut metagenome | host: Homo sapiens | study: EMG produced TPA metagenomics assembly of...
TGTTTTATACCCATTATAGCAGAAATCTTGCGTTTCCACAATATTTCTTGACTACACCGCCGGTTCCGTCTGGATTGTGCTTTTCCTTTCTCCGCTTTTATTACATCTAATTAGCCATGAGCTGCTTGATCCCCTGGGATTTTGCACCTGGGTTATCATTTCCGTAACCTTCGAGAAGGTTTACAACACCCCATGCGCCCAGACCTGCGCCCAGGGCGATCACAAGGATCTTCAAAGTATCAATCGCGCTTGCAAAAAATGCCATAATGTTCCTCCTTTAATTTCAGAAATTTTAATTTGTGATATGGCCGTATCAGGCCGGAAACAAAAAAAGCCGCCGCACTGTTTTTAGAAAAAATCTGTTTCAAACAGCACGGCGGCATGGGGCAGGAAAAATCCTGCGGTTATTTACTTTTCAGGGAGAATCACGAATCCTCAAAAAATCCTCCTTTCATCGTGACAAAAACAAAGCCTGCCAGGGCGTCATGCTTTGACAGGCAGGAACAACTCTATAAAGTCTGGGAAGCCAGATCTTCGGCTGTGACTTCATAATTACGGTATCGTTCACCGGGACGCATCGGCATCCGGGTAGAAAGAAACTTTTCGATATTAAAAGCGTTCTTCTCATTAAAATCGGAAAGCAGTTTGTAATTTGGGTGTTTGGTTATATCGTATTTCCGGGAGAGGAACGGCCGCACACCCTGATCTGCAGCAGACATTTACCCCCGTCCATGACTGCCAGTTCATCCACCGACATCAGATCCTTTCCCAGCTTTTGAAAATTTTGTCCGTGGGATTCCTGATTGCCCTTTGTGACACTGGTGTTATACAGGTCGATGGTCTCTTTCCCCAATAGGGAGTTCCAGCTTTTTAAGGTGGTTTCTTCTTTGCCTCCTAAGAAAAGGGAGGCGTCACAGTTACCGATGATGGTGTCCATGTTGTCTTTATACAGGGCTTTGAGCTGGCTTTGCGCCTGCAGCACCAGGCAGGCAGAGATCTCACGGCTTCGGATGGTCGCCATAAGACGCTCCAGGTTCGGGATCTGCCCGATATTTGCCGCCTCGTCGATCAGGCAGCGTACATGGATGGGAAGCCTTCCGCCATATATATCATCTGCCCGTTCGCACAAGCGGTTAAACAAAATGGAATAGATCAGACTGATCAAAAATGCAAAGGTCCCGTCCGTGTCACTCATAATAAGGAAAAGAGCAGTCCGTTCATCTCCCAGCATATCCAGATCCAGTTCGTCATACATGGTAATTTCCCTGACTTCTTTAATGTCAAAAGGAGCCAGCCTGGAAGCACAGGAAATAAGGATCGACTTCGCTGTTTTTCCGGCAGCGAGCTTATATTTCTTATATTGACGCAGGGCAAAATGATCCGGGTCTTTCTGTTCCAGCGCGTCAAAGAGAAGGTCAACGGCATTTTTGAACGACTCATCATCTCACGGACTTCCATTGCGTTCAGCATTTCTACCAGTGTGGCAAAGTTCTGTTCGTTTGCCGGAGCCTCATAATAGATATATCCGATCAGTGCCGTATAGAGCAGGGTTTCTGCCTTGACCCAGAAATCGTCTCCGGCTTTTCCTTCGCCTTTGGTATTGGCGATCAGAGTCGTGACGATCTTCAAAATATCTTTCTCGGAGTGAATGTAGGCGAATGGGTTAAAGTGCATACTTTTCTGAAAATTGATCGTATTGAATACCCGTATTTTATAGGGCTCATAGATGATCTTTCCTTTTTCATTACGCACAGGCTTTCCGTCCTTGTCCAGCTTTGGCGTGCCTCGCTGCAACATCTTTCCGCATTCCACAAGAACTGTACCTTTCGGATCGGTGACGACGTAGGAACTGTGCATTTGCATCAGATTGGGCTTGATGAAAAAGCGCGTTTTTCCCGAACCTGATCCTCCGACTACCAGTACATTTTTATTTCTTGCATTGGCCGGATTTTTGGGCCTTCCGTTTAACATTAGTCCTTCACTTTGGGTAAGAATGATATTGTTTTCCGGCTTTGGGTCCATAAACGGGGCAATATCGGCTTTATTTCCCCAACGGGCTGAACCGTATTCCACATTTTTGCGGTATTTCTTAGCGTCTTTCCCTCTAAGATAGACTGCCAGCCGCATAATGCTGCACCGCATAAACCGATCAGCCAGTCCATTGCCGCCCCCGGCCACATATTCTGAAACGCAAGGGCAAAGCCTTCGGACAGTCCTAACAGCTTTTGGGAAGCGTCTGCTCCAGGAGCCAGACGCACCGCCTCGCCCAGCTTGGCAAATACCAGAAGAACAGAAGATACGGAAGATGGAGAATGACCTGTTTTTCAGTGTTCTGCATCGATCTTCATCGTTCCGGTCCTCCGTGTTCTTTGTTCTTTACACGGTCACGACCAAGCGACTGTGCCAGTTCTTTGAACTTATGAAGCTGTGTAAGCAGCGACGGTCTGCTGCTGCGTGTAAGGTCTTTCTTTGTATATTCCTTAAAAGCTGCCGTCAGTGCATCCGCCTGGTTTGCCTTGAAATATACCGTCCATTTTGGGGGATCGGTCCCAAGTTCCTTTTCTATATGGTAGCGTACCTGATGTTTTCTGGCATACCGTTCAAAAGAGCGGATTCGCCCTGAAACTTCAATGGTATTGGCTCCGGGGTCTTATAAGTCAGCCGCTTCATGCTGTTGCGCCCGACTTTTGGCATTGTGCGTTCCTGTTCCATCTTTTGGAGTACCGCAGCAATAGCCGCACGCAGTACCCGCCCTGACAGTTTTGCTGCCTGTATAGAAACAGAAACCGTTCGTTGTTCGAGATCTTCCTGCAAGAGCATCCTCCTTTCTGATAAAATCGGTATTTATAATATGGAAATAACTTTTTACCGGCTTTCCCCAAGAACCTGCTGTCGGGAAGCGTGTTCAAAGGCTTTTGCTGCCTGATCGACCTGAATTTTAGCATGTTTCAAAAGCGTCTTGATGATCGTAGCCGGGCGTTCCTGTTCCTCCAGATGATCGACCATCCCTTTGCACTCATCCGGGAGGTATGCCGCCATATCTTTCAACACATCGGAAAAGTTACCCATAAAGCCCCAGCAGCTATCCGACAGCTCCCCGTTTTTATAAAGCTCAAACCCATAACATTCGCCACGCAGATAGGAATCGTAAGCAGCGACTTCGCTGCGCATCAGTGCGTCTGCTTTCTGACGGATAGCACCGGTCATCTTGTCAGCGTCAAATTCCCTTAGGGCATCTTCTTTGGAAACATAGATCCAGCCGACCTGTCCGCTGTCCCATTCTGCATGAGGAGCCCTGCCTGAGAAACTTTCTGTACTCATGGCAAGACCGGAGTGGTCGTAGAGATAGAGGGGGAGCATCAGATACTTTTCCGAAATTACTTTCTGCATTGCTTCATCGATCGCCCGTTCCTCTGTCTTTGGTCCATGCCGGAAACGGCTGCTTACAATGTTTACCATCCGTTCATAGCGTTTCATGCCGGCTTCATCATGTCCTACGGTATCTAAATACATTTCCCGCAGGAAGTCATCTTTGTCCATATAGTTGTGATGGTCGCCCAGCGCATAGCGGGGATGGAAGCATACCATCGTCCCAAAATGTTCATCTACCTCACGGGGAGAGATCAGAATATCGTCCGGCTGCACCATAAGGCATAAGGTTCATTTACTGCCATTAACATAATTGGCTCCTTTCTTTCTACAAATCCGGGCCGGAATGGTGCATCCTCGGTTTTTCCCGGTGTTCATTGGTTGCAGGCTGCTTGACTGCAATGATCTCGCCGGCAAGCCTTGCAAATTTTCAGGTACTTAAACTGCTCCCCATATTTCTCCATCAGATCCGGGGAAAGGTCTGTAAAATTTTCCTCGCCAAGACCAACGATCAGAAAATTCCCGGACACAATATCATAAACGTGGCCGTCATCATCAAAGAGAGCCCGGTTCAGAGGCAGTCCCATCAGCTTGCCTTCATCATTGCAGATCAGAGCCACCGGGTCCTCATACGGATAGACCGCCTGAATGTCTCCACCCACTGCCGCCTGCAAAGATTTCAGACCGCTTTCAATCTCCGCAGCATAAGGGGACTTGCCCGGCTCTACCATTAACACTTTCATAACTGTATATCCTCCTTCTTTTTCATTGCCATACCGGGAGCGGCTGGCGTTTTTTCCTGGGTTTTTGCCACAGAGAGCTTCCCCAGGACGGAAGGCTTCTCCTGGTTTGGGGCGTAAAAATACCGCCCTCCGAAACCTCGGCGGCGGCATGTTCCGTTTTGGTCTGTTCCAGTCCTTCAACCGTATAACCAGGTAAGAGAGTGCCATGAACCATAAAATGACGCTCATATTCTTTCGGAATTGGCGGGGAAATTTCCGTGAATAAATGGGAATAGGCTTTCTTCCGCCCGTCCAGGTATTTTATGGCTGCATTCTTATCTGTATATCGTTTCTGGTTTTGTCCGGCAATCTTTTCTCCATATCCCTGCTTCGGGGAATGAATACGGACTTCCCATGTCACATACCAGCAACCGGAATACTCTGTTTTGTTTCCCTGTCATATTTCGTATCTTCCCAAATACTGCAGGTCATCTGATAGACCGGTTGCTGATTTTCTGATCCGCCCTCCAGTTATCGGTGTCTTTCCACTGATTGCCGGTATGTTCAATCTCAGGTGTACGAAGATATTCCAAAGCCCGGTTGATCGTCTGTGTTGCCGCTGCCTGCTGTTCCCACTGTTTTGCGGCAGCCACCACGATTTCATAGGCTTTCTGCTCCCCGTCGATACTTCCCTGGCGCATGGCTTCCAGGCTATCTGTTCCCATTGTGATCAGTGTAGAAATATCCACATTTTCACAAACTACGCTGTGCTCAATTTTAAGCTCTGATCCCGGCGTCAAGTGGTCGCCATACCGGTAGGCACGATAATCTTTATTTTCTTCCAAAATGCTGTTCACCTCCTGCTATATTTCCGGCTCGTGGTTTTTCTGGAAAACGTCTGTGCCGGTGATTTTTTATCTGCGGCCTGTTTGCCGCAAGCTGATCCATCACGGAAGGACGGCCGACGCCGAACATGGATAGCTGGCCGTCCGCTGCCTCACGAAGTTCAGAAACAGAGAGGGGAAGCGTTACATCGGCATGGTCAATAGCTGTTCCCGTTTCAAATCCTGAATGATCTCGTCAAAAACAGCGTTGATCGCACGGCGTTCTTCCCCCACAGGGAAGGCTTTCAATACCTCCATTTCTCCGTCTTTACCGGAAACCAGGGTAAGGGCACAGTCGGCATGGCCTGCCAGATAATCCGATGTGTAGGGCAGTTTGTCCTTGATATAACAGGCAAAGGCTCTGGCTGTCATTTCCACATTGCTGTCCCAATAACCGCCGTCTTTTTCACATTCTTTTCCCATGCGTACCGAATTACGGTAAAAATCAGTTTCCGTCCGTCCAATCTGCGGAGCTTCCTGCGCCTGCATCCCGGAAGCATACGCTCAAAAATTTCCAGCCGTTCCCGTTCACTTTTGGGAATTACCCGGCCGGTAACATTCTTCTTAAATGCGCTGATCTGTTCCACAGAGCCGGGTTCGCCGGACAAAAATGCTTCCCGCAAGACTGCGTAGGTTTCCATCTGTTCCTCATTGCCATACTGTTTCAGGGAGGCAAGCACCGAGGAATCCAGCCAGCTTGCCGCATTTTTCCGGGTGCGTTCTGTTTGTGCTTCCGTGCGCTTTGCTGCCTGTTCCGGTGTTTCCGGTTTATACTTCATGGTGTCAATGAGTTTTTGGAACGGCGCATAGAGGTGGGGCTGTTCTGACAGCATCCCTTTTGCTCTCATCTTTGTACCAAGATAATCGTCAAGTCCATGCCACCATTCATGTGCCAGGGAACCGGCCCCGTGCATTTTTGTAAGATTGATGACTGTACGCAAAGGTTCATAATGAGCTGCAGCATTGCCGCTGCCTCTTGCACCAAAAGCGATAGCAAGTGTTCCCTGATAAGCAATATCTTTATCGCTGATCTTAAGGGCTGACGCCAGATCCTTTAGTGCTTCAAATCCCATGTTAAGGGAGGTCTGCCGGTCGTTCTGGTTCATCCAGTTTCCAAACTCACCGCCGCGGAACCCAAAGGTATCAAGATAATGCTGTCCGGTGATCTCCACGCCATTCCGATAATCCGGTCCGGTACGTTTGACATGGGCAAGCTGTGGAGGGACAAAACGGATCTTTCCGTTTTTGTTCCTGCCTTTGGCAAGTTCCTGCACCCATTTCAGGGCAGCTTCTTTGGTCCCAAAATTGGTCCGCAGGATCGAATAGCCTTTTGTCACATAGTAGGTACCGGGTTTCCAGTCCCCATTTTTAGAATAGGTCTGTTTCCCGTCGTTGAAGTGGATCGCATAACCTTTCGGTATTTTCTGCTCTTTGGAAACACAAAACTGTTCCTTTTTTGCTTCCTGAGTAAAGTTGCGCTCAAAATATTCAGCTGAGCGGATCAGCATGGTATTGGACAATTTGTTTGTGATCACGGGATTGTCCTGTCCCTTTTTCGTTGCCCGGTAATGGATTCCGCTTCCCCAGCCCTGTACCTTTTCTAAATATCCATTGTCAACGAAAAGCGGTCATAGGCTCTCACAGCATCCTCCACAGTACGGACATCTGAAAGCACTGTCTGCAATTCCCGGACTGTTTTTATATATTCCTTTTGTCTCGCGGTCCGTTTTTCCGGGGTGTCATCCGTGCGGTAATACTGAGGGGAAGCGTTTAAGCCGTCTCTTGCTTTTTTAATAAAATAGACCACGCCAAGAGGAATCCCTTCCTCCAGCATGGCTGCATAGTCCGGCTTTTTCCAAACATTATCCTTTTTCACAAATTTTTCGGCTTCGCGCTCATTCATGGCTTCCAGATCATCTGCATACAGCCCGCGGTCTTTCCACAGGTCTTTTTTCGCACCGCCGATCTTTTCGCCGAAATCTTCATGCACTCCTGCCAATCTTCATCACCTCCAGTCTGTGTAGAATTCTTATCGCTCCGGGGCAGGGCGGCGTTCTTCGTTTTTGAGAAGTTGTGGGAGGTTTCCTGTGAGCCGGTCAGTTTCCCTGCGGATCAGTTTGTCCAGAGCGCCTAAATCCTCCGGTGCAATGGCAAACTCCCGGTAATTTTCATACCACAGGCCCGTAGAGATTGCCGCGATGGGCGCAATTTTCTCCGAACCGGATGGAAGAAGGCGATACACAGGGGCTTCGTCATAAAGAAGCATCTGTTTTGCCGTTCCCTGTGGTATGCGGTACTTATCCATATCCGGGTTCTGGGCTGCCTCCATATATTGCATATTCAGGCGTTCTTCTAAATCCTGGGGCATATAACGAAATGCCTGATCCATCCACTGTCTGAACATCGTGGAATAGTGGTACTGCCATTCCGTAACTTGATTCGGGGCATAAGAAAATCCCCAACTTTTCAGAGCATCTTTTTCGTAAAGCTCCATTTCAGTCCATTCTTTCAGGCTGACCGTAGCCGCTGAACCATCTTTGCGTTCAATATTGACGCCGCAGGGATAGAGGATATTTCTTTTTATATCCTGCCGCAGCGTGTCTAAATCCATCATCAGGACATCTCCGTACAAGTGACCGCCCTCTCTGCGATCCGTATGAAACAGGAAAGCCCTCGCTCCGATAAACTCCGTTGTTAAGATCATTTGATGAAGATCTGCCGTAGAACAATAAGCAAACAAAGCGTCGGAAAGCCACATGTGATTTTTCCCCATGATGGCAATGGAATCAGCCCCGGCATTTGTCGCCAGAGAACGCATATTGAATTCGCATTCCCTGAGAAAATCTCCGGCAAAAATATGGAGCTCATACGCAAAGACGGATAAGTCTGTATCGCGGATCAAATGAATCTGCGGTAGTGGTTCCTGATCCAATCAAATTCCTCCTTTCATGTGAAGCAGCTCTTTGACCTGCTCATTTTCCGCAAACGGCTGGCTATCTGTCCCCGCCATTTAATCAATCCCTCCCATCTGCCGGTAGCTGCCCGCCGGCAATCTTGCCGACAATCTCCGGACCGGTTTCATAAATCTGCATGAGGCGTTTTGCTGTGCCGCAAGGCTGTGCAGCTCCGCTGGTCCAAAGACGCACTGTGGATGGGGCAACATTCATCAAAAGCGCAAAGCCCTTTTCGTTCATGTCCAGCTTTTTCATCAGCGATTTAACCATATCGGGGCCGTAGTCTGGACACCGGGAAGCCTCGGCAATCATCTGCAAAGCGGTATTTTCAATTTTTTTCATTTTCAAATCCTCCTGTTATTTGTTTTCCAGCCCTATGCCGGGGCAAAGCCGATCTGGTTGTGTTTCATCCTTTTGGCAAAGTCCGGCATCGAATAATTTACCCCGTCAATTTCTGCATGGGTGTCATCCAGACGATGGCAAACAGCAAAATGCCTGTCCCCGTTTCCATAGAACAGACAAAGTAAACCATTGTCAGGAATAGAAAACAGCGCTTTTCCGGCGCTGTCTGTAAAGCAGATCTGTTGAGATCCATTCATGTTGAAATCCTCCCTAAATTGAAACAGCCGCCTCTTTTGGGCGGCGTTGGTGCTGGCTGGTTTGCAGTTGTTCCCGAACCTCCAGCAATTTTTCATTGTAATCTTTTCCCATCCGGGAGGGTTGACACTTACCCGGATATGACGGAAACGTTTATCCTCGTGGAGCATGGTCTTGATTTTCCGGGCATTGACAAATCCGGCAAGATCGTGGTCCATATAAAGGGTAACACGCCGGATCTCCGGGTGGCGTTCCAGGAAAGAAGTCAGCGCCACATGGGAAGTACCTCCCAAAGACAAGCGGTAACCATTCCATTTCCATCCCTCCAGCTCTTGAAGTGTCGCATGGGAAAGCGCATCAATAGGAGCTTCAAAGACTGCCACATGCCGGCTGCCCGGACTTTGCGGGGGATAACGAAAAGTTATATCCTTTGTCGCTGCCATAGACATCCTTTTGAGATTGCCGCTGATACTGCGCATACAGGCAAACTTCGCTTTCCCGGAATCATCTTTCCCAACAAACACACAAACCGGTTCTCCATGATACCGGGCTTCGTAAAAAATCCCGGCTTGTAAACACTGGCGAATGACTTCTGAGCTGATCCCCCGTTTCTGCAAATAGGAGACCGCAGCGGTCGCGCAACGTCTGGCCCAGGGGAGAGAGAATGCTTTCTTTTCCGGCTCCTTTGATACCTGTATTTCTGCCGTACTTCGGTAGGCCGGTTCCTGCCGGATTTCTCCACCTACCAGAGCATGAACCGCATCCACAAGACCATATCCCCGAATCTGGATCAGGTAGTCCAGCGCATTGATACTCCGTCCACGGCTGTTCCAGTACCAGTACCTTTTCCCGGTCACATATACCAGACTGTCATGTTCCTTATGCCGGAAATTAGGCTCCATTCCCGTTCAGCACACGTTCATGGAACTGCAGGTAAGTAAACAGATCAGCTTCCCGCGCTGCCTGAATCTGTTCTTTGGTTACGCCGGGCATTGTACCGGCACAGTGATTCTTTTCATCGTGCTTTGCCTCCTTCCTGTGATGAAATGAAAAAAGACACCCAAAGGTGCCTAACAGCCGTACAGGTCGTGATTGACCTCGGCACGGTAATAGCTGTCCATTGTAGCCGGGGCATTATACAGCGCCGCCAACAGGTAGGCTTTGATGTTTCCAACCTTCGTCGTGTTCTTGTCGATACAGTCAAAGACATACTCTAAGTGACCGGAATTGATCTTCAGGAACCGGCTCTTGACGATCTCCCTCGGAAAATCATCTCCGGCAATGCGAATGTAAGGGCGTTTCGACAAAATCACTTCAAGCATAAGTTCAAGGGCTTCATCCAAACGTTCCCTGCCATACCGTAAGACCAGTAAGTCATATTCAATATTTTCTTTGATGATTTCACGATAGGCTTCTATCAGCTCTATCCGATCCATCCCATCCGTGCGGTTTGCCGCTTCCGGCTCTGCCGGATAGATTGATGGATAAGTTATTGATTTATCTTTTTTTGATTTTTTTGTTTTTAATGGATTAGTATTTAATTGTGCCGGATTTTCCTGTTCAGGTTCCGCCTGTTTAGGTTTTGCCTGTTCAGGTTTTACCTGTCTTGGATTTTCCCGTTTAGGTGAAAGCCCTGTGTTTTCGGTACTTACAGGCTGCTCATGGATCGTATATTCAATGTCTCCCAACTGCCCGTTATCATAGCGGAGGCGCTGTCTGGTGAGATAACCATGCCGCTCCAGTTCCTTCAGGGCAGTAGTGATAGAATCCACACCATCCTTGCAGATATGGGCGAGTCCCTTTGTGGTATAATCCCAATCTTCCGGCAGCGACAACATAAGTGATAAAAGCCCCTTTGCCTTTAAGGACAACTCCGTATTGCGCAGATGGTGATTGCTCATTATCGTAAAGTCCTTTGTTTTCTCTACACGGAATACTGCCATTGTATCACCTCCTTTCTTCGACTATTCCGTTACAAGGCATGATCCCTGCGGTCATAATGGAGATGACCGTCAGAGACCTTCGCATGGTTTTTCAGTTTCACTTCGCCCCGTTCCTGGCTCTCTAAAAATTTCTGATAGCCGGCATCTGTAAGGAACAAGCGCATCTTATCGCCTTTGTCGCCAACAGGGGAATCGTAAGACAATACATCAAAGACGATCATGTGCTTTACTTCTGGATCAAAGCGTTCAAGTGCCATGATGTCATGCCCCTTCAATTTTTCTGCCCCTGATTGTTGTCTGGCCTCGGCGATCTTTTCTCCAATCGTCCGGGCTGGATAGGGCAGACGGTAATTCTTCTGAATATCTTTTACCAAGTCCATGCACTCTGCATTTGACAGAACACGAAGTTTTGCCATAAGACCTTCTGCCGCCTCCCGCTGTTCGGAATTATTTGAATACCGCACGGTCATATAAGTTCATTCAGGATCTTTGTCTGATAATCGCCCTCCACTTGAAAGAGCAGCTTTTTTTCCATTTCGTTTAATTCCATGTGGATCTCCTTTCTCTCGAAAATGAGTATGAAAAAAGGGCGTCCACCTATAAAAGTGAAACGCCCACGGCAACCAGCGGTCAGACATAAAGCCGGACCGCTGGCACTATTAAATTTTGTCGTTAATAAAACAGCCTCCTTTTTTTCTTTATAGTTTTCGTCAATTTTCAACTTGGAAAAGGAATTGAATAAAAGACGACAAACGCTCAAACCCCTTGAAAATAAAGGCTTTTTCTGTTTGTCGTTATTATACCGTAACGGCACTCTCATGCGTCTTTGCTAGTAGAAATGGGATTTCAGCCATTGGCGATTGCAGAACGGTTGGGACATGAAAGATTG